>QMCD01001836.1_pt1 | contig 12431 bp, 25 predicted proteins | sample 1821841 | NCBI WGS metagenome assembly QMCD01 (sample SAMN01991225, study PRJNA193472) | Termite gut metagenome, whole genome shotgun sequencing project. | isolation source: worker | host: Macrotermes natalensis | reverse complement strand
CATCCATCGGCAACCACGCATCCATCGGCTACTACGCATCCATCGGCGACGGCGCATCCATCGGCAACGGCGCATCCATCGGCAACGGCGCATCCATCGGCCGCGGCGCATCCATCGGCTACCACGCATCCATCGGCGACGGCGTAAAAGTTTTCAAGACTATCCACATCACCGGCACCAAGCACACCGTGATCTACTGGGGTGAAGATAAAATCAACATCGGATGCGAACACCGCACCATCTCAGAGTGGCAGTCGAGGTTCGCTGAGGTGGGTGAGTCCCACAACTACACCGCCGAGCAGATAGCCGAGTACAAGACGTACATCGACGCAATAGCCGCAATACACGCGGCCTCTCAAGAGTAAACGTGTGCGACACAGCCATTCTCGACACGTAGCCCCGGCAGGGCTGATAACTCTTCCGGGGCACAAAAACATACTTTTTTTAAAAAATCTAAAAATTATGAGCAAATCAATCATCACGGCTGAAGTCTTCAAAAGCGAGCTTCCTGACATTTCAAAGGCGACCGCCGGGCCGCTCGAACTCACTGGCGAATATTGGTCGCCAGAAAATGCCGGCGAGACCAGACGAATGTTTTTTAATGAGATTCGCCAAGAGACCACCATCGACCAGCAGGGCAACGACATCGAGCTGTCGGTGGCCTACTTCGTTGAAGTGAGGGGCGGCAACATGGTGCCCATCAGGCAGGCGAGCCGCCGACTGGTTGCCGTCCTTGAGAATTTCAAGGTTCAGCCCGGTACGCCTCTCGAAATCACCTATAAGGGCAAGCAGAGGAATAAAACCAACTCATTTATGTCCGACTTCTGGAGCGTCAGACCGCTCATTATTGAATAATGGTCGAGAGCAATGATGACGGCGAGGCCGACATGTTCGAAGGTCGCTTGTCTCTAATCGGGGAAAACCACCAGCTATGAAAACAAACCAAGTAATGACCAGAAAAATGGGACAGTTCGAGGTGATGCAACGCACCTCCGACGGGATGTTTAATGCCACCACCTTGCTCAAGCAGTGGAATGGCACAATGGGTATGAAAAAAGAGATGGGCGACTATTTCGAGAATCATTCTACTAAAGAGTTTATTTGCACTATCATAGAGCGCGAAAATCATCATAGGGGGAATTCCCCCTATGATGGGAAGTCTACAAAATCAGTAGTTTACAAATCACGAGCAAATCGCGGTGCTAATGCTGGTACATGGATGCACCCCCTCCTGTTTATTGATTTTGCGATGTGGATTAACTCATCGTTTAAGTACGATGTTCTGAAATTCGTCTACGACGAACTCGTTAAGTACCGCAACGAGGCGGGCGACGCATACCGCGAAGTGAGTGCCGCCGTGCAAAAAATTGTCGGCAAGTCCGAAATGACCGCGAAAATCCAACAGGTTGCGAAAGCCCTCAATCACATTGTATTTGGCTCTCATGAATCGGAAATCCGCAACAAAATGGCCGAGGAGGTCTCTATGCGCGAACTTTTCGAGTTGGAGCGTAAGGTCGCCTCGCTTATAAACGAGGGATTCATTAAAGACTTTGACGGACTGCTCTCGTATCTCCGTCGCCTTTGGAATAACAAATACCGTCCCGCCGCGCTGTGGAGCGCGTAAATCCCATCCGGCGGCGGATTGACCTCTACCGCCGGAGCAAATTGGTAATAACAAAAAAAATGGAATACAAAGATTTATCGAACGCCGTTGCGGAGGACGAACTCTCTCCTCTGCAATTCCCTGAGCGGCAGGACGATTTGAAAATCAAAATCGCCCGCTTGGGCATGGTTACCGGCTCACAGTTCGGCGAGCTCGTGGTGCGAGCAAAAGATAAGTCGGGCTATACGCTTTCGACGAGCAAGGCGGCCCGCACTTACATCTACCGCGTAGCTTGGGAGCGGCTACTGAAGACCGGCAACATCTCTAACGGCTTGGGGCGGCTTAACGTCGCGTCTGCGTCTATGGAGCACGGGCACGAATACGAACAGGAGGCTATTTTTGAATACATGGAGCGCACAGGGCGAGTGGTCGACTATCATCAAAAGTTCATCGAGCATGATAACTACATCGGGGGCACTCCCGACGGCTATGTGGGTCGACACGGGCTCATAGAGGTCAAATGCCCGTGGAACGGCGGCAACCACATCGAAAGCCTGCTTACGGGGCAGATATATAACACCGACTATATCTACCAAATTCAAGGCTACCTGTGGATGACGGGCCGCAAGTGGTGCGACTTCATTACCTACGACCCCGACCTGCATGAGAGCTTGCGGTTGAATGTTATCCGCGTTAAGCGCGATGAGGAGATGATTCAGGGGATAGCCGAGGTGATGGAGATGGTTAAGCTGAAGATAGATGAGATTATGTCGGACAAACGACTGAGGCCGCGTAGCCGCCGAGGCATGAGTAGACGCGGATGATGACAGCCAACGAACTATACGTCCTAATCGAGGCCATCGAGAAGCGTAAGCGTGCCGAGGGGATAATCCCGACCTACGCGCTCCGAATCGCCGAAATTCAGCCCGCCCTCGCGGGCCGCGCCACCGCCTCCGAGATTGACGCGATGTTGTGCGACCTACGGGACGCGGGGCGGATTCGAGCAGGTAGCACCGTTAACGACACTTATGTTAAAACACTTTAAATGAAAGCACATGAGGCACGATGAATCGAGAATGCAGACAACGGCGGTGAGGTGGTTTGATTACACGCACCCCGAACTATCGCGGTGTCTGCTGGCCGTCCCGAACGGGGGAGCGAGAAGCAAGCGCGAGGCGGGCATTCTGAAAAGCGAGGGTGTGCGCGCGGGTGCCGCCGACCTGATATTACTCACCGCGAGAGGCGGCCACGGCTCGCTCTGCATCGAGTTTAAGACGAAGACAGGCCGACAGTCGCCCGCGCAAAAAGAGTGGCAAAAAGCGGCCGAAAACGCGGGAAATCGCTACGTCGTTTGCCGCTCGTTCGAGGAGTTCCAATGTGTAATTAATGAGTATTTAAAATGAGTTTATTTGACAACACCCCGCTCGCCGCCGAGTTTCGCGCGCCTACAAAAAAGCGCGCGCAAGCCTCGATGTACGACTATGACGGTTTTGTGGAGAAGTTTGAGGTTAAGAAAACCACGGATGACCGCTACACTCCGCCCGCCGTATATGACATCATTCTTCGCTACGTAGGCCGCAACTACGACCTGACGGGCAAAAACATTATCCGCCCATTCTATCCCGGCGGCAATTACAAGTGTGTCGAGTACGGTGAGAACGACGTTGTCTTAGACAATCCGCCATTTTCGATAATCTCACAGATAGTGCGTTTTTACGACGCGCGAGGCGTAAAGTACTTCCTGTTCGCGCCGCACCTGACGCTATTTTCTTCAGAAAATTTGTCGACAAAAATAGTCGTATGTGCAGATATTAAGTACGAAAACGGGGCGATGGTCAAAACCTCGTTTTTGTCAAATTTGTTTGGCGACATCGCTGTAATGTCGGCTCCCGACCTGTCCGCCGAACTCAACGCGTTGAACAGGTCGGTTGTCACCTTGCCCAAGTACGAGTACCCCGACAACGTCTTGACGATCTCGATGGTCGCGGATTTTTCCTCGAAAGGCGTCCCCTTTCGGGTGTTAAAGTCCGAGCTCGCTTACATACGAGGCCTCGATAGTCAGCGCACCGCGGGTAAGTCCATCTTCGGCTCAGGCTACTTGCTTTCGGAGAAAGCGGCGGCGGAGAAAGCGGCGGCGGAGAAAGCGGCGGCGGAGAAAGTCAACGTAATCACATGGCCACTCTCAGACAGGGAGCGGCGGATAATAGAGGGGTTAAAATGACTCACGCATCACTATTTTCAGGCATAGGCGGGTTTGACCTCGCGGCGGAGTGGGCGGGGTGGGAAAACCTGTTCAATTGCGAAGTCAATGGTTTTTGCTCTAAAGTTCTTAAATACCATTTCCCGAACACAAAACAATACAATGACATCAGGACAACAAATTTTGCAGTTTGGCGAGGACGAGTCGATGTTCTTACAGGGGGTTTCCCGTGCCAACCATTCAGCCTCGCGGGAAGCCGCAAGGGCACTGAAGATGAACGCTACTTGTGGCCAGAAATGTTGCGCGCAATTCGCGAGATTCGCCCCCGCTTCGTCGTGGGGGAGAATGTTTACGGAATCATTAATTGGTCAGACGGGATGGTGTTCGAGCAGGTGTGCGCTGACTTGGAACATGAGGGGTACGAAGTCTGGGCGTATATACTTCCGGCTGCGGGTGTCGGTGCCCCGCACCGACGGGATAGAGTGTGGTTTGTTGCCCACCGTTTTGGCGTCGAACGCCACGCACGGCGGCCCGAATCAGCGGGATTCGTCGGGCCGTCCGGGGGTGCAGATGGCGGCAATGATGCTAAAAACGCCGAGCGCGTTCGATGCGACGGTCAGGACGGCAAAACACAATCCGACCAGCGACAACAGCGGGAGTTTGGCGCAGGAGATAATAGGCGGTTATGCAGAGCGGAGGGGCTTGCTGCCGGTAGTGATGATGCTCCCTACGCCCCGCTCGATGGATGTCGGCAGGGGTGCGGTGAGGGACGCGAGGTGCGAAAACGGGGTGTTTTTCAGGGAAAATGCAAAGGGCGTGAGCAGCATAGAAGCATTGGAAGCACGAGGCCGATTGAAAACCAAGGCAGACAACCTCGCCGACCAGTTTGCAGTCAGTGGGAGCAGTTCCCGACTCAACCCCCTGTTTATCGAGGAGATGATGGGTTTTCCGACCGGTTGGATTTTGACGCCGTTTTTGCGGGAATCAAACGTCCGAGGAGGCATAACATCTTCGGTAGATGGCGAGTAGAAAGCATACAGGCATACGGCAACGCCATAGTGCCGCAGGTGGCGTATCAGATTTTTAAGGCGATAAATTTAACACGCAATGAGAGATAGTTTTGTGTTTTACAGAAGCTTTTACGAGGCACTCGTGGACTTGCCAAAAGATATACAGGGCGAAGTATTCACTGCGATAATGGAGTACAGTTTAAACGGGGTAATAACCGAAAACTTAACGCCTGTCGCCCGTAGCATCTTCACGCTGATGAGGCCGCAGATAGACGCTAATAATCAGCGTTATATGAATGGTTGTAAGGGTGGTCGTCCGCGTAAGGAGGAAACCGAACCAAAACCTAACGTAAACCAAAACGAAACCGAACCAAAACCTAATGATAATGATAATGATAATGATAATGATATTACTACCACTACTACTGACGTAGTAGATGGTAGTAGTAGCGTAGAGAGTAATATAACTACTATAACTAAGAGACTTAAAACGCGCACGCGCGAGAAAGCTCCCGCCGAGCCGATGGTTGTCGACCTGCAAGCCTGCACGGTCACGGGCGGCGAGTGGCGCACCGACTTCAAAGCCTATCAATCGGGCCTGCGCGAGTGCTTCAAGGCCCTGCGTAAAGACGAGGCGTGGATGGCGGAACGCAAACGACTAAACCCCGGCGTGAATGTCGCTCTCACGCTTGAAAAGGTATGTGTCGAGTTTTGGTCGACAGAGGCGGGGTGGGAGCGCAAGCGGAAGAGTAAAAGTAAATCCATCGACTGGAGAGCGACACTGACAACGAGTGTTGGAGCAAAATTTAATCGTGTTTACGACAATGGAACAGGGACTAATCAGACAGGACAAAACGGCGGAATTAGCGCGGCGAAGCGTGCCGACATCCTCAGACGCTTGGGCGGCGGCTAACAAGGTCATGTATCGCTCCATTCGCGAGTGTGTCGAGGCCCAAACGCCCACCATAGGCGAGATAGTGCACTTTCAAGGCCCTGACCAAATAGGGGCCTACATCGAGGGCAACATCACGAGCCTTTGCGACTTCCTTAATTTGCGAGGCACAATGAATGACGCGCAACTTCTAACGACAGCCGAGATTGTCATCTCCGAGTTCCCAAACATAACCATTGCCGACATAAACTACATTTTTCGTCAGGCGAAAATAGGGCGCATGGGTGAATTTTACGGGCGAATCGACGGACAAATGATTCTCTCATGGTTCAACCGGCACTTCGATGAGAGGTGCGTGTACTGCGCCGAGATGTCGATGCTCGAATCGGGGCAATACAGGGGGCTCGACAGGGCTCTCGCACATAGCACGCACGGAGCGAACGACGGGGTCTGGCGGGCAAAACAAGAACTTGACAAGCTAATTAAAACGAAAAAACAATGAGAACGATTAAATTCAGAGTAAGCGCGCAAACGGTGGAGAATGGATTCATGGAGACTTCATTCTCATTGACGGCAAGGCACACATTTATGAGCGCAAGAACGAACTCGGCGGCTCCGGTTCTTACGAAGTCGATCCCGCCACCGTCGGGATTGTTGCTGGAAGAACCGACAGTATGGAATAGGTCATTCTTTCTAAGATTCGCTCCCAAACAACGCTCCCCTCTGGCAATCGGATTTCTTACCGACATCAAAATGGAAGTCATCGGCAACATCCATGACACCCCCGAACTATTAAACCCGAAGCAGTCATGAGCAAGACGACACACACGCCCGGCCCATGGAGGGTTTCACGGATTTCAGGCATTCCGATAGGTGTCGAGCGCGTTATTGCAGAAATCGGAGGAGGCAGTTACTCTGAAATGATTTGCAATAGCATTTTGCCGGAAGATAATGAATGGAAGCAACAAAAGAGACGGATCAATGCAGACATGAGGCTCATAGCCGCCGCGCCCGAAATGCTGGAGGTGTTGGAATGGTTTGTCGCCGCCCATAAAAACGGGCAGTGCGGATTCAAGTTCAATGACGAGAATAATCGCGGGTTAGACGAGATAAACAGAGTCATCAAAAAAGCGAAAGGAAAATAATATGAAGGGAATCTGTTTCATCGAGCCGCTGTTCCACGCCACAATCGAGGGCCGGAAAACCATGACGCGGCGAATCGTAAAATTGCAGCCGCCGAAACTCAATGTGGGTTTAGAGATTACGCGATGCGAATCGACTGACGGAGGGCAAACTTTCCACTATGACACTGGCGGATATGCTTTTTGTCCGGGAATAACCCCCCGCTATAAAGTCGGCGAGGTGCTGTACCTCAAAGAGCCGTATAGGTTCGATAATCGGGGCCATGTTTTTTACAAATACTCACTGAAAGACAGGGAGTCCGACGGGTGGCAAAACAAACTCTTCATGCCCGCCTCTGCCGCCCGTTACTTCATCCGCATCACCGCCGTTCGGTGCGAGAGGTTGCAGGAGATCAGCGACGAGGATTGCATCGAGGAGGGTGTTCAGCGACACACTGGGCCAGATGATTTTAATCCTAACAAAAAAGTCAGCGGCTTTTCATGGGAAGAGACAGAAACATGGTTTTATACTCCTCGCGAAGCTTACGCCGCCCTAATCGACAAAATCAACGGGCGCGGGACATGGGACAGCAACCCGTGGGTGTGGGTTTACGAATACGAACTGACTGAGTTAGGAAAGTGGCTATGAACCCAACCATCACACCCCGAAAGGTTTTGCGCGTGTTCCCGCGCCGAACTAACGCCACGCCCGAAGATGAGCTTGTCCGTGTCGGAGAGGATGCCCCCGGACTGTTTGATGGGACGCTCGGTATCGACGAGGTTCACATTTCGGTCGCATTCACGTGGGACATCTCGTGGGCAGAGCGCGCGGCCCGGCAATGGGAGAGAGTCGCGCCCGTGAAAGTCGGCGGCCCCGCATTCAACGAGCCGGGCGGCGACTTCGTACCGGGGATGTACTTAAAGCGCGGATACGTCATCACGAGCCGCGGGTGCAACAACCGTTGCTCATTCTGCTCTGTACCTAAACGTGAGGGCGGAGTATTGCGCGAGCTCCCGATAGCGGACGGCTGGATAGTCACTGATGATAATCTTCTCGCCTGCTCCCCGGCTCACATCGACGGCGTGTTCGAAATGCTGAAACGCCAGCCGCACAGGCCGCAATTTGTTGGCGGGTTGGAGTCGCGACTACTCACGCCCGTCTTGGCGGCGCGCTTGAAAAAAATAAAACCCGAAACGATTTTCTTCGCTTACGACAAGCCTGACGAGCTGGAGCCCCTCGTAGAGGCGGGGCGGATGCTTCTCGATGCGGGATTCACACGCGCAAGTTGCGTACTGAGGTGCTACGTGTTAATTGGCTATGACAAGCACGACTCATTCGACAAGTGTATTAAACGCTTCGGAGAGGCGTATAGGGCGGGTTTTATGCCAATGGCTATGCTGTATCGCGATGAGGCGGGCGACTTCGCCAAAGATTGGAGAGCATTTCAGCGCGAATGGGCCAACCCCATAATCACGGCCGCGAACCTCAGCAAGCATTTCGGGCGGCCCGGCGGCGGAGTGGAACTTAATGACGATGAATACTAATTACTTTAAAATCAAATTACAACTATGAAAAGCAAAAGAGCAAAAGAGAAGATTAAGTCCAACGTGTTCAAGGCGCGTCTTGGTGGGGGAGAATTTGCCGATGTCGTGCTGGATATTACCGCACAAAGTGCCGTCGAACTCGCCGAGGCCGACGCGCGGGAGAGGGCGGTGAGGGCACACAGTGCTGTGTGTCCTCACAGAAAAGGCAGTAAATGCCATGCGTTTATTGTCGGTTACCCCACGCTTGATGATAGGCTACACGAGAGATGCGAAGATGTTGTAGGTAAAGCGGTCTGTAAGCTTAGAATGGATGACTTTTTAAACGCATATGACAATGAATAACATACGGATGAGCTTGGCGAACGAAGTCGCCGACCGAGTAATGGGTGCGCATGGAAACGCCTGTGAACGCTACGGTATGATGTGGGGCTGTAATGGCGATTGCCCGACATTCGCACAGGGGCTTTGCAAAATGGAAGATGTACAGGCTTTCCGAAAGGCAATACTTGAAACAAAAGATTTTTCACAATGGGAAATTTTCGAACTAAACGAGCTCTACCCGCAATTACAACTATAAATCATTTACAACAATGAATAACAACACTTTACCGCTTGTGACCCCCGCACAGTTCGTCGAGCAATGGCTGCCGGACTATGAACAGAAGCGGCGTGAGTTGAACGTGCTGAAAAGTAAGGCCAACACACCCAAGTACTGTGTGGAGCGTGGCCAATTGTGCGAGAAAGCACACCGCCTTAAAGCCGCCATGTTTACACAAGCCCTTGCCGCCTTTGAGGCCCACGTCCGAGCCGAGACGTGGCGGGAGGCGTGTGAGGCGATGCGAGAACGGTGCGCGGTAGAATGCCAAGTCGAGGCCGACAGAGTCGAGATAGGCGAAACGCCGCGAACCGTCTTTACGGTAATCAACAATGCCCCAATCCCCGAAATCCCTAAAAATGAGAAGATGTGAAAAAATTTGAATACAAAACCGCAATCATGCGAAAGGACGATGTCCTATCAGTCGGCGTCCTTAATCGCTATGGCCACGCCGGATGGGAGCTTGTCGGGATGGTAACGTGTCAAGCCAATATAATGTATGTTTTTAAACGCGAAAAGATTGCGCAATGAACTTCCTCACACCCTGTTTCGTCCGAGTTGAGAACGTGGACGAGCAAATCGCGCTGAAGAAATGGTTGCGCAGTATAGGGCAGGAACACCCTGCTGTTGCGCTAAACATAGTATTCTCCGACCTGTATTTTGAAGACCACTACGACTGCGGCACCAACGTCGAACTTTTCAAGGCCCTTGCCGCGATGAACGACAGCAACGACCGGGAACAGTGGTTTATCACCGACCAAGACGAATGGTTTGTGTCCGGCTATGATGACCAGTACCGCCACCTGTGCAATCGCACCATCGACGGCGTGAAGATTGGGCCGAGAACCGTTCGCAAAGCCACCACTGAAGAGATTGTCGAACACTTTAAAAATCAAACCACATAACCCCACGCACACACTTAAAAAAACGAGTAGTATGAAGAGAAATTTGAACAAAAAGGAGATTTGCGCGAGGGCCCTGAATGTCATTAAGGCGCACACCGAGCGCGCAAGGAGCGCGTACAAGCTCGGAGTCGACCTGACGGGGTACGACGAGGCTCTCATTACGCGCATCGAGGAGCTGGTGTCCGAGACCCTCACGACGGGCGAAGATAACTGCGCGATTGCGCTCGACTTGGCGCAATGGTGGCTCTATGAGAGCGTCGAGAAGAAAATCCGTCTCGACGGCGGGGTGGTTATCGATGTCGAGGATGTCGACGACCTCTTGCGGTTCATTGTGGACTTGCATAAACTTGGTGTTGGCCCTGAATAACAACGCGTTATGACTAAGGATGAGATTATGTCGCTTGCGCACGAGGTGTGTAATGTCGGCGCGAAAACGAACATAAGGGGGAGAGATGCCGCGGAGGCGCGTGTGATTGCGGCGTATTTTCTCTATTGGGCACTTAACATGAAAATAGAAGACATCGCCGATGCCATAGGACGCTCGCTTGGCACCATATATCACTCCATTCGCCCATACGCCATTAATGAACGTCGCAAGTACGACGCGCAATTCCGCGAAAGATTCGACAGGGTTGCGGGGGTTGTCCGCGCGAATAACCGCCTCCAAAAAATTTCGGGAGGGGGTAGGCTCTAACCGCCTCCAAAAAATTTCGGGAGGGGGTAGGCGGCATCCACAAGCTCGGCGAGCACCTGTCCCTTGCTCACCCCCCTGTCGGCGGCGAGCTCGGTCAGTCGGGCGATGGTTTTTTCGGGCAGGTAAAACGTACATGACTTCGGGTTCTCTCCGAAGCCCTTGCGCCCCGCCCCAACGCGGGCCCCGCCTCTGCCGCTTTTAGTGACCCCGCTCATGACGTTCGGTGTGTAGGAAGTGTGCTATCGCCCTACCCACGCCGCCCATCAGCTTGGCGAGCAAAATCGGGTCAGGCGGCATAGCGTCTTTAAAGTCCAAAAAACTGACGTCGGAGGCCTCGCCTCCGGGTGTGTATTTGACCGTGAACCGCGGCGGCTCATTCCTGACGGCATAAACCTCGCCGTCATCGGGCGAGCGAAAGACCGTGTATTTTTCTGTTTTTTCCATATTCAAAAAAGCCCCGCCGGAGCGGGGCACTGATAGTTAGAAGTTTCCGCTGTTGTTTATGAAGCTCCTGATGTCGTTACTGGTGCCGTCCTCAAGAGTCGCGCGCTCTTCTTCGGACAGGCTCTCATCGCCAACAGAGAGCGTGTAGTTTTCACATCCGACGTGCCATATGCCGTCGATAAGCGTAGCTGTGTAGTTGTTTGTCTTGGTTTTCATGGTTTTCATGGTTTTCATGGTTTTCGTGGTTTTCATGGTTTTCGTGGTTTTCGTGGTTTTGCCGCTAAATTATCTGCGAATTCTCCCGTCGAGACCGCCGTGACGGCGAAAGTTCCTCATCGACTCCTCGCGGACATCTTCCAAATGTCGGGCCGCTACGCGTCCCTTGAGCATCGTCACTGCGTGGTCGAAATCTTCATCCTCGACTTCGTAGTGCCACTCACCCTCGTAAAAGGAGGCCATGTACTTGTCAGAACTAAAGGAGATGACCCCTATGCTTCCCCTGATAAAAAGAACATCATTGTCGTTCGTCCAAACCTTGCTTTCAGCATCTTTAAAAGTTTTCATCGTGTTTTTGCAGACTTTAACGCCCTGCGCCGGGCCTTTTAGTCGGGGCAACTTCGCCCCTTTTGATGACACAAAGATAAGGCAACTTTTTTTGATTTCCAAATAAAAAACAAAGAAAATGACGTGAAAGATGAAAAATAACGGTTTTTAACATTGATTCGTCGTTATTTACACTACTTAAACCCCAAAATAACCGGCTCGGCACTTTTTCAAAACTTTTTCAGCCTTTCCGCCCCCTGCCGCCTCTCTTATGGCGACCTTGCACGCATGATCAAGGCCACACCTAAAAGCAGACAAAAGTTAACGCCCAAGCAAGCGCGCTTTTGCGTCGAGTACCTGCGCCGCGACGGCGATGCCTCTGCGGCTTATAGAGCCGCGTATGACTGCGAGCGCATGTCGAACGAGTCAGTGTGGGTCGCCGCCTCGGAGCTCCTGCGACACCCTTTGGTGTCCGTAAGGGTCGCAGAACTGCGCTCGAAAGTCGACAAGCGCGCCGAAGTCTCGCTTGTAGATGTGGCGAACCTGCTCGGCGACGCTATAATGGCCGACGTGACCGACTATGTGACGCCAAGCGGCACTCTGCGCGCCGAAGACATCAAAGCGATGTCCGTTGAAAAGCGTCGTCTCATATCGAGCATCACCGCCACGCGCGACGGCGTGAAAATCACATTCATCGACAAGGTAGCCGCCGCCGACCGCCTTGCGAAGCTTCGCGGGTGGGATGCGCCCGACAAGCGTGAGCACACCATCTCCACCATCGACACCTCGTCGTTAACCCCCGAAGCCCTCGCCGCGCTCGCCGCGCTTGGCAGAGCCACGTTCAGCGATGACAGGTAGCGTCGCCATATCTCGCGAGCA
>QMCD01002535.1_pt1 | contig 12447 bp, 13 predicted proteins | sample 1821841 | NCBI WGS metagenome assembly QMCD01 (sample SAMN01991225, study PRJNA193472) | Termite gut metagenome, whole genome shotgun sequencing project. | isolation source: worker | host: Macrotermes natalensis | reverse complement strand
GCTCCCAAGGCGGCGGCAATTTTGGCGGCGGCGGTATCGGCATTGATGTTCATGGCATGACCGGAAACTTCATCAATCCCAAGCGCAACGGTGGAAATTACGGGAAGGTATCCGGCTTGCAGCATGTCATCAATTACAACAGAATCAACCTCTGTGATTTCTCCCACAAAACCTAAATCTTCGCCGCCGGTTTTAAGCTGCTTTGCTTTGAGCAGTCCGCCGTCAATGCCGGAAAGTCCCACGGCTTTTATGCCGCCCTTTCCCCCTGCCTCATGAATAAGAGCCGCTAAATCTTTGTTGACTTTGCCGCACAGAACCATCTGAACGATTTCCATAGTTTCTTCATCGGTGTAACGGAGCCCGTGAACAAAACGGCTTTCCTTTCCTACCGCTTTCAGCATTGATTCAATTTCAGGACCGCCGCCGTGAACCAGCACGGTTTTAATTCCCGCGGAAGCCATCAGAACAATGTCCTCAATAACAGCGGTCTTGAGTTCCCTGTTGATCATAGCATTGCCGCCGTATTTCACGACAACGGTTTTTCCCGCATAAGCATTATCCGCGGATATTGACGCTTTTAAACTTTCGATGTTCATACGCTTTGTTCTTTTCTCCTTGTTCTTTTTTATGACCGGTAATCGCCGTTGATTTTCACATAGTCGTAAGTGAGGTCACAGCCCCAAACTTCGCAGCTTCCCTGCCCTTTGCCGGCAAGGTTAATCGAAATCTCAACTTCATCTTCGGATAAAATCTTTTTTGCGTCCTCTTCGGAGAAGGGATGAGACGCTCCGGCCTTGCACACGGAGATTTCTCCCGCATTACTTTTAAATGAAACGTCCACAGATTCGGGGTCAAAGTCGATGCCGGCATATCCCATGGCGCATAGAACACGTCCCCAGTTGGCGTCCGCTCCGAATATAGCGCATTTCACCAAACTCGATGACGCTACGGATTTTGCCAAGGTTTCGGCATCAGTTTCGTCTGCGGCGCCTTTCACCGAAACGGTCAAGAGCTTGGTTGCTCCTTCGCCGTCTTTTGCCATCATCTTAGCTAACTTGATGCAGAGATGTTCCAGCGCTTCGGCAAAAATCTTGTAATCATCATTCTCGCTTTCAATAGATTGATTTCCCGCTTGTCCGTTTGCCATCACAAGTATCATGTCGTTTGTGGAAGTATCTCCATCAACGCTGACCCGGTTAAAGGAACGTGCCGCAGCGTTCCGAAGCGCCTTGTCCAAAAGTTCTTTACTGACGGCGGCATCGGTGGTGACAAAGCAGAGCATGGTAGCCATGCTGGGATGGATCATTCCGGCGCCTTTTACCATAGCCCCAATCCGGACGGGTTTCCCGCCCAGCTCAATCTCAAGGGCTCCGTCCTTTTTTCTTGTGTCGGTGGTCATGATGGCTTCAAGAGCCGCGTCGTGTCCCGCCGCGTCTCCCCGGAGGGAATTGGCGAGGCTTTCCGCGGCGGCTTCAATTCTTTCGATGGGCATAGGAACGCCGATGACTCCGGTAGAAGCGACGGCGAAATGTTCCGGCTGCATGGCAAACTGTTCCGCCGCAAAAGACGCCATCGCCTTGGCGTGATTCAATCCCGCGCTTCCGGTACACGCGTTGGCGTTCCCGGAATTAGCGATGATTCCGTGGCATCGGCCTTTCGCCAAATTGATCTGGCTCACAAGGATGCTCGCGGCTTTCACCCGGTTGCTTGTATACATCGCCGCGGCAGTGCAAAGTTTTTCCGAATAAATCAAGGCTAAATCGCGTTTTGTGCCTGACGCCTTAATCCCGCACCAGATTCCTCCGGCCCTAAATCCTTGGGGAGCGCACACTCCTCCGCTTATTTCTTTTATCATGTTACATCCCCCCTTAAAAAAGAGAAGGCAGGATTTCAAGCCCCAAGCCTTCTTCATAGCCCATGATAATATTCATATTTTGAACAGCCTGTCCCGCCGCGCCTTTTACCATGTTATCAATGGCGCTTATTACAATGAGCGTCGTTCCCGTATGATCAAGATGAATTGATATGTCGCAGTAATTCGATCCGCGGACATTCCGCGTTACCGCAGTATTTCCAAAAGGCAGAACCCGGACAAAAAGCTCATCTTTATAAAAATCCTCGTAAAGCTGATGAATCTTTTTCGCGAGATCATCACTTTCTTCTGACGGAGGCCGCACGCATCCCGAAGCCGGAGGAAGCTTCCATTCGCCGCAGAGGGGAATATAGATCGTGCTGAGGATTCCGCGGTTCATCGGAGCCAGGTGAGGCGTAAAAATTACCGGAACAGGTTTTCCCGCCATAGCTTCCGCGTTCCGGCTGATCTCGGGAGTGTGCCGATGGTTTCCTATAGGGAGACATGTTGTCGGCGCATTCGGGAAAATGGGTTGTCCTTGTGGGTTCCCGGCCGGCGCCCGTAACGCCCGAAGCGGAATCAACAATGACCACGGCTCCTTCTTTTAACAAAGATTTCCGTAAAGCGGGAAAAAGCCCCAAAGCCGCGCTTGTCGGATAACAGCCGGGATTGGCTAAAATCACGGGGCCCTTCGCGGCCTGCGCTTTTATTTTTTCCCGGTTCATTTCCGGAAGTCCATATACGGAATACTTCCGGAGTTCAGGATACACAAAGCCTTTTCCGTACCACGCGGCAAATGTATCATTATCATCATCAAAACGGAAATCCGCCGAAAGATCGATAAAGGTTTTTCCTTGTTCCATGCACAATTTTGCAAAGGGTTCGCCCGCTCCATGCGGGAGCGCCGAAAAAACCACATCAGCTTTGTTAATCACATCTTCGGCCTTTAACAGTACCGCGGAAATCCGTCCAAAAAGATGGGGATATATCGCCTCGATCTTCTGTCCTTCAAAAGATGTTGACGAAAAAACTATTTCCGAAACCTTGGGATGTCCGGACAGAAAATGTATCAACTCGATTCCGCCGTAACCAGTTGCGCCGATAATTCCAACAATCATAACTACTCCAAAAACCAAACAGATAAAGCCAAGCATACACAGCTTAGCACAGATATTCCTAATACAAAAGCGAAGAAAAATTAACGGCTGCGACGGAGCGGCAGTACCGCGAGAAAAGAAAAAGATGTGTCAAGAAGAACTCTTGTGTTTTTCATATTAATAAAATTGCATAAATATTTATTTCTGTCAAGCAGACAAATGATAAAATATCCATCTTTTATACATTTTTGATGATTTTTTTGTAAAAATATGCAAAAAACCGCAAAAAACGTCATAAAAACGCTTGACCAAATAAACGATAAATGGAATATTTATGCATATGGGTTCATTGAAAGGCGGAGTCTAAATTCCGCCTATGTAACAATTTCCCATACAGCGAAAATGTCTTAACAGTTAGGGCTGCGGGGATATTGATTAACGGAAAGGATTTTCCTTTGCGAACGAGAGGTGAATTATGGTTCAGGCAAGAATACGGGATGTTGAGAACCAAATCGAAAGTGTTTTTCAGATGGATGATGAACAAGATTTTTCAGCGAATAAGATTTATTGCGCAAACTGCATTAACTGCAAACTCATCCCTGAAATCCAGGAAGGAAAAACCCGCTACGTTCTGCGCATCCGCTGTGCAGCCGGAAAATGGAAGAAAAAGCTTGGCGAAGAAAAGATATACAAATATTGTACCATCGGCCGCCGCTATCAGGATGCCTGCGACTCCTACGATGAAATGGGCGATTCAAGGACCTTTCTTCGGGAATTAAAGAAAGATTTGCCGAATAAAGATGAACTATACATCATCACTGAAGAAACGGACTTTTAGTCGATTAACAGTGAGCAGGAAAATTAACAAAGAAAAAACATTGTTCATTGCAGCTGCTCATTATTCACTGCTCACTGCTATTTGTTAACTGTTACTTGATTCCGGGGCTTGTTTTTGACGGCATATCGTGATATAGAATTCTCTATGAAACGATTCTTTTTAATTTGCTTATTGATCCCGGTATTTTTTATCGCGGCCTGCGCTTCCGGTCCGATTGTTGTTCCTGATGACATGAGTCCTTCCGAAATCATTCAACGCGCCCAGGAAGCTTCTGACCGGAACAGGTTTGATGACGCGAAACAATACTATGAAATTCTTCTTGAAAGGCATTCAACCAACATCGATCTTGTGTGTACCGCGGAATATGAAATCGCTTTTCTCAACTACAAGCAAAAGAATTTTACGGAAGCCCAAACCGGGTTTGAGCAGCTTTTAGCCCGCTATGAAGGTCCCGACGCCGTTTTTCTGCCCCAGCATTTTAGGATTCTGGCGGAAAAGGTTATGGAAAAGATGACGGCCGACGGAAACATTCAAAGCGAACCGGCTTCCGTTGATGCCGCGGAATGATAAAAAACTAACCGAAATCTTTAGTCTTATTCTCTACTGCGGCAGAATGATGGGAAGAACCTTCAACTGCCGTTTTGCGACTTCTTCGTCCACCATTTCTTTGGTTATTCTGCCGCGGGGTCTTGCGTGAGGCGGCGCGTCGCCGATCAAGATGATGATTTTTTCTTCCGCCGACCAAGGAAAGAAAACCGCCGCCTGATGCAAAGCTTCGTATACAGATTCGGGAATATCCCTGCCGCCTGAAACACGGATTGCGTTCAAATTATTCTGGAATACCGTAAAATCGCTGGTAAAAGGAATAGACCTGTTAATGTAATCATCAAAATAATCCTTGTAAAGCACCATCCCGATCCGGAATGACGCGTATTCGGATACAATCTTCCTCATTTCAGGGATAAGCCGCCTTCTGACAGGATCGATATCATTCTCCATGCTTTCAGTGGTATCAAGACAAAGCACAATATCAACCGTTTTTCCTACAAGTTGATTGAGAATAAGCACGATTTTATCCACCAAATCTTCCGCTCCGGTAGAATATACCGGATTCCCGGAGGCAAGTTCCGTAAAGGCTTCTACAGTATCAGGCATAAAGTTGCCTTCCGGCGGTCCTTCCAGCGGCTTTTGGGTAACGCTAAGCTCGTAAGGGTTATCTCTAAAGGCCCCATCGTAATTTCCCATAGGCAGAGCAAAAGCGCGGATATTAAAAAAGGTTCCATCATGAACATAGACCTCACCGTTCCGGGTCCAGGGATACCCGTATTCCAGCATGTAAGGAATGTAAATATGAAAGGCTTCGCCCAATTCCGGGTGCTGTTCCGGAGTGGAATCGATGAGTGAATATATACGGCTTTCCTGGGGAATAGGAGCGCCGTCAAGAAAGCGGATTTCATCACCATTAACCGCGTTCCATTCCGGCGCGCGGTACGCATAATTATCAGCCTGGAGATTGGGATCCCGCGTCGTCTCGGTCAACAAAACCGATCCGATTCCCGGTTTTTTCCGGATAAAAAGATGGAATCCTCCATCAATACCTTGTTCAATCCGCAAATCCGATTCCGCAATCGTTAAATCCTGAGCGTAAACCGTTGTCCCCAGACAAAATAAAGCTGCTATGAGCGTTAAAAAACCTTTTTTATTCATGCGTATAGTATCGGTAAAAATACAATTGGCAATTAGCAATGAAAAAGAGAAAAGAAACAAGAGCTTGTTGCAAAACTCGGTTAGTTTTGCACAAGCTCATGCGATTTCGCGCCTAAAGGCTGTGAAATACGCGTTTTTAAGAGGTTAAAATTGCAAAAACTGAAGTTTTGCAATTTCCTCACAAGAAAAAACAGCAGGCAAATGAAAAGAGCAGGCAGTAATTAACATCGTTTTTTACTGCCCGCCATCAGTGCTTTTATCTTACTGAAGGAAGAAGCGGAGAATGAATACAACAAAGAGTATCCAGGTAATCACAGAAATATAAATATCATTTGACAATTGGAGTCATATTGCAATATCATAAAAAAAAAGATACAAAGATATACGGAGAAAAGAAATGTATAGTGTCGGATTGGCTTATCTGCTCTGGGTGGTTTCCGGGTGCGGAGCTTTGGGATTTCATCGGTTTTATATTGGAAAAATTCCGACCGGCCTGCTCTGGATGTTCACGGGCGGCCTTTTAGGAATCGGTTCTTTGTATGATTTGGTTACCCTTTCAAGGCAGGTCAAGGAAGCCAATATCAGGAATGCCCTTTTTGAGAATAATGTCCCCCCAAAAGAACGCATCGTCCGCGACGGCGTATCAACCATCGTTTCCGCTCCCAAGGAAAGCGTTGAAAGAATCATCCTTAAGCTGGCAAAACGGAATAAGGGAATTCTGATTATTTCCGATGTTGCTTTGGAAGCGAATATATCCGTGGATGACGCTAAAAAAGATTTGGAAATTCTTGTGAACAAGGGCATCGCCGAAATAATGGTGAAGAAAACCGGAGCCATCGTGTACGTTATCAGAGAATACCTGGAAAACGATCTATCTTTGGAAGATTTTTAGTTTTTGACAGCGGCAATATCAGCGGACGAATTGAATGTTTTCATGAGACTCATATAATCATGTTAGTATTTTTTCCGGGGAAAGCCTCGGGGTATGAACTACAATGGAATTCCAGTCAATATCGATCCACGACACAAGTTCATCAACCTCATGCGGCGGTTCGGATTTTGAGGGTTCGGGAATTGCCCGGCCTGCGTCCTGTTGGCAAATTCCCCATTCACTGATGGCATCACGCGCCATGTACAGAGCCTCCGCCAAATTATCGCCCTGTGTATTGATTTCAAGGTCCGGAACGGATACAACATATCCGCTGCCGTCAGGAGTAAGAATGATGGGGTACGCTTTTATCATATTGACTGCACTCCTTTTTATTGTCAACGGAGGACGCGTTTTTGCTTTTATCTTTTGAGAACAACTTCCGTTCTTCCGAAGCCTCCCAGTTCAGGCCGTGAAAAATAATAATCCTGCACTACGCTTTGGCGTTTCAAAAAATCGTGAACGCCCTTTTGGAGGATTCCGTCGCCTTTGCCATGCACTACAGAAAACTCGTAAAGCCCTGAAAGAACAGCTGCGTCAATCTGCCTCTGTAACGTTTCAAGAGCTTCTTCCAGCCTCATTCCCCTGACGCTCAACTCAAACTTTGCGTCAACGTCTGATGATAAATCGTGGGAAACGAGCGGTTTCAATTCCTTTTGTTTTGACGGCTCCAAGAGAATAAGATCTTTTTCCGGTACGGTCATTTTTAAAGAACCGATTTCCACAATCCAATGTCCCTTTTTTGCCGGACGAAGAACAGTTCCCCGCCTTTTAAATTCACCCGCCAGAACTTCGGAGCCGGGTTCGATTGTTCCACGCACAATGTTCGGCGAAACATCATCTAATGATGCATATAACACATTTCGTTCTTTTGCAAGCTCTTCGGATTCCCTGGCTAATTGATCATCTTCCCGCGCCGCCGACTTTTCCAGTTTTGACAGAAACTCTTTTACCGCCAGCGTCTTTTCCCTTGTGATTTCGCCCTCTTTAATTTCCCGGACAAGATTTTCCAGGGTTTTTCTGCTTTCACCGAGAAGCTGCCGGAGACTGCCGGCACCGGCGGATTTTAATTCCAGTTCTTTTTGTTTTAACTGCAAAGCCTTAAGATCCGCCCGGCGCCGTTCTTCGCGAAGTTTCCGTTCTTCGGTTTTTTGGGAAATTTCAGCCGCGTCAAGTTCCCGGTGTTTTTGCTTGAGCCCGGTAATCAGGGCGGAAATATCGGAACGTTCTTCATCGATATAAGAACGGGCTTTTTCGACGATCTCTTTTTTAAGGCCGTTTCGCCCCGCAATATCCACAGCGCGGCTTTCTCCCGGAATCCCCATGATAATCCGGTATGTGGGCGAAAGCGTTTTTCCGTCAAATTCAACCGACGCGTTTTCAACTCCGCTTCGGGTGTATCCGTAATTTTTCAAAATGCCATGATGGGTTGTAATAATCAACATCGATTTTTTTTCGATTAAATAATCCAGGATTGCCATAGCGATGGCGCTCCCCTCCTCTGGATCGGTTCCCGAACCAAGTTCATCGAGGAGTACGAGCGAATGTTCTGCAGCAGATTCCGTGATCGACGCGATATTTGTCATGTGCGCCGAAAATGTTGATAACGATTGTTTGATAGATTGTTCGTCACCAATATCGGCATACACTCCGTCAAAAACCGGCATTTGGGAACCTTCTTCGGCGGGGATGGCGAGGCCGAACTGGTTCATCAGGGCAAAAAGGCCGGCGGTTTTCAACGTTACCGTTTTACCGCCGGTATTGGGTCCGGTGATAATTACCGTCCCGGTGCCTTCACGCATCTCAAAATCGATGGGAACGGCAGCGGAGCCCAAGAGAGGATGCCTTGCCTTTTTTAAAATGATTCCTTTATGGGACGCGGAATCTTTGGCAAAAACCCCTTTTGTTTCGATGCTGTATCTCGCCCTTGCCCGCAAAGTTTCAAGAAATATTATTTTTTCATGCAAAGTTTGAAGGGCAGAACGCTGTTCGGCGATTAATCTTGTCATGTTTTTTAAAACTTTTAAAATCTCCGCGTCAAGCCTTCTTTGTTCGATAAGGATTTCATTGTTCTTTTCAACAACATCTTCGGGTTCAATAAAAACCGTCTGACCGGTCGCCGATACTTCATGAACAATCCCTTTGATGCGTCCGCGGAAATTAGCTTTCACCGCCAATACGGTTCTGCCGTCCCGCTGGGAAGGCAGCGCAGACTGGAGCATTCTGCGCGTTTCTTCGCTGCCGGTATATTTCGCGGCGGCCCTTTCCAAATCGGAAGTCAGGTTTTGAATGCGTCTCTTTATCTCGCGGAATTCAGGCAAATCTTTTAAACTTCCATCTTTGTTTAATATTCTGAAAACTTCTTTTGATACGGAACCGCAATCGGGAATATCTTCTATCAATTTGAAGATAGAATTCCCGCCGCTATTACCTGTTACAGAAAGATTGTCTTTTCCGCATTTCGCAAGCCACGAGATAAGAGCTTCCGCCTGCAAAACAAAAAGCCCAAGGGCGAAAGCCTCATCGATTTCAAGATTCGTGCCCTCTACGTCGAGTTTGGGAAACAAAAATCCGATGCTGGGAATTCCGGAGCGGGGTTCATCCTGTCCGGAAGAAATACATTCGCATAATTCTTCAATTAAGGTTTTAAGTTCATGCACCTTTTCACTGCCGCAAAAAGGCAGATCGTTTCGGATAATAGCAGCCGCTTCTTCGCTTAAAGCTCTGTCCGCGGCACGCTGCCGGATTGTATCAAATTCTAAAAGGGTTATTATTTTTTCGTTCATGATTGTCCTGAAAATGTTCCGATTATTTTACCGAGCCTTTTGCAAAAACTGAATTTTTGCAATTACTTCTACCCATTCGGAAATTTAAGTTTCCAAACAACTCTACTATAACAGCTTTGTGTAATCGCGCGCGCCATAAAGGACTCGAACAATATAGACAGTATTTCCTTCTGCGTCTTCACGGTACACTACAAGGTAGTTTCTTATAACAACTTTGCGGTACCCCTGCTTTTGCAGACGTTCGTCATGACACAAGGCAAACAAACACGGATTATCAGCAATGCGCAGATAAGCCTGCTCCACATCATCAAGGAAACGGCTTGCTGCCTGCGGATTTTTGAGTTCCTTGGCGATATAGGTTACAATTTCATCAACATCCCTATGAGCGTCTTCTGAAACAATAAGTTTATAGGCCATGTTTTTCCCGAATCGCATTCAAGGAATCAAACCCGTCTTTAACATTACCTTCACGTATTGAACGCTCGCCTTGCTCTAATTTGTAATAAACATCGTTTTGAAGTATAGATTCTTCATATGTTTCCATACTCATAATCACCATATCACCATACCCGTTTTTTGTAATAAAAACAGGTTCTTTTGTCCGGCGGCACATTTCGGAAAGTTCGCTGGTTTTTTTCAAGTCACGAATGGGAATGATAAGCGGCATATCTGTCTCCTTTATATGCCATAATCATACCATAATCACGCCCTAAAAACAAGTTTTCATGCGTGGATCAAACTGCTTCTATGAAGACGCAAGGTCTGCTTTTATGCGGAGAAAACTTTCGTAGCGGTCTTCGTGAATCACACCGGCATGAACAGCTTCCATGATTTTGCAGCCGGGTTCTGTTTCATGAGAACAAGATAAGCCGAAACTGCATTTGCCCGCCAAGGGAGCAAATTCACGCATATATAAAATTACATCCTGAGCGGCAATACCGTCCGGCACCAAAGCGCGGACGCCGGGCGTATCAATAATGATTCCTTCATTATCCGGCATTTCATAGAGGGAAGCCAACGTTGTGGTATGATTTCCCCGGTCATATTTTTCATTTACGCCGCCGGTTTTAATCCGCAAACCTGAAATAAGCGCGTTAATCAAACTGGATTTTCCTACCCCCGACTGACCAAGCATCACCGAGGTTTTTGCTTGTAACAAAGATTTTAACTCATCAATCCCTTCGCCTGTTTTCGCGGAAACGCGCAGGACGGGATATCCGATACGGTTAAAATCTTCAAGCCGGTCTTCCACATCAGGATCATCTTCGCTGATGTCATATTTATTGCATATTACAATACACGGGATTCCGGCCTTCTCGCCTTGCAGCAAAACCCTGTCCAAAAAACGCGGCCTGAACGGCGGAGACACAGGAGTGGTGATACAGCATACAACATCAACGTTTGCAGCAAGAAGCTGGGATGCCTGCCCTTTTTGATTGAAGCGGGTAAACGCGTTTTTTCTTTCCACAAGAGAAGTAATAAGCCCCGTCCCCGGATGAGATACATCTTCATCGTATTCGACAAAATCGCCCGGAGCCAAAGGATTATAAAAACCTTCGGCTCCTTTCAGGATTTTTCCTTTTATCCGGCATTCCAGTTTCTGTCCCGAATCATCCTTTACGGTAAAAATATTTCTCGATCCCCGGATAACCAGCCCTTTCATGATTTTCCTTTATCTTCCAAAATACGGCCAAACACTTTAAGTTCCATATTATACATTTCCGCCCTTTGTTTCCATACCGGTTCCGCATCATCTTTTCCTGTAACAAGCAATATATTATCACAATCACTTATTACAGATGTTCTGAGCTTATTTTTATTCAGCACTGAGCCGAGCCTTTGACTGACGCCTTCTATTGAATCATAAATTTCTATGCCGGGAGACGCGGCTTTCCTGAACTCATCCAGAAGAAAAAGAAAATGCGTACAACCGAGAACAAGCGCGTCAACTCCGGCGGCCCTCAATTCATCAATATACTTTGATACAACATGCAGTCTTTCTTCTGTTGATGCCGACGCGTATTGATGCTCTACAAAATCCACGAGCAGAGGAGCCGCGATTTTTTTTACTTCGACAGATCTTCCCGATTCTTTTACCAAAGCCTCGATATATGGGTCTTCTATGGTTCTTTGAGTACCAAGCACGCCGATAATTCCGCTTCGTGTTTTCAACGCCGCGGGTTTTACGGCGGGAACCGTACCGATAAAAGGGATGTCAGGGAAACGGTTCCGGAGCGCGTCCAAAGCGGTGACAGAAGCGGTATTACATGCAAGAACAATCACTTTTGGATCATAGATGGAAACGAGCGCGTGAATCAGCATTTCCAGCAAATGAACCAGCGTCTCTTTATCTTTAGAACCATAGGGAAAATTGTTTCTGTCAGCGGTATAAATAAACCGTTCATGAGGATTTACGGAACTGATATGCTGAAAATACGGCAGACCGCCGATCCCAGAATCCAAAAAAAGTATGGGCCTGTTATCCATGATGTTATGAAAAAAGATCCTCAAAAGCTTTCCGGGCTGCCAGAGTTCCTTCCTGTGCCGCTTTTTCACCCGGAGTGACGGATTTAAATTTGAAATTCAGTTTATACCAGTCACAGAAATTCCCGCGCTCAGGATCGGACTGCTTTTCAGCATTTGTTTCGGAACAGGAGCCCTGCGCTTCAGGCAGATAAAAACGGCAATTCCTGCAGGAACGGAGGTCCCGCCCGCATACCTCGCACTTGAGAGAACGGCCGATAGGTTCTTCATCTTTTACCGCGGATCCGCAATACCAGCACATGATAGTATCATACACCGAGATTCCGCCGCTGACAAGAGTCTTTCCGCCCGCGTCGGTGTCTTTCCTTATCGTTTAACCCGAACAGTCAAATACCGCGGGCCGGATTCTGTCATCGTCCGTACAGTTTTGTTAATCCGGCAATGTTCTGTGCCAGTTCCGGGCTGAGGGCATCGTTCCGCATTCTCCAGTGCCAATTACCCAAAGTAGAAGGCGTATTGATCCGGGCTTCGCTTCCAAGGTTGAGATAATCCTGAAAAGGAATGACCGCGCGGTTTGAAACGCTGCCGAGAGCGGAACGGATGAATCCCCAATGCCCGTCTTCATCGTTCTTCAAGCCAAAATACCGCAGCGCCAGGGCCGCGTCGTCCGATGAGGCGCTGGAAAACCAGCCGCGTATGGTGTCGTTATCGTGAGTTCCGGTGTACACGACGGAATTGGGATCGTATTTATACGG
>QMCD01001899.1_pt1 | contig 12449 bp, 10 predicted proteins | sample 1821841 | NCBI WGS metagenome assembly QMCD01 (sample SAMN01991225, study PRJNA193472) | Termite gut metagenome, whole genome shotgun sequencing project. | isolation source: worker | host: Macrotermes natalensis | reverse complement strand
CAACGGAGACAACAAATTGCAACAAAAAACTTTTGGCCTCCCTATTCAAACACGCCAAACTCAAACTCTGATTCGATTCTTTATCTGAAGGTCAGTAAAGGTCAGTGTTGGGGCAAAGTCGGCAAACGGAAATGGCACGACTTCGTGCCACCCGCCTGATTCGTAAAACTTCGCTTCCAGCACGAGTGCTCCGCCTTGGCGGACTGCCACATCGACGGTGCGTTTTTCTGGCGGCAATAGCTTGCTTTCTGCCATGTTTCCCTTTCCTCCTTTCATGTTCTGCGCCAGCACCTCGCCAGCGATTGATTGTTGCTCCCATCGGAAGAGAATAGTGTTGTCAATTACCATTACTCAAACTCTCAATCCGAAAGGAGCCAAAATGTCAAACCAACTAATCCCGCCTGAAATGGTGTTGATGATGATTCTAAAAGCCGTTGACAGTGGGACTGAAAACAGCATCGTTTCGGGAGTCACAAAACAAGAATGGGGCCGACTTGTTCGCCACGCCATCAACTTTGGATACATCCACGAAGGCAAGGCGGATACTTCGCAGCTTCCTCTTGGAGCATCTTTCACTCTTGTTGTCCCTCCGATTGAGCTAGGCAGCCTGACGCCGCGAGGGAAACGGTATCTTGAGCATCTTCGCAAGGAGTTTGAACAGTAATTCCTTTTGAAAGGTTCCATGTCCTCTCCGGGCCATCCACAAAGGGATTGCCCAAATACCCGGCTTCTACAAACGCGAGATATGCCGGGTGTTTATGAATTGGCTGCATCGGTTTCTCCTGACATGTTGCTCCACGGCACCACGCCGGCGATCCGCGAAAAATGTTTGCACGCCTTCCAGACCACGCTTTGGCATGACGGCAAAATGACGGCGCGGGAAGAAGAGATATTTCTCGCCGCCACAATGATGCTGCACTGTTCGGAAAATGCTACTGCAACGGAATCGTGACGGAAACTTGTTGGCCGGGGCGCAGTTGCCAGTACCGGCCTTTGGCGCGGTTTTGCACTTCAATGAAAATCTCGCAGATGTTTCCGATCTGAATTCTGGGGTCCACAAAGACGACCTTGCCGCTAAACTCCTCGGTATTGTCATCGACCCCGGCCTCTGCGCCTCCGATGATGCGAATCGCGGCTTCTTTGCCGTCCAGCGCGGCGGGATCGTATCGGCCACTGATACTACACTTGGCCCAGAGCGTGTCGAGCTGCAAAATTTCCAGCACCGGATCACCCTCGCGGAACCACTCGCCCTCGGCCTTGACGATATTGACAATCAGGCCGGAAATCGGTGCTCTCAATTTTCGTTGCTCAATACGAATTTTGGCCGCCTCGACCTCCTTTTCCCGAACGACGGCCTCCCTCGTTCTCACTTGGTTGATGGTATAGTCGTGCAGAGCGTGCTGCGCCTTGGCTTGCGCCTCCGCCAGACCCGCTTTGTAAATTTCGATCTCCGAAACGGTCTTAGCACTGAGTTCATTGGCACGCTGCAACATGGCCGATTCCACCCCTGCCACCTTGGCAGCGAGTTTCGCGTGTTCGATTTCAATGGTTTTATCGCGTTCTGCGATGGCCACCTCAAGTTGTGCTTCGGCAATGGCCAGTGCTTGGACCAGTTCGCGGTCGTCGAAATGGCCCAGCACCTGATCTTTGACAACGTGCATTCCTTTGCGCAGCGGCAACAAGACGACATTACCTGCCGCATCGCGCTGTTCGGTTTTGAGGCTCATCAGCACCGCCTGAACTGGTGCCGATATTCCAACTTTGTTCCACTCCGGCACATGGAGCAAGCCTTCCGCGCGCACCACGGTCGGGTCAAACGTCGGAGCGAACTCCGGCGTGTTCGCCGGCTGCGTTGTTGCCGGTGTTGCCACGACGACGGGTGTGGTGCGATTCACCGGCGGATGGACGGGCGGGCCAACTGGCGGACCGGCGACTTGAGAGAGGACGAGGAAGATCAGTGTGTGGTACATCAAATTGGCAATTCACAATTGAACGGGCAGAGGGGGCAGGCTTCCTTCGAGTTCAATTGCCAATATATCTCCTTGGGTTGATTTGACAATGGTACTCAGGATTCAATTGAGCTGGCCGCCATCGTCTTAAATGTTTTTTCCGTGAGACATTCGATTTTTGTTCGTCATCCCCACAACGTTGATTCGGTCGAAGGCAGGCTCCGCAGAGGGGAACAACATGCCGTTTTGTTTATTTCTCCCATTTTGAGGCCAGTGAGCAGGTCTATTGGCTTTTTTGACGTTGCTTCACTTGTTCTCTCCGGCGGCGGACGCCTTCACTTCGCTGGCCAGTTCCGCCAAACGCTCCGGCTCCAGAGGCCAAACGCGAACGCCGCTTTTGGCGGGATCACGCTGGTTGATATAGCTGAAAATCAACCGGCTGCCATCCGGTGTGACGGTGACGCGATTGATGGGAAGCATCCGATTGCGGAACAGAATGCTGTGTCGATGGTCCTTCGGGCCGTCGAGATTTTGGATGCGCAAACTGCCGTCGCCGCCGCGTGAAATCAGTTTGCTTTCATCCGGCGAAAGCAGGATTTCCTGAATGACACCCTGTTCGTTTTGCAATACCTGCGGTTCCTTGTCACGTACCGCGTAGGGGTTGCTCAAAGAGATGTCCCAGATGCGGATTGTTTTATCATAACTGCCCGAATAGAGCGTGTCGCCCTGCGCATTGACCGTCAGCGCACTGATCCAGCCGATGTGCCCGTCGAGCACAACGGATTCCGGCGGCGAGACACCTTGGAGATTCCAGAGCCGGATCGCATTGTCGCGGCTGCCTGTGGCAAGCCACTTCCCGTCAGGCCCGAAGGCCAAGGCCGTCACATCAAAACGATGGCCACGCAAAACGGTCATGCTGTGATTCGGGGCTTTATCACCCAAGTTGTAAACGCAGGCCGTACCATCCGAGCAGGCCGCCGCCAGTTTCGCCGAGTTCTCGCTGAACACCAAGGCGTGGATGACGCAATCGCGGACTCCGTGATTGCGTTCACTAGGGCCATAGAGCAGCGTGGCGACGGGCAAGGTTCCTTCGTGAAGCCGTTGGAGGTCCCAGAGCCAAATCACAGGAGTCGAGTCCGTAAAGTCCCCTGCCACCGAGGACACGTTTTTGTGTCCTCGGAGGATATAGGCCACTTGTTGTAGCCAGATGTTCTGTGTCGCGGACGGTGCTGATAGGGCTTTCGCCTGCGAGGAAGGTGTGCCATACGCGACCAACCACCGGCCATTGGGCGAAATGTCGATTGTGGTCAAGCCGGACACGTTTTCCCGTAACTGAAGCACGGTTTCGGTCGGGTGTCGGTGTGCGAGATTCCAGATGCGGATACTGCCGTCGGTCTGGCCGCCCACGAGCAATCGTCGGTCAGGTGAAAAACGCAAGGTCACAAACCGGTCTGAGTCTGTGCTCAGTGTCATACCGTCGTCGAGGCCGTCTGCAAGATTCCTGAGCAGAACGCTTCCATCCCGTAATTGAATGGCAACGTGGCGACCGTCCGGGCCGGCGACCAATTCTTCTATCGCGGGGACATTGTCAAGCAGCGTGGCTCCCCAGCTGAGTGCCGCGTATGCCTGACCAAGCATCCAGAAAGTGACAGGCGGTGCTTGCCGCTTGATCTCGTGGAAAATGGTGAAAGCTCGAAGTGTTTCATCAAGACTCCGGTCGGGAGCCGTGGTCAAAATACGTTCCGCTTTTTCCAGCCGCTTCAGGGCTTCGTCGAGCCGCGTTTCTTCCAACGGTCGCTTCGGGGGCGTTTGTGCCAAGTCTGGAACTTGCTTGGGAGCGACGGGTACGGCGGGCACGATGGGGCTTGGAATGGGCGTCGGCGTCACGGCCTCCCTTGGAGGCGGGATGGGAGCTGTGGTGAGCAAGGGTCGGGGATCGGCTTTAGGCTGCCGAGCGACTTTTGGAGAAGGCTCGGCAATAGGCGGCGGAATCACGGCCGGGGTCGCTTTTTTTTCCTCGTGAGCCTGAGCGGTTTTGGCGTTCTGAGGGGGCAACGTTTTTGGCTCTTCAGGCTTCGCATCGTGGTTGGCCTTGATCGGCGGCGTAGGTTTTTTGGGATTTACCGCCGTCGACGTGACGCGATTGATCGGGAGATCGGGCACACGGTTTTGGTTTCGTCGGGCATCCAGCAAAAAAGAACCGGCGGTAAGGAGTACGAGCAACTGGAGTACAACCGTACAAAGAAGGATCGCTCGGCGGCGACGTTGGTTCGGAGGCACTGCCGCCTCGGTCGGCGAAACGCTTTTCTGCGAGCCATTGATGTCGGAGGAGAACTTTGCGGCACAGCAAGAGCGATTGTTCAAGCGAGGACAATTTTGAGCCTGGCATTTGAAAAAATCATTTTGTGTCGCGCCGATTTGAAGTAAGTCTTTTCGCATCAAGCCGAAAAACCCGGCATTCATCTCCGCATCCTGCGCGGGCGACGGCGTTGAGCACGACGAAAAAAGGCAATGATTCACAGGCGATTCCAAACCGCAAGCAGGGCAAAACGCCACCGCCGACTCAAGGTCGGCGCGATCCGGCATCGCGTATTCGTACTCGAATCCGCAGATTTCGCAACGAACCGGCTTGTGAGTGATGGGGGAATCGAACATGACACGGTGTAGGTGACAGGTGGCACATGACTGGCAGGTGACGAGCGACGACCAATGAATCGTTCACGGTCGCTCGTCTTTTGCCATTCATTACGCACTGCGCTTGGTCGGCGTGGACAGCCGCTCGACATTTCGGACCGGAAAGCTCAGTATTTCTGGCATACCTTCCTCCGGCGAATGGCGGTTTGCCAAAAACCGTCCCAAGTCGCCGCCGAGATTGCGGAACAAATCGGCCCACGACTGCCCGATGCGTTGACGGTACACTTGCATGGTTGGATGCCAGAGACAGGCACTCTCATATTCCCGATTGACATTCCATCGCCAATCCGCCCTCGCCGGCAACACGAGCCACGTTTTCACGCCCAGTGCTCCGGCCAAGTGGGCCGCGAAACCCGGCGGCGTCACCACCAAATCAAGCGAGGTCATCAAGGCGGCCATTTCGTCCAAATCGTACTTAAAGGCGTCTGGATAAAGCCGCACTTGCAGCGAAACGCCTCGCCGGTATTGGTCGATTTCTTTTTGTTTTGAACCGTGTTGCAGGCAAATCCACGCCGCGTCGCCTATATGTTGTAGCATTAAATCACGCAATTCCGGCATGGGCAGGGAAACCTGATCTTTGGTTTCAGCCGTCCAGCTTCCTTGCCAAACCACGCCGATTTTTGCGACGTCGCCAATTTCCGCCAGTTTGTTCGACCATCTTTCCACTCGCTCTTGATCGGGCACTAAATAAGCCTTCCGCAACGGAAACGATTCCGCGTCTCGGCGAAAATACCGTGGCAAACTTCCCAACGCAATTTGCGCATCCAGTGACAAATTCCACGAATTGGCCGCGTCGACTCTGTCTTGGGCCAACGGAACGAACCGCGCTTCGGGAAAAGAGCGAGCAAACAGGCCATGCAGCGATTGCTCACATTCCACCACACAGTGATCGACGCGGTCGATCATGTCGGGAAGGCAGGACGCAAACAAGATGTCCGCCCCGATACCTTCTTCGGAATACGCCAACACGGTTTTCGTTTGTTCCGTACCGTCCCAGCTGGGCAATAAATGACGTTCCCACGAGCCGAAAGAACCGGCAAGCCGGAACTCTAGGGCGTCCCAAGCGTCACCCAGCTGTCCCAGCGCGAGCAACGATTTGCCGTAACCGCTGACCGCATGAGGCCATTCCGTGCCGACTTGCAGCATTTTCCGGTAGTAGGGCAGCGACTCTTCGAAGCGTTCCTCAAAACGCAGGGCTTCAGCCAAGTAAAAACACGCTTCCGGCGAGGTCGGGTCCAGGTGCTCCGCTTCAAGAAGTGCCGGAATGGATTCGTGATACCGGTGCGCCAGCGTGTGCAAATAGCCTAGGGTCAGCCATGCCGAGGGGTTTTCCGGCTCCAGTGCAACCAATTTTTCAAAACAGAGCAAGGCCGCTTCATGGTCGCCCTGCTCGAAATGGATTTGGCCGGCGTTCAAAAACGCGGCAGGCTCGTGCGGATTCAATTCAGTCGATTCCCGAAGTGCTTTGAGTGCTTCGTCTTGCCGCCCAAGACTGCGCAGGGCCAATCCGGCATGAAAGAGAAGAATGCCGCGAGTCTCGGCAGTGCTGTCAGCATCGTTGTCGGTCAGACCGTCGGCTTCGGTTTGAGCCACGACACACAAGGCTTCTTCAAAATACCTCAACGCATTTTCGGCGTCATCGGCGGCACAGCGCAAAATCCCCATGCCATCCAAAGCACGCAAATTACCCGCATCACCTCGAAGCACTTCTTGGTACAGCGATTCGGCAACGTGCCTATCTCCTTTGATTAAAGCGTCTTGCGCCAAAGCAAGTTGTTCTTCGCGTGTCATTGTTTCGTTCCTTGAAACACAATTTCCATAGTGTGTGATAGAAAAACGCACCGAGAATTCCCGGTCTCTTTGTCTGTTATCGTCAATACATTCGGACGAATTGACATAAACCGCAAAAACTACCATAAAGTTTTCAGCCGGAAAAAACGGGGTCAGCGGCGTAGTGAACCCGCTTGGTGAAGTGGCTTTTCTGTTTTCCGAAATTTGACATCGCGGTCACTCTCTGCTACAATCTTTCCCACGATGCGTCGGGCGACCGGCGTTGGAGGCGGTTTCGGCTGCCTTCTGCCATTCCAAACACGAATATCTGCAAAATATTGGCGACTAACATGGGTGGTATCAGACTGGTTTACCAGTATGCGCTTGTTTTGTGCGCATTATGGGGACCGGTTTCGATACCTTCGATGTTGGTGCCCTTTGCAGAGGGGCGTGTTTGCGGATGTGTATTCGGGCCGGCTCTCCGCTTCTTTGGGGCTTTTGCACCCCTGTGAGGCACTGTTCGAGTCGGCAATGCAACTCCTTTCCCCGCCGATACAATGCCACCTAAACCGCTGCCATTTTCGCTTGAAGAACTCCGTCAACACGTCGACCAGCTCGACAAATTCGTCAAATCCGCCATGATCGCTACCATGAGGCAGGAAATGAGACCGGATGAATGGCGACCCTCCGTTGCCGTTGACGAACTCGCCCACTTGCACGGCCTGCTCGACTTGATGCGCTACTGCGTCGAGGAAATCGAACTGTGCTGCGAGTAACGGCAACGGTCGCTTGCCGGAACGCAGGCTGCGGCGGCGGTCGATTTGCCCTGTCCGCATTCCTGCCTCCTCAATTGCCCCCCTTGTTTCGACGTGCCAAACGGATTAGGATTGGCCTTTTCACCGTTTCGCGTCACGAGTTGCGATTGCGGACCCCGTAGAAGACCACTCGACAAGTTCTGCGTTCGCGGAGCGCGGCTCGTTTTTGTTTTGCAGAGCTTCTCATGCACTTTTCTTTGATAGACCGAATTGATGTCCTTGAGCCGGGAAGGCAAATCGTGGCAACGAAATCGCTTTCGCTGGCGGAGGAATACTTGCGCGATCATTTTCCGAATTTTCCCGTCATGCCGGGCGTCTTGATGCTTGAAGCCCTGACCCAAGCCTCCGCGTGGCTGGTACGTTACACGGAGGATTTTGCGCACAGCATTGTCGTCTTGAAAGAAGCGAGAAACGTCAAATATGCCCGGTTCGTTCAGCCGGGCCAAACGCTCGTCATCACGGCCTCCATCGCCAAGGAGGAGGACAACTTGGTCACGCTGAAAGCGCAAGGCGAAATCGACGGGCAGACCAATCTCCAGGCGCGGTTGGTCTTATGCCGCTCGAATTTGGCCGACACCGACCCCATGCAGGCCCACACGGATCAGAAAGTGGTGGCCGAACTGCGGCAGCGTTTCGGCTTGCTCTACCGGGGACGATAGGATTTCATTCGCGGAATTTTACCCGCCCAGAATTTTGACGACGAGTTCGAGCACCGCGTCAGGATCGGCGTTGCGCGACAAGTTTTTCGGCATCGGCACGAAGGCGTGGTGGTCATCCGTCAGACGCATGGCCATACCGAGGCTTTTGACGTAATCGGCCAATAAGCGAATGAGCCGCGGCGCGACGTATTCCAGTACGACATAGCCGCTGTCGCCCGCTAGGCCGTCTTCAAGACGGATCGCCCGAATCCGGTGTTCGTGGGCCAAAACGCGGATTTTAGAATGCACCAGAAGCCGCTGAACCGGCGCGGGGCTTGGCCCGAAACGGTCGAGAATTTCCGCTTCCAGATCGGCGCATTCTTCCAGAGTGGCCACGCGGGTCAGGCGACGATAGAGATCGATTTTGATGCGCTGATCCGTGACGTAATTTTCGGGAATGAGCGCAAGCCCCGGCAAATCGAGTTCCACGTCAATCGTCGTTTTCGGCGGCATACGTTTGAGGGCACGGACGGCGGCTTCGAGAAATTGGCAATACATTTCGTAACCGACAGTCGCAATGTGGCCGCTTTGTTGCGTTCCCAAAATGTTGCCCGCCCCGCGAATTTCAAGGTCGCGCATGGCCAGATGAAAGCCGCTGCCGAGATGGGCGTATTCCTCAATGGCACGGAGCCTTTTGGCCGCCTGCGAAGTCAGCATTTGATTTCGCGGCAGCACGAGAAAGCAGTAGGCCTGCCGCGTCGACCGGCCCACCCGGCCACGCAGTTGATGCAAGTCGGCCAAACCGTAACGGCTCGCTTCGTCGATGAACATGGTGTTGGCATTCGGGATGTCTAGGCCGCTTTCGATGATCGTGGTCGAAATCAGCATGTCGAACTCGTGTTTCACGAACGCGCACATGACCTTTTCCAGTTCGCCGTCTTCCATCTGCGCATGGCCCACGCCGATGCGGCATTCCGGCACGATGCGTTGAATCCGATCCGCAAATTCGTCGATGTCCTGCACGCGATTGTGGACGAAATAAATTTGCCCGCCGCGATCCAGTTCACGCAACACGGCGGAACGGATCACGTCTTCACTGTAACGGATTAAGCGGGTTTCGACTGCCAAGCGATTTTCCGGCGGCGTTTCCAGATTGGAAATTTCCCGAATGCCTAGGAGCGAAAAATGCAGCGTGCGCGGAATCGGCGTCGCCGTCATGGTCAACACGTCGACGGAATCCCGCAGCGTTTTGAGCCGCTCTTTGTGGGCCACGCCAAATCGCTGCTCCTCGTCGATCACGACCAGACCGAGATGATGAAACCGGATGTCTTTTGAGACGATGCGGTGCGTGCCGATAACGATGTCAATTTTTCCGAGCGCAAGCTCTTCGACGATACGTTTCTGTTCCTTGGGCGATTGAAAGCGGGACAACGCCGCCACGGTGATCGGAAAATCTTTCATGCGTTCCGAAAAAGTGCGTGCATGTTGCTCCGCTAAAATCGTGGTCGGGACCAGCACGGTCACTTGATAACCGGCATCGACGGCCTTGAAGGCGGCCCTGACGGCAACTTCCGTTTTGCCGAAGCCCACATCACCGCAGAGCAGCCGATCCATAGGCCGGGCAAGTTCCATGTCCCGCTTGACGGCTTCGATGGCTAGGAGCTGGTCGTTGGTTTCTCGAAACGGAAAAGCGGCATCGAACTCGCTCTGCCAAGAGGAATCCGGCGGAAAGGCCGTACCGGGCAAAGCACCACGCCGAGCCTGAAGATCAATCATTTCCTCGGCCAAATCGAAGACGGCCTCTTGCACGGCCTTTTTGTGACGCGCCCAGAGCGCACCGCCGATTTTGGCCAGCTTCGGCTTATGACGCCCGCCCGCCACATATTTCTGCACGAGGCCGATTTTTGAAATGGGAACGTAAAGCACCTGCGAATCCGCGAACTCCAGATGCAAGTGTTCTTCTTCCTGCTGGCCTTTCGTCAGGGTTTCGATGCCTCGGTAACGGGCGATGCCATGCGAAACATGCACGACAAAATCGCCGGGCTGGAGATCGAGAAAGGAATCGATGACCTGCCCCAACTGCCGCCGCTTCGGACGGCGAAGGTCGTGGCGGTCGAAGAGTTGGCCTGCTGCAAGCAGCAGGAATTGAGAGTTGGGAGTTGAGAGTTGAGAATCGTTTGGCTTAACTTTCAATTCTCCACCCGCTCTCAACTTAAACCCTTCCGACAACTGTCCCACCGGAAAAAACAGTCGGCCTTCTTTCGCCGGTGTCAGGTCAGCCAACAGTTCGGCCAGCCGCGTGGATTCCGCTTCCGTGGGGCAGAAGATGAAAATTTGCTCCGTGTCGCAAAAATCCAGTTCACGCTTCACCGTTTCAAGATTGCCGTGAAGGCGTTCCACCGACGCGACCGGCAAGCGGACATGAACGTCCTCCAAGCCTTCCGCGAGGTTGGAAAAGGTCGCGGTCGGATGCTTTAGTAATTCACGAAAGACAGAGCTGATCGAACGGTAATAATTGTCCTCATCTTCCTCCAAAGGGGGGACGAGGGGATTCTTGGGGCAAGCCATGTCCAGAAAAGCCCGCCCTTCCTGCTCCAATAATCTCGGCTCCAGTAAAATGACTACCGCGTCTTTCGGCAAATAATCCGTGAGCGATGCGCCGGTACTTTCGTTCGGCAAAAGCCGGGTCAAGCTGATTTCCGAAACAGGCTCCTGCGCATTCGGAAGCGAACGCTGCGTCACCACGTCGAAATGCCGGATGGATTCAATCTCGTCGTCAAACAATTCCACGCGGACGGGCTGATTCCAATCGGGCGCGAAAATGTCCAAGATGTAGCCGCGCACGGCAAACTCGCCGGGCAAATCGACGGCCGGGGTGCTGTGGTAACCGCCTTCAACGAGAAAACGCCGGAATTTTTCGAGTTCGATTTTCTCGCCGACCGCCAGCCGCAGCGTTCGTTCCGCCAGCATTTTCGGCGGCGGAACCGGCTGGAGCAAGGCCGCAATGGAGGAAACGACAATGGAAGCCGGAATATCCCCTTCGAGATTCAAGACTAATCCATCGCAGCTTCCTGAATTTTCAAACGGCTTGAGTCTATCCGCCAAATGTTTCAGGGTGCGAATGCGCTGCCCGAACTGGTCGTCGGCCAGCGCAAAAACCGTTGCGTTTTCCGATTCTGCGTCTTTCGCCGTGTCCGAAATGCTTTGTGCCTGTTGCGACAGTTTTTGTTGCGGAAAGAAGTACACCTCGTGCTCGGAAAAGATTTCAAAATCGCCGAGCGTGCGTTCCAAAATTGCTTCGTTCGGCACGACCAGCAGCACGGTTTTACGGACGGTTTTCCCAATGGAAACCGCCGCCGGCGCGCAGGAGCCGCCCAACACGCCCTCCACGGAAATCGAATTGCCGCTTTTCAGCGCAGCCAAGGCTTCAGCCCAGGCCGGGTCGCGCTGCAAAATGTCGGTGAAGATGACTCCGTTCATTCGACCAATTTCAATCCGTGTCCGTCAATATCGTACAGCAAAATTTCGTCGGGACAAATTGAGCCGCGATGCTTGGACACGTACATGGCGCGGCGGAACTTCGTGCCCTCACGAATTTTGCCCAGATAGATAATCGTGTTTGCTCCGGCAAACAAGTCGCCTTCGTCGAGCGGCTTGTCGATCAGGGCGTCGAGCGACGTTTCCGCACTGGTATAGCTAACGAGGCAGCCGACGGCCTCCTTGCGATAAAGATGCTTGAGAATTTCCGGCTCATGCTTGCGAAAATGCTGCCGAAAAAGGTCGCGGGCCACCCACTCGGCGTCTTTTCGCACAATTTGGTGATACACATACTCCAAAAGCTCGAATTGAATCGATTCGCCTTGATGCTCCACCGGCTCGATGCCGTCGACGACAAAACGCCGTCCGCCGCGAACAAAATGGCCGAAGAAAAAAGCGATGGTCGCATTCAAATGTTTCGATAATTCTGCCTGCCAATCGTTCCACTGCTCGAAACCCATATCCCGCCGCGTCAGGCGTCGGCCTTTGTAGGTCAGGGCGCGAAAATAATCGCCCTGTTCTTGTTCAGAGTTGAAAAAATTCTCGTAAGCAACTGCCGCCTCCGGGTCAGCCTCGACAAGATTCCAGTCAAAAAGTCGCTTGGCATATTCCCGGTGTCCCTGTGGATCAACGCGGGCGGCCATGTCGAAAATAAAACCACGCTGGCCTTCTTGACTCAAACCGGCATTGGCGTATTGAAGACCAAACTGCGTTTTTCCGATGCCGGAAGGATGAAAATCAAAAAAAATCGCTAGAGTTAGCAATAAAGCAAATAGATAAGGCTTTTGGAAAAGGGCAGATTGACGCATATTTTGCATGTTTTGTACCCCGTTTTACGCAAAGCCAAATTGCGACAGCGTGCCAACCGTACCATCGCCGTCCTCGCCATTGGAAGCACTGAATTTCAGCACTTGGTCCATGATGTCCTGTGATTGCGAAATCAGGGTGACAATCTGGTTTCGGTCGACCATGCGGAAGGTTCTATCCTCATCGGCCAGCGTTTGCTCCAGCGTGGCGAGAACTTTCATAAGAGCATTGATCGCTTG
>QMCD01001833.1_pt1 | contig 12450 bp, 7 predicted proteins | sample 1821841 | NCBI WGS metagenome assembly QMCD01 (sample SAMN01991225, study PRJNA193472) | Termite gut metagenome, whole genome shotgun sequencing project. | isolation source: worker | host: Macrotermes natalensis | reverse complement strand
ATTGATTCCGTTTATTTTTGCGTATGGTAAAGAACATCACGATTCCGGATTAACGGATAAAGCCGTAGACTGGCTGGAAGAAGAGCAGGCGGAGGATAATTTTATTATCAAAATATGGAGAAATTGCGGATTTACATTTGAAACGGCTTTACAAACTCAAGCGCTTATACAGTTGTATAGGGAATATTGTGAAAAACACAAATGCCTCAGTTGTAAAATAGGCCGGCAGGTTTTTAAAAGTATTGTGTCTACTCCTCCGTCATTCACTTAGCAATCCGATGATTTCCTGTTCAATTCACTTTTCTTGGCAAAAGTTTTTGAAGCCATTTGCCAGCAAGGCGGGCCGTGGACTGAACACGAGCGCATTGTGACTGCCGTTATTGACGAATTGAACGATTATATCGGGTTTCGGCCTGTTCCCGTATTAGAAAGTCAACTCGCCACGCAAGATAAGCATCTGCCCGACGCCCACGAATGGGTCGCGCCGATTCCACTTTACATGGACGGCGTGGGCGTTGCCAAAGGCCCCTACGAGAAAGTGGTGGAAAACGCGCTGGCCATTCTCAAAATAACCGACCCACAAATCCTCTATGAGGCCTGTTTTGACGTTGCCAAGCTCGAGGAACTGGTTCTTGATCCACGCGCGTATGATTTCGACCATCCTGTCAATCGCAAGCCCAATTACCATTTTGGCTTTTGGGACCCGGAATACATTGACAAGGAAGGCTATTACCGGCGTTTTGTCGTGCATCAGGTAACATTGGACGGCATAATGCGCCGCCTTGAAACCGCCTACACCGGTGAATCGAACGAGGCGGACATTCCGATGGACGAGCTCGTCTTTGAGGCCGGGGCGGTTTTGGTGGGCACCATGCTCATGGGGTCCGGTGCCTGTGGCGATACGCCGCAAACTTACGATTCGGAAACATCGCTGGGCGATTTGATGCCCATCATCGCCCATTATCGCGATCGTTTTTACGAGCAGCTCATCGAAAAAGCACCGGAGCGAATGCGAAATCGGATTAAACGTGAAGCGCAGCGTCTGTTTCAGCCGTTTGGGGCGTGTCGGCAAAATTTGAACAAACAGCTCGCCAAACAGCGAGCCGACCAATTGCAACGTATGCACTTGGCCAAAATTTTCGCTCGGATGGGGTATTTTGAGGCGGCCACACAACAAAGCAATGTGATTCACATCGTTTCGTCGCGGTTTCTGACCAAAATCGATTGCTTGATTACTCAAGCCCATTTTTTAATTGACCGCTACGAATTGACGGAGGCGGCAAGCCAACTGCCACAGATTGAAGAGCTTTTGCACCGGGGAATCGCTTGCGGTGCGATTGTCGACCCGTGGACCATTTTGGGCTTTGGCGGTAATTATAGTTTGTTCCATTCCGTCGAAAACGCCATCCACGACCACCGCATTGACGAGCTGATCGATTTACTCAACGTCATTTTCGCGCTTTATGGTCGCCTGCAAAAAGAGGCGGCGGCGATGGGCGACATGGAGCTGCAAGCGGACTTGTCCGATGCGATGAGTGACTTGGCGGGCTGGTGGGATCAGTTTGGCAGCACGGAAGTGTCCGGTCTCGAAAGTTTTTCGGGCAACGATATTTGGGAATCATCGGCCAAAGTGGCCTCTTCCTTGGCCATCTGGCACAGGGCCGGTTCCGCGGCAGGCGATGTCGCTTTTTGGAACCGGCACGTCGACCGCTTTCAATCCACCAAAGCCTACGTGTTGCTTGCCGAAGCTCTCCTTGAGCAGCGCGACCTTGTCGCGTCGATGGCGCTGATGATGCATTGGCTCAGCCTCTCCGACTCCCTCTCCCTTGTGGAAGGCGACTATTCGTTCCACGTCCTCGCGCTCCGCTGGTTGGAGCAATTATGGAAGCCAACCTCAGCGGAGTCCACTGCCGTGGCGGAATCAGACACGGCATCGCCCCGGAAATCGCCCAAACCGTGGCCAAAAATGTCCTTTTCGGAACGCTGGAAATTGACGAAGAAATTTTTCGATTTCATCGAAGCGAACGCGGGACAATACGGACACATTCCCGATCTGGAAATGGATGACAGCCATTTCGAGGAACGACCCGCTCCCGATTTGCGAAAAAGAAAACGCCGTGACATGGAGACTCACGATGAAAACGAGGACATCGATGGTGCTTACAGCTATGATGGCTTCGATGAGTTTATGGACGCGGATGACGACCTTGAAGACGAGCCCCGTTCTGAGGCCATTGATCCGCTTTTTGGTGCCGCATACGAAAACGTGACGTACCATGACACCGCCAATGATGGCGTGGACGATTTTATGATGGATGCGAAATCACCTTCATTTCAAGATGGCGATGATTTGGAAATCGTGGCCGAAACGGAACGCATCGGTGACCGGCTCGCGTTTGTGGTGACCTTGTGTAAACTTTGGAAATTTACGGCAGAGCAAATCGCGAAAAAGCACTCGCAAGGTATCCCGCCGGAAGAAAACCAAACCGAAATCCAAGAAGTCACGATGGTCTTCGAGTCATGGCTCCAGCAAATCGCGGTTTATGCCCAAGGATTAGATACCTTGCTGGCAAAAACGTCAGCGTATATCGTGCCGCCACCTCGCGGAACAGAAGATTCGCTTTTGGAATATGATCGCCATCGTGGCACAAAAGAAATTCTTTTGGATCGCATCGTTTGGACTTCGGTGGAGCTGCGCGATACGATCTTGATTTTGAAAGCGTGGCTTGGCCAGAGCAGCGAGGAAACCTGGGAAAATTCGGTTCTCCGCACTCTTTACGCCGTTTTTCATCAGGGCGCGCGAGAAGCCAGCAAGTTTTGGACACCCATGCTTGTTGACTTAGCCCACGAGCAATTGCTCTATGTTCCGACTTCGCGTGGCGGTTCTGCGGCCGCCATTGTCCAATGCCGCTGCGTTCAGCAAGTCGTTTTGAGATTATTGGAATATGGCCCGCGACTTGGTTTACTGGCAGAATCGTTCCGTCTTTTGGAAACGATTAAAACGATGGAGGAGGAGAATACCATTCAACGGGGAGCCATCACGGAATTTGACCGCCTCGTGGAAACTCTTACCCGCGCGATCACGCAATGCGTGGCCAAGTCCTCGAAAACATGGAAGCCGCCATTATCGGACGAAAACGTGTCCGCCGACACGATTCTCATCGGCTTTTTAGATCAACTGTCGGAATTGCTGCTGGACAGCTGGCTTTCGCATAGTCATCTGATCCGTATTTCTCCGGTCGAGAGCCTTGCGGACAAAAACTCGTGGAATGAAATCAAAGCCTTCATTATGCGTTACGGAAAAGATATTTTCGTACAACAGCACATGGGCTTCGCCAATCTGCGGGCGATGCTGCATCAAGGTGTCGAAAACTTTCTGCGCGCCCTGATCCGCGTTCATCAACAAGAAGGGGAAGTGGATTTTGCCGCCATGTTGGTGGAAGAATTAGAAAACGGTAGAGCGGAATGGAGCCATGCTGTCGACTGTTTGGAGCTCATTTTTGAAACCATCGCGGAAAATTACACCGAATTTATCGACTACAACAGCACATCAACACACTCCGATCATGGCGATAAGCTCTACATGTTGCTTGATATGCTGCGCGTCAAGGCGAACTACGAGCGCGTTTCGTGGAATTTGAAACCGGTCTATTGGGTCCATGACGCGCTCATCCGTTCCGACTGCGCCGAGGCGGCAAAATTATGGGAGCAATCGATTGCGAAGCGTAGTTTGGCGGCCTCCCAGCAGTATCTCGATAAGTACGAACGATTAAGCAGTAAATACGGTGTCTGGATTCCCAGCATCCATGAACGCCTGCAAGAACGTTTTATCGGACCACTGCGCGTGGCCCAGATGTGTGGTTTGGTTCCGAAAGTGATGAATCAAGTTGGAAATTTGGGCCCCCAGCCCCTGTTTGCGGATTTGCTCAAAATGATTGAAGAATTTGCCCTCGACCAGATGGGAGTAGGATATGAAATGCCCGAATGGCTTTCCGCTCTGGGAGATGAAGTGATGGTAACGCGATTCGACCCACAGATGAATAGCTATACGGACACAGACCCTTTCGGTTCCACTCCCCATTTCGATCAAGTGTGCCTTTCCATCAACCAATTAAAACGCGCAATCGATCTGTTCAATCGCAAAAAAACACATTGAGAGTCCGCCGGGATTTGAGCAGGGCAGAAATCATCGACTCGACATGGCACGCATTCTCATCACATCGGGCCCCACACGCGAATATCTTGATCCCGTTCGGTTTTTAACCAACGGGTCAAGTGGACAGATGGGCGCGGCACTGGCGCAGGCGGTTCTTCACGCAGGCCATCAACCGCTGATCGTGACGGGACCGGTCGCCACCCTCTACCCCAATGGCGCGGAGATTTGGCCTGTGGAAACCACGCGGGAAATGCTGACCGCCTGCCAAAAATTGTTCCCCGATTGCTGGGGCGTGATTGGAGCGGCCGCCCCGTGCGATTACAGGCCGGAATCGTTTTCCACAAGCAAAATTTCCAAAAAAAATCGGCCCTCGGCGGGTTTAACGATGCACTTTGTTGAAACGCCGGATATTTTGGCGGCACTGGGGCACATGAAGCGTTCCGACCAGTGGAGCGTGGGATTTGCACTCGAAACGGAAAACGGGCCAGCTCACGCGCTAGAAAAATTGCGGCGAAAAAACTGCGATTTCATCGTCCTCAACAGCCTGACGGCCATGAACAGCGACAAGACGGAATTACAGATTTTTGACTCATCAGGCCAACAACAGGCCGTGTTTTGTGGCTCAAAAAACGAGGCCGCCGCAAAAATAGTACAGCTTGCACTGGGAAAGTGACCCGGTATTCACGGTACTTCTGTCCCGGTATGCGTGTCCACGGAGGCCGTGACAGACATGCCCGACCGCAGTTTTTCTAGCATGGACTGATTCGGATCAAGGTCGATACGCACGGGAATCCGCTGCACAACCTTGGTAAAATTCCCCGCCGAGCGATCCACCGGAACCAAAGAATATGTCGCGCCCGTCGCAGGCGAAATGCTGGTTACCCAACCACGAAATTTGTGACCAGGAAACGTGTCCATTTCCATCGTCACGACCTGCCCTATCTGAATGTGGGTCAATTGTGTTTCCTTGAAATTGGCAATCACATACGGCACTTGATGCGGTGTTAGTGTCGCAATGACCGTTCCCACTTGCACCAGTTCTCCTTCTTGAATCAGGCAAGCACCGGTTGTGCTGGCAACGTTGGCTTTCATTTTCGTGTACGACAAATTGAGCCAAGCCAATCCCGTGGCGGCTTTCGCGGCATCAAGGTTCGCCTGCCTTGCGGGGCGATCCTGTTCCAAAAGCTTCAATTGTTGCTCTGCGGACAGGAGGGCGGCCTGGCATTCTTCTACATCGGCCTTGGCGGTTTTGAAATTCGTTTCAGCCGTGTCGGCATCCGATTCCGAAACGGCGTTTTCCTTGAACAACGTTGCGGTTCGCAGAAATTCTCGTTCCATGTATTCAAGATTTGCCGCCGAAAAATCCCGCGCCGCCATGGCTTGTTCCACGCTGGCCTGCTGGACGGCCACTTCAAGGTCGAGATTGTCCAGCGTGGCCTGCGCGTAACGCTGCTGCGCCTCGGCCTGCTGGACGGCCAAGACAAAATCATCGTCAATCAAAGCAACAAGAATATGGTCAGCCGGAACATCCTGAAAATCGGAAAAGTCGACTTTTTTTACGTAACCGGACACTTTCGCTTCGATGACAACATTGTCAAAGTATACGTAAGCGTTATTGGTCGTCTGAATTCGCATTCGGCTTTCCAGTGAATCCCAGTTGAGAAACAGCATGGCGAGAATAGAAAACAGCAGCAAAAAAATCAACCACGGAGTGACGCGAACAACGATTCCGATCCAAAATGTTGGCCGAGCGGCAGGAACAACGGCACTGTCCACGGAAGTACGTTTTAACAGTTAGAAAACGGTGTTACAATTGGAAAAACGAATACAAATTTCAAATCTCCGTACCCGTAACCTACCAAAACGCGTCTTTTTTGTCCAGATGGGTCATCCGCGTCTGTCAGGTGATGCTATGGTTACCGTCATCCACAGCACAAATAATCGCCTCGTCATAAGAAAAGGCGATTCGCTGACCCGGCAAAACGACCAGAAAATCGTTGGAATCCCACTGACCTCCCACCAAACACTGGAGCAGCGAAAGGTCGCCCACCATTTTCTCAAAAGCCAAATTCTGCTCGGCGGCTTGAATTTGTGCATGACGCTCAAAATCTTGGTTGGGTTCGATGCCCGTTTCAATGTACGTTAGCTGCGAATAATGCCGCATTCCGCGCAAATTTTCCGCCAAAAAGCGGCCATTTTCTTCACCGTACCGCCGAATCAGTTCCGATTCCGTGAGATTCAGTCCGAATTTTTCCACCATTGAATCCGGCAAACACTGATTCAGTCCCTCAGCTCGCTCAATCCAGCCGGGCGACTTGAAATAGGTACCGGGGTGAGCCAAAAAACACTCCTGATACCGTTCCCGCGAGCCAAGAAGCAGCGTGATACAATCGTGTGCACGCGGAACCACCAACGGAATGGAGTGACTTTTCAGACCCACAATGCCGCCACTGCATAGTGCATAGCCCAGCAAAATGGCATCGTAGGATTCTGCGGCAGCGGCCTTTTCCGTTGCGTCGATGGCCTGCGCGAGCCGCCGTGACATGTTTTCGCGGCCTACATCGTGCAAACCTTTCGGCAAAAACTCGATGTCCAAACGATGGGAGGCTTGCGAGACCACAAAGCAGCATTCCCGGAACAAAATTTCACAGGCCAAGAGCTTGAAACGCATCTTTTCTCCCATTGTTGTTCGATAGAGTAACTCCACAGAAAAAGTGCAAAATAGCCCTACCACGGAAAAAAACCACGCTTTGCCCCGGTCGGTCCCGCATTGGGCGCGGTCACCGGGATGGGGGGCAGCGAGGCGGGTAGCTGCGGCAGCTCGCGAACGATCGGCTGGTCGTCTTGGATATTGTGAAAAGCCTGCTGCAAGCGCGGCACAACAACCTGTTTAATCGATGGATTGCTCAGCGGACCGCGAACTTGAAGTTGCACCAATTCATTGCTGGCCCCCCCAATCAAATCGCTGAGCACGGGAATTTGGGTGCGGCGATTGCCAAGCCGCGTTTCCAATTTCAGGTCAATTTGCTTGTTCTCCAAATTCATTTCGCCGTCACCGCGCAGCAAAAACGCTCCGCCTTCCAACACAATGCGGCTGAGATGAACCGTGTTGCCGGACAAGCGATATTCCAGATCAGCTCCTTTGATCGCCCCCGCATTGGGGTCATTTTCGCGGATACTGAGTTCTCGCAGTAATCGCATGAAAGCCGGGGCTTCAAAGACGTTGGCGTTGCGCAATTCCAAAGCCCCATTCCCCCACAGCGTGTCCAAATTTTTGCCGCTTCCACCAAAATGCGTCCAAGCATTGATGGTCCCATCCAGCGATTTCGAGCCGGGCAGCATTGTCTGTCCGAGCTGTTTCAAGCTTGCCCCACTGATTCCCGCTTTGAGTCCATACGAAACCGTTTGATCCAAAAGCACCAAACTTTCGCAGTATATTTGCCCGCCGAACAGTTTGCCGCGCAAAGGATTGGCCGCCAGATTTTTCGTGAACCACGGCAATTGAGCAAAATGCGGAATGGCGGAGAGCGATGGTGGAGCGGGCAGAGCTTTCCCCGCAGGCAGACCGACAAAAATCTGAGCGGGCTGCTGTGTCGATTGAGACGCTCCGTCATAAAAAAAAGGGCCAGAAATCTCGGTGGCCTGCACGATGGTTTGCGTGGCTGTTTGAAAACCGGGCACGGACACGGAATCAAGAGAAAGTTGGCCAGCCATCCGCACTTTTTCGTCTTCGGAAAAACCCGTCAATCGGACTGTACCAAAAATATTCTTGAGTGGAATGCCCACATGAAGATGATTATTGTGTAAAATCAGGATGGCATCCCAAACGGTCAAAAGCGGGGCAGCTGGGCTTGCTTTAGACAGCTCCAGCGAACCGCGCAGATTGATCGGGTTTTCCAAATTGAGGCTGCGAATGAAACGCTGAAAACTGCCGGGCAAGGCGTCGCGCAACTCGCGTTCCGAGGTGAGTTGGTCAATGGAAAAGGGCGATAACCGCAATCGCCACTGCCCGTTTTCCGCAAAATGGCACTCCAAACCGGTGCGAAACCGCGTTTCACGTTGCCGCCCTGTTCCGGTTAATTCTTGTGCGATAATGCGACCATCTTGATAGAAAATCTCGCCTTGCAAATTTTCGATACGATAAGCGAACTGCTTGGGGTGAATCGACAAACCGGGACAAGGTTTTGCGGCAAATTCCAAAGTCAGCGCGTTTTTCCGCAGCGCGTCTTCCCACGCCAAAAAACGAATTTTCGCGTCAACGTTAATCTGGCCACGCACATTCAAACTTTTCAAGATGGCCTGCTTCGCATTCTCCCCCAAAGCGGAAAAAAGTTGCTCATCGACGGGCATTGCTTGAATTTGCATGTCCACACAAAATTCATCCGCCCGATTTGCGACACTCGAATTACTCTCGGATCGATTCACGTCCGATTGATCCACGCTGGACAGATTTTCCGTTACGAGCACCGGCCTAAGAAAACCGCGACCGGTCATTTTTGTCAGTCCACTGCTTCCCGTGATGTTGTCAAAACTCCAGATGTCGTTTTCAAAGTGAACATCGCCAGCCATATCACGGACCGGATAGGGAAATCTGTCGTACAGAACAGAAACATCAAGCAGTTGAAAGTCGAAGTTTTTTTCGAGTGCTGCAACCGTGTTTGTGGATAAACGGGGCGGCAAACGCAACACGAGCTGGGCGTTCAAATGACCTGCCGGACGGAGCGATTCGATGATTTTGCGTTGTTTTTCTGGCAAGGCGGCCAAGAGTTTTTCATTGATGGGTACATTTTCGCCCCGGATGCGCACTTCGCCGGTCGGGGCATGGAAAATATCGGCATATTCACCGGAAATGGCAACATTCAAGGGATGATTGGCGGCTGATGTCAATTCAAACCGCAGCCGCTCAGACGCATCAATCACGCATTGACCCGCAAGCTGCTCCATTGTGTACGGAAAACCTCGATAAGACAGATTCAAATTCGACAGAGACAGTTGAACATGTTCCGGCTTCCACGCACCTCTGTTGCCGTTCCCCTGATTGCCATGACCCTTGTTGTAGCGCAGCGTGGCTTCCACATCGGTCATGCCGCGGTAGTCAAAGCGGCGGAGCATTTTTTGAGTGGACTCGCTCAGGTAAGGCGACAATAGAGTGGCCAAATGCGAGTCAAATTCTACCCCCCGTAGCGTTGCCAGTATTTGACCAGCGCGTGTTTCAAGCAGACCGTCTTGCTGCAACGAGGCCGCAAATCGCGTGGCCCCGCATTGCCCGGCGAGTTGTTCCACGGTGACGCTGTCATCCGTGACGCGAAATTTCGCCGCGAGTTCCGTCAAAGTGCGTCCCAAACTGGGTAATTCCAAGCGGCCTTGCGAGAAAATGCCTTGCAGGGCAAAGTCGATGCCCAGCGGTTTTTGGGGTGCAAACTGCGCGCGAAAATCCAAGTCGCAACGGCCTTGAAAGGTTTCGAAAGCCTGCAACAGAGCCGGAAGTTGAGCCGACCAATCCGTTTCCGACTCTGAAAAGCTTGATTTCCATTGAGAAGGAACAAAATGCAGCAGGTCACTTGTCCAATCCAGTTGCCGACATTGTGCCGCCATTTGCCAATCTTGATTTTGCGGATTGAAGTAGGCTTCCAAATGGAGCTGCCGAAACCAGTCGCCTTTGGCCGTCCCCGCGATTCTCCAAGACGTCGCCGCCTGCGTGTCCTCGGCGTTTGAGCCAGCACTGGGGCCAGAATGGGAAAAAACCGACAAAGTTTGCCGAGCAGACAAGGTGGGCGGGGTGATGGAGCAGGCGATATCGGCAATCCGAATGGGCAGAATCTGCGGATTTTGAGCATTCTGCGCATTGGGAACACTGTTAAGCAAAATAGTACCGCCACGAACCTCGATGGGAACCGAATTCATGCCATCGCCTTGATAATGTATGTGTGCCCAGTCGGGAAAAATTCCCGTCTGATCGCTGTGTAATCGCAAAACAGGAGAATGAAGGATGATTTTCTCGATCGCGATGTCACGTTGAATCAACGCTTTGAGGGTAACGGGACACTCAAGAAAAATCTCATTGATCGTGGCGAGCAGGCGTTTGGGTCGGCCCGGCTGGGCAGGGAGATGGCACTCCAATTGATGGATGGCAATGCCTTGTTGGTCTTCGATTTGAACCGGACCAATCTGAATTTCCAGCCCCGGAAAGCGGTTTTGGAGTTCGCGCAGAACCGTTGTACGGACTTGCGACTTGATTTGAAAGAGAACGTACACTCCCCCAATGGCGGCCACCACCACAAGCAGCAAGGCCATCCAGCAGAACAAGAGCCAACATGTACGCAGAAATTTTTTGATAGCGTGCCGTCCGTGACCGAGAGGAGAAAAGCGTCATTCCGTGAAGCCCTGCATTCATGGAAAGCGATACGTAGCGATTCTACAAAAGATGGCCACGCCGGTCAACGCGGAATTTTTCCCAATGAGGAATATCTTTGATATTTTAACAATTTTCATTTAATTACCCAGTTTACGTTGTCGATTTTTATTCTGTAACTTCACATTTCAATCCTCTTTCTGCAATCGGAATCGACCATGAAGAAAATTGCCGTCCTATTTGTTCTTTTCACAATGATTGTTGCCAGTGCTGACATGGCGAGCGCGCAATATGTCCGTCAGCGCGGTCTTTTGGGCTGCTTGGGCATCGAAACCCGCGCGATGAAGTCCGCTCGACTGCAAATGAGTTTGGCCATAAAAGCCAAAACGGAAGCCGCCGCCGAAAAAGCCCAGGCCACGGCACAATTGGCCGACGCGGTCCAAAAAGAAGCGGAAAACAAGACGCAGCTTGATATTTTAGCCAAAGAATTGGCGGAGTTTAATGCTGCCAAGGAGGCATTCCAAGCCGAAAAAGCGGCACTTGAGCAGGCCAAAAACGAAGTTGAAAAATGGAAAGCCGAGGCAGAAGCGGCCAAAGCGAAAGCCGACGAAGCTATGAAAGCCTTGGAACAACAAAAACAGGAAATGCAGACTCTGCGTGCCACCGTAAACGCCAAACCCATAGAACCGGCGAAACCGGTAGAAACAATCGTCCCGGAAAAACCAGCAGAGCCAGTGCAACAGGAAACTCCTGTCAAACAGGAAGAACCCGCTAAACCAGAAGAGCCCGCTAAACCGGCAGAAACGCCTATAGAAATCGGCCAACCAGCGCAAGGAGAGAATGCGATTAAAGAGGAATCGGCATCCGTGCAAAAGGCAGACCCTGCCGATGGTAAATAGACTTGTTGCATGACCACTAAAATGGCTAACCCGTCATTCCCGCAGGGTGAAGGGAGAAATCTCACCCTTCAAAACCAAGGCTTTGGGAGAGTTTGCGATTTCTCGCTTGCGCTCGAAATGACGAGATTCCTGCCTGCGCGAATGACGGGCAATTCCGGGGACACTGTCCCCGGCTCGTGTTGCGGGAATTGTAAGCTCAACCCGCTTGGTCCCCACTGGACAAAAAACTTTCTTCGTGTAGAATGCTAGGGATCGTGCGCTCGGTTTGCGCACGCGGTTTTTGAAACAATCCTGTGGAATCAAACGCAAAGCAAAAGAAAGGGGAAATTTTGTGGTCAAGCTAACACTTCGTGAAAAAGAAACGGTTCAGGAGGCAGTCCGAAGATTTCGTAAATTGATTGAACGAAGCGGTATCAAGAGGGAAATGCGTCGCCGCGAACACTTTGAAAAGCCCAGCGAAATCAAACGCCGTGCCAAACTCCGTGCCATCCGAAGAAACAAGCATCTGACAAAATTGATTCAGAATCCCCGTACCGGCTCCATGTAGTGCTGGCGTTTCTGCCATGCTTCCTAACGAAGAATATATCGAGCAGGCGTTTTTCTTTGAGGCTTTTATTGCCGCCTTGGAAGATGGGGTTTCCACGCAGGAATTTTTGTCCGCCATCCGCAATGAACTGCTCACAACGACGCAGCTGCGATTGGCGGTGGATTTTTTGCTGACCGACATGAAACTCACCGGCGTGCTTTCGTCGGCCATGTTTCGCATTGACCATTATTTCACGCCCTATCAGGCTTTTGTTATGGGCGAAAGCGAGCGAGAAGATGGTCGGCTCGATTTTCTCAATGAGTTCGCTCATGCTAAATACGGGGGTTATTGATTTCATTGGTGCGCTGGTTGAGGCAACTGGCATGTTCTCACTACCCTTTCCGCTAGCCCTTCTTTGTTACCTTCTGTTTGCCTATGGCATATTTACTATATGCCCAGTGGGTGGCGTTTGGGAGGCCTTGTTTATTCCGGTGCTGATGGTTTTTTGCGTGTATTT
>QMCD01002718.1_pt1 | contig 12452 bp, 9 predicted proteins | sample 1821841 | NCBI WGS metagenome assembly QMCD01 (sample SAMN01991225, study PRJNA193472) | Termite gut metagenome, whole genome shotgun sequencing project. | isolation source: worker | host: Macrotermes natalensis | reverse complement strand
CCGCCGATAATGGCGATACCCATCGGCTGCCACAGCTCCGAGCCGTCGCCCAGACCCAGTGCCATAGGAAGCATACCGAGGATCGTCGTCACCGAGGTCATAAGCACGGGCCTCAAACGGCTCTTGCCCGAAGCCACTACAGCCTCGCGCGTGGACATACCGCGCTCTATCAGCAGGTTGGTGTAGTCTACCATAACGATACCGTTTTTGGTGACGATGCCCACGAGCATAATGGCGCCTATCATCGCAATCATCGACAGCGGAGTGCCGGTTACGAGCAGCGCAAAGAAGACCCCCGTAAAGGCAAAAGGAAGCGTGAACATGATTATGAACGGCATCTTGAGACTCTCGAACTGGGTCGCCATCACGATATAGACGAGCAGTATAACCAGCACCAGCAGCGTCATGAAATCGACCATCATATCCTGCATATCCTCCATCGAGCCGCCGACCTCGAGAGAGACGCCCTCGGGAACCTCATAGTCGGCCAACACGGCATTTACCTCATTTACCACATCGCCAAGGGCATACCCTTCACCCACACTCGACTGTACGGTAACAATTCTTTGGCGGTTTTCGCGCTGGATAGTGGGAGCGGCAAACTCTTCTGTGATAGTGGCCACCTCACGCAATTTGACCGGCTGGCCGGTAGCGCTGTACAGGTCGATGTTCTCCACATCCTCGAAACTCTCGCGGAAGGATTCGGCGTAACGTACCACGATGTCGTATTCGTCGCCGTCCTCGCGATATTTACTTGCGTCTAGGCCGTTGATGCGATTTCTTATAAAGGTCGACGCCGTAGCGCTCGAGATGCCGTAAAACGCGAGCTTCGAACGGTCGAAGATTACGTTGTACTCGGGCCGGAGTTCATCGCGAGAGAGCTGCACGTCACGTGTGCCTTCGAGCGCGGCTAGCTTCTCCTGGAGATCGAGGGCCACGTTGTTGGTAGCGTCCATGTCGTAACCGAATACCTTGACGTCGACAGTGGATGCCCCGCTCATGCCGCCGCTCTGTCCGCCGGGAGTGACGGTGAATGTGCGTATCTCGGGTATCGCCTCCAAATCGGCTCTAAGCAAGTCGGAGATTTCGAAGATTGTGCGTCCGCTCCCGCGCTCGCTTTTGCGCGGCAGGCGCAGCATGTAGGAGATAATATTGGAGCCGTTTTCGTCCATAGCCGCGAATACGTTGCCCGACGAGTTGGCCCCGGCGGTGGCGGAGTTCATGATGATTTCGGGATATTTTTCGGTTATGATATCCTCAATCCGTTTCTCTATTTTGCCGGTGTATTCGACCGCGATATTTTGGTCGAGCTCTACTACGGCGGTAATCATGGCATTGTCCTGCGCCGGGAAGAACTCCATTGGCACGAATACCAGCATCGCCAGCGACACCACGAACAGCCCCATGGTTCCGAAGAAGGTCTTTTTACGGTTGCGCACCACCCATCCCAAAATGCGGGCGTAGAAATTGTCGAGCCAGGCCAAAAATTTATCGATAGGCTTGTAAATTATACCTATACCCTTGTAAGTATGGACGCCACCGTCGATGCGCAGCAGGTAGGCAGACAGCATCGGTGTAAGCGATATCGCAGCGAGGGTCGAGGTGACGATAACTATCGAAACTATCCATCCCAACTCCTTGAACATCACGCCTGCCATGCCGCCGAGCATCGTGAAGGGCATGAACACAGCCACGACCACGAGCGTGGTGGCGATGACCGACAGCCACACCTCGTTCGTTCCGTAAATAGCCGCTTCCTTGGGTTTCGAACCGCGTTCGACGTGAGTGGTGATATTCTCCAAAACCACGATGGCGTCGTCGACCACCATCCCTATCGCTATCGACAGCGACGAAAGGGAAATCACGTTAAGCGTCGAACCCGTAACGTACAGGTAGATGAACGAAACGATGAGCGATATGGGAATCGTCAGGGCAATGATGAAGGTCGCCCTCCAGCGCCCCAAAAAGAACATTACCACGAGGATCACGAATATGAAAGCGAACATTACCGCCTCGCTCAGCGACGATATACTGTCGCGAATCGACTCCGAACCGTCCATTATGACGTCGATAGTTACATCGGAGGGCAGCGAGGCCTGGATCGCCGGAAGTTCGGCGAACACCTTGTCCACGATCCGCACCGTGTTAGCCCCCGTTTGTTTCTGAATCACCACCATCACCCCGTCCTCGCCGTTGAAGTGCTGGGTTTGGGTGATTTTAGCGAGTGTGTCGCGAATCTCGGCCACGTCACTCAGCATCACCGTGCGACCACCTATATTAGATATTACCACGCTGCGCAGATCGTTCGACGAGGTAAACTCACCGTCGGCCTTGATATTGAACGTGTGGTTGCCTATGTCCATCGTTCCGGCGGGCACGTTCACATTTTCGGCGGCGATGATCCCGCCCAACGCCTCGACCGTCAGCCCGTAGGCGGCTAACTTGGTCGGATCGACGTTTATCTGTACCTCGCGCTCGGGTGCTCCCATGACGCCTACGGCACCCACACCGTCGATGCGGTTAAGGGTGTTCACCAACTTCTCATCGAGAATCTTATTGAGAGCCGGATAGCTCTCGCGCGCCGTCACCGATAGATAGGCTATGGGAATCATCGACGACGAGAACTTCCACACAGTGGGGTCTTCGGCCTCTTCGGGCAGGAAACCCACCGCGCGGCTTATCACATCCCTCACGTCGTTGGCAGGACCCCCACTCCAATTCGAGCATTATCAGGGAGTAGTTGTCAGCCGAGGTGCTGGTGAGTTCTTTAAGATTGTTGACCGTGTTGAGTTGATCCTCCATCACACGGGTTATGTTCGTTTCTATTTGTCGCATTGGCTCCCGGATAGGAGGTCATCACCATCAGCATCGGCATGTCCATCTCGGGGAACATGTCGATTGCCAAATTGCGAAGCGAAAACACCCCCATCACCAGCACGGCTATGAATATCATGATGGTCGAGACGGGCTTCCGGACCGCGGATTCATAAATTTTCATTTCATTCAAATTTATTTCAGTGATTAGAGGTTAGTTATTAGTGATTAGCGCTAACGCCGTAATCTCTGCATAGCTCACCAATAATTAATCACTTAATCGTTAATCACTAATCAGTTAATCGTTACTTTGGTTCCGTCGTTAAGGCGCACGAACGAGGTCGTCGCGCCCTGTTCTCCCGCCGCAATGCCACTCTCTACATCTACCATGCTGCCGATTTGCCGTCCGGGTATTACGGAACGGCGGTGTGCGACGCCATCCTCAATAATGTAGACGTACCTCTCGTTCGAACCGACCTGCTTTTGTATCGCAATATCGGGAACCATCACGGCCTCCTTGTCGCCCATGTTGATTGTAGAACGTGCAAACATTCCCGGACGGAGCCGTCCGGCTGAATTGGGGATAGTCACCTCGACCGTAAAGGTGCGCGTTGCCGGGTCTATCGCGGGATAGATGAGACTGACCTTCCCTTCGAAGCTCTCTCCGGGAAGAATATCGACCGATATCGATACCGGAGTTCCGATCTTCACACTGGTATAATACTGCTCGGAAATATTGACCCGCACTTTCAGGCGATCCATCTGCATAATCTCAAGAATAGGTGTCGAGGTGAACAGGTTGCCCTCCTCTTCGCCCTTCTGTGTCACCACGCCATCGATGGGAGAATAGAGATTTACGTTGCGGGCGACGTTGTCGAGAGCCTCCTTGTAAACAAGATACTGCGCCTCGGACTGTTTGAGGGTTTGTTCGGAGATACCGCCGGCTTCGTACACCTTTTTTATGCGGTTATAGTCGGACTCGGCAGTTTCGAACTGCACTTTCGCAGTGTTGTACTGCGTGGGGTCCATCTCGGCGACAAGTTGCCCCTTGCGAACCCTGTCGCCCACCCTGACATGGATGCGGTTGATGCGCGCTCCCTGCAATGCAGGTACGATGTAGTTTTTCTGCCACGGCTCGATATTGGCCGTGAATTCGACATCGCGGGCAATGGTCTCACCCGAAGCCACGAATACTTTGACGCCGACGGCGGGAGCTTCGTCCGCAGTCTCCGCACTCTTTTTTTCTTTGGACATGCAGCCCGTGGCCGTTAACGCAATGGCCAGCGCCCCGAGCACAACAATCAATTCTTTCTTCATCTCTATTTTGGTTTTTTATTGTTTTTCACTAAATCACTGATCATTACCGACGACTTTGTCGTAGTCGGCCACGGCGGCCAAAAGATCGTAGGTGGCCTGCGTGAGGTTTAGTTTAGACTGTGTAACGGCCAGTTGCGCCTGATTCACCTCGAGCATGGTCCCTGCTCCGGCTTCGAAACGGGTGCGAGCGATGCCGTATGCCTTTTCGGCCTGAACCACGGTCTTTTCGTTAGCCTGCATGGTCTCCCGCGCCGAAACAAGGTTGTTTACCGCCGTGCGCGCCTCCAAAGCCTTAGCCTCGCGCAGATAACTCTTTTGCAGCTCTATCTGCGAGACCTGATTGCGCAGTTGTTTAACCTTGTTGGTATTTTTGAAGCCCGAAAAGATAGGTATCGAGAGTTGGAAACCGGCGCTGGTCGGTTTCTGCCACCACCATTTGTTGGTGGAGACGACTCCCATGCCGCCCTCCGGCGTCAGGCCGAAGCCCATCGTTTTGTCCTGGCCCGTCAACGTCAACGAACCGTAGGCTGCAAGAACCGGCAGGCGCGCCGCGTTGGCAAGACGTATTTGCTGACTGACGAGAGTCTGCTGATAGTCCAGTTGGCGCAGTTCGCTGTTGCCGTCGAGCGCGGCGGCAGGGTCGGGAATAGCCCGAAGTTCACTCATGTACCCGTCGAGCGAACCTTCGAGTACAATATCGACCTCCTCCGGAATGCTCAAATACATTTTGAACATCTGTTTTGCAACGGTAATGGCGTTGGCCGTGTTGATGATACTCGGGGCGAGATTAGAAAGCTGAACCTCGGCGGTCAGCAGGTCGTACTCCGAGGCAAGTCCCGCCTCGAACATCTCGCGGGTGTTGTCGACGGTCGCCTTAACTGTGCTTTCGCTTTGACGCAGCACCTCGTAGGATCTCTCCAAAAGCAGTATTTGGAAGAACGACTTTTTGACGCTGCCGGCAAGCTCGATACGCGACGAACGCGCCTGTTCTACCGCCAAAGCCTGCTGTGTGCGGTTGAGACGCAGCGAAGCGTAGACCGCAGGGACGACCAGCGGAATCTGCAAATCACCGACGACGGCAGCGGACATGTCGGCTCCGAACGACATACCTTTCGCCATTTCGGTCTTGATTATGCTGAATTCATATCTGCCTCCAGCCGTAAGCGACGGCAGGTGGTTGCCCAGCGTCTCGCGTCTCACGTAGTCGAAACGCTCTATCTCCATGTCGGCGGTCTTAATCGTAGGGTTTTCCGACAGAGCTATTTCGAGCGCCTTATTAAGATCGAGAGTGAGCGTTCCGCCCGTATCTCCCTGCGCCTGCGCCCCGACGGCAAAGATGGCCGCCGCAAGCAATACTGAAAATTTTTTCATTATCTATTTTGGTTTATTTCTATATTTATCCACTATATCGTCTATCACCTCTATGCCCTTGTGGGTGGCAAGGCCCCTGAAAAAATTCACAATCACATACTCGAAAGCCATCTGCATCGACACGCCGTCGTGTTTCATCAGGCGGTGTTTTTGGTCGAAGAGAGCCGTCATCGTGTAAGTGAGCGTAATGAGCGCCAGCCCCTTGTTTATGTCGGGCAACAACAGCCCCTGCTGTATGCCGCGATCGAGCAGGCGGTCGAACTCACGGTCGGAAAAGCGGTGCGCCTCCTCCTCTATGCGGCGATGGATGTCGGGATGGAACTTTTTCAGGCTGCTTATGAGCCTTCCGCGCCTGTCATCGCTTTTCATCGCTTCGAGCATGAGGAATATCTCCTCGAATACATTAGCGGCCCCCTTCGTACGGGTCTCCATCTCGCATCGCTTCTGCTCGAAATAACATCCCAAACTCTGCTCCAACAGGTCGTTCTTGTCGGAGAACATCTCGTAAAGGGTTCGTTTCGACACACCCAAACGCATTGCGATGTCGTCCATGCGCACAGACTTGATACCCTCTTCGAGGAACATTTCGGATGCCTCCCTTATTATCCGCTCTTTCTGACTCATCTTTTATTTTCTACATTTCCACAAGCTCTAAATTTTCCGTGACCGTACCTTTCCACGATTACAGGCGGCAAAGGTATGCTGAAAACTTAAAAAAACAAAAAAGTTTTCATGTTTTTGCAAGTTTTTTACAGAATTTTCATCCCGTCGTAAATTTTCGTACCTTTACCAACTCATTTTTTCACGATGGCAGACAACGACTGGAAATCACGATTGGGTATGGTTTATTCGACAAATCCCGATTTTGAATACCGTACCGAAGAGCACGCCGCACGAACGGCGCTCCCTCCCGAAAAGCAAAATCTTCGCGTGAGCCTCGACCGGCGGCGCAGAGGCGGCAAGCAGGTGACCCTCATAACGGGCTTTGTTGGCCCCGACGACGAACTCGCGACGCTCGGCAAGGCGCTGAAAACCCGGCTCGGCGTGGGCGGAGCGGCAAAAGACGGAGAAATCATCATTCAGGGAGACTTCACGGCTCGGATCGTGGAACTGTTACATACTCAAGGATATGTCAAAAGCAAGAAAGTATAGCCTCTTGCTCCTGTGTGCCCTGTGGGCCGCAACGGCAGGAGCACAGTATTACGACTGGGGACCTTCCCCGGCATCGGTGAAGTGGAGAAAACTCAAATCTCCCGACGTCAAGCTCATCTATCCGCGCGACTTCGAGGCGAATGCGCGCCGCGTGCTGTGGTATCTCGACACCGTACGCACACATATCGGCTTCGGTTTCCGGCGCGGGGCGATGCGTACTCCCATAGTGCTGCACACCCGAAACATGAACGGCAACGGCATGGTGATGTGGGCGCCCAAACGAATAGAATTGCTCGCCGCACCTGCCGCCTCTTATTCGGAGCCGTGGCTTAAACAGTTGGCCATCCACGAATACCGCCACAACGTTCAGTACAACAATCTGCGGCGCGGGCTGATTCGCCCTCTGACGTGGCTGCTCGGCGAACAGATTGCTTTCCTTCCGGTGGGGCAGTTTTCGATATTCATACTTGAAGGCGACGCCACTATGGCCGAAACCGAGTTCAGCGCCTTCGGACGCGGCCTACAACCCTCGTGGACAATGCATTACCGTGCCGTCGGTCGGAACGCCGACGGCGGATTTAGCAGGAAAACCCGCCAAAGGGGAGCCGTTGGAAGTGATGCGTACTCCGGCGACTACTGGTTCTCGGGTTCGTTCCGCGACTATGTCCCCAATCACTACCAGCTCGGCTATCAGATGGTGCGCTGGAGTTACGACCATTTCGGGAGCTTCGTATGGGACGATGTGGCGCACTACGTCTCGCGCAACCCCCAATTCATAGTCCCGATGACCTTCGGGCTGGAACGACATTACGGCCTGAACGAAACGGGTCTTTTTCGCCGCACCTTTGCCGACCTGAACGCATATTGGGATTCTCTGCCGAAGGTCGAAGATTCTTCCGTGCGTGTGGACACCCCCGAAAACTCCTACACCACCTACCGGTGGCCGCTGTGGCTTGACGAGAGCACGATCGTCGCTTTTAAAAATGACTTCAAAAGCGCCTCGCGCATAGTTCGCGTAGATGTGGCAACGGGCGCCGAGAAAGTGTTAGCCTGGACGGGTCAGGTATCCTCGCGTCCGATTTTGGCCGACGGCGTTATGTGGTGGACGGAGTTTCGCCGAAGCGTGTTGTGGGCAGAAAAAGTCGATTCGCGCCTCTGCTCGTACAGTATGGTAACGGGGAAAAAAGCGGTGCATAACGCGGGCAGGAACAATCCGTATGGCCTGAACGACGAACAGATACTGTATCCCACGCCGATGGCCGACGGGATGGCATATGTGATTTACGACTATTCGGGAAATTTTTCAATCGCGTATGGAGAACGGCGGCTCGACCTGCCCTCCGATATCGAGGTGACGGGCCTCGCGTGGGACGACACGACACGGGCGCTCTATTTTATCGGCCTTAATGACGGTGGAATGTTTCTCGGAAAGGTTTCCGGCAACGGGTATGAACGCCTCACCCAACCTCGCCACATCACTATAAGCGACCTTCGCGCAGGAGGAGGCAAACTCTACTTCGGCTCAATAGTCTCGGGCAAGGACGAAGCACACGCTTACGACATTGCCACAAATACCGAATACCGCCTCTCGGAGTCTGCCTACGGTTCGTTCCAACCCTCGACGCCGCTTGAAGGCAAGGTTGCTCTGACCACTTACGACAGGCATGGCTACCACCTCGCCGTACAGGATGTCTCCGAAGCCGTAGAGCAACAGCAGCGCACTCTGCCCATAGATTTGGTCAATCCGCCGTGGAAGCGCTGGGATATCCCGAAAATGGACAGCCTGGTCTACACTCCCGCCGACGCCGAAATGTCGGAGAGACGGCACACGCCGCGCCGTTTCAGCAGGATTCTCAACATTTTCCAGCCCCACAGCTGGGTGCCCGCCGACTTTTATCCTCCGACGGCAATCTCCGAAAGCGACCTTACAATGAATGCAGGGGCGACCGTCATCTCCCAAAGCCTGCTCTCCGACGCCGTCTCATGGCTCGCTTACGGATGGAACAGGCAAGGCGGCTCGATGGTGCGCGGAGGGCTTTCGTACAGAGGATTCGGCCCGGTACTGGACGTCGATTTTATTTGGGGAGGCGCTCCGCAAACCATCTATACGCCTCTTCCGCAGTGGCTCCCGCTCGAACTTAAAAAACATCTGTCCGTTACGACCCGCCTGTCGCTTCCCATGACCGTTTCGTCGGGCGCATGGTCGGGAACCGTCACTCCTTCGGCGGAATACTACTACACCAACGGAGTGATATTCAAATCTCTCGACGAAAACTCCGGAGAATTGACACGCGGGGTGGAAAGGCTTTCGCTCGCTTTGGGATATTCTGGTAAAACCCGCATGGCGCCGTCGGAATTTTTGCCGCGATGGGGTTTCTCCGCGAGAATCGGATATATCGCCAACCCTGCCAACCGCGACTTCAAGACTCTTTGGTCGGTTTCGCTCGATGGACGTCTGCCGGGTATCGTACGCCCCCACAGTACCCGCGTGCGTTTGGCATGGCAACGGATAGCAGGACGCGACGAGGCTCCGTTCATGTTCCAAATGAAGGAAGTTTTTCCGCGTGGCGCACGCTACGACTTCTCGTCGCGACAATGGAGAGCGGGATCCGTCGATTACCAGCTTCCCGTTTGGTATCCCGAGTCGGGAATTCCGAGTGTGCTGTACTTCAAGAGGGTGAGACTAAATCTCTTTGCCGACTACGCCATGTGGCAGGATTTCGGAGGTTCCGGCGTTGCGACCGGACACAGCGGCACTGGCACCTCCGCACGTCCACCCACGTGGCGCCCCGTTTGGTCATACGGAGGCGACGTGATAATTGACTTCAGTCCGTTGCGCCTGCCGGGCACCAACCACTTTTCTGCGCGCTTCACCTTCGCGCGCCCCTGCGACCAAAAGGGAATATTCTTCAATTTCGGCCTCGAAATGCCTTTATAATTAAACTTCTTTTTTTATTAAATAATATTCGTACCTTTGAAGAAATTCTCACTAAATCTTCATAAGCCATGAAAAAACTTTATCCTTATTGATGTCATTCACAATCATGATGTCGTTTTTGGGCTATTGCTCAATTTCAATGTTGGAGGGAAATTAACATGGGAAACAAATAATAATCGTATGATGCCAGGCGCTATTTTACCGTTCGATTGTTTGGCAGTGTGGTTTATAACCGCCTGTTATCTCTTGTGTCCGAAAGCCATTATCGAGAAGAAGAACGAATATGTCAAATTCTTTCTGCTGTTTTTGAGCGCGTATTTTTTTCTATTCCTGATAATGCGTTATTTGCTCGGAAGTCCACATGATTACGATATACCGGAAAAATCTCCAAAAGATTTATTGGTGTTTCTTTTTACACTGGGCTTTTGTCCCGCACTGTTTATTGCAAACCTCGTCTATCCGTTCAAATCGGTGAAGCGCAGTCAGCATTTGAGCTTCTTTACGTTTTTGATATCCTTGTGCAGTATCGGTATTTTCGCATTTATCACTATCATAGGTATGTTCTTCAATATCATGTAGGAACGCCTGTCTTTTACGAAGAGCAGAGTAACGAGTTTTTTATACGGTCGGCGGTTTTTGAGGCGGCGTGCATGAGTCTGCGGGTATCGAGTCCGACGACGCGTCCGCCCTCGACGACCATGCGCCCGTCCACGAAAACGGTGTCGACGTCGCTCGACCCGGCGCTGTAAACGAGCGCACCCACAAGGTCGTTATGCGGATACCAGTGCGGTTTTTCGATATCCAATAGTATGATGTCGGCGAGAGCGCTTTCGGCTATAACGCCCAGCGAACCTTCCATTCCCGTCGCACGCGCGCCGTTCACAGTCGCCATTTTCAAGACTTCGTATGCCGGCAGCACGGCGGGGTCGCCGGCGGTGAGCTTACCGAGCAGCGAAGCCGAGCGCATCTCGTCCCACATGTCGAGGTTGTTGTTGGAGCTCGCGCCGTCGGTACCGAGAGACACGTTAAGTCCTTTTGTAACCATTTCAGCCACCGGAGCCGCACCGCTCGCCAGTTTCATGTTACTTTGCGGATTATGCGCCACCGTGACGCCGTGTGAGCGCAGAATCTCCATGTCGCCGCCTGTCACATGTACGCAGTGGGCGGCTATGGCGGGAACATCGAAAACACCCTCGTCTCGCAGATATTCGGTCGGAGTGCGGCCACATCGCTCGCGGATAATCTGCTGTTCGTCGAGCGTTTCAGACAGATGAATCGTCAGCCCGAGACCGTGTTCGCGCGCAAGCCCGACCGCACGGCGCAAATTTTCGTCCGAACAACTGTAAGCGGCATGAGGCGCCACCATCACCGACAGCCTGTCGCATGTCGCCGCAACGGCCAGTGTTTCCGTCAGGTCTCGCTCGAATTCAGTCATTCGCACCCCGTCCACAAAACTGGGACACAGTACGGCACGAATACCCGTATCCCGCGCCGCACGCGCCACCGCCGCCTCGTGCCAATACATGTCGATAAGGGTCGTGGTGCCGCCCAGCAACATCTCGGCAATACCCAATCGTGCACCAGTGGCGATATCCTCCTCTCCCAACAACGATTCGAAAGGCCAAACCCGTTCATGCAGCCACGCCATCAGAGGCATGTCGTCGGCGAGATTGCGCATAAGCGTCATCGACACGTGGGTGTGGGTGTTTACAAGACCCGGCATCAGCAATTTCCCGCGACCATCGATTTCGCGCAACCCGTCTCCGGTGTTCGCACTCGCATCGCGGAACTGCTCGACGCACTGCCTGTCGTCTTCGCTCGCGTCGTCCGCCACGAGAACGATGCGATTGCCCTCGATGGCGACCGAACCGGTAAAGTATTTTCGTGCATCGCCGTCCGCCACCGTCATAGGCAGCACGATGCAATTTGTTATCAACGTTTTGTCCATTCTTTCAGACTCACTCCCCTCTAATCACCAAACAATAATCACTCTATCGCATTGCCCTTTACTATCAGATTGTTGCGCTTATCCGGCGAGTTAGAATAGATTTCTATCACCTTGTAGAACACCCCCGACTCCTTTTTATTGACCTCGTAGGTGACGACTATCTCCCCTTTGCCGCCGGGCGGAATCGGCTTTTTGCCGTAATTTACCTTTACGCAACTGCACGAGGTGAGTACTTTTGTGATGACTAACGGGGCCGTGCCGTCGTTTGTGAAAGCGAAGCGGTGTTCGACCTTCGGAGAACGATGGGGAATGTCGCCGAAGTCGTGTTCGGTGCTCTTGAAAGCAAAACGGGCACCGGAGGCGCGAGGCGCCTCGACCGGCTTCCGGGCGTCACCGGTATCGGGGGAGGCTTCCTGCGGCTTCTCCTTATCCTTTTCTTGCTGCTTCTCCTGCCGCTTCGTAGTCTGTTGTTCCCTTTTACGCACCTCTCCTTCGACTTTTTCCTGCTTCTTTTCCTGCGCGGACACTACGGCGAATGCAAGCAATAATCCGGCTAAAAGTATCACTTTTTTCATATCTAATCGAGTCTGAAAATGTACGTTATCGTTCCCGTCTGTACTTCTGCCTCACTGGGAGTGAAGCGGGCGCGGAGAGCGGCGTTTCGCGCGGCGGTCACGAGTTCCCCGTTGTTCGTATTTGAACCTTCTGCCTCAAATGTAGCAGTAGAGACTTTCCCGTTTCGATCTACAATAATGCTAATAACGACACGCCCTGATAAATTTTCTCCTTGTATTGGAAGAGGCCAATCACCAACTTTGTCTCGCCCGGTAAGAGTAAAACCTTCTATTCCCGCTCCTCCCTCGGTGTCGCTGCCGCCGGGAGCGCCGTCCTGCGTGCCCTGATTCCCTTCGC
>QMCD01002686.1_pt1 | contig 12459 bp, 9 predicted proteins | sample 1821841 | NCBI WGS metagenome assembly QMCD01 (sample SAMN01991225, study PRJNA193472) | Termite gut metagenome, whole genome shotgun sequencing project. | isolation source: worker | host: Macrotermes natalensis | reverse complement strand
TTTTCGCTCTCGGCGTTTGCGGGGAGCGAGGCCCCTTTCGCGCGCAACCTTTTTCTCTCGCCGCAGCAGAACAACCTCATCGCCGCAGGTGTGGAGCCTTCGGGGCTATACGGCGCGGAACTCTCGTGGGCATACACCGGCGAGGGGGTCGATCTGCGCCTCGGCGGATTCGTGAACTCGGTGACCGGCGAGACACAGATCAGGCAATATTACGACGACCTTTCGTCGACTTTTGCAGATATGGTGGTGCGCGGGATCGACAGGCTCGGCTATGGCGTCGAGGCGGGCATCTCGGCGCGTCCGACACGGTGGCTGACCTTTTCGGCGGGAGGCTCCGTCGGTCGCTATCGTTACAACTCCGAACCGGTCGCCACGCTGCACGAGGATGCGACGGGAGATGTTTTTTCAGAAGGAATTGTTTGTTATATGAGCGGCCTTTCGACGGGGCTGCCCTCCTTGGCGGCGGGAGCCGAGCTTGCATACTCCGATCGCCGGTACCTGCGTTTTTCGATCTCGGGCGAGTGGCTCGGCGGCAGGAGTGTGGAGGTCAATCCGCTTTTCCACTCGGCGAGGGTTACGGGTATCAACTCCGCACCCGAGATCATGGAGCAGTTCACGTCGCAGGAGAGCCTGCCCGACGCATTTACCCTCGGCGTGTCGCTCTCGAAAGGGTGGGTCGTGGGCCGGGGATTTTTGCGGCTTGCGGGCAGCGTCAGAAACGTGCTCGGTGCGACTATCATCCATTCGGGATATGAACAGATGCGCATCCGCCGCCTCGGCACAGGGCTCGAACGCACGCTTGTGCCCTTTCCACCGAAGTATATGTACGCCTATCCCATGACGTGGAGTGTTACACTGAGTTACAGATTATGAGAACGATCGTTTTTATATTGCTTGTTTTGTCGCTCGCCGCCTGTCGCCGGTGGGATGAGCCGCACTTCGAGGAGACGCACGCCCTTCCGAACGTTACGTTGGGCGATCTGCGCACATATTACCACGGCGAGGCCGAGCTCACGATCGCCGACGACATCGAACTTTCGGGACGCGTGGTTTCGAGCGACCGTGCGGGCAACTTCTACAACACCTTTTTCATCGACGACGGCACGGGTTCGGCCGAGATAATGGCCGGTATGCCCGACCTCGACGCAGTGTACCGCCCCGGGCAGAGGGTTTCGATCCGCGCGAAGGGATTGGCCGTGGGCTGGAGGGACGGAGTGATGCAACTCGGCCTGCCGCCCGAACCAGGCAACCGTTTCGCGACGGGATACTTCTACCATCCTGTCGTGATCGGCGCCTGGGTTACGGCCGAACGAAGCGTCGAGCCTGTCGAACCCCTCGAAGTGTCGCTCGGTGAACTCTCGGTCGAACTTTGCGGCCGCCCCGTGCGCATCGCTGGGCTCGTGGCCGAAGCGGGGCAGGAGGGTGCGACTTGGGCGCAGGCCATTCCGTCGCCCGTAACGGGGTACGTAAAGTTTCGCGCGGCTTCCGGAATGGCGGCCGCCGAATCCATCTCCGTCGTTACGAGCGGTTACGCCTCGTTCGCTCAGGCCCCCGTTCCGACCGGCGAGGTAACGCTGACGGGGATTTTGTTTTACGGCTCCGGAGGGAGTTCCCGCGACCAATTTTTATTGAAACTGCGCGATGAGACGGATATTGCTTTTTAGTCTGCTGACGCTTTTGGCCGCATGCCGTCCCGCGAGCGTGATCCCGCCGCCCGACGGCCCCTCCGACCCAGAAATCCCGAAGCCGCCGGGCGAAGAGCAGACCGTTTCTATCGCATACCTCAAGACGCTTTACAACGGCGCGCCTGTAAAAATAACCGGCGAGTGGCGCATCTCGGGGGCGGTCGTGTCGAGCGACAGGGAGGGTAATTTCTACAAGACGCTCGTTTTGGCCGACGAGTCGGGCGGCATCGAGGTGAGGCTCGATATGGAGGAGATTTTCAAGCGTTTTATGATCCATACGCGCGCCACGGTGCGCTGCAACGGCTTGTGGCTGGGCTCTTACGGCGGCACGCTGCAACTCGGCGCGGAACCCTTCGGCGACTACCAGACGCAGAACCTTTCGGAGACCGAGATCGCCGAGCATTTGCAGACAGACGAGGAGTTTTACGGCGAGGTTCGTGCGCGCACGCTCACTTTCGGGGAGCTTTCCCACGACCACATCTCGACTTTCGTCGCCTTCGAGGGGGTAAGCTTCGTCGAACAGGGGCTTAGCTGGGCCGAGACGGAAGCCGCGGCCGACGGTGCCGATCCGCCTTCAGCCACCAACCGCCATATTATAGACCCCGACGGAAACACGTTGATTGTCCGCACGAGCCGCCACGCCGGATTTGCCTCATGGCCGCTTCCCGAGGGAACAGGGCGCATCGAGGGCGTGCTGGGCTACTTTGGCGGCGAATATCAATTAGTCGTGTGCGACAGCGAGAAATTTGCCCCTAAGCGCGATTAGTTGTGTAAAAAGTTGTCTATCAAAAATGAGAATACCCGCTCGTCGCCGCCGAAACGGCGGATTATCCTATCCCACGTCTTTTCTCCGAACTCGAAACGATTGCCGGAGCTGTCTTCGTAGACCCACTTTCCGCTACTGAAGGCGTTACCCAGCGAAGCGCTCATGTTGCCCGAACGATATTGCAATGTGCCGTGAAGATCACGGTGAATCGACATTTCCACTCCGTTTATGCTCTCCTCGTAGCTTTTGTTGCCGAATATGTCGGTCTTTTCTTCGGTGCGGTTACCGCGGTTATCCTCCGTTATCACGCTTCCCAAGATGTCGACGCTGTATTTCGCTTCGTACCCGTTGTCATTGCGATGACGGCTCACGACGCTGCGGAAAAAGTCGATCTTCGCCCTCGAATCGTTCAAAACTGCAGGGTACTCTCCGGCCAGATACTCCTTCTCGAAAACGATCCTGTTTCGACTGCTGTCGGTGAAGGTAAGGTTGTCGAAAATGTCCTTTTTAAGGTAGGCCGAGTAGCGGAGGTCTGATGACCGGAACTGCAAGTCGCCGAAAATGTCGGTCTCGATGCTGCCTTCACGCCTTTGGCCGCAGAGTGGCAACACCGTCAACACTAAAGCTAAACAAATAATGATCTTTCTCATGGCCTTTCAAAATTTGAAAATACGACGGGCGTTATCGGATGTTATGCAGTCGAGTGCCGGGGGTGTTATGCCGAGGATCGCCGCCGCCGCGCCCAGGATGCAGGCAAGATACGCCGACTCGTTGCGCCGGCCGCGAAAGGGCTCGGGAGTGAGCCACGGGGCGTCGGTCTCAAGAACGATATGCGCGGGGTCGATCCCGGGAAGCGTTTCCCTCCAACGGCTCTTTTTGTACGTTACCGAGCCGCCGACGCCGAGCACGAAATCACCCACAGCGCGGATGCGGCGGTAATCGTCGAGCGTACCCGAAAAGGCGTGCAGAACACCCCGCAGACCACGCCCGGTATATTTTTCGAGAGTCGCCGTCATCTCTGCCCACGCCTCGCGCGTGTGGATGGCAAGCGGGAGGTCGTATTTCAGAGCAAGGTCGATCTGACGCTCGAACGCGGCGGTCTGTTCAGTCAGAAAATCGCGGCTCCAGTGGAGGTCGAGGCCCACTTCGCCTATGGCGTATAAGCGCATGGGCGGCTCTGCGAGATAGCGCTCCACAAGGGCCAACTCCTCCTCCCACGCGGGATTGTCGTTCGCCTGCGGCGCTCCTCCTCGCGGCTCGGCATAGTCCGCAGGCGGCCTCTGCTCTCGCTCGCAGCATCGGTTTACCGAAGTGGGGTGCAGGCCCATCATGGGCAGGCACAGATCGGGATTTTCGCGGCACATGGCAAGCATCGCCCCGTGGCTTTCGGAGTCTATCGCGGGGCACAGAATCCGCTCGACGCCCGCCTCGCACGCGCGCTGCAAAGCCCCGGCTCGATCCTCGTCGAACGCCCCGTCGAACATGTGGCTGTGTGTATCGATCATTATGAAATTCTTTCGTAAGCCCCTCCCGGCAGGCGGCGAACCTTGCCGGCAAATTCCAACTCCAACAGCAGAGGCGCCAAAGTGGTGTGATCGAGCGCGGTGAGTTCGCCCAGGGCGTCGACCGAAACTGCGTTGCCGCTCTGGAAACAGCCCAACAAACCCGCGGCGTCGGCCGACAGCCCCGTGGTCTCCGGGCGCGGTTTTTCGCCCACCTCGGGAACGTACAGGTCCCAAGCCAGGGTGCGGATGATGTCCTCGCCGCTTGTTACCATCGCCGCCCGCTCGCTCTTTATCAAAAGGTTCGTTCCGAAAGCCGCCTCATCCGTCGCGCGTCCCGGAACTGCCATCACCGTGCGGTTGTAACCAAGTGCGAATTCGGCCGTCGACATTGCCCCGCTCTCGAAAGGCGCTTCGACGACTACCGTCCCTTCCGAAAGGCCCGCGATGATGCGGTTGCGCGAGAGGTAGAAATCGCCCGTCTGCTTGCTGTGGGTGTTGCACTCCGAGACTATCGCGCCTCCGCGGGAGACTATGTCGCGCGCGATGTCGGTGTGTTGGGTCGGGGTAACGCCGGGCAGCGTATTGGCGACGACGGCCACCGTCGGCACCCCGTAACGGAGCGCGGCGCGATGGCAATGGACGTCGATCCCGAAAGCGAGGCCGCTCACTATGCAGAGATCGGGCACACGCTCTGCAAGCTGCCTCACAAGGCGGTCGCACATCGTCTGGCCGTAGGTCGAAAGGCGGCGCGTACCCACCATCGAAACACACCTCATCGAGAGGGCCTCTACGCTTCCGCTAACATACAGCACATGCGGCGGATCGCTCATCTCGCGCACGAGGGTAGGGTATTCGGCGTCGGTGGAGGCTATGGCGGCAAGGCCGTGCTTTGCGACCCAGGTCAACTCGCGCTCTGCGTCGCGATGCGCCTCGCGGCGGACGATCTGTTCTGCCAAAGCCTCGCGAAGTCCGGTGCGGCGCACGATCTCCGCCGCCGAAGCCGCGTAAATAGCATCTGCGCTGCCGAACTCGCCGAGGAGTACGGCGGCTGTTTTTATGCCGATCCCATTCTCGAGCGTCAGTGCTATGTCGTTTACATTCATCGGGTTTTTATTCGGGCACGGCAGCTGCAAAAAAGACCGCATCCTGTCCAAGACGAAGCCAAAGATAGTTAAATTTCATATAAAATCACTACTTTTGCCTGCATGGAACCCTCCATCCATCCCGACCCTGCCGGTGTTTTCTCCGGGGGCCCCCGCTCTGTCGAACGTATTCCGCCGAAGGGCCGGATAGATGCTTTCGACGCCCTGCGGTCGCTTTTGATCGTCGGTGTCGTGGTTGCGCACGTCAGCATGACCTACATGCCCTACAACCTCTCCTGGTGGTATGTCACGAGCGAAAAAACGAATCTCGCCTTTTGGGTCCTCATGCAGGTGTTCAACATCTGTGTAATGCCGGTTCTCTTCTTTTTAGCAGGTTATTTTACGACGGGATCATATCTGAAGAAGGGTTTTTCCGGATTTTTGGTCGACAAGGTCAAACACATCGCGATCCCGTGGCTGTTGGGGATTGCGATCGTCAACCCGCTCGCGACGTTGCTCTCTGCAGAGCACCCCGTGGAGAGGTTGGCCACAGGGTTGGCGAACAATCCTTTATACCTGTTCCTGTACCAGGGACATCTGTGGTATCTGGGCATACTGTTCCTTTTCTTTGTGGGTTACGCCCTGTGTGCGCGCCTTGTGCCGCCGAAAGGCATACGCCGGAGCGAACCTGAATGGAAAAGCGCCTCGCTGTTGGCCGTTTGCCTCGTCGTATCCTCCGCTGTGGCCTGTCTGTCAGTAACCAACATCGACGATTACTACGTATGGGCCATCCCCTTTGGGTCTGTCATACAGTTCCGTCCCGTCAAGATCACCACCCAGATCTGTTTTTTTCTGTTGGGTATATATGGCCGGCGCACGAAGTGGTTCACCGAAGAGGGATGGGCGCCGCGCATAGGTTGGTGGCGCATATCGGCGATCGTTTCGATGATCGGCTATTTTATCCTGCACTTGGTGATCAAGGCCGGAAACGATCCGTTTCTCACTACGGTTCTGCTTCCCATAGCCGACGTCGTTGCGTCATACACATCGGCCATGTACATCCTGCTGGCCGCCATACGTTATCAAAAAAGCGTGCTTATCCGCAGGTCTGCCGCTCTGTCGGAATACTCCTACGGCGTCTACTGGATACACGTCGTACCCATGTTCTTCTATCTGCGCGCCGTAAACGATCTGAACGTACCGATATTTTTCAAATGGGCGGTAGGCATAGCGTTCACCTGCGTCGCGAGTTGGCTCGCCTGCAAATACATTCTGAAAAAAACGCCAGGTCTCAAAAGGATGTTCTAAGAGGCTATCATTCGCCGCCTTTGGAGGTGGTAGACGATGGCTGTGGCGACAAAAACCACCGCCTCCGACAGCGGCAGGCTGAACCACACTCCGTCCACACCGCGCCACTCAGGCAGCAACAAAACGAGCGGAATGAATACCGCGAGGCGCGCCACACTCAAAAGGGCCGACCTGAGCGCGAGCCCTATATGCTGGAAGAATCCGCTCATAACAATCTGACATCCCGCCAGCGGCATGGTTACGGTGAGCATCCACAGCGCCTTCTCCGCCTGGCCGGCGAGCTCGGGCCCCGGTCGGAATATACCCACAAGCGGCCCGGTGGCAAACACTCCCGCCGCGAGCGCGCAGAGCCCGACAACCGCAACAACCCGAAAAGCATATCCCGGCGTCCCGAATAGCCGCCGGTAATTACCCGCCCCGAAATTGTACCCCACAATGGGCTGTATTCCCTGCGAAATGCCCACGAAGATCATCGTAAAAAGGTAGTGGAAACGGCTCGCTATCACATAACCCTCCTGCGGGTAGACGCCGCCCCACGCGACGAGCCCGCGGTTGGTGAAAAAGACGATCACGGAGGTCGCGGCGGTTATCAGGAAGGGTGCGAAACCTATGTCCACTATACGCAGGAGCAACCTCCCGTCGAGCCTCAACAGCGCCCCACGGATCGGAAGCGGACTCCCGGAGCCCAGAAAATGTGGAATTATCACACCCGCCGAAATGAGTGTTGCCAGCAGCGCGGCTCCTCCCGCCCCCTTCATTCCCCATCGGAAAACGAAGATAAAGAGCGGGGCCAGCACGAGGTTCAGCACAACGCCCAGAACCATCACCTGCAACGCCCTCGCAGGGTATCCCACCGCCTTCAGTATCGAGGTGAGCGTGGTTCCCATATTTAGGAAAAGTGCGGCGGGAAGGTAGAAGTTCAGAAAATCGCGGGCAAACCCCAAAGTGTGCTCAGTGGCCCCCAACGCCTCCAACAGAGGCGACATCCAAATGTACATCGCCGCGATCGGAACCGCCGAGACAAGAAACGTAAAGACGAGCGACGTCCCCATCAACCGCTCTGCCGTGGCGCGATCGCCCCCGCCCAGGTAAATAGAGATTCGGCTTGCGGTGCCCACCCCGGCGAGCATCCCGAGGGCCGACAGAAAACTCATCACAGGCAGCAGCACGCCCAACGCGCCCAACGCATGATCGCCCAGGCCCGGGCCGTGTGCAAGGAAAAGGCTGTCGATAATGTAGTATAGGGCCAGGGTCAGCGTCCCCGCCACCGAAGGCAGCGCGTACTGCCAAAAAAGCCGCCCGAGGCGCTTCTCTCCGAGTTCGCGCAGGGGCTCCATGTTATAAGAATTCGATGATCCGGTCGCTGATCCACCCGGGGTTCTGCACGGGAATGCTGTGGTCGCCGCGGCCGAAATGGAGCGACGAGCGGGCTATGTGGCGGTGCAGGAACCGTCCTGCGTTCGCACAATCGGTGCGTGTGGCGTATAGCAGCAGCGTCTCGTGCGGGAACGGCTGACCGGCCACCCTGTTAAACAGATCGCGGTCGCGCTTCAGATCGGCCCCCAGCGTGGTATTGTCGAAAAGGTACTGTATCTCCCTGTGCGCCTTGTCGATCCTGCGCCTGCGCGGAATGTCGGGGGTCGAGCTGAAACATCCTTGCAGATACTTTTCGAACCACTTCCTGTCGTACCCCTCCAGCATCGGCCGGCGTTTTCCGTCGCCCAGGTTCGGGGTCTCGACGAGTATCAACTTGTCTACGAGTTCGGGGTGGTGCAGTGCGGTGTGCAGGGCAACGAGGCCGCCATAGCTGTATCCCGCAAGATGCACCCTGTCCACACCCAATTCCGAGAGGATCGCCACAAGGTCGTCCGACATCGAGGCCACATCGTAACCCGAAGGGGTCGCAGGACTAAGCCCGTGTCCCCTCATGTCGTAGAGCACGACTCTGTACCGCAGGGCCAACACCTGCGCAATGGCCATGTAGAAGACCGACAGGTTCGAGAATATCCCGTGTATCATAGCCACTGTCCGGCTCCCGCCCTCGTTGAGAACCATGACGTTGAAGTCTGTCCCGCGAACCCTCATCACCTTCCGTCCACTATGAAATCGACCACCTGCCCGACGGAGAGAAGGAGTATCTTCTCCGGCGCCATGCCCGACAGCCACGATACAAAATCGACCCTGTCGCCATACTCCCGCTTCACCTTTTCGGCGAAGGCGACTATCTGAATGCTGTCCATCTCGAGGTCTTGGGTGAAGAGGCTTTCGGGCGAAATGCCTATCTCCTCCGCCACATCCCCGCCGATGATGTCCGCCACAAATCCGCTCAGTCCGGCAAATACCTCGTCGCGCTTCGAAAGCGCCGTTACAACTGCTGTGTCCATGCCACTATGTAATTTTCCTTGTGTCTTGTCGTATGTATCTCCACTCCGCCGATAAAGAGATTTTCCCCCTCGATGCGTTCTACCTCGTGCTTTCGGGGATCGCCTTCCAATCCCTTGCCGAGCATCTTCCCGTACGCCTCCTTGGCCGTCCACAGGCGCGTCGACCACTCGGCCTCATTGCGTCCTGCAATAAGGGCGCGCTCGCGGGGCGTGAAAGAGAGCTCCATAAAGTCCGCCGAACGTTCGCCGATCCGTTCTATGTCGACCCCCAGGGGCTTTTCGCCGACAAAGGCGACCGATTCGTTCTCCTTGTGGGAGATCGAGATATTGAGCTCGCCGGCCTCTTCGGGCCCACGCACGACAGGCTTCCCTGCCGCATCGTGGTCTATCACGATCTCGATAGGGAAACTCTTCCGCCCGTATTTCTCCAGAATAAAGGTCCTCACCGCATCCTTTGCGGCAATTCGGCTGATGATATATGGCCTGCGTCGATTGAGCAACAACTCCTTCATGCGCTCTTTTTCTTCGCGGCCGAGGTATCGCTTCTCGATAAAGGGCCAACTTCCGGTTTTCGAATAGGCAAGGTCGAAATAGAACAGCGGCGTACCCTCCAGAGGTTTTGCGAGTCGGTTGCCCGTAGGCTTGTTGATGACGTCCCACAGCGCGTCGTCCATTTCGAAGCGGCGGTTGAGCCAATTCTCGGCAACACACCACACGCGGCCATCGCGCGCAAGTATCATATCGCCGTTTATGAAGTCGTCGTTTATCTCCGTGGTGACGAGCGTAAAGTCGAACTCTCCCGCCGTGTCGTGGAAATCCCCGTAGAATGTGATCCTGCCCACGCTGACGGGGAAACAGACGTTGTTCTCACACGCGACCGTCCGCAGGTATACCCCCATAAGTTGCCCCATCGTGTCGAGCAGCGAGCCCTTTCCGCCCGCATCCCTCACCCTGGCGGTCAAACCGCCCTCGCGAATGCCCGTAACCTCCACAACGCCCTGATACCTCGGCCCGTGGAACATGATCTCGCGGTAGATATAAGCGCGTGAGGGGGCCTTGTGTGTATGCTTTCCGAGGTCGATCTCTCCCGCATATTTCTGCGGCGGTGCGGGATATTCGTCCGCGAGCACCGCTTCCGTCTCGATGAAGTTCTTCATCTCCAGCTTCATGCGATCCTTCGAAACGGGGCTCCCCTCGACCTTCAGGCGGAACTCGTCGAACACGTTCATCCACTGGAATATGCTGAATGCCGCAAGGCCCGTAACCTTTTTCCCCGGGGGCGCATGCTTCGAGGCGATCTCCATCATCATCTCGATCGACATCGTCATGGGTATCACCACATCGAGGTCTTCCACCACGGGCCACCCTTCGGGCTGTTTGACCACCGTATGGTCGACTATGAATGGGTAATCACGCGTGGTAATTACCACTTCGTCCTTGAATGCGCCCGTTCCCGCGGCAGGCACGGCGCCCGTTCCCGCGGCAGGTTCCGTTTTTTTCTCCTGTTCGGGCCGCGACAAATCCGCAAGGCCGAACCGTTTCTCCAACTCCCGCACCTCGTCCATCGCGTCCGACATCTCTTTTTGGGCCAGAGCCATTTCGCGCATGTTCTCACCCACCAACTGCGAGAAACCTCCCGCGTCGGTATCGTAAGGTGCGGCGGCAGGATCGAAACGGCTGTGCTTTTTCAACGCTTCGCGAACCTGCGGAAAATCGTCGACGAATGGTAAAAATCCTTCGAACTCCAACTCCTGCCCGAGCACTTTGGAGATCTCGCCGTTGCGCACGAAGAGCGTATCGACCGTTTTTCCTTCGATGTAGAGCAGCGCGAGTACCCGTCGAAGCTGTTCGATGCCCGAGCGGCCCGGATGGCAGGTCTGTATGGCGCTGTAATTCCTCCCGCGCAGAGTGTCGTCCACAAAACCCGTCAGAGGCCCCGGCCCGATCTGAATGAAAACGCGCGCACCCTCCTCGTCATACAACTTTTCGACGAGCTCGCGAAAACGTATATGCGAGGTGAGGTGTTTGAAAGTCAGCTTCCGGTACTCCTCCATATCGGTCGGATACCTCTCCAGCGAGGTAGCCGACCAGAGTGGTATCTCCGGCTCACGCAATTCGGTGATTTGTGCCATGCAATAGTCGAGTATGTCGACGTGTCCGGCAATGAATGGCGTGTGGTAACCCGACTTGTATGGTAGCTCCTGAAAGAAGATTTGCCGCTCTCCGAGGCGCTGTGCCATCTCGTCCACCGCCTTCCTGCGGCCGCACATCATCACCTGCGTCGGGCAGTTGTCGTTAGAGAGATGAAGCTCCGGAATGTCTCGCACGATCGGCTCCAACTCGCTGTAGCCGCAGCCCACCGCGACGTAGTACACATCCTCGAGCCCCGAGTCGAAATTATCGTCCGGCCCTCGGGAGTCATCGCCTATCTCCACGTCGAGATCCCTGATCCATGCCTCCATCATAGCCTTCACGTTCTCTTCGCCGATCAATCCGGCCGCCCGTCCCGCGTGCCACTCTCCGATGCTGTGTCCGGCGTTCATATCGGGCACGACCCCGAGTTTTTTCAACGAGGCGTCTATCAGTGTATTCGTGTGGTACAGCTTCAGGGAGTGGTTCAGCAGCCCCTGTTCGGCCATGTCGCGCGGACGCTCCATCCCGAAATAGTCGGCCACCGTATCGACCTCTGTCCCCGTATCCATATTGAATCCCGTAAAAAGGAAGGCCAACTTGCCCTCGTCCGCAAGCAGAGGTTCGCCGCCTGAGAACCAGATGTCGAGCCGTCCTCTCCACGGCTTGCCTTTTTCGACGATCCCCCGCGCCCGTGCGATCCGCTTTTCGGTAGGGCCGAAAATCACAAGCCGCCATCGTCCCTTGGAGCCGATCCACAACCCTCTGTCGATCTTTGCCAACAGCTCCTCTTTAGTATCGGCGGCGATAATATTCGCTACCCTGAACGAGCGCCGCAGGGCAAGTTGCGGATTGGGCACGAGCTTCTCCGGAGGATTATCCCACGCGGTCATCACAAGGTGGGAGTTTATACCACCGAACCCGAAGGCGTTGACCCCCGCGACCAAAGGATATTTCTCCCCATCCCAATCGAGGGCCGTCTGCGGCAACGCCAGACGCGAACCGGAGAGCGCTTTGGCAGGTTTTTCTGCGTGCAGTGTGGGCGGTATCCGGCGATGGTAGAGGGCAAGGGCGACCTTTATCACCCCCGCCATGCCTGCTGCGGGCATCGTGTGGCCTATGTTCGACTTCACCGAGCCGAGCCATATCCTGTTCAGCGAGGGATCGTCCATCCCGAAGAATTCGTTCAGGGTGTTTATTTCGGCTTTGTCGCCCGCAAGCGTTGCCGTTCCGTGGGCCTCGATCAGTCCCACGCGGCGCGGATCGAGATTCGTCTTTTCCCACGCGCGGGCGATAGTCAGCTGCTGCCCTTCGGTGTTGGGCGCCATCACGCTCACCCCCGACCCGTCGCTGTAAACCGCCGAGGAACGGATGACGGCATAGATTCGATCGCCGTCCGCAAGGGCCTTTTTCATTGTCTTGAGAACGAGCACGCCCGCCCCCTCGCTCGCAAGCAGCCCGTCGGCGTCTTCGCTGAATGGCGATATGACACCCTTGTGCGAGATCGCCCCGAGCATGTTGAACGACGCCTGGAACATGGCGCTCTGGGCCAGGTGCAGGCCCGCCGCCAGGGCTATGTCGCACTGCCCGCTGCGGAGC
>QMCD01001829.1_pt1 | contig 12461 bp, 7 predicted proteins | sample 1821841 | NCBI WGS metagenome assembly QMCD01 (sample SAMN01991225, study PRJNA193472) | Termite gut metagenome, whole genome shotgun sequencing project. | isolation source: worker | host: Macrotermes natalensis | reverse complement strand
TACTAAATGTTTGCAGTATCTCATTGTGACAATATCCAAAATTCGGTTTAGTTTCGAATCAATCCTACTGGGATGGTCTCACCTCCACTTCCCGAGCATAGGCAGGCTATGTATGTTAGCGTATATTTTAGCGCCATTTATAGACCCTTGGGCTTGATTGTTTATGCTTTTCCATCATATTTAGAATACTAATGGTTATAGAAACATAAGTGGAAATAAATCTCATAATACCAATTTCATGAATTTAAGCCATATTGCAATTCCCATCGCAGGAACGTTATACTGACATTGCTGTGGGCAAGGTGATCCAAAAGCTTTCTGCAACGGGTGGGGAAATCGTAAAAAGTGCAAAGATCGTACTCTGCTGTAATCGTAGTGCACATTTGTTTAAATGTCAAAATGTATAAAGAGAATTGTATATTTCTGTGATAGTGGGGCAGGTAGCATGAATTTTCTTCAACGTTCTTACATAGGTTTATTTGGACATGCATGTTGTTACTCATGGATGAACTGTGTTTTATTTTTACAGCCAAACCCCTTAATGTCATTTGGTCTTATAGATGGCTACCCGCACACATGGGTTTACACGGCGTTGTTCGTTGCAATCGCCGGAGTTCTATTTGCTCTATATTTTTTCTCGCGCAACCGCATTACATCGATGAACGTTTATCTCATTCTCGCTTTTATATCTCTGTGTGCTTATTCTTTTGGGTATCTTTCTTCTAACATATTTCTGCGCATATTTTTTATGGCTGTAGGTTTTGTTTCGCTTAAGTCGCTTTGGGATTTATTCTTGCCCAGCGTAAAGGATTATCATAAGTTGGTATGGCTGCCTGTAGTGGTGTGCTCAGTGATTATTGGGCTAATCGCAAGTATTGATGTCTTCGTTGGAGATATTATAACGGTTGCGATTTTAGCACTTTCATTGTTGCTTAGTATACCCTCCATTTTACTCAAACCTCGAAGTGTAAAGTTGTTTGCAACTGATCGTCTAAAACAAAAGATCACAATTAAAGTTAGCCGAGCATTGGTAATCTCCGTTGAGAGTTTTTTTCTGGGTCTGACGGCATTTTTGATTTTGCAATCATTCCAGCAGCCTACCGGCATGTCGTTTAGCCATCAGCAAAACCTTATTATCATCGCGTGTTCTTTCTTTCTTGCAGGCGTTTTAATGATAATTGATGTTGCGCGAAAAAAGCGCTTTAGTCAAAGTTTTCTCATCCAGCTATCGGCGATCGGTTTGGTGCCCTGTTTCTACTTTTTACCCATCTTTAATGGATTTGGTGTGATGATTTGTGGCTGTATCTTGCTATTTATCATGATTAGGCATTTCAACTATGCGTTAGAGTCTCTTTTACGTAGAATAATGAATGAAAAGACGCTTGACTTTTTTGAAGGTTCATATGCCAGTGCACTTCATTGTTTTGGATTTTTGTTTGGTTTTGCTTTCCCCAACTCAATCATGACGTACTTTGTAAGCGAGATGTCTATGTCAATTATCGGCTTTTGCGGTGCTTATGCTGTTGTGCTGGCAGCGATATTTCTACCGGCTCTTCAGAGAAAATTTGGAGAATCCGGAGCAATAAATTCTTCGGGCGCGTTCAAGCTTAAGGCCGAGGAAATTGCCGACAAATACGACCTTACTCCACGGCAAAGTGAGGTATTTAAACTGTTGTACAAAGGTCGCAATGCCGAGCACATTGCTCGTATTCTCTGTATTTCATCATCAACTGCAAAAACCCACATCTACAGTATATACAGCAAAATGGGGATACACTCTCAACAAGAACTGATGAACATAATCGACAGTGCTTTAGTGGAATAACGCTTTCTGCGACATCAAGCTCTTGTGTTATAAAAATCTGCTATAGAACTTATCCAATTTTCATATCTCTATTGTAACTCTCGCGTGGGGAGTCTATTTGCGCTTTCCATGATGTTGCACTTGGCACATGATTAGTCAGTTTCTGACTAACGGATTGGCTTTTTTGGCAAAGTGCTTGTCGTTATTCGCATTTATTGCAGTCACAAAGAAATTCGTATAATCGCATCGATTTCTAAAATGTTTTAAATAACCCATGAAAGGGGAACGCTTATGTGTTTCAGACCAGCTGAGGTAGGTGTCGGTCCGGTGGAGTGTTCTGCATGTGGAAAGCGGATCAATCCAACAAACGGACAACTTCCAAAGAAATGTCCTTTCTGTAAAGCCGAGCTTGAGGCGGCTGTCGCGCCTCCGGGGATGCCGGGACAGCCGAGTGCACCTAAGGCACCGGGCGCACCGTCAGCACCGCCGGCACCAGGTGCTCCACAGGCACCTACGCCTCCAAAACCGCCTACACCATAGACTCAAAGAATCAAATAGCATCCAGACAGTAAAAGTATGAAAGGAGAAGGCATGTCTGAAAGAAACATTTTTTGCGAGGACGGAACGGTCAAGATGCGCACCTGTGCGTGGTCCCCTCCGGGTGATCATCCAGTTGGGTGCGGAATGTATTTGACCATTAAGGATGGAAAGGTTGTTAAGGTAGAAGGTGACCCTGATCATCCGATTACAAACGGACGCCTATGTATACGGTGTTTGACTCTTCCTGAGTATATGTATCATGAGAGTCGCATTACCACACCGCTGTATAGAGATCCAAAAGATCGCGGCAAAGATGCATGGAAGCCAATTTCATGGGACGACGCTCTCGATATGATCGTTGAAAAGTGGACGGCTATCAAGGATCAATATGGACGCGAGTCAATCGTTACATTTCAGGGGACAGGTAGAGAGGCAACTCTGTATCACACTTCTCTAACATATGCAGTATTTGGATCACCAAATAGTTGCTTCCCAATGTCTGGTGACTCTTGCTATGGACCTAGGTGTTCAGTGGCGGACTTCTTGCTTGGTGCAGGATATCCAGAGATCGATTATGCTCAGTTCCTGGAGGGGCGCTACGATGACCCGCAATATGAAGTACCAAAGTACGTCATACTCTGGGGCAAGGATCCACTCTTCTCCAATCCTGATGGTTTCTTTGGACACTCCCTGATTGACCTTATGAAGCGTGGCACAAAATTCATCACCGTCGATCCACGCATTACTTGGGTAGGCGCTCGCTCGGAGTACACTCTTCAACTTCGCCCCGGAACAGATGCAGCACTTGGTATCGGTATGCTTCAAGTCATCATGAACGAGGAACTATACGATAAAGAGTTTGTTGAGAAGTGGACACACGGTTTTGATGAGTTAAAACAACGTGTAAACGAATACACGCTTGATGAAATTGAAAAGATTACGACAGTACCTAAAGAAGACATTATTGCTGTAGCTCGCCTTTATGCAAACAATAGTCCTTCTGCAATCATGTGGGGACTTGCCGTTGATACAAACTCTAACGGTACACAAGTTGGTCATACAATCATGGCTTTGATTGCCATTTGCGGAAACTTTGATATTCCGGGCGGAAACACCTTGTCCGTACCTGCTTCATTTATGGGCAAGTGGCGCTATGAATGTGCAAATCTGCTTGAGCCTGATATCAGGGCAAAGATGATCGGACTTCAAAAATATCCGGGATTCCAAGCCGCACACGTTACCGCTCATCCAGACCTTATCTTAGATGCTCTGGAGACCGAAGATCCTTATCCGCTAAAGATGGCTTGGTACTTTGGAAGCAATATGTTGGCAAATACGACCAATGCTCAGCCTAAGAGATGGTACAACGCTCTACGTAAGATGGAGTTTAATGTTGGCCAGGATCTCTTTATGACACCTACAGCAATGGCCTTGTTTGATATTTTCTTGCCGGTTGCCACTTTTGCAGAACATGAGGGTGTTGTACTTCCGCACTTTGGTCGTAACACTCATATGGTCTCTGCAATGAATAAGTGTGTTGAGGTTGGCGACTGTAAGTCTGACCTCGAGATTTGCTTCTGGATAGGAAAGCGTCTCAATCCTGATGCATGGCCGTGGGAGACTATTGCAGACTTCTTTACCCAGCAGATTCAACCTGCCATGGGAATCACCTTCGAAGATCTTCAAGAAGAAGGCTGGCACATGAATGCCTTTGAGTACCGGAAGTATGAAAAAGGTCTGCTTCGTCCTGATGGGTATGAGGGATTTAATACCGCAACAGGAATGATCGAACTATGTTCGAGTCTTTACGAGGATTGGGGAGAGGATAATCTTCCTTACTTTGCAGAAAACGCATTAACACCATATAGCAGGCCTGACCTTGCAGAAGAGTATCCGATTATCATGACAACTGGTGGACGCGAGACAACTTCATTCCATTCAGAGCATAGACAGATCAAGACGCTGCGCAAAATTATGCCGGATGCTTTGATTCAGATTAACCCGCTGACTGCGGAAAAATATGGAATTCAAGATGGCGACTGGGTCGCAGTAGAAAACCCATTAGGCAGAGCAGTGGAAAGGGCAAGCATAACGGAGATTATTAAACCCGGAGTCGTTCATACACAACATGGTTGGTGGTATCCGGAGCAGGATGGCGAAGAGCCCAATTTGTTTGGCGTTTGGAAATCGACCATCAACAGCCTTATTCCTCACAAAGAGATAGGTAAGCTTGGGTTTGGAGCTCCCTACAAAAACGTTATGTGCAAGATTTATAAGGTCGATGGACTTGATTCCTAGCAAGGGATTACAGTTCGGAAAGGTGGTATCACATGAAAGATCACGCGATGATAATCGATTATAAGTACTGTACGGGGTGCCATGCCTGTGAAGTTACCTGCAAAAATGAACATGATTTTTCAGAGGGCGAATGGGGCATCAAATTAACCGAGCATGGTCCGGCAAAAATGGGTGATGGATGGATTTGGAACTATGTTCCGGTGCCGTCAAAGCTTTGTGACTTATGCGAAGAGCGCCGTAGTACCGGAGGTGTTGCTCCGTGCACCATACATTGTCTGGGACAATGCATGGAAATTGTTCCTCTCGAAGACGTATCAAAAAGGCTTGCTGAGTTAGGAGACGAAGCCGCCGTATTCATTCCATAGTAGTAACTGTTTCTTATTAACTTGAAGCGGCTTCGGTTGCGGAGCCGCTTCAAAAAGAATTAATTCCCTATTAAGATCCATTTTATTAAAGAGACTTATAGGAGATAGATTTGTGGAAGAAGTAATAAAATATACGTTATTTGTACTATATTTTGTTTTGATAGTTGGAATGGGTATTAAAGCCAGAAGGCAGGCAAAAACTGTCAGTGGTTTTGTGGTTGGAGAGCGAAGCATTAGTCCGGCCAAAACAGCATTTTCTTATGCAATGGCAAATTTTTCTGCCGGTATTTTTATTGGCTTTTCAGGATTTGTTGGCTGGAATTATGGAGTCTTTGCTATTGCCATTGGCTTGGCAGCTTCTACATTTATAGGAACTTACCTGCCTTGGAAGATATTGGCCGATAGGATTCGCAAAGAAACAGATAGAACCAATACAATTACCATACCTTCTTATCTTGAGGCTCGTTATTCAATACGTAACATACAGACCTATTCGTCAATTCTAATGTTCATTTTCTTTATCCCATACGCTGCATCTTTGCTAATGGGGCTTAGTTTTCTCTTCGAGCAGGTATTTGGAATCAACTATGTGTTGATAAATGCGCTGATGGCGTTTTTTGTTGGATTTTATCTTTTATTTGGTGGTTATCGAGCGATAACGTCAGTCGATTTTGTCCAAGGAATAATTACTCTTGGCGCTTCAATTTTAGTTGTTCTGTTTGTGGTTAACTTACCGGAGATTGGTGGACCGGTCACTGGAACCGTGGCTCTATATGAAATGAGTCCTGGGTATATTGTGCCCGACACACCAATGAAATGGTTTGGCATACTAAGTCTTTTACTTGCAACTGGCTTGGGTCCATGGGGCATGCCGGATATGCTTCAAAGGTTCTTGGGTGTGAGCGATGGATCTAAAGCCATAAAACTATCCCGCATTATGTGCGTATCTATCTCAGTGGTTATCTGTGTATGCGCTTGCTCTATTGGAGCATTTGGACATCTTTTCTTTGATGAGATTCCTTCATATGGAGGAACACAGAGTGTTGATTTAATAACACCGCTCATTATCACTAAATTGCCTACGATACTGAGTACTCTGTTTATAATTCTTATCCTATCAGCCTCAATGTCAACATTAGCGGCGCTGTGTTTATCGGCATCTACATCCATTGTCATCGACTTTATCAAAGCAAAAATAAAGCCAACGATGTCTGATAGCACAACAATAGTAACGATGCGGTTGGTAACTGTACTCTTTATTGCCGCAGCCTTGTTGATTTCGCTAAAGCCGCCTGCTGTCATGTTGAATTTAATTCAGCTGACTATCGGTGCGGTAGCTGGAACTTTTTTAGCTCCGCTGCTTTGGGGCCTCTACTCGAAGAATGTATCAAAAATCGGAGTTATAGCCGGAATGGTAGTGGCGCTTGCGACTACTGTTTTAGGGTTTCTAACACTGCAAACAGGATCCATGTGGCTTCCGGGCGCTTTGTTTGATGCTATACGTTTTTGGGGGATGCCATTCTTCACAATGCAGGCAATCATTTTCCCGATCATTGTTATTCCTCTAGTTGGAAAGTTTAGTAAGCGAGAGAAAAAAGAAATAGATCGGATTCAAGAGTAGAAATCTTGTCTATTGCCCAAGTGTTAATCGCGAAAGGAGGTGGTACTAGGACAAAACATATGAATACCCGAAGTTTATGAAATGATTTAAACAACAGTGTTAATGGAAAGGAGTTGGGACAATGAGTGTTCTCAATAAGGGACTCGGAGAGAAGCTGCGCTGGTTCTATCCGATTGCAGGAGCATTAATCGGTACAGCTATCGTCATAACAAATGCCTGGAGTATTTTCTATCCCTATATCATGGAGCAGTATGGTCTTACTGCTGCCAATATGGCGTCAATTACTCTCGGAGCATCCCTTGTCGGTTTTGGTAATTTTATCGTAGCGCCAATTACAGCGGCTTTTCTTGTAGACAAGGTCGGACCCAAGATAATGTATTCTTTTACAACTATCTTACTGATTGCGGCTTTGTTCTGTCTGAGAATGTTCTCCAGCGGAGGCGTAGGAGAATGGGAGCAGTTCTCAATGTATTGGTATTTGGGCAGCTTCTTAATCGGTTGGGGTTGCGGTTATTATACAACCACGGCAAACCCAATTGCCGCTAAATGGTGTGCGGACAAAACCGGCTTGGCTATCGGCATTGTAAACCTAGGCCCCGCACTGGGTCCTGTATGGTGTGCTGTCGCAGCAACTGCGCTTATTCCCATCGTAGGCATGGAAGGTGCATTCACTGTAATGATAGGTGGCGGCATTGCAGTCGTTATCATTTTTGGTGTTCTATTACAAAGAAAGCCCGAAGACGGATTTGTTCCTCAGGGATACAAACCTCCGATTGCAACAGAGGGTCAGTCGGAAGGTATTAATCTAAAGCAAGCTATCAGGACTGTTGACTTTTGGTGTATGGCAGCCTGCACGTTCCTTTGCTGCTTTGGTGGATTCTGCTTTGCAATGAACATGTCAACCATCATTATCGAGGGTACAGTTACAATTGGCGGCATGGAAGAAGCTGTGGTTAGAACCACTGTCGTTGCTGTAGCTATATCGATTGCCAACATCCTAAACGCTATTGTGCGTCCTATTTGGGGCGGTTTGGCAACACGTTTAGGCAGCCCTTGGAAAGTCCTAAAAATTCTGTACATCGGCTTTATCATTGCACTATTGGTCTTCTCATTCCTATACACGAGTGCAGTAGGCGCGATATTTGCAGTTTGTCTTGTATACGTATTCTTTGGTGGTACTTCACCGCTTCATCAGTCTGCAGGTCCGGTTCTTTTTGGTCCCAAATATGCGGGTCAAATTATGAATACTCTTGTTATCATGACCGGTATCGCTTGGATTCTTGGACCATATGTTGGTGGCTTTATAAAGGGATCTATTGGAAGCTATGTCCCAGCACTTTATCTTGGCGCGGCATTCGTTTTTGTTGCCCTGATAATAGTATTTTACATGGATAGTGTTACAAAGAAGAGGAAAGCTGCTGCAGAAGCTAAGAAAATTGAAGGTTAATTGAGGTGTGTGCTATGGTAGAAGAGAATTATACCGAGCGACTTGTAAATTATATTGCTGATACAAAATTTGAAGATTTGGACGACGTGTCCATATCTCGCGCCAAAGAACGGCTAATCGATTCATTTGGTGTAATGATGATTGGGAGTCACGCTAGTGATACCGACGATGTTGTCGATCTCTTCAAATCAATCGGCGGTACTAAAGAAAGCAGTATTGCCACTTATGGGATAAAACTGCCTATGGCTCATGCTGCTTTTTTGAACAGCCTGATTATGCGTGCCTATGATTTTGAGGCAATTGATGCTGAGCCGGTTATTGAAGGCGAAGCCTCGACGGCTGCCCACATCAGTGGTACTACTGTTCCGACGGCACTGGCTGTTGGTGAGCGCTACTCGTGCAGTGGTAAGGATTTGCTTAGAGCACTAATTCTTGCCGACGATGTTACTACTCGCTTATTAAACGCATCAGGATTTTCTGTACATGATTACTTTGATGGCAATGGAACAGCAAATGTGATCGGAGCGGCAACTGTTGCAGGTCTTATCATGGGTTTAACAAAAGAAGAACTCCATGGAGCCTATGCCCTTGCTGTTAATCAGATGACAGGAACTATGCAAAATGTATTTGAGAAGCAAGTTACATTTAAGCTGCCGATTGCACTTTCTGCCAAGAGTGGTATTCTTGCCGCCCAACTTGCATGTTGTGGATACACACCAGGTCTTGTGGATCCGATAGCCGGTCCAAGAGGATATTTTGGACTGTTTTATTCCAATCCGACTCCAGAAAAAACCTTCTCCAAATTTGGCGAGCGTTATTTCGCGGACTGTGTAATAAAGCCTTGGCCTTCATGTCGTGCAACACACGGATCGATTGATGCGACATTCAAGGCTTTGGATGGAAAAACCTACACACCGGATGAAGTGGAAAAAGTATCGATTCATGTTGCAGAGGGTGTGAGATCGTTTGTTGGTCAGGGATTTGAATTTGGTATGGATATGAGCTATCAAGGTGCATTTAGCATCGACTTCCTCATAGCAACCGCAATTTTGTATGGTGGTATCCGTCCCGAGCATTTCACAAGCGATAAGATGACGGATCCAAATATTGGTAGTCTTTTAAGTAAGATCGAAGTACTTGGAGATTTACCTGCTTCAGCAGGATCCTTCAAGGCAAATGTTGAAGTAGTTCTTAAAGACAGTCAGGTACTTAAAGGTGAGACGATTATGCCTTTAGGAGACTACTACCAGACTCGATTTGACCGTGATAAGCTACTGGAAAAATACTACTATAATGTAGCATTTGGCGGAAAAGTATCAAAGGAATCAGCTGATAAGATTGTTGCTCTGGTCGACGATCTTGAGAACCTGGATGATGTTTCCAAACTGATGGAACTCATCAATTAATTGGTAATTGGGGTGCAGGTAATAATATCTGCACCCCAATTAAAATTCACAAATAATTATCTGAATGTATCAAAAGATTACTAGGTTTAGTTGTGCGAGATGCGTTTCATGCTCTGGCATCTGTATAACTGTTTGTAGAATCATGCGTTTGGTAGAGATGAAAAATGAAGGGATTGCTTGTGTGTTATGGTGGATGTACCAGACCGGAATGTGACGCATGCCGACCCAAGTTCATGAGCTGCGCAATATGTGGTAAACAAAACTCTATCTATGCCAAACAGTGCATTTCTTGCAAAAACATGTTTTCTAAAGAAGATAAAGAACAGGCAAAAATGCTATGGTCTGAAAAGAATTCCTCCGGTAGTGATTCAATCGGTTGGTAATCGGTACTTCCTAATAAAACAGAATGCACATCTTAGCATTCACCCATAAAAAAAGAGGCGGTTCGCGCTTGGCAAACCGCCTCTTTTTAAATGTGCTAAGTAGCAGACTATGAGACACTAAGCCTTAGTTGTCAAAAGCGTATATCTTGTTTCGCCATCAATCTTTTTCAGCAGGTCTTCGATTTCGCCGTATGCCATACACCACGATTGGCAGTGTTGAACGCACATTGGCATTTTGCCTTTTTCAGTGCGATCTGCACACATGTTGCAAGCTTTTGTCAAAGAGGGAACAAACGACCATTCGTACTTTCCTTTAAGATCGCCTGTGGTGTACTGGAATGGTCCTACCTCAGACACCTTGATTCCAAATTCACCAACAGGGAGATCAAGGTATTTTTTGCACGCTACTTCACAACTATGGCAGTTCGTGCAGTAGTCATAGTTGACAAGAATTCCTTTCATGCAAGCCTCCTTTTAGTTTGCTTTTCCGGGGATGATCTTGTTCCATCCGCCCTTATTGACAATAACCTCATGTGGCATTTCGTCGCCATCTTTATACGGATAAATCTTGCAGATCATGGACTTGATAGACGAACCAACGCCTGCTTCACCAGTCTCAAAAGCTCTGGTCAAGTTGTTTACATTGGAGTCAAATGTTCCAAAGAATACCGGAGCTGCAGGCTCTTCTTCCGGGAACCACCAAGCATGCTCGGCATGTACTGTGACTTCGTTGACCGTTGGTCTAACGTTAGCTACTTGTCTGAATCTTCCGCGCTCATTTTCTACCCATACCCATTCGCCATGTATGATGCCATATTTCTTGGCCGTCTCCGGATGGATTGTTAAAAGTGGCAGTGGATGGAATTCACGACTTGTTTGTAGCTGACGATTCTCGGAGTGGAAGAACTCGTAAGAACGACCGCCGCAAGTGAGAATCAAAGGATACTCTTTGAAAGCCTCGGGAGTAGAGATCGGGCTTTGTAGCGGCTCGGTATGGAACGGTGTTGGAGATAGACCCCAAACCTCATAGACACGAGATGCTAGTTCGATGCGACCGGACGGAGTGGCAAATCCCGGATTGCCGTCAGGGCGCAATAGACCTTTTTCATATTTCTGATATGTGCCGTTAAAATCGTCATATACATAGCCACCGATCTGATCTATTTCATCTTTGGTCATATTAAAGTCGATAGTCTGTCCTTTTGCCTCAAGAGCACCAGAGGCGGTTGCCCAGCCACCCGTTGGCTTGGGAGTTAGGAACCAATTGAGCATCTCATCGACAGAAGACCAGCGATAGTTCTCGGGATTTAGACGCTTTCCAAGTTCTATTGTAATCTCTTCGTCAGTTTTAGCCTCGTAGTAATCAGTTACTTTTTTCATTGTTCTGATCGGAGTCCACCAAGAACGAGCCGAATCACGCTCGGCGCTCATGGCAACGGGCAAGATGATGTCAGCAAGTGCGACAGAGGTAGGTGTAAGATATGGATCAGCATTAACTATGAAAGGTATAGAATTGAGTGCTTCATACAGCCGAGGTGCGTCCATGGCTGCGCAAGCGATCTCGTTGGAGCTTTGGCACCACCACATTTTGATCGGATAAGGATCCCCGGTTTCGATTGCTTTTAATACAGCGTCAGAACTGGCATGAGAGATAAAGTCGGCGCCTTCCATACCCAGCGCATAACTGTTTGTAAGCTTTCTGGCCATCCACTCTTCAGGGATGTTCTCATCGCCTGATGCGTATCCACCATTGCACTCAAATGCATTGTGAACCAAAAGCCATCCACCTGGTTGATCGATATTTGCTGTTAGAGCCATAAGGTCTACTGCTGCAAGATTAAGTGACATTGCGCTCATTTGCTGATCAAAGGCCAGACCCCACTGAATAGTGGCAGGCTTAGATGCGGCAAAGAAACGACCGGCCGCAATGATGTCTTCTTCCGGAACTCCAGTAATTTCTGCAGCCCAAGCAGGTGTCATATCCTTAACGGCCTCTGCAAGCTCGTCAAAGTAAGCACACCATTTATCAACAAAGTCTTCGTCGTAAAGCTTCTCATTAATAATCAAGTTAAGCCATGAACAAGCCAGCGCAGCGTCGGTGCCGGGTCTGATCTGCAGCCAATATTCAGCACGCGCTCCCCACCAAGTAAGACGCGGATCGATAGAAATGATCTTCGAACCCATCTGATGGCATACGGCAAGCCAATGACCAAGATAACCGTCGGCGTTCGAAGCCAGAGGCTCGCAGCCCCAGAGCACCATACACTCCGGATTGACCCAATCTTTGTTGATGTAGCGGTCTTCATGTCCTTCAGACGCATCAGCTATTGGGAAGTCTCCCATGGGTGCGTTAGAGCCACAGACTCTAGGCAGGTAGCAAGAAAAGCCCGTAAATCCGATATGTGACACGTTTGGGGTTTTAAAAGCAGTGTGGAAGAAGTAAGGTGTCTGCCAGTTGATGTTTCTTCCTGTGCCGTGTGTTCCGAGAATAGCCGGTCCGCCCCACTCGTCCCAAATCTTACGTACTTCTGCTTCGATAATATCGTAAGCTTCTTCCCAAGTGATGCGCTCCCATTTATTCTCTCCGCGCTCTCCGG
>QMCD01002603.1_pt1 | contig 12463 bp, 9 predicted proteins | sample 1821841 | NCBI WGS metagenome assembly QMCD01 (sample SAMN01991225, study PRJNA193472) | Termite gut metagenome, whole genome shotgun sequencing project. | isolation source: worker | host: Macrotermes natalensis | reverse complement strand
ATACCGATGACATCGGGCGCGGCTTCTCCCTCCGTTGTATAAAGATCTAATGTAGCGCAGGATAACAAAACCCCCCACTGATTCAGTGGGGGGGTATTTGTTGTTTTTCTTGTATGATTATCCCAGCGCCACCTTTCGGTCGACGTACCACACGAAAAGATATTCGTTACCGTTTTCGTGCAGATCGAAATAGAGGGCCACCACCGTTTTTCCTTCTCGATCTTGGTAGAGACGTTCGCCGGCATCGCTTTCGATTGTGAAGATATACGATTGCTGCAGGTATTCGTCCACTTCCGGAGCCCTGCCCGTACTTAAAATTGTGTACACCTCGATGAGTTGATCGTCATTGTTGAACACATATTGATATTCGAGCACCGAGCCGGATCCTTTGTAAATATCGGCATGCCGGTTAGCGGAAAGGTCCACTGATTCGATGAGTTTCGTGTACATGGCATTTTTAATGGCGGCACGCGATGCACCCCAATTCAACAGAGGATCGCTGTACGACAGCGGAGCATCGGGGTTGGGGTCGACGAAGTCATTCTTTTCCCCGCTACCCTCCACTTTTGTTTCGCCACATGCGGCAAAACCGACGGCACAAAAAATCAAACAGATAAGGAGCAGTTTTTTCATATCGGTACTTATTTTTGGTTTTTTGGATTTTGGGTACGGCGTGTGTAGAGGAATCGACGGATCTTGTGGGTGGGAGTTTTGATGAACTCCTTGTCCTCCTCCACGATCTCCGACACGCGTGACGTTTTGCTGACACGCTCGTTCACCCAGTTGGTGATGTCGCGTGCCACTCCTTCTTTCCACTTGTCGAAATCCCGTTGCCACCCCGTGAAACGTGCCTCGAGGGCCTCCTTGTTAAAATTCACGAGCGCCACCAGACGTCCCCCTCGTTGCGTGACGACCGCCTCGTTGATAAACACGTGCGAGTTCAACACACTCTCTATATCTTCGGGATAGATATTCTCGCCACCCGGACCGACAATCATGTTTTTCAAGCGTCCCTTGATGTACAGCCACCCATCGGGCGAGAAGCATCCTAAGTCTCCCGTTTTGAGCCATCCGTCCGGAGTGAAAACCTCTTTCGTGGCTGCGGGGTTCTTGTAGTAACCCAGCATTGCGCTGGGCGTACGCGCCAGGATTTCACCCTGACCGGTCTTCGGATCGACGTTTTCGACTTTCAACTCCACACCGGGTGCCGCGGGACCCGTGGATCCCAACCGAACCTGAGATGGCGCGGCACCGGCCAACAGGGGAGCCGTTTCGGTCAATCCGTAACCGATCGCGTAGGGAAATTTCGCTTCGAGGAGGAATCGTTCTGTGTCACCGTCCAACTTGGCACCGCCGATCCCGAGGAATCGCAACCGGCCCCCGAAAACACCTTTCAATTTGCGTCCCGCCATGCGGTGGAGTAGTTTGCGTATGGGAGCCAGCCGGTACAGGAACTTGATAAATTTATTTGCCGTGAATCGTGACAATACCTGCCCCCGATAGATCTTTTCGATGATGAGCGGCACGATCAGCATCACCGTGGGACGCACTGTTGCCAACACGGGCAGCAGTACCGTCGCCGTCGGCGGACGATCGAGATACACGACCTCGGCCCCACGGGCGAATGGGTAAATCATACCGATAGAGCACTCGTACGTGTGCGCCAATGGCAGTACGGATAGAAACACGTCGCCATCGATCACGGGGAAGATCGAAGCGCTCAGATCCACTTGTGCGCACAGTGCCGAATGTGTTAACATGACCCCTTTCGGTGTCGATGTCGTCCCGGACGTGTAGATAATCGCCGCAAGGTCGTCAGGTCGTGGCGCGCGTCGCGGGCCGGAGGCCCGATGCGTCGGGGGAATTTCTTCCCCCCGCCGCACAGAGTCTTGCTCCGCAAGACTCACGCGCGCCCCATGAATGACGCGCAGGTTTTGGGTACGGATGACAATGTCGAAGTTATCGACGGTCTTTTTCGACAGTTTGGAGAAGAGTTTGTCTGACACGACCAATCCCTTGGCCTCCGAATGGGAGATGATATGGGTCAGTTCGGAGGGGGAAAAATCTGGAAGGATCGGCACCACAACCATCCCTGCGGAGGTAATGGCCAGATAAGCGACGCCCCAGTTGGGAGAGTTGCTGCTGAGGAGTGCCACTTTATCTCCCGGCACGAGACCCGCCTCATGGAGCAGGTGTTGAACCTTCTTGATACGTTTGCCGACTTCGGCGTACGTGAGCGTTTCGCATACGACACCCGATTCGGTCATACTGAAAGCGGCCTTCTCAGGGAAGGCCGCTATACTGTGTCGAACCAGGTCGTGTAGGGTGAACATTATTGGAGGAGTTTGGCAGCATTGCTTGCGCCGAGCACACCTCCATGTTGGAAGTAGTCATAGGCACGCTCCACGTCCCCCTGCATGATTGCCAGTACGCCCATGTTGTTCCAGTATGCGGATGACGATTCGGTGACCCGATCCAGATAACGCGCGGCGGCACGCATATCTCCATTTGTCAGCGCGCTGGCGGCAGCATTCACGTTGGCTACATCGCTATTGGGATAGAGGCGCGCCGTAGTCTCGAAGACCTCGTTGTATGCATCGCTACCGGGCTCGTACGTGTTGGCGATCGAGAAAAGTTCCTCTTGGGAGAGCGACGCGGGGCTATCGGCATAGACATCCTTGGCTTTTTTAGCCGAGTAGGCGGCCATCGTGTAGTCGATGCGATACTCCACGCAACGCAGGCGGGGATAGTATTCGGCAGCGATTTGACGGTACAACATGTCCGGCATCTTGCTCATTTCGTATTCACGTTCGTCGTACACGTCCGTGCCACGGATAATCGACAGGATGGCCGATTTGCTTTTCAGGTGCGAGTTTGCGATCATCGAGTCGAGAGCCGCCCAATCTTCACCGCCTTCGGCCACCGTGAACAGACCTTCGGACAGACCGTGACGGTCGCGCAGGTAGTTCTTCACCGCCATCGCGCGTTCGCCCGAAAGGACCATATTGGCCGAGAACTCTCCCTCGGGGGAGGTACGACCGATGAACGTGATACCGATGATGCGTGCGTCGGGATTGTCCTGAATGGCACGGATCTGGTCGTAGATACGCTGCAGCACCGACGCGTTGTTGCGGTAGTTGGGCTGTATCTCCGACGTACCGGGCTCGAAATCGAGATACGCTTTACCGGTCTGGCTGCGCATGCGCGACCCGCCTTCCGAACGGGGTGTGAGGTAGCTCACCTCGAACTCGTCCGACGCGGGGACGTAATAGGTAGTCTCAGAAGTCTCTCTGCTGCGCTCGACGATGCGCGTACGGTTCGAAGCACACGCCAACGAGAGAGACAACAGGCAAAAAAGAGGAAGAAGTCGTAACGATTTCATACTTTTATCAGGCTCAAATTTTTGCAAATGTAGAATTATTTTCGGAGTTATACAAATAATGTGCTACATTTGTGAGCACAAAAAAGAAATAAAAACGAATATTATATTTTAACGATGAAATTTTTGAAAACATTTCTCGCCGCCCTGCTTGCTTTTGTCGTCGGAAGTGTCGTGCTGACGATACTCGGCGTGGTTATTTTATTTGGTATCACTGCGTCGATGGGGGCTTCCGAACGGGTGGTGATCGGTGAAAATTCGATTCTCAAAATCGACTTCTCCGAACTGGTCACCGATGCGCCCGTGCGTTCGCCCTTCGGCCGTATCGACTTCGCGACTTTTGAAACTACACCCACGATTTCGCTTTACAACGCCTTGAAGGCGATCGAGACGGCCAAAACCGACGACCGTATTCGCGGCATCTATTTGCGTCCGGGCGGTGCTTATGTGCCGTCGCTGACGGTGCTCGAGGAGTTACGCGAGGCGTTGGCTGACTTCCGGCGGAGCGGCAAATTCGTCGTTGCGTACAGCGAGGCGTACGGACAGCCCGATTACTACCTTGCCTCGGTGGCGGACAAGATCTACATGCAACCCCAAGGTCGGTTAATGTGGTCGGGAATGAGTGCTACGATGCCTTTTTTCAAGGGATTGTTCGACAAACTGGACGTCGAGGCTGAGATCTTCCGTCCCACGGAGTGCCGTTTCAAGAGTGCCGTGGAGCCCTACTTCAGGACCGACATGTCGGACGAAAACCGACTCCAAATGCAGACGCTGCTGGACAGCAACTGGACGGTTGTGTTGGAGTCCGTGGCGAAGTCGCGTGGCGTGGACCCCGTGACGTTGAATCGTCTGGCTGACGAACTGGTCATTGCGATGCCTTCGGATGCCGTGGCACACAAACTTATCGACAGCCTCCTGTATGAAGATCAGCTGGAGGAGGTATTCCGTTCGCGTGGGGTGGAGGCGAAGGAGGGCGAAATGAAATTCGTCACGTTGTGTCAATATGCGGCCAACCGCCGTGCCGATTTGAAGAAGATCCATGCCCCCCAAGTGGCGATTGTCTATGCCGAAGGTGCGATTGTCGACGGTAAAGGATCGTCCGATGAGATCGGAGGAAACTCGATGGCCGCCCAGTTGGCCAAGGTGCGTCGCGACACGACTGTTAAGGCGGTTGTGCTGCGTGTGAACTCACCGGGAGGCAGTGCCCTGGCGTCGGACGTCATTTGGCGCGAGATGCAGCTGCTGAAAGCAGCCAAGCCCATCGTCGTATCGATGGGCCAGTACGCCGCCTCCGGCGGATACTACATCTCGTGCCCGGCGGACGCCATCGTGGCGGATCGAATGACGCTCACGGGCTCGATTGGTGTGTTCGGCATGTTCCTGCGTATGGATGAGATGCTGAGCAAGCATGTCGGCATTACGTTCGACACGGCCAAGACCAACGAGTCGTCCGACGCGGGAGTGATGCGTCCCCTGACGGAGCGTGAACGCGCCGTGCTGATGCGCAATATCGACGACGTGTACGCCACCTTTACAGGGTTGGTAGCACAGGGACGTCACCTGCCCATCGAGCGGGTCAAGGAGTTGGCCGAAGGACGTGTGTGGAGCGGCACGGATGCCGTGGCCAACGGGCTTGCGGACCTGAACGGCGGACTGAACGCGGCCATTGCTTTGGCGGCTGAGAAGGCGACACTGGGGGACAACTACCGTGTCGTGGAGCGAGTCGAGGCTCCCACCGGATTGGTGGCGCTGTTCAGTGACCTCTCGGCACAGGTTCGTACCGATATAGCTGATAAGGAGTTGGGCATTTTTGCACCGCATTGGCGCAAGTTGCGTGAGGTGTCGAAACAGCAGGGTGTGCTGATGTATTGCCCCTATTCGATTGAAATAGAGTAACGTATGACGACAGACAACATTATCGAGATCCATCGCGTCACCAAGGCCTTCGCGAAACATACGGCTCTGGACGATGTATCGCTCACGATTCCGCGTGGCAGTGTGTACGGACTGCTGGGCCCCAACGGTGCCGGTAAAACGACCCTCATCCGCATCATCAACCGCATCACGGCTCCCGATTCAGGACGTGTGCTGTTCAACGGCCGCGACCTGCAACCCGAAGATGTGTATCGTATTGGATATCTTCCCGAGGAGCGCGGACTCTACAAAAAGATGAAGGTCGGCGAACAGGCCATTTTCTTCGCACGGCTGAAAGGTCTGTCGCGTCACGATGCGATTGTGAAACTCAAGGCGTGGTTCGAGAAATTCGGCATCGAATCATGGTGGGACCGCAAGGTGGACGAACTGTCGAAGGGCATGGCGCAGAAGGTACAGTTTATCGTCACAGTGCTGCACGAACCCGAGTTGTTGATTTTCGACGAGCCGTTTTCCGGTTTCGACCCGATCAACGCCAACCTGCTCAAGGAGGAGATTTTGGGGTTGCGTGATCGGGGAGCGACGGTGATCTTTTCGACCCACAACATGTCGTCGGTGGAGGAGATATGCGACCACATCACGCTGATCAACAACTCACACAACATCCTCACGGGCCGTGTGGATGAGATCCGTCGCCAGTACGGGGAGCGTAAAATGATCACCGTGGAGGAGGTTTCGTCGATGAACGATATATTTATCAAGGCAGTAAAAGGAGAGTTGTCCCATGGCAAGCATTAACCTGATCATAGCGCGAGAGTTCAACGAACGCGTACGCAAGAAATCGTTTATCGTCACGACGATCCTGATCCCTATTCTGATGGTGGCGCTCATGTTGGCCCCTGCGCTGATCATGCGGTATGCCCATGGTGATACGCGCCTCATCGAGGTGATCGACCAAAGTGGTTTGATCGCTCCCTCGCTCGAAAACAATTCCGAAATTGTTTTCGAACCAACGTCTGCGACGTTGGATGAGGCGCGCCGGTCGACGGCCGAAAACGAGACGTTCGGCGTGCTGGTGATCGGTGAGGACGTGTTGACGAACCCGAATAACGTGACGCTCTACGCGAACGGGCCTTCGTCCGTATCGATCGAAGAGGCGATCAAGTCGCAAGTCTCCGGCATTATCGAGAAGGAGAAACTGAAGGCGTATCACATCGACAACCTGCAACAGATTCTGGCGGAGGTCGAGACGCATGTGTCGCTACAGGTGTTCCGTGTGGATGACGGACGGGATAAACAGGCCGCCTCGTCGGCGATCGCCACCACGGTGGGGATCGTGCTGGCAATGGTGCTGTACATGTTCCTGCTTATGTATGGCGCGATGGTGATGCAATCTGTTATCGAGGAGAAGAACAACCGCGTGCTGGAAGTCATCGTGTCGTCCGTATCTCCATTCCGGTTAATGCTCGGCAAGATCCTCGGCATCGCACTCGTGGCGATCTTCCAGATCCTTATCTGGGCGGTGCTGATCGTTGTGATCGGCGGGGTGGTGATACCGCATCTCTTTACTCCCGACATGATGGGCGGGATGGAGGGGATGGAGGCCATGCAGGCGATGCAATCCGGAGCGATGGGGGGTATCGACGCCACAGCGATCCAAGCCCTCTCCGTGATGACCGACATAGGTTATATTACGCAGATCCTCGTCTACCTGATCCTTTACGTGATGGGTGGCTACCTGCTCTACTCGGCCATGTTTGCCGCCGTGGGGTCGGCGGTCGACAGCGTGCAGGACGCGCAGCAACTGCAAACACCCATCACGATACCGATCATCTTGAGCATCTTCGTGATGCTGTTGGTGACGAAGGATCCCAACGCTCCGTTGGTGTTCTGGTGTTCGATGATCCCGTTCACGTCGCCCGTTGTGATGATGGCCCGCATCCCGAACGGCATTCCGATGTGGGAACCGGTCGTTTCGCTGGTTATTTTGTACGCGTCGTTCCTGGTGATGGTGTGGCTTGCGGCGAAGATCTTCCGTGTCGGTATTTTCATGTATGGCAAAAAGACCACCTTCAAGGAACTTTGGAAATGGATGCGGTATAAATATTAGGTTTAAAAGATTTTACTGTTTTTGCTCTGTGCCATGGCGGCATTCGGCTTCGCCGCGTGTAACACCGGCGGCGACGACACCACTTGTCCCGACGTGATCGAAAATCCGGAAGGAATCTCGATCGAGACCGTGACATTGAACAAAAACCGCCTGGTGTTGCGCGAAGGAACTTCCGAGGCGCTCACGGCCACGGTGACTCCCCATGCCGTGAGGGACACGACAGTCGTGTGGACCACCTCCGACTCGGCCATCGCCACAGTCGATGCAACGGGTAACGTAACGGCTGTGTCACGCGGTTCGGCCTCCGTGGTCGCCACCGTGGGCCACGAAAGTGCTTCGTGTGTGGTTGTGGTTGCCGATGTGGTCGAAGAGGGTACGCTCGGCACCGTTAACTACACGCTCTTGGAGAGCGAGAACCTCTATTACCTCACCCTGAGCGGTACGGGTGAATTGCCCGAAGTGGAAGGAGATGCTGACGGACGTCCGACGAACCGCCCCTGGTGGTTGAACGGCTATCGCAACAAACTCACCCAAGTCACTGTCGAGGAGGGTATCACCGCGTTCGGCGACTATGAGTTTGCGAACTTCTCCAACATCGACACCTTTGAAATTCCATCGACCGTGACGAAGATCGGTGAAGGTTGCTTCATGGAGTGTTATGCTTTGAAGACGATCTCGATTCCCGCCGGAGTGACCACCATCGCGGATGGCACGTTCTCCAATTGTGCCGCGCTTACGAAGGTCACCCTCCCCGAAGGTGTCGCCAAGATCGGCTCCAATGCGTTTTTCTATTGCGCAGCTCTGACTGAGATCACCCTCCCGGCTTCGTTGAAAACGATGGGAATGGGTATCTTCGAAGGATGTATGTCGCTCACGACGGTGAACAACTTCCCCTCGTTGATTGCCATTCCGGAGAATACGTTTGTCAACTGTGCCGCGTTGGTGCAATTCACGATTCCGAGCAGCGTCAAGATCATCGAACAGGCAGCTTTTGCCAACTGTGAAAACCTGACCAAGGTGACGCTTCCGACCGGACTCTACCTGATCGAGAACAACGCCTTCGAGGGTTGTAAAAAACTGACGCAGATCACCTTCCCTGAGAACCTCAAAGGGATCGGTTACGGTGCTTTCGACACCCCGGGCCTGAAAGCGACGTTCCTCGGCACGACACCTCCTCAATACAGTGGTGGTTTTTACGGGGACTACGATCAAATCATCGTTCCGGCAGGCAGTGAAGATGCCTACCTGCAGGCGGGATGGTTCGATGACTTCTCTTTCTACCCGGGCTTGGATGCCTATACGCCGTCCGACGCGACGATCACAGCTACTGAGGTGACGGTTTACGATGGCGACGTGCTGAAGGAACGATTGGGTGTCGACTATTGGTATGGAGATTTCGAGGACAGTTATCGCGTGCGTTTCGCCCCCACGCTCTCCGAGGGTGCAAGCTATGCGATGGTGATTTATGTGCCCGGAAGCCTCGATCTCTCGTCATTGAACAACTCCCAGATAGTCAGGTTGATCCGGAATGAAGGCGACTACGTGAGCGAAGGATCCTTCCAACACCTCTCTCTCCCGAAAGAGGAGTCGAAATGGACCGCCTATACAGTGGCGTTTACGTATGACGATCAGGCCGGGGAAGAAATGCCGGGAGCGATCCACGAGACGGTGATCGAACCGGCTAAGATGACGCTCGCCGCTCCGGAGGAGTTCATCGAATTTTTCAATGAGATACATGCGCCCTACACTCCTGTTGCCGACCTGGCGATTTCGGATGCCGAGATCGAGGTGTACGATGGCGATGTGTTGAGGGCCGAAAGCGGTCGCAGTGAGGCCTTTTTCCCCCACTACACCTACTTGAAGGGTAGCTACCTGGTGGCCTATACGCCGGTGCTTCCCGCAAGCCATGACACGTGGGGATTCTTTGGCTCGACAATGGATCTGTCGGCACAAACCAATACGCTGCTCATAAATAGCATGTGGCAGATCTATGGGAGGACGACTCATTATTTTACCATTCCCAAGGAGGATAACGTCGGGGTATTGTACACCTACGCGGTAGCGGATAGATATGGCAACGAGGGTTATGAGTTCGGCGACGTTTTTACCAAGAGCATCGACCTGCGTAACGTAACGCTTTCGACGGCCACGTTGGAGGATTTGGAGGCGTCAGCCAATCCGATGACGCGTATGTCGAAACCCGAACGTCTGGTGAAACAGAATCAAGAGGCCGTGAAGTTCCTGACGCAGGAGACGCTCGCGAAATTCATGGCGACGCTGAAATAGGGTTTCGTCCCGAAACAATTCCAAAGAAATCCCCGCCGTGAGGCGGGGATTTCTCTTTTCCTAAAACCTTTCCTTTTTACTTCCCTAAGATGCAACTGTACCCTTTTCGGAGAAAAGCTTATTATTGTTGGGGAGGGCCCCCCCTTATCAAGGGGGCCAGGGGGATGGCAGGTACGAGATAGTCGTCTCTAACGACTACGGTATGCGCATTTAGGACTCGGGCGTTAAACGCCCGAAAACCCGTTTTAGCGCCCTTCGGGCGGTTTGTCCTCGCGATTGGTGGAGCGCAAATTAGGGAAGACGTATTCTAAGTGCGGAGCACTTTTGAAAGTTTTTGGTGCCGCTTTTCACCAAAAAGCGGCAGTGGAAGTAAGGAAGAAAAAAGCGGCAATTGGGTTTACTTCCGTATCGCGGCGACACCGGGAAGGACTTTCCCTTCGATATATTCGAGCAGCGCCCCGCCGCCCGTCGACACGTAACTCATCTTGTCGGTCAGTCCGAACTGTGCCACACAGGCCGCCGTATCACCTCCACCGATCAACGAAAATGCGCCTTGTGTGGTGGCATCGGCCACGGCTTGTGCCACGGCATGCGATCCCGACGCAAATTTATCCATCTCGAACACTCCCACGGGACCGTTCCACAGGATGGTTTTGCAACCCAGGAGATGTTCACGGAACAGTTCCTTGCCATCGTCGCCGATATCCAACCCCTGCCATCCGTCGGGAATGTCATCCGACGGGACGAGTCTCGTGCGGGCATCCGCGGTGAACGCATCGGCAGCCAGTGTATCGGGAGAAAATATCAACTTCACGCCCCGATCGGCCGCTTTTTTCAGAATATCGAGAGCCGTGGGGAACATTTCGGGTTCGCAAATCGAATTACCCACCTTGCCACCCATTGCGGCCTCGAACGTGTAGGTCATTCCGCCACCGATGACGATCGAATCTACCTTGTCGAGCAGATTTTCCAGGATCGCGATTTTGGTGGACACTTTCGACCCTCCGACGATCGCTGCAAACGGACGTGCCGGATGCCGCATCACCTTGTCGATCGCCTCCAACTCACCCTCCATCACATATCCGAACAGCCTGTCCTGGGGTTTGAAATAATCGGCAATGATGGCAGTCGAGGCATGTGCCCGGTGTGCCGTTCCGAAGGCGTCGTTGATATACACATCGCCATAGGAGGCCAATTTCTTGGCAAATTCTTTATCGCCCTTCTCCTCCCCGGCATAGAAACGCAGGTTTTCTAATAGTAGCACCTCACCGGGTTTCAACGCTCCGGCGGCAGCGCCATCCATGCAGTCGCTCGCGAACTGCACGGGCGTCCCAAGGAGACGTTCCAACGTTGGGAGGATCTGCCGCAGTGAATATTTCGCTTCCGGACCACCCTTGGGACGCCCCAGATGGGACATCAGGATGGCGCTGCCGCCGGAGCTGAGCACACGTTTGATGGTCGGGATGGCGGCACGTATGCGCGTGTCGTCGGTCACGTGTCCTGATGCGTCCAACGGCACATTGAAATCCACACGGATGACGACGCGTTTGCCCGCAAAATTGTAATTGTCGATGGGATAGGTGGTCTTCATCTCCGTCATAAATTAGTTGCCATAGAAAAGGTGTCCGTATTGCTCGTCGGAGCGTTCAAATTTCCTGTCGAGTTTCTCCATTTGACGCAGCCATTTTCCCCGTTTTTTACTCATTTTCCTGGCTAATTTTTCCTGTTTGGCGAGTGCCTTCTCATCCAACACGATCTCGACATCCTCATCTTCCTCCATAAGAAGATCTTCGTCCGCAGACTTTCTGCATTCGCACCCCTCGGGTCCGAATCCGTATTCGCATTCACACTCCTCAAGCTCGCAATAGCATGTGCATTCCCTGAGTTTACAGTCGCATTCGCCGATTCCGCATTCGCATACGTCGCACACGGTATCATAGGGATCGCCATCATAGGGCGTAGTAGTGTTAACATCCAGCAGTTCGACCTCGAATTTAAGTGCTTCGTTTCCCGGAATGGCGAAGTTGCCGTGCTCGCCATACGCCAATTCGGAGGGGATCCATAGCGTGATCCTTCCTCCCTTGCCGACGAGTTTCATGCCTTCCTTCCAACCGTTGATCACGTTAGAAAGATTGATTTCGACACCGTCCTGATCGTTCTCGAACTCGGTTCCGCGATGACTCCAACCCGTATATTTCACGTGCACGACATCCGAATCGCTCGTCGCCATGACAGACTCGTCCCCCGGATCGTCGACACGGTACAGCAGCCCCGATTCGGTCTTCCGAACACCCGGCTCTTTCTCCACTTCGGAGAGCCACGCTTCGCTCTCAACCTTGTTTTTAGCAGGGTAGACAACTGAAAAGTAGTGGTGCAGCCACTCATGCGACTGTTCTCTTGACATGGTCGTCGGGTCACCCTGAAACACCGACTCCATGCCTGCCGCCAAGTCGCTCGTCCTCAGGTTAAAATTTTGTCGTTGGAAATTATACCCCATGTCGATACCAATGACGTACGATAATGAATCCACTTCACGTGTTTTTGCGGTAGCTTGTCGGGATACCATGAACAAGAGGGCGAACAGTGTTACGGCGAATAATACTTTTTTCATCTTTCGAGTTTTTAATTGAACGAAGGTAACAAAAATTCCCTGCCATTACAAGTCCCGCCAATCGGCGGTTTTTCTCTTTTTCAAAAACCCTTTTTCAAGACCTTTTCAGACCTTCGCTTTTTTGGAAAGCTTGTTATTTTTGGGGAGGGATGCTCCCTCCCCCTTCGAACCCCCTCCCGCAAGCCGGGGCGGAGCCCCTGCTTGA
>QMCD01001827.1_pt1 | contig 12463 bp, 7 predicted proteins | sample 1821841 | NCBI WGS metagenome assembly QMCD01 (sample SAMN01991225, study PRJNA193472) | Termite gut metagenome, whole genome shotgun sequencing project. | isolation source: worker | host: Macrotermes natalensis | reverse complement strand
GCAGCGCTGCTAGCGCGCCGAAGGCTTCCCGCATCACCGGCCGGCTGACCCCAAGCTGCGCCGCGAACCAGTCTTTCTGGTAACGTTCGGTGGAAGTGATTGAGCGGTGGCCGGCCATGTACTGCACCTGCCGGATGTGGTTTGTTTTCAGCCAGTTCATAATTACTGATGAACGGATGTGACGAGGGTCAGTCACTTCCGGGTAGCGTTTCTTTACTTTCTTTACAATACCCGATACCATGTCCTGTATCTTGCTTTTGGTAAACAACTTGTCATTTATTAATAATTCATTAATATTTGAGCTTGGTAATGTCAGGTATTCCTGTATGGGAAGTATCTGCAGGGATTCGAGTTTGAGTTTGCGGGAAGCTGCTGTCCGTGAAGACGGGACGTAGATTGTCCCTTCCTTCAGGTTGATGTCTTTTGGGCAAAGCCGCTGTACATCCCCCGAGTCGAGTCCCTGGAACAGGAGTAGGCCCAGTACAACCGTATCCCTGAGGTGTTGTGCCTGCCGTTTTTCGTGTTTTTGTTCAATCGATGCAAACCAACGGTAGATTTCCAGCAGCAGTTCTTCCGGAAGGGATTGGGATAAGGGTTTAAGTGATACGGAGCGTAAATGGATATTCCCTGCCGGGTTATATGACAGGATTCCGGTCGATACCAGGTAATCGAGGTAAACCCGGATAGCCTGCAGGTGGTTACGGATACCTTGTGGAGTACGGTTTCCCTGCTTCAGGAAAGAGAGGTGTAATAAAATGGTATGGTAACTTATTTGGTTTGTCCGGATATGTTCCTTAACCAGCCATGATTTAAACCGGTTAATATAACTGTCCTGTGATTTGATTGTTTTACCGGAGTATCCCTTTTGCTGGCGGTAGTTATAAAAATCATCCTTCATTGGCTATATGGGTATAGATTTGTGTAGTATCCAGGCTTTTGTGGCCAAGCAGCTGCTGTATCATCACGATATCCATCCCGCTATGCAATAAATGTGTGGCAATTGAATGCCGCAGGGTGTGCAGGGTCGGTTCCCTGGCAATGATTTCCGGGTTTTCCGTGCGTGAGACCAGCCGGCGGAAGGCGACAGCCATTGCCTGGTCCAGGCAGGCGGTTCCAGTTTCGGTAATGAAGAAGGCCCCGGTATCCCCATTCATCAGATGCAGTTGTCGGATGCGTGCATCATGTAGGTATTCCGATAGTATCTGCATTGTTTGCATGGTTGTCGGGATATACCGCCCCCTCCCGCCTTTACCCTTGCGAACATGCACCAGCAACCGGTCGGTCTGGATGTCGCGCACCTGAAGGTTAATACCTTCGCTTTTACGCAGTCCGCAGCTGTAGTAAATACAAAGCATTGCCCGGTCACGCTGTCCATGGAACTCCGGGTATTTGTTGAACTTTACCCTCCGGTGTGTAGTGGCGAACAGTTCCCCGATTTCCTGCGGGGAGAGGATTTGCCTTGCCCTTCCTTCCGTTTCTTCATAAGGGACAGACAGGGATAAGTGGTGTATTTGCCTGTACTCCTTCAGGAAGGATAAAAACTTGTTCAGTGAAGCTGCATACATGTTGATGGTCGACAGGCTCAGACCGGAACCGTAGACATTGTTCTCCCTTTGACGCTGGTATTCCATAAAGTCTTCAAGGTGGCTGTTAGTCACTTCGTTTATTACTATAGTATTAGATTCTTCTAAGTAAAGCATTAGTTCGGCAATATGCCGGCAGCGTGTTTTTACGGTTGCCGGGGCATATCCGGTTGTTTCCAGCAGGAAGGTAAATTCACCCAGTAACGACTGGTATTCCAGTGATTGTATTTGCTCCATGATTGTTTACGTATGACGTTTTTAAATGTATAGTTGCTTGTCCCTCCGGTGAAACTGGTGAAACTAAAATAAAAGTGCCTTGTATCCTTTTGCCGGTGCCGTCTGCGAGTTTCACAAACGACCTTGTGAAACTCGTGTGAAACCAGTGTGAAACTACCCTTTCCTAATCCCTTTTTCGAGCCTGTCTACGACTAATTGTAGTATATCGAGTCCAGATAGGAGGATTTGGTAGTCATCCCAGGCAAGGATTTCATATTCGTTGCCGGTTTTATGGCTCCGGCTTTTACAGCGTATCAGTCCCCGGCCTTCGAGTTCATCCAGGTAACGCCTGAGTTGCATCGGGTGGAGACGGAACCGGCTGCGTACATCGACTGCACGGAACAGTGGGATTTGTTTACCGTCGATGATTTGTGATGCTTTAAGCGATTCAAAGAAGCTGCGGGTTTTACCGCTCAGTTCATCACTCTTTCTTAGTAAGGACTCCCGGCACAGGTGGTTGGCCCAGCGGACATCGTCGACTTCACTGAGCAGGCACGGGTTACCTTCTTCATCTTCCGATTTCTTCCGGTTGCGCTGGTTCCATAATGTTAACGACTTCACTAAAGTTAAATAATGGCTTTTCGTGCGCAGTTTCTTAAACACATGGGGCGGCAAGTCCAGGCTTTCGGCAAAGGGGATAATCACTTCCATCGGGTGCAACTGCAGTTGGGCCGCTTTTAAAAGGTTGATATTTTTTTCATAGTGTTTGGTATTGACAACCCCGGCAGCGATTTTGCCCTGGTATTCCAGCACCTGGCGTTCATGCTCGGGGTTTTCCTCTACCTGTATCAGGAACGAACGGTTGGCATTGTCCTCATATATACGCTCCTTGGTGGTTGCACCGGCAATACAGACCGGGCCTTCGACCTGGAGGTATACCTGCTGGCTTTCGCCTGTCCGGCTGTTGGTTTTCGTGGAGAAACGGCTGATACTCTGGTTGCTCATCAGTTCCCGCAAGGGGAGCAGTGCATTGTAGGCGCCGTCCAGGTCTTCCTGAAGGAGCACTTTGTGCTTTAAAAAATCCTTGGGGGTATAGTAGAGTGTATTTTCACTTAAGGAAGTGGTATAGTGGATATGCTGCCGGGGAACGGTTCCGGCAACGCCCTGCAGCAAATGTGTCTTGCCTGAGCCGGATGAACCCATCACGATGGCATGTAATGGTTTGTTGAACAGTCGCGTAAGGAAGATAAAAAACAGCAGCATGGCGTTGTCCTGTTGGCCCACTAATCCCAATCCATTGAATAAGTCGTGTGTGAGTTTATTGAGTTGCTTGTTGTTCAGAAGTGAAGATGCTGCCTGCATCTGTTCCCGGGTAAATACGTCTTTCTGTGATATTTCTTTCGTTTCCTCTTTTTTCCGGTATTCTTCACGTTTCTGCTGGCGGTAATTTTCCAGTTTCGAGGTTAGTGCGGTAATGGCTTCCGATAAAACGGTGCTCGATATTTCCAGTTTTTCCGATGCCTGGCGGATTAAACGCTCACTTTGGGTGTGGCTGTACAAGTCGATGGTATCCCGGAAGCTGCGGTATTCGTTGTCTTTTAGCCGGATATGCAGCGTTGCACGCAAGCGGTTCACGTTTACCGTATCGATGCCGCCCCAAAGCGTAAAGCGAAGGCTTTTCGTTTCATAGGTCAGGCAATCGGGATTGGCTGCATTCAATGTGCCAATGGATACTGCTGCGGTTGGTTCTGCCGCAACTGCTTCTTCTTTTTTTTCATTTGATTCAGTTGAAAGAAAAAAATCAGGTTGTTTATTGTTAATGCTGATACTTACACGTTCTTTCATGAGGTGGGTGAAGATTTCAGGACTATGCGCCACAAGTGTTTCGTTCACGTCTTTACACGGTAGTTCCAATCGGCTGAACCGTAAGGTAGGGTATTGTTTTTGCAACTGCAGTACGTATTTTCCGGCTGCTGCTTTTCCGGCTTTATCATTGTCGAAGGCAAAAACAATTTCTTCCAGGCTGGATAAATCCTTTATTGATTCCAGATGTTCCGGCGTCAATCCGTTGGTTCCGTAACAGGCCAGGATAAAAATATCCGGTTCCGGCAAGATAATGGATGCAGCATCGATAATAGATTCCGTTAAAACCAGGGTTTTGGTTCCGGGATTAGGGTAAGAAGGGTAAAGTCCTGAACGGTTTTTTAAATAATAATGTTTCTGGGTATCATTATTGATGGTGCTGCGGAAGTACAGGCTGACAATCCGGTTTTCTTTGCCCCGCAGAGGGAAGACGATGCATTTGTTGCCGAACACTGAGAACGCTTTCTCTCCTGTTTTTCCCTTCAGGTTCTTGTCAATCAATAGACCAGCAGAGAGGCTGTTATTTAATAGTTCTTCGCTCCTTCGCTCTCCGTGGTGGAACTGCCCGGAGTTAAACCCGACTTCTGTTTGCTTTACATCCAATGCCCGGCTGTGCAGGTAATCCAATGCCGGACGGCTATTAAAGATTCCATTGCGGAAGTAGCTGAACATCCGTTCCAAAAATTCCGTATCTACCGGCGTCTTTTCTTTTTTCACCGGCAAAGTTTCTTTCACTGGTTCCGGTGATGTTCCCAGCAGTGTCCCGGCTTTCAGGATCGCTTCATGTTTTGTGACATCTTCTTTCAACATGATAAAGTCGATGACATCCATGCTTTTACCATGGGTTTTGCAGTTGGAGGAAAAACAATAAGCCGTGTTTGTCTTCGGGTAGATTTGCATGCTTGGTGTCCTGTCCGCATGGAACGGGCAGCAGATGCGCGAGTTGTTATCGGGATGCAAACCATAATGGGCCAGCACGGCAAGCAAAGGTAACCGGGATTTGATTTCGCTGATTTCCATATTGAAAATTATGCAATAATATTATTCATTATTTTGAAAGCAAAAGTAGATATAAATTTCATATATTTGCAATATAATTTCATAAAAAACCAACTAATGTTAATAATATTTCATTTTATGGTAAATTTGCAGGAAACTATCGAACTGTACAACATGAAGTTTAACGAAAAGATCAAGGCGCTCCGCAAGGCCGCCAACATGAACCAGCAGGAACTGGCAGATAAATTGAGCATCCATGTAACCCATCTCTCCAAGATGGAGAATGGGCACCTACTCCCGTCAATCGATATTGTGCAACGGTTAATGAGGGTTTTTGCCGTGAGCGCTGATGTCTTGCTTAACGATGAAAAAGACAACATTGTGGATATCCAGAACCATGAACTCAGCGAACAGGTCATGCTGATAAACCAACTGGATGAAGAAGAGAAAAACGCCCTGGTCAAGATTATCAATTCGATGCTGACTAAAAAACGGATGAAGGATTTACTCGACGGAAAGGTTAAATTCTAAAATAGGTAATCTCATATAATAAAGCAAATCCCGCCAATCGAGCGGGATTTGTTGTTTAATGGCTTAATCATTTCCGGTACATTCCAGGATGACATCGCGCAATTCCCGGAGGTAAAAAATAAAGTCGGGGGCCTTCTCGTTGATAAAATTTTCATCGCCCCGGCAATGGAGGCGTAAAACACACTGGGTATAGTCGAACATCAGTTCATCCAGTTCTTCGGCCAACTGCCGGGCGGGAATGCCGGTAGTCAACAGCTCCAGCATGGGAGCCAGGTTCAATTCTTTGTTCATGATTCACGTTTTTAGGATAAAAAAAGAACCCTGCCGCAGGTGTCCTAATGCACGTGAGCGCATTCCGGGGGCTTTCGCCACTCCGCACCATGGCAGGGCATTTCTTTTGCTTCATATGTTCTCACGTTTTTAGGAACTGCAAAGGTACAAAAAATCCCGGTAATCATTCCAGACCACCGGGATTTAAACTATGTTTCAAGGGTTTTCGTACTACGAAAACATAACCTTGCTAAAACTAAAATTAATACTCTCCGCCCCAACGGGATTTTACTTTCTCTCTGACAAAAGTAGTGTCATTTAATTCATCAAAATATTTCAGATAGTCAGCTCCTATCCATCGATAAAAACCGCAACTCTTACGGATTAGATACACAAATTTACTGGTTAATCTTACAGAATGACCATTATAACTACCATAAGTTGGTATATTGCCAATACACAAAGAGTCAATTTGTCCATTGCTAAAAGATATGTAACACTTCATCCGAGTATCTGTATAATCTTCCTTTATGGCTTGCCGCTTATGCAACTCAATTGCTATTTCTTGTAAACTTTCTTTATCCGTTATTATAGACTCTAAAACTGCAGCCTGTTTGGGGAGGAAACTTCCATCTTCTAATAAAACATCTAAAGTATCAACATGTTCCGACGAATAGACAATCTCGTTACAGTCAATTGCCGTAGCTCTGTCAAATGTTCCATTGTAATACCATACTTTTATAGAATCAATCATTTTCTCGTTTTTCTTCTGGCAGGAAATAAAGAAAATAACAAAAATTAAAATTACATACTTTTTCATTGTCTCTTCTTGTTAGAAATTGGAGAAATTGTAACAACAGACTTATTTCCACTACCTACTACATGTCCTCGATAACTGGAACTTATATTTTCTTTTCCTTTGGGAACTGCTTTAATCTCTCCATTAGCCACTGCTGTTTTATATTCAGAACCCGTTATAACTCTTTTTTCTTCTTTATTTTCAAAATGGGAGTCAGGACTTTTTTGATTTTTGATGTGTTCTGCTGTATTTGTTTGCCAATCTACTCCATGATCCATTTCATGTTCTAATACTGTTGCCGGAGATAATATTCCTTTAGGGGTTTCAAGACCATCTGTAGGATTCCAAAATACAGTTCCTTCTGTTCTTGGACCATTGAATGTAGTCTGGAAGCTAGTGCCATTTTCTGTCTGCACAAGATTGAGAGTATAGTCTGTTGCAGTTGCAGCTGCTTTCATTTGGTCGCCACCTCCATTTTTCACATTATAATCGTAGGCCATTACAAAATCAGACACAAATTGATTTTTTGGCGCTTGATTTTGATTTGATCCATTGAATATCCAAGCACGATTTTTCCCATTTTCATCTTGGTAATAAATCTTAACGTCTTCTCCGTTTGGGTCAACAAACTTTACAGGATTGTTCAGACAATAAGCATACGGAGAAATAGAGTAATACTTCTCAGCCAAAGGGTCTTGTGTTGTAAACCTTCCGATCGCTCCGTCATAAAACCGTGCCGAGTAATCATACCAGTTCATTCCCATCATCCTGTCCAGCTCCTTGCCGTTGAACTTGTAGGGCTGCTTCTCCTGAGCTGTGCCGTAAGTATTGGGCAAACCAAAGGGATAGTAGTAATTCTTCTGCACTGTATTCCCGGATCCGTCTACAACCAAACGGTTGTTACCCAGGTAATCACGGATGTAGTAATGATGACGGTAAGTCCCGTTCTCCCTCGTGACATAACCCTCTTCCGTCAGAATCATTTTCAAGGCTCCGTTCTCGTAGATCTTGTTACCGGTGTATTCCGTTTCAAGGGTAGAGAGTATATCCGGTTGGGAAAGCTCCCTCTTCTCCGTCCAGCCCAAAGCCATGTTACGGTTCACCGTGTGGTAACGGACTTTACACTTCACGCCTGAAGCGTCATAAACGTATTCACAGACATGGCCTTCCTGGTGCTGGATACGTCGTGGTAAATGTAAGGAATTATATTCAATACTGCAAATACTTTTATTACCGTCGTAGCTCAGCCGTCCGTTACCGTCATAACCGTATTTGTTAAACCACGGGGCATACTGAAATTCCAGCAGGTCATTGCGGTTCTGGCTGCCCGCATAATCGGTTACGTTTTCCAAGAGGTTACCTGTGTATCCGTATTCAAGGTTATCCACCAGGTCATACTGACCGTTGTTTTTCAATCCGTAACGCTGCAGCCGGGCGATATTCCCCTGCTTGTCGTACTGCGCATGTTCGTTGAAACGGTTCCGGTTAGCCGACAGGTCGCTCCCCTCGCCGTAAACAGCGCCGGTGAGACGGCCAAGTGCGTCATAGCTATACCTGTAACCCTTCGCATTTTCTCCCGTTACCTGGTAGTCCATGGAGCGGATATTGCCTCCGTAATACCCTCCCGTCTCTTCATTGTACCTCAGCCGCTGGGAAAGCCTGTTGCCCGAAACAAGACTCGTCCAGCCCCTCACGTTGTATGCATAACTGTGCTGGGAAGCTATCCCGGCCTGGTCTTTCCGGGAAACCCTTCCCAGATCGTCGTAGGTATAGCCAGCCATAATGACCGGGGTGGCATTGTTCAGGGAATAGGCGGTTTGTTTGAGACGGCCCGCATGATCGTAGGTATACTTGTAATACTCTGTGATTAAAGTCGAGTTGGGGCCACGGTGTTCCAGGAGTTTCTGGTCTACCGTACCGTCGTAGTTGTAGGCTATGTAGTGTTTGTCGTATTGCCCCGAATTGGGCCGGCTGACCCTTTCCTGAACCACCTGGCCTTCTGCATCATAATAATAAGACGTCATGATTTCATCGCTCCTGTCCGAGAGCATACTGCGAACGCCCGTCAGCAAGCCTTTCGCACTGGAGTGCTGCTGCCCGTAACCGCTCCGGGTCTCATACCCCAGCACAGCAGGAAAGCCATACTGGGTGAGGTAATGATAACTGTCGTAGTAATTCACCAGGTCGACCCTGTCGGCCGTTACCGACGGCAGTACATGGCTGTATCCGTAATCGCCCGTCCCGTAGTCGGTTACTATGGCTATGGAGTTAAATTGGGTACTCAGGGATTCAAACGAGAGGGTGGTGGTGTACCTCCCCTGCATAACCAATCGTCCCGGACGGTCGTACTTGTAAAAAGTCCATTCATTGCTTTTACGTTGCTCCGCGTCCTGAGCCAGTACCAGACGGTCGGTTTTGTCATAGACCATATACACCCATCCCGCCCCCGGCAGCTTCTTCGCCTTGCAGCGGTTACGCCCGTCGTAACGGTACAGGTAGCCGTAGTCTTCCAGAACCGGGGAGTGGAAATAGAAACTGCCCGAAGTCATCCCCTCCGCCGCAAGCGGGGGAATCACACAGCAGAGGTTACCGAAGTCGTCGTACAGGTAGTAAGTGTCGTGCTGTCCCGCATCCGCTATCTGCCGCTGAAGGACCACCCGTCCCAGTTTGTCCCTGAACTCATAGGAGACGTTGTTGTCTTCATCTATCCTCTGGGTCACATACAGGCTCCCGGCAGGATATACCGAACTGCGGGTGATCGTCTCCCCGCTCAGGGTATACTTCCCGCAGGAAAGGTTCCCGCCCGGGGTATTGGAGAGGTAAGCCGTTTTGATAGCCCGGTCGTTCACATACCAGTCATTACCCGGGCCGTTCTGCTTGATTACCCTGTTCAGCGGGGATGCTTCGTACGTGGGTATGGAGAACGGCTTTTCATCGCCACCGTTGGTAGCTTTGACACGGGAGACGATATCCCCATTGAAAAACGCCCCGTTATTGCCGTCTACCTTACCCGGCAGCCAGTTGTAGGACTCCCGGCCGAAGGCGTCGTAGTCTTGCTGGAAGACCAGGTCGGCCCTGCCCGGGGTGATACCCTTTTCTACCGTCTGTTTGAGGCGGCCCAGGCCGTCGTAATACTCGATCCGCTCCAGGGAAGTATTACTTCCCGTATACGTTCTTGTACGGATGTAATTCTGATTGGCGCTCTGGGCAGCCAATGTGAGGCAAAAGCCCGACAGGATGAGGGTCATCCCCGCCTCTTTGATATAATTTCGTTTCATGTGTTACTGTTTTTTTTCTTATCTCTTAACTATTATCTCCTTTTCGCTTCCCTTATCCGTCGTTACTTTCAACAGGTAACTGCCCGCAGGAAGGGAACTCATGTCGATACGGCTGCGCTGTGCCCCTGAGGTTATGGCTGATTGGTATACCTTCCGGCCCGAGAGGTCGAACACCTCCAGCCTCCGCGGGGAAGTACCGGCCGGGTATTCCACTTCCAGGCGGTCGCGTACCGGGTTCGGGTAACAGCGGAGCGACTGTCCCGGAGTGCTTGCCAGTCCGGAGGCGTTCTTCGTTTCTGCACGCATCCTCAGGATCGCTTCATTGCCGGCGTCTTCCGCCAGTAATGCCTGATTGGCCGGATAATACAGGAATGCCTGCTTTTCACTGCCCGTAACTTTGCCGTCCAGCGTGATGGTCACTTCCACCGCTTCCACGACCGGGTAACGGTAACCGCGGACGTACCAGCGGTAGGTGTCCGTAGTTTGGATAAGTGAATCCTGAAGGTGTTCTCTGTCCCTGTCTACCGGGAGGCGGATGTCAAAGCCTGCCGTAACGGGGGAGTACGTGCCGGCTTCCCTTTTTCTGATATGTACCCGGATCACGCTGTCCAATTCCTGTCCGCCGGGCAGAAGGAGTCTCCCCGTGGCGTCCGCCCGGCTTTGGATATCGCCCCAGAGGGCTACCTGCAAACGGTCGCAGTACTTGCCGCGACCCAGGAACGAACTCCGGGAAGAGGAACCGTAGGAGAGGGGGAAACGTGTTTCCAGCACCGGGGCGCTGTAACAGACCAGCAGCGCAGGGTCTTCATGGCCCGTAGCCAACAGGGAATCGCCCGAAAGAAGGTAACCGGACAGGGACTTTTCCCCTGCCAGCAGCAAGCCGTTACCTGAGCGTTCGAAACAGGAGAGGGTGTTCTCACTGCCAAGGGGTGAAAGGTGGCGGAAATCCCAGAGACGCTCCTCTCCGGCTTCCCCCAGGACAGGAGGGGAGACTTCTTCCCGGATGAGTACGTCCCCACCACGGGGAGCATTCAACCGGCTTTCCAGTACTGCGGCATCCTGTGCCGGAAGCGCATAGGGCGATAGCGCCATGATCAGCGCATAAATGAATTTCAGATATTGTTTCATGTTTTTATTTGTTTTGAATCGAAGACCGGCCTTAGCCGGTTCTTATCTATTATCTATTAACTGTTATCTCTTAACTCTTATCTCACAAAGTTGTACTCATACTCCTGTTTGGCCTTGCCTGCAATCCAGAGCTTCTGCAGCCTCTGGAACGGATCGTAATCATACCGGGTCACCACGCCCCGCGGGTCGGTCATTGTCCACAGGCCCGTAAGCGGTTTGTAGGTAAAGGTCGTGACAAGCGCCTCAGGAAGGGCGTTACGCAGGTTCTCGACCGTCGTCCAGTCGGCTGAAGACGGCTCGTTTTTTGCTGCGATCGCGTTGATCGCCGACTCCGGTATGATGGCTTTCACCTCATTGTAAGTTGCATTCTTTATTTCCGCAATCGGGTATTGACTGTTGTAGCCCCAGAGGTAAACCCTTTTGTCGGCATCGTCTTTTGTGATAGAAACAGGGTTGCCGTGGGAGTCGTAATGATGATAGGTAATGCGTGCCTCGAAATTTGACTGCGATCCCGTTTTCGACTGTACATATTCAGGCGCGAAAATATGCCGTCCCCACTCCCGGTAATCATTCTTAAGGGTTTGAAGCAAGGTGTTATCCACATATTGCTGCTGTTCCACAACAGGGGAAAGCCGGTGTTCGGAAACCATCGTGGTGTAAGGACGGGTGGTGTAATGGAAAGGATAACGGTAGGTGGTGAGGCTCACTTTTCCATCGCTGTTCGTCACCTTTTCTTCCAAGGGCAGCAGGTAAGTGGAATCGTAGCTGTATTCCTTCACTACAGATACCTTTGTGCCGTCCTCGGAGTAGGTGTCTTCAGATACCCGGCTCAACCGTTCAGCGCCGATCGTGTATTCCTGGTGAAGGTAGGTAAAGCTTTTGCTCAGGCAGTCGCTACAGCCGCCATAGGGGTGGATCAGCAGGATTTCAGCCAAAGCGGGATTGCCGGTTCCAACTATGCTGTGTTCTGCACTCAATGATATCAGATGCTTCCTGTAACGGTAAACCGGAAGGTCGTAAACAGACTCTTTCGAATAGGTACGGTAAGCGTAGTTGTATTCTTTTACTTTACGGCCCAGGTTATCATAAACCGTCTTGGTGCTCAGATAATCTGCCTGCCAGAAATCCTTCGGACTCAGGTGATACAGGATAAAATCACTTTCGGGAATATAATAACGATCGGCATTTATTAAACCACGGTCAGCGTACTTATAGACAATCTTGCCGGCGGTTACACTGTCGATATATTCAGTAACCAGACCGTAGGAGGTGGTAGTGGAATGAAGGTCGCTATACTGGCCCGGGTGGCTGTTCTGAAACACACGTTGACGGTACAGCCCGTATCCTTCCGAATTCTGATGGCCACAGTACAGGGTTTTGGCCAGGCATTCGATTTCATTTTCAAAGTAAAAGTTCTGTCTCTCGGGACGGGTGCCCAGATTATCGGAAAAAGGAACTGCCTGTTCATATTTATACTGTTTTACCGTATTGCCCTGTCCGGAAGCTGCGGTTTGTTTTGAGATGCGAAGACCGCTGCCACCCGTATTCTTTTCGTATTCAAACGACGTGCTGCCACCCGTCGGGTAGGTGACTTTACGGATCATTCCGATTTTCATGCTCTCCAAATCCGCTTGCTTGTTCCCGCCGGGGATATCCCTTCTTTCGGTACGGTTGTTAAAGTTGCCGATTTGAGGAACGGTAATCTCAAAATCATCAACCGCCTGGAACCAGCCCGCATTACGGGAGTAGAATCCCCACCAGTCGGAATTCAGGGATAAGTCCAGACAGGAGGGAGC
>QMCD01001826.1_pt1 | contig 12464 bp, 7 predicted proteins | sample 1821841 | NCBI WGS metagenome assembly QMCD01 (sample SAMN01991225, study PRJNA193472) | Termite gut metagenome, whole genome shotgun sequencing project. | isolation source: worker | host: Macrotermes natalensis | reverse complement strand
GATCATTTAGATTGGAAGCCGGAAGATATGAATACGAAAACTTACTTAGGTTCTTTTCGAAAAGTAAGGAATGCTTTTCCTTTAATGACAGTAGGCGGGGTGTACGAACATCAGCGTGTCGAAAATTCGGATAAACGTGTATTTATTCTAACCCGTTCCGGATTTGCCGGGCAGCAACGTTACGGAGCAAATGTTTGGTCGGGTGATGTCGGCTCTTCATGGGAATCATTGCGTAATCAGATACCTGCCGGACTCAACTTCTCCATTTGTGGTTTACCCCATTGGAACAGTGATATAGGAGGCTTTTTTGCAGGACAATATAATAAGAACTGGAATGATGGTAGCGCGACTAAGAATCCTCTCTACCAAGAACTTTATGTGCGTTGGCTGCAATTTGGAGCTTTTAATCCAATGATGCGTTCACACGGGACAGATACGCCCAGAGAGATATATCATTTTGGCAAAAAAGGAGAACCGATATATGATGCTATCGAAAAAACAATCAATTTACGATATTCTTTATTACCTTATATTTATTCAACATCATGGGAAGTTACCAGTAAACAGTCGAGCTTCATGCGCGCCTTGGTTATGGATTTCCCAAAAGATAAAAAAGCCTTGAACTTGAATGATGAATTCATGTTTGGTAAAGCGTTTTTAGTAGCTCCTATCGTCAATGCCCAATATACTCCCGAAAAAGTGGTAAAAGTAAATGAAGAAAATGGATGGAATCGTACAGAATCAAAAAGTGCTAGTGGAAATCTGAATGTAAATTTTAATGAGAAAAAGGCTACAGATGTATATCTACCGGAAGGTACTGTCTGGTATGATTTCTGGACAAATCGAAAATACAATGGTGGACAGCAGATAACTTTAGAAACTACAATTGACATGATACCATTGTTTGTCAAAGCGGGTAGTATAATCCCGATTGGGCCAAAGGTGCAATATGCTACCGAAAAAAAATGGGATAATCTGGAACTTAGGGTTTATACAGGAGCAAATGGTTCTTTCACACTATATGAGGATGAGTTTGACAACTACAATTATGAAAAGGGTGAATATACAGAAATACCTGTTACATGGAATAATTCTGCTCACAAATTAACCATTGGAGAAAGAAAAGGTTCGTATAAAGGTATGTTATCGAATAGAAAATTCACTGTAATACTTCAGGATGGAACGAAAAAAGAAGTAGAATATAATGGAAACAAATTAGAGCTAAAATTATAATATATGGGATATAAATTTAATTACTATTTACTGACACTAATATTTTCTTTTCTATTTGTAGTAATGGCAAGGGGCCAAAATCCTATCATCCAAACATCTTATACTCCCGATCCGGCCCCCATGGTGTATAACGATACATTATTTCTCTATACGGGCTGTGATGCGGATACCGCCAGTTATTTCGATATGAATGAATGGCAGGTATTTTCTACGGTCGATATGGTAAACTGGACTGATCATGGAGTACAGCTTTCCTATAAAGATTTCAAATGGACAAAGCCCAAATCTGCTTGGGCAGCCCAGTGTATAGAGAGAAACGGGAAGTTTTACTGGTATGTATGCTGCGAATACCCGGGAAACTGGCATGTGATAGGTGTGGCTGTATCCGATCGTCCTACCGGACCATTCAAAGATGCGATTAGCAAGCCATTAGTATATACGGGTAAAATGGGAGATATTGATCCTACAGTATATATTGACGATGACGGACAAGCTTATCTCTATTGGGGTAATGGTAAAGTCTGCTATGTGAAACTCAATGAGGATATGATATCTTATGATAAAGAAATGGGGATTGTGGAACTGGATATGAATAAAGAACAATTTGAATATTTGGAACGCAATGATCCCAACCGTGCAAATACGTTGTTTGAAGAAGGGCCATGGCTTTATAAACGGAACGGATTGTATTATATGATATATGCGGCTGGTGGTATCCCCGAATATATAGCATATTCTACAGCTTCGTCTTTTAACGGACCTTGGACTTATAGGGATGTAATAATGAATAAGGGCTACGAAGATCTGGCATTTACCAACCATCCTGGTATTGTGGACTATAAGGGGAAATCTTATTTTTTTTACCATAATCAAGGAATATCCAAACATGGGTTCAGACGTTCTACATGTATCGAAGAGTTTAATTTTAATGCCGATGGTACTTTCCCAAACATAAAGCCTACAAAAGAAGGAGTTTCTCTTATTGCAACACTGAATCCTTATAGACGGACAGAAGCCGAAACTATGGCTTGGGGACAGGGGGTGAAGACAAAGAAAGATAGTAAAGGAGGTGTTTATCTGACTTCAATCCATAATAATGATTATATAAAAGTGAGAAACGTCGATTTTGCTAAAGGAGCTAAATCTATTGAAGTTGTTGCGACCCCGATTGCAGGAGGAGAGATCGAAATTCGCTTGGATGAAGCTGATGGAGCATTGATAGGAATATGCAAAATCGATAAAACAGGGAATTCAGATACTTGGGGCAGCTTTTCCGCTAAGGTGAAAAAAACAGGCGGAATCCACGACTTGTTTTTTGTATTTAAGGGAGCTGATGGAGAACTATTCAATCTTGATTATTGGATATTTAAATAATAATTACTTAATATTATGAGGATTATAATACTTATATCTGCGTTATGCTGTTATATCACATTATTTGCGCAGACAATGCCTTATAAAGATGCAAATTTAACCCCGGAAGAAAGAGCTCAAGACCTTTTATCACGTCTGACATTAAAAGAAAAAGTAGGATTGATGGGTGATAATTCAATCGAAGTCACTCGCTTAGGAGTAAAGAAATTTGCATGGTGGAGCGAAGCCTTACATGGAGTAGCTAATCAGGGAGGAGTAACAGTGTTTCCCGAGCCTATCGGAATGGCTGCATCTTTCAACGATGAGTTGTTATACCATGTTTTCGATGCCATATCCGATGAAGCGCGTGCCAGATTTCATTTTCGAGAGAAGAAAGGAGATGAACGCAGGCAAGATAACGGGTTGTCGGTATGGACACCAAATGTAAATATTTTTCGCGATCCACGTTGGGGGCGTGGTCAGGAAACATATGGTGAAGACCCTTACCTTACTTCGCGAATGGGCATATCGGTTGTAAACGGCTTACAGGGACCTAAAGATGCAAAATATAAGAAACTTTTAGCATGTGCCAAACATTACGCAGTTCATTCAGGACCTGAATGGAACAGACATGTGCTAAACCTGAATAATCTGGACAATCGGCATCTGTGGGAAACATATATGCCTGCGTTTCAGGTCTTAGTCCAAAAAGCAGATGTGAGTCAGGTAATGTGTGCCTATCATCGTCAGGATGATGATCCTTGTTGTGGCAACAACCATTTATTAAAACGTATTCTTCGCGATGAGTGGGGCTTTAAGCGTATGGTCGTCTCTGACTGCGGCGCAATTGCAGATTTCTATACTTCTCATAAAGTATCATCCGATGCACTACATTCAGCGGTTAAGGGTGTATTGGCGGGTACCGATGTAGAGTGTGGTTTTGGATATACTTATCATGAACTGGTCGACGCTGTCTCACGGGGCTTGATATATGAAGCTGATATTGATAAAAGTGTTTTGCGATTATTGACCGAACGTTTCAGATTAGGAGATTTTGATGATAATTCAATCGTACCTTGGGCAAATATTCCCGATACAATAATTAATTGTAAGAAACATCAGGCCTTAGCGTTGGAAATGGCTCGCCAGTCGATGACTTTGTTACAAAACAAAAATAATATCCTACCTCTTTCCAGCAAAAAGAAAATAGCTGTTATCGGTCCTAATGCAGATGATGCAAAATTGATGTGGGGCAACTACAATGGTATTCCCGTAAAAACGGTAACTATATTAGAAGGTATTAAGTCTATTGCAGGTAAAGATATTTTTTATGAAAAGGGTTGTGATATAGTAGATGATATGATTCTTGAGTCTTATATAACAAGATCTACGGCTGATGGGAAAACGGGGATTAAAGCAACATATTGGAATAATAAACAACGAACCGGAGATGCGATAAATACTATACAGTACGATAAACCCATGAGGCTATCTACAACAGGCCAGCATCCCTTTGCCGATAAAGTCAATTTACAAAATTTTTCAGCTGTTTATGAAACATCATTTATTGCACCGGAAACTGAGGAAATTGTATTCAAAATGCAATCAGTAGGAGATTGCCAGCTCTTTATTAATAATGAACTTGTCTCTGAATATAGCTCATGGCGGTTTGTCGCCAGGCGCACTCCTTATAAAGTGGAAAAAGGAAAACAGTATGATATAAAAATAAATTTCACACAGAACTACGATTTTACAAATGCGAATTTGAATTTCGACATGGGGAAAGAATCTCCTGTCGACTATAAAGGTCTTGTCAACAGATTAAAAGATATAGATGTCGTCGTATTTGCAGGAGGAATATCGGGTGAACTCGAAGGAGAAGAGATGCCTATCGAAATGCCTGGATTTAAAGGGGGCGATCGCACAGATATTGAATTACCAGCTTCACAAAGAAATTGCATAAAGGCATTGAAGAAGGCTGGAAAAAGAGTAATCCTGGTCAACTGTTCGGGTTCAGCTATAGGTTTAATGCCTGAAAGTGAAAGTTGTGAAGCTATATTGCAGGCTTGGTATGGCGGTCAGTCAGGGGGGCAGGCTATAGCTGAAGTCCTTTTTGGGAAATATAATCCTTCAGGTAAATTACCTATTACATTTTATGAAAATATCGATCAGCTACCCGATTTTGAAGAATATGATATGAAAGGGCGCACTTATCGATATCTGGAAGATAAACCTCTTTTCCCATTTGGTTATGGACTGAGTTATACAACCTTTGATATAGGTAGGGCTACAGCAAGTAGTGTGTCAGCCAAAGCAGGAGAAAAAATAAAGTTGGTTATCCCCGTCAAAAATACGGGAAAACGCACAGGCTCTGAAACAGTTCAGGTATATGTGAAAAAAGTAGATAGTGGCGGTCCGATAAAAACACTTCGGTCATTCAAGCGAATAGAACTACCTCCTAATGTATCACAAGATCTTACATTTGAGTTAGAACCTTCATTTTTTGAATGGTATGATCCTGCAACTTTAAGGATGAATGTATTACCGGGTGATTATGAAATTCTTTATGGGACTAGTTCTGATAACAAAGACCTACAAACCCTGAACATAACATTAATCTGACATTTTTAAATAATAACCGACAAAAACGCTATGAAAACTTTTTTACCGTTAGTCTTACTTTTTTGTTCTTTAATAACATCTTCATTTGTTCGTTCACAAGAAGCTGTAATTACAAGTCCTGACAAAGATCTAAATCTGAAAATATTTATCGAGAATGGAAAACTGTTGTATACTGTAAATTATAAAGATGCGGTGATCCTTGAAAAATCACCCTTAGGATTGGAAACAAACGAAGGTGATTTTAGTACCGGTCTATCGTTTGTTGGAAAATCGGAAAATAAAATAAGTAAAACATATACACAAGATAAAATTAAACGTTCAGAGGTAAACTATGAAGCGAACACGCTGAAATATACCTTTCAGAATGGAAAAGAACAAAAGATGTCTGTTCTTTTCCAAATAAGTAATAATGATATTGCTTTCCGGTACGAACTTCCTACATGGGGAGAACGTAGGGCATGTGTAGTAGTGGCAGAGACCACAGGTTTTCGTTTTCCATCATACACGACAGCATTCCTGTCTTATATGATGGGCCCAATGGGAGCTTTTGCCCGGACTTCTCCTAGTTACGAATCCGGTTATCAGGCTGACGTTCCTATCGGAGATACCAAGTCTAATACAGGTTATGTATTTCCGGGACTTTTCAAGGTAGGAGAGAATGGTTGGGCTTTACTTTCCGAAACGGGAGTAAGCAGCTTATATTGCGCCTCACATTTAAGTGCTTATAAAGAGGGCCTGTATACTGTCGAATATCCAAATCAGAAAGAAAACAATGGGTTTGGGAGTGTTGGTGCCCAGTTAAGCTTGCCTGGCACTACACCTTGGCGTACAATTACCATAGGCGAAAATCTGAGACCAATTGTAGAAACTACCATCCCTTTTGATGTAGTAGAATCGTTATATGAACCAACAAAGAACTATAAACATGGTAGAGGAACATGGAGTTGGATCGTATGGCAGGATAATAGTATGAATTGGGATGATCAGGTTAAATACATTGACCTGGCATCCGAAATGGGATATGAATATATCTTAATAGATGCATTATGGGATACTAATATCGGCTATGACAAGATGTTGAAACTGATTGAATATGCCAATTCTAAAAATGTAGATGTTTTCCTATGGTATAATTCTAACGGTGGTTTTAATGATGCTCCACAAGGACCAAGAAATAAAATGAGTACATCAGTGGAGCGTAAGAAGGAGATGAAATGGCTAAAAGATGCAGGTGTTAAAGGCTTGAAAGTAGATTTTTTCGGTGGAGATAAACAAGAAACAATGCGCTTGTATGAAGATATACTCTCCGATGCCAACGATTACGGACTGATGATTATTTTTCATGGCTGTACCCTTCCTCGTGGCTGGGAGCGCATGTATCCGAATTATGTTGGAAGCGAAGCGGTGCTGGCTTCCGAAATGTTGATTTTTTCAGAAGGCGTGAGAAATGATGAAGCCTTTTACGCATCCCTTCATCCTTTTATCCGCAATACTGTCGGTTCTATGGAGTTTGGCGGTGTTTTATTAAATAAATACCTTAACAAAGGAAATAAAGAAGGACAAAAGCGCCTGACTACAGATGCTTTTCAATTAGCGACTGCTGTACTTTTTCAAAATCCGGTACAGATGTTCGCTCTTACGCCCAATAACCTTTTCGATACGAAAGATTTTGTTCTTGATTTTATGAAAAAAGTTCCTACTACATGGGATGAAACATTGTATATTGATGGATATCCCGGAAAATATACTGTGATAGCTCGGCGACACGGCGACCAATGGTATATTGCAGGTGTAAATGCAGAGAAAGAACCTTTAAATCTGAAATTAGAGTTACCCATGTATGCAGAGATGAAAGCGCGGCTCATTAGTGACGATAAGAAACAAGAAATTATACAGAAAGAAGTGAATATAAATAAAAACGGAATTCTGGAAGTAACCCTTCAGCCACGAGGCGGATTTGTATTATCAAAGTAAAAAATAAATAGATATGAAAACTCATTTAATATTTCTTTCACTACTCGTTCAAATATTATTGAACCTGCCTATTGTCAGCTCTGCTCAGAACCCTCTTATTCAAACTAAATATACGGCCGATCCGGCTCCAATGGTTTACAATGATACTGTATTTCTTTATACCACTCATGATGAAGATGATGCTCAAGGGTTTAAGATGTTGGACTGGTTGCTGTATTCTTCTACCGATATGGTAAACTGGACTGACCATGGAATAGTGGCAACCTTAAAAGACTTTAAGTGGGCAACACGCGATAATGGAGCCTGGGCACAACAATGTATTGAGCGAAACGGAAAGTTCTATATGTATTGCCCCCTGCACGGTCAGGGAATTGGTGTACTTGTAGCCGATACCCCTTATGGTCCATTTAAAGACCCTATAAACAAACCACTTGTATGGCAAAAAGAGCATTGGGACGATATTGACCCTACTGTGTTCATTGACGACGACGGTCAGGCTTATATGTATTGGGGTAATCCAAATGTTTACTATGTAAAACTCAATGAGGATATGATATCATATTCAGGCGACATCGTGAAGTTGGAAAATAAACCGGAACATTATCAGGAGGGGCCTTGGGTATATAAAAGAAATGGGCGTTATTATATGGCATTTGCCTCTACTTGCTGTCCTGAGGGGATCGGTTATGCTATGAGCGATTCGCCAACGGGTCCGTGGATAACTAAAGGACATATCATGAAGCCAACTCACCGTAGCCGGGGAAATCATCCGGGCATTATTGACTATAAGGGTAATTCTTATGTTTTCGGGTTAAGTTATGAATTAATGCATCTGGAAACCTTTAAACATCACGAGCGGAGATCGTCTATGGCTGCAAAAATGCACTATAATACAGATGGGACTATCCAAGAGGTACCTTATTGGGCGGAGACAATTTTGGAGCAAATCGAACCATTCAACCCTTACCGCCGCGTAGAGGCTGAAACTATGGCGTGGGGTTACGGTCTAAAAACGGAAAAAATGCCTGATGGCAGGATTTGTTTGACAAATATTGATAATAATGAGTCTTTATGCCTCCGTGGGGTTGATTTCAAAAAGGGCGCCCGGGAATTTTCTGTTATGGCAGCATGTAATGTCGATGGGGGGTATATTGAGCTTCGCCTGGGTAGTACTACAGGGAAACTTATAGGGACATTACCTGTAACACGTTCGGGAGCTATGGATAGATATAAGCTTATGTCATGCCTGATTAAAGGAACCGAAGGTGTGCATGATCTGTATCTCTGTTTTAAAAGTAATTCTCAAAAAGACAATCTTTTCTTTTTAGATTATTGGGAGTTTAAATAATTATAATACTGAGAAAAAATACCTTTTTATTTTTTGTTGATCTTTTTCTGTTTTTAGTAAATAATCTAAAAGAACAGAAAAGCTAGGATTGTATTCAGTTACGAAACAAATCCAATTTATTAAGGAGGTGAAAGACCCTTTCGCGAAGTCGTTCAAATTTTAAATGAAGGATTAGATAAGTATGTTTTTACTCTTGTTTTAAAACATTAATAGTCAGATAATAATATGAAAAAGAATCAGATTAGTATTGCTTACAGACTAATTTTTACCATTGTATTTTCATTATGGGGTATTTGTGCTGAATGTTCCGAGAAAAATCCAAAGGAAGAACTCCATATTTTCTTATGCCTGGGACAATCAAATATGGAAGGAAATGCAAAGATCGAAGCACAAGATTTAATTGATATTAACGAGTGATTTATGGTTTTACAATCCGTCGATTGCGATTCGGCACGAATAAAATGTAAATGGCGTACAGCAGTGCCACCACTCACCCGTTGCCGAACAGGGTTGTCTCCGGCAGATTATTTTGGGAGAACAATGGTGGCTAACTTACCGGAGAATATTAAAATAGGGATAATAAATGTTTCAGTTGGAGGATGCCGGATAGAATTGTTCGATAAGGATAATTATGAATCATATGTAGAAACTTCTCCTGATTGGTTAAAAAATATGGTGAAAGAGTATGACGGTAATCCTTATCGGCGATTAGTCGAACTGGCGAATCAGGCTCAACAAAATGGAGGAATTATAAAAGGTATCCTGTTACATCAGGGAGAGTCGAACTCAGGTGATCAGGATTGGCCTCAAAAAGTAAAGGGCGTGTATGATAATCTCTTAAGAGATATAAACCTTGAAGCTAACTCGATACCTCTACTTGTCGGCGAACTGGTTAATGCAGACCAAAATGGAGCTTGCTCAGGAATGAATGAGATTATAAGAATGTTACCGGATGTTATTCCTAATGCTTACATCATACCTTCCGATGGATGTGAGGGGGTTGCAGATCGTTTGCATTTTAGTGCAAAAGGGTATAGGGAGTTAGGCAGACGTTATGCGAAACAAATGTTGACCTTCTATAAATAAAAAGTAACGTAAAGATGATAAAATACAGATTGTATATTTTTATAATGTGTTGTATATTAATATACGACTTATCGGCACAGAATCTCAAACTATGGTATAACACGCCAGCTAAAATCTGGGAGGAAGCCCTACCCCTAGGTAATTCAAGGCTTGGAGCTATGGTATATGGCATTCCGGAAAAAGAGGAATTGCAGTTAAATGAAGAAACAATCTGGGGTGGAGGTCCATACCGAAACGATAATCCAAAGGCTTTAGGTGTATTACCTAAAGCCAGAGAATTGATATTTGAGGGGAAGACCCGGGAGGCAGACCAACTGATAAATCAGACATTCTTCACGAAAACTCATGGAATGCCTTTCCAAACAGCAGGTAGTGTCATACTTAATTTTCCCGGACACCAAAACTATCAGGATTATTATCGCGAGCTTGATCTGGACAAGGCTTTGGCCACTACACGCTATACTGTAAACGGAGTAAAATATACCCGTGAAGTTTTTTCTTCATTTGCCGATGATGTAATTATTATGCGAATTACTGCTGGTAAGAAAGGGGCTCTTAATTTTGAGGCGGAATATAGTAACCATTCCCAACATACTATCTCAAAAAAAGATAATATATTGATACTGGAAGGTAAAGGTTCAGATCATGAAGGCATAGAAGGAAAGATTCGTTATCAAATACATACATTGATAAGAAATCATGATGGGAAGATCGAGGTTACAGATAGTAAAATCTGTATATCTAATGCTACGGTCGCGACTATATACATCTCGATAGGAACAAATTTTGTTGACTACAAATCTGTCGAGGGCGACCCGGCAAAGAAGGCTTCTTATGTTTTGGCTAAAGCAGTAAAAACAGATTATATATCGGCACAGAAAAAGCACTCGGATATTTATAGTAAACAATTCAATCGATTCAAGCTCGATTTGGGAAGTATCCCCGGAACAACAGAGTTGACTACTACGGAGCGGATTATTGATTTTAAAAAAAATCATGATCCGGCGCTGGTTACATTATTAACGCAGTTTGGGCGCTACCTGTTGATCTGTTCTTCACAGCCGGGTGGACAACCAGCTAATCTGCAAGGTATATGGTGTAACAGTATGCATCCGGCCTGGGATAGTAAATACACCATCAATATTAATGCAGAAATGAATTACTGGCCGGCAGAAGTAACCAATCTTAGTGAAACTCATTTACCAATGATACAAATGGTAAAAGACCTGTCGGAAAGTGGACAACAAACCGCAAAGACTATGTATGGAGCGAGAGGATGGGTTGCGCATCACAACACGGATATTTGGCGTGTTACCAGTCCTATCGATTTTGCGGCAGCAGGTATGTGGCCCACAGGAGGAGCATGGTTGGTTCAACATCTTTGGGAACATTATCTTTTTACCGGCGATAAGAAATATTTGGCCGATGTCTATCCTGCGATGAAAGGTGCGGCCGATTATTTTCTATCGTCTTTGGTAGAACATCCCCAATATGGATGGATGGTAGTTTGCCCTTCAGTCTCTCCCGAGCATGGGCCAATGTCTGCAGGGTGTACAATGGACAATCAACTTGTTTTCGATGTGTTGACCAGAACTGCGCAGGCAAACAATATTCTGGGTGAAAATGAAGAGTATAGGAATCAGCTGTTGGCTATGGTAAGTAAACTACCTCCTATGCATATCGGGAAATACTCCCAATTACAGGAATGGCTGGAAGATAAAGATGACCCCCAAAACGAGCATCGTCATGTTTCGCATCTGTATGGCTTGTATCCGGGTAATCAGATATCACCATATACGAACCCTGAGTTATTCGAAGCCGCCCGAAACTCTTTAATATACAGGGGCGATATGGCTACAGGATGGTCTATCGGATGGAAAGTGAATCTTTGGGCGCGATTGCTTGATGGCAACCATGCATATAAGATAGTGAGTAATATGTTAACATTGGCTGGAAAAGGGAACGAAGACGGACGGACATATCCGAATATGTTTACCGCGCATCCGCCTTTTCAGATTGATGGAAATTTCGGGTTAACTGCAGGCATCGCTGAAATGCTCGTTCAAAGCCACGATGGTGCAGTTCACTTATTACCGGCTCTTCCGGATGTATGGAAAAATGGATCAGTTTCAGGGATTATGGCACGTGGCGGATTCGAGATATCGATGAAATGGAAGGACGGTGAGGTTTCGGAAATTTCAATATTGTCGAAACTTGGCGGCAACTTGCGTATTCGCACTCATGTGCCTCTTACGGGGAAAGAATTAAAAAAAGCAGAAGGTAATAACCCCAATTTGCTTCTGGTTCCGGCTGATATTGCAAGACCGATCATATCCCGGGAGGCTTCATTGAAAGGGATTTCATTAAAAGAGATATTTGAATATGATGTTCCTACTCTGGCTGGGAAGAAGTATGTTTTTTTACGAAAGCAGTCTACATAAGTTCCACAATCTTTTAATTGCAATATTTACAGAATGCGAATTTGTTTATCTGGTAAGAGAAAATAATGTAGGATTTCCATAAAGATAAAGGGGCTATTTTCTTTGAGCTTGCAAAACAAAAGGACAAAGATGAGGCTTTGAGTCTATTTATAGATTATTTAGACTTCCGGAACTAGTCGCTTTCTTCATTTTCTATTATGGTTTTATTAATAATTAAATAACTCCTTCTACTTTTTCATATTCCCGGCCCTGCTCCCATCAAGGGACCGGGGTCTTTTTTATACACCGGGCATGATATACGTCATATAGCCTTGCGGGAAAGGGGATGCAATGTATTTGGGTCAATTGATGAGCATGGAAGAGCGCATCATAAAAATTCAGTATGCCGGGCCGCACGGCAGCGTGAA
>QMCD01001824.1_pt1 | contig 12470 bp, 14 predicted proteins | sample 1821841 | NCBI WGS metagenome assembly QMCD01 (sample SAMN01991225, study PRJNA193472) | Termite gut metagenome, whole genome shotgun sequencing project. | isolation source: worker | host: Macrotermes natalensis | reverse complement strand
CGGGTCTATTATGTCTACTAACATGGGGCGAAAAAGTTCGCGCTGATTGCTATCGGGTAATTGGCCTAACATTGTATCTAAATTTGCAGGGTTTCTGGATACAAAGATATGAATTCCGGTTCGTTTTTCCTAATCTAAAAAGAGATATTTTACTGAAAATAAGAACTTTATATGGCTTTTAAGGAGCGACTAATTAATGCAAATCAGGCGTACACATCAACTCCTGATTCGCGTGAATAGTATAAAAATATTTATGCTAACCTCACCGGAATATTCTCTTTTGCCAAATACTGTTTCAACTCAGGAATAGCAATTTCCTTAAAGTGGAAAATACTTGCAGCAAGAGCAGCGTCAGCCTTTCCAATCGTGAAAGCGTCTTTGAAATGTTCCATTTTACCTGCACCGCCCGAAGCAATGACCGGAATGGAAAGCGTTTCGGAAAGTACCGCTAATGCATCGTTCGGGAAGCCTTGCTTAACGCCGTCGTGGCTCATACTTGTAAAGAGGATTTCGCCTGCACCTCTTTCTTGCGCTTCTTTTGCCCAGGAAAACAGGGTTTTGTCGGTTGCGATTCGTCCGCCATTCAGGAAGCACGTCCATACGCCGTCTTTCAATTCTGCATCAATGGCGACGGTAACTACTTGGCTGCCAAAATTTTTAGCGATTTCTGTAATTAATTCCGGGTTTCTTATAGCTGCCGAGTTGATGGATACTTTGTCCGCTCCTGCGCTTAACAAGGTATCTACGTCTTTCAACTCGTAGATTCCACCGCCTACCGTAAACGGAATATTGACGTTTTGAGCAACACGCTTTACCAGGTCGACAAACGTTTTACGTCCTTCATGTGTAGCGGTAATATCTAAAAAAACCAACTCATCGGCACCTTGACGGCTATATTCTGCCCCTAATTCTACCGGGTCGCCCACGTCTTTGATATTGACAAAATTAACTCCTTTGACTGTTTTTCCGTCTTTAATATCAAGACAGGGAATGATTCTTTTTGCTAACATTTCGTTCATTTGGTTGTTATAATTATAAAATTTTTTTTCGTAATATAGAATGTGTGTCTGTGTCAAATATTGCATCACTGGGCAATAATTCTATTGCATTGAAAAACAGAACAAAAATACTTCACCTTTACAAAATTTATCTTATCAACAGTTCTTCATTCAAACCTGACGGTTGTATTTTTTTATCCATTTTTCAAACAAGTATATTTTATGTTATTTCCAAGAAATTTTTCAAAATGATTTCTCCCATTGCACCGCTTTTTTCAGGATGAAATTGTACTGCATAAAAATTATCTTTTTGCAAAGCTGCACTGTAAGGATGAATATAATCAGTAGTCGCAATCGTATTTTTCCCAACCGCGGCGTAATAGCTATGCACGTAGTAAAAATAGGGATCTTGCGGCAGTCCTTTAAAAAGAGGCGAATCGCTGTATTGAACGGTATTCCAGCCCATGTGTGGCACCTTGTGTTCTTTTCCGGTAGGAATAAATAGCTTTACTTTTTCATCGAAAATTCCCAGACATGGGGTATTTCCACCCTCTTCGGACGATTGGCACATTAACTGTAAACCGATACAAATGCCCAGCACAGGCTGTTTCAACGTCCGGAGCACTTCATCCAACCGGTATTGGCGTAGATAGGTCATTGTTGTTTCCGCTTCTCCCACGCCGGGAAAAATAACTTTATCCGCTGCTTTTATTTTTTCAATATCTCCGGTTATTTCTGCGTCAACTCCCAACCGCTTCAGGGCGTAATCTACCGAAAATATATTTCCTGCGTTGTATTTTATAATGACTGTTTTCACTTTTCTTCTAATTGTATCACAAAAGTAGCGATTTTTTGCGAAAATTAATTTAGGAGCTTGTTTAAATTTTATTGAAAAGAAGTTTAAAGAGTAGGAAACGAAAAATAATGTTGTTAAACCGCAAACCTCGCGAAAGCTGCGAACTGAAAAATTATTTGTGAGGTTTGTGGTAAGTAATTTAAGTAAAGAGGTTTAGTAATGTGTAAAAAATAAAATGCTCTATTAATTAAAAAAACTTCGCGCCTTTGCGCCTTAGCGTTCTTTGCGTTTATACAAAGAGCGCAAGCGCATAATTAAACGCTAAAATAATTGTATGATGAACATCTGATCTAAACAATATTGACAAGTTATTTTTTACACATGATAATAAGCTAATTGTTTACGGAGGTTGTTTTGTCAATAAAATCAGGTGAAAATGAGTTTTTTAAGTCCAAACGAATATATTGAAACTATTATTGAATAAGCTAAAATTTTCTTACTTTTGTTTCCAAATTAATTAAAATGTATCGAATGAAAGTAGCAATCACAGGAGCAGCAGGTAACCTTGGCGGTATTTTGGCACAAGGAATGATAGATAGAGAAGTAAATTTAAATCTTCTCATCCATAAAAAAGAGATTGCCGGAAATTTGAAAGACAAAGAAAATATTTCCGTATTCAACATAGACCTGGCTAAACCGGAAACGTTGGTTAATGCGCTACATGATGTTGATGTTGTCATACATTTTGCAGGAATACTTTTCAAGGCAAATCCGGAAAAGTTCTTACCGGTTACCAATACACAATATTTCAATAATTTACTGGAAATCGCTGTTCAACAAAAAGTAAGGAGGGTTATCCTCGTCAGTTTTCCGCATGTGGAAGGAGAATGTACTCCGGAAAAACCTGCGCAGGGTGTTTTGACGGGAAAACCTCAATCAGTACATGCGCGTACCCGTTTGGAGGAAGAGAAGTTGTTGTTTGAATGCGCCGGTAAATACAAATTTGAAGCCGTTTCGCTAAGAGTTGGAATGGTCTATGGGAAAGGGATTTTGATGATCGATGCCGGTCAGTGGTTTGCCCGTCATTGGCTATTGGGAATATGGAGAAAAAACACATATATTCATCTGATTTCCAAACCGGATTTTGTAAATGCTGCCATAGCAGCGATTGAAAAACCGGGTATACAAGGAATTTATCATATAGGTGATGAAGGTGTTCAAACATTGCAGCAATTTTTGGACGATATTACCGCTTATAAAGGAAATCATAAGCCGTGGCGAATGCCGGTGTGGATGATTATGACGGCAGCAAGAGGATTTGAACTTTTCTCGCGCCTGTTTGGAACGAGAAGTCCATTAACCGTCGACTTCGTGCGTATCGGGATGGTTTCTTATTATGGCGATACAACTCGTATGAAGGAGGAGCTTTTGTCTGAATTGGTGTACAAAAACTACAAGGAAGGAATGGAGTTATTTTAAAACTGTCTATAATTTTGTGTAAATAAAAAAACTACAAGTAAAAAGCTTGTAGTTTTTTTATTTACACAAAATTTGGGATAGTCCCTTTTTTTTATTTAAGTACAAAGTTTATTGGTACAGTAAATTTTACTCTAACAGGTTTTCCTTTTTGCATACCGGGATTCCATTTAGGCATCAGTTTTATAACGCGCATTGCTTCTTTGTCTAAATATTTATTGACGCTTTTGATTACTCTAACATTTGTTATTTTTCCATCCTTTTCAACAACAAAAACGACAAACACTTTTCCTTGTATTCCTTTTTTCTGTGCTTTTTCCGGATATTCCAGATTTTTGCTGATGAATTCTCTAAGAGCTTTATTGCCTCCGGGGTAAGTTGGCATGCTATCTATTACCTCTTTAATTTCATCGTTATCTTTGTCTGTAATAACTGTTTTTTCGTGTGTTGCTGGTTCGTAAGAAGGTTTTCCGTAAGTTGTTGAAAGAAAATAGATTATTCCCAGTGATATTCCGGCAATGATTGTGACGTTTTTTAATCGTTTTTGTAATTCATTTTTCTTTTGTTTCATTTTCTTTTGTTTTTAAGATGTATGAAAAAGTTTCTATGTTTTGTATTCCCATTTCTTTTAACGCAGAAACGGTGTTTTCATGCGGCCAATATCGCCACTCCGGTTCCGTCTGAGGCTAAACAGTTTCGTCTGATTCCGGTAAAAGGGGCGGGGTGGAGCATTTTATTTCGTTTCGCTTTTGGGCTTCTTCAACTTCTCATCATGTGCATCGTATGCCTCTACAATCCGCTGTACCAGCTTATGACGTACAATATCTTTTACATCAAATTCAACTTTTGCAATACCCTTTACCTCTTTCAAAATCTGTAATGCCTCTACTAATCCGGAACGTTGATGAGCAGGAAGGTCTATTTGAGACATATCACCTGTTACTACGATTTTGCTGTTCATTCCCATACGGGTCAGAAACATTTTTATTTGTTGGGTAGTGGTGTTTTGCGCTTCGTCCAGGATAATAAAAGCATCATTCAGCGTCCGTCCGCGCATAAAGGCTAAGGGGGCGATTTGTATGGTGCCGTTTTCCAAATATTCTTTCAGTTTGGAGTTGGGGATCATATCTTGTAGCGCATCGTAAAGCGGCTGCAGGTACGGGTCAATTTTTTCTTTCATATCGCCGGGTAGGAATCCGAGTTTCTCACCGGCTTCAACAGCCGGACGGCTGAGGATTATTTTTCGTATCTCCTTATTTTTTAACGCTCTGACAGCTAATGCAATGGCGGTATAAGTTTTTCCAGAGCCTGCAGGTCCGATGGCAAAAAGCAAATCGTGCGTGTCAAAATCCTTGACTAATTTCTTCTGGTTGGGGGTGCGGGCAATAATCGGTTTTCCGTTTATTCCGTAAATAATCAAGTCGTTTTGCCTGGTTTCGGAGGGTGTTTTTCCTTTTACATAATCAATGATTATCTCTTCGGAAAGAGAATTGTGTTTGGCACAATACTTTTCGAGTAGCAAAATGATTTCTTCAAAGCATGCAATTTCACCCTCTTCGCCAATCGCTTTCATCGCATTTCCGCGAGCAATGATTTTTATTTTTGGAAAAAGGTCTTTGATTAAATGGATATTCGCATTGTTTGCCCCATAAAATATTACAGGGTCAGCGTTTTCTATCAGAATTATTTTTTCTATCATTTATTTTTTGTTCTGCTGTAAAAGTATGAAAAAGTTTGAATTACTGTTCATTTATATCAGAAATAATTTTTTCTGTTTCTTCAATTTTTGCCTTTGTATTTTCTATCTTTCTTTTTAGAAAATATGGCATGACAACAATCGTGCATAAGCTGAAAAGAGATAAGGGAACTGTTAAAAGTAATGTCCATTTTACCCAATTGTATTTCCAAAAAATTATGTAAAGAACGACGGAAATTGTAGTTCTAATAAACCATAGAATAAGTTTTTTCCGTCTGAATTCTGGGGTTAAAATTGAATTTGCCGCAACTTCTTCAAGTTCTCTTTTGAAGTTATCATTTATTGATGCTTCATTTTCTTTTTCTGTTTTTTCCATCTTATTTTGTCCTTTTGGTTTCCATTTGATGTTTAATTTAGTTGAAAATTAATGTCCATTTTGTGTAAAATCATACGTGCCGCTGATTTTCATTACGTTCAAGCTGCGGGCGGCGGCATCGAATATCTCTTTGTAAGTGCCTTCCTGGCGGTAAACCTCTTCGTGAGTACCATGTTCTACAACTCGTCCGTTTTTCATTACATAAATCATTTCGGAATCAATAAACTGCGAAATGCTGTGTGAAATGATAATCACGGTACGGTTTTTTTTGATGGCATCAAGGCTGTTTTTTATCTGCTCGGAAGCGATGGCATCAAGACTTGCGGTAGGCTCGTCGAGAAAGATGACAGGTGGTTTTTTCAAAAACATTCGTGCAATGGCAATTCGCTGCTGTTGACCACCCGAAAGTAGTAATGCCGGGGATTCGTAACCGTCTGGCAACAGGATGATTTGCTCATGAATATAGGCTTGTTTAGCTGCGTCAATAACCTCTTCATGCGTGGCATTGGGTTTCCCGTAGAGGATATTTTCGGCAATTGTGCCACTGAAAATATGATTCTTTTGTAATACCAAGCCAATGTTTTCTCGCAAAAAATGGGTGTCATACTCCCGCAAAGGTATACCGTCGAGCAGGATTTCTCCACTGTCTGGCTCGTAAAATTTGTCGAGCAGGTTGATAACCGTACTTTTCCCTGCCCCCGAAAGTCCAACTAACGCTGTGATTTTATTGGGGAGAATGGTCATATTTACATCGAATAATGCTTGTGTACCGTTTGGGTAGGTAAAATCAACATTCCGGATTTCAAATTTTCCTTCGATTTTTTCGGGCAGGTAAGTACCCGATTGCTCTTTTTGATGCTCGGAGTGCATAATGTCAAAAAAACCTTCGGCATAAATCAGCGCATCGTTTATGTCATCATAAATGCGGTGTAATTGGCGAATGGGTGCGGTTACGTTGCTGAAAAGCATAATATGAAGCATAATCGCGCCGATTTGCATTTGTCCGTTCAGTACGAGGTAAGCCGTTAATATAATGATGATTACCACGCCAAATTGCTCGGTAAAGGTTTTCAGTCCGTCAAACTTAAAGTTGGTTGACCGGGTACGCATTTGCATATCGGTCAGGGCAGTTTGCAGTTCGAGTTGTTTTTCGGTCTCAATATCCTCGCGGTTAAACGATTTTATGACGTTGATTGATTCCAGGATATTGATGATTCCGCCCGATTTATTTTCGCGGTAAGTACGTACTTTTCGTCGCCAGCCTTGGTTTTTTTTCGCTTGCCTTTGGCTGAGAATAAAGTATACCGGTACAATGCACAACCCTACAAGTCCGACGTAAAAATTGGCGGCGAACATGCCAATTAACGCCACAATAGCCGAGGTAAAAAGCGGAAAAATATCAATAAAAAAACTCTGTACCGTGCGCGTCAGGCTGGAAACACCTTGGTCGATGCGGGCTTGCAGTTTTCCCGAACCACTCTCTTCGGATGTAAAAAACGCCATCCGGTAGGTCAATACCTTTTCAATGACCTTTTGTGCAAGGTCTTTTGAAATCATAATCCGGATTTTTTCGCCGAAAAATTTCTGCCCGAAGGAGATAAAAATATTGACTAACTCTTTGCTTAATAAAACAATGGAGATAATCGCTACAATATGCAATCCTTCCCGTAGCGGCTTATTCTGTTCCACCAGCGAGGCAATGCTGTTGACGGTAAATTGCAATACGTAGGCATTAACCTGTGCTGTCAATGCTCCGGTGAAAGTCAGTGTTAACGCCAATGCGACCAATCCCCGGTAAGGATGGACGTATGGTTTGATGTTTTTAAAAAGTTGAAATAGAGTCATTGTGTTTAATCTGGTATTTTTTAAGAGAAGATTCAAATTTATTCCAAATACAATTCTATGAATGGAAGGCTTACTTTTTCTCCGGAAATATCCCAAGCCTCAGTAAATATAAGATAAACAAACGAATAATACCGACTCGCCAAGTATATTTTGTGTATGCCGGAAAAACGGAAATTGCAGTTAGGCTTAGGAGGTGTATTATCGTTTTTGCTATTTCTTCTTTTTTTATAATTTGTCATTATGTCATAATAATCAATAATATAGACCTTTTTGTAGTCTCTTCTTGATTTATTGCGACACTTGTAGTAATTATTTCCCACAAAGACACAAAGAACACTAAGTTTTTTGTGGGCTTTGTGTCTTTGTGGGAAACATCTGTCTTTTTTCTAAATATATGCTAATTAAGAAAACATACTTATTTCTTAAAAATCCGGTTTTGTTCCTGTAATATTCATAAGTACACATTTCAACCTTTAGTTTGTATTATTTCCAAAAAATAACCTCTTCCGCCTTTTTCCTGTTTTTGACTGAAGTTTCCCAAACGTTCTCCTTTGCCGGATAACCGATTGGTGTTAACGCGATTACCTCTACAGATTCCGGAAGCTGCAGTATTTCCTTGCAGCGAGCAGAGTCGAAGTTGCAAATCCAGCAAGTTCCCAGCCCAACTTCAGTGGCGGCGAGTAGCAAATGTTCGGTAGTTATAGCGATGTCAATGTCGCAGTGGTCTTTGTTGTCATACAGCTTTCTTTTCCAAGAAGTTTCGTGGTTTCCGCAGATGGCGATGCAAGCCGGAGCAGTTTGAAGCCATTCGCGCTCGTAGCACGATTGTATTTTTTTCAACATCTCTTCATGCTGGATCACGTAAAAGCTCCAAGGTTGAAGATTGCAAGCCGAAGGGGCTAAGCGAGCCGCTTCCAGCACATAATCCAACTTTTCCTTTTCAACCGGTTGCGAAGAGTATTCGCGAACCGAACAGCGTTTTTTTATAATATCAATAAAATCCATATATAAATGATATACGATAAGTTATATAAGTGATACAATGAACTGAAATATCCTAATCCTTAAATTGTTAGTTATTAATTAGCTGCTCTTACTTCCTTCTTCAAAAAATCCAGGGCTACCTCTGTCGGCGGATTTTCGATAGATCCGTATCCTTCGAGAATGACCTTGGCGAGCTCTATTGCCGGCAGGTCATCGGGTATTTTACTTGAACAGCTGTTGATGAATTGCACCAAGCTTTCTTTGGAGTTTTTGATGAATATCCAAAGTTCGGGACTGACGTAAATCTGCTGTGATACGTTATGCTCAAACTCTTCGCGGATGTTGGCTAACAGAGCAAGGTGCAGGTCGGAAACCGTCATTCCTGACAGCTGTACACGAAGAATCATTGAGTCGGGATGAATCCGTTCCAAGAAGAGCGCGAAACGCTCGTAGGCATTCAACCTGACAGGATTAAGTGTTTTGATAGTCTCTTTCCGCATCTCGTAGTAGCGTTTTTTTTCTTCGTTTTTCAACAGATTTTGCAACATGTAATAGGCTGTCAGAAAAACCAGTACGCCGGATATTGAGATTTTTACAATATCAAATAGGAAATCCATAATGTATTAAATATTGATGTGTTAAATATTAATTGTCTCGTCTAATTTATATTCATTTCTCTCTTGCGAATTCCGGGAAATCATTTCACCGAGAAACCCGGCAAGGAAAAGTTGTGTCCCGATAATCATACTCAGTATAGCCAGAAAGAAGTAGGGACTGTCGGTAATCAGCGGGGCGCTTGTTCCTTCTATTATGTGTATGAGTTTATTTCCGCTGACAACTCCACCGCAAATCAATCCGAAGAAAAACATCAAACTACCCACTACGCCGAAAAAGTGCATTGGTTTTTTACTGAATTTCGACAAAAACCATAAAGAGAGTAAATCCAGGTAACCATTGACGAAACGGTTGAGTCCGAATTTTGTTGTGCCGTATTTGCGTGCCTGGTGTGTAACTATCTTTTCGCCGATTTTTTCAAACCCGGCATTCTTTGCCAGATAGGGGATGTAGCGGTGCATCTCGCCATATACCTCAATGCTTTTTACAACGTTTTTGCGGTATGCTTTCAATCCACAATTAAAATCGTGGAGTTTGATTCCCGAAATGGCGCGCGTGGTGGTGTTGAACAGTTTGGAAGGCAAGTTTTTGGATAATTTGGAATCGTAACGTTTTCTTTTCCACCCCGAAACCAAATCAAAGCCGTCTTTTTTTATCATGCTGTACAATTCCGGAATCTCATCGGGCGAATCCTGCAAGTCGGCATCCATTGTGATTATGACATCGCCGCCGGCTTTGGCAAAACCGTGATAGAGGGCAGCTGATTTACCGTAGTTCCGGCGGAATTTAATCCCTTTTACTTCCGGAAACCGGGTTGCTAATTCTTGAATTACATTCCAAGAATTGTCTGTACTGCCGTCGTTTACGAATATCACTTCGTAGGAAAAATGGTGTTCGTTCATCACTTTCCGGATCCAATCAAAAAGTTCGGGAAGCGATTCTTCTTCATTATATAGTGGAATAACAACAGATATATCCATAATTATTTTTGTATCAATTAGTTGTTTGCGTATTGTTTCCTTTTTTTCTAAAAAACAGGGAAGTAAAAAGAGACATGATAAGTCCTAAAAAGGTAAATGCCCACAACCCTGTAAGAGCGGCATTAGCGGCTGTTGGGATTACAGGGTTCGTTTTTTCAACTGTTTCTTCCGGTAAATATTGATTCAAAAGGTTCATAATTTCGCCTCCTTGCTGAGCTAAATAATCAGGGTTGATATATTGGAAATAGACGTAGGAAAACGGCGAGATAATCATTGCCGCGAAGAAAAACATATAAAAACCGTAAAATAGGGCGTTTGCGTATGAGATTTTACCATTCAGCACTTCTTTGTTAAATTTCGTTGTGAAATGAAAAATACAAAAAACAGGAATTACAAGTCCAACAAAATTCAACAGAAATATAATGAAATTACTGTTTTTAAATACGATTAATGAAAGAAAGTCACACATAACGAGTAATCCGCCCAAAATCAATCCGGATCGCATGGAGTGGGAAATAATGTTCTCTTTTTTCTCTGCCATTTTATCTTTGATATATATCTACAAAGGTACATTATTTTTTAAAGAAACTTTTATATAACCCTTTCTTTTTAAGATTTACTTGATAAAAAATATACAACTGTGTTTTATTCAATGGCAACACAACGAACACTTAATCCGCTTGCAGGGTAAGGGTAATTCAGATATGACCCGTTATCGCCGAAATTAAGTCCGGAAGCAAAAGGCATTGCACTTTCGGCGCACCAATAGTTTCCTTGGCTACCTTTCCGAAGCAACATACCATCGGTATCCATGCGATATCCGGCGGCAGGAAGGAAGAGAGTGTTTGGCGGTGAGCCGAAATAATATCCGGCAGGAGAATTGCTCCAAGTTCCGCGAATATTTGCAAGGCTTTCAAGTTCCCGTTGATTCGGCACTCGCCAGCCGCAAGGACAAGGGTCGTTTTCTTCTTCCCAGTAAATAGCATCATTGTTTGTCCGCGTATCTCTCCACGAGGATACGTTGTCCGAAGGATATAGCGGATTGTTGCTGCTCCATCCGACTTTACGGTTCCACTGGTACAACATGCCAACGGATTCTGACGTAGCGGTAAATGTACCGGGAGCATCGACATTGCGTGTTGCCCACTTCACGCCGTTAATTATAACGCCTGTGTCGGTAAAAGGGTCAGAAATGGTAACCAAACAAGTGTATGACAATCCGTTATCTATGCTGACGGTAATGATGGCTGTACCTGCATTTTTACCAGTCACATGAGCGTTTGTCCTGTCCGAAGACTCTACCGTAGCAACCGAAATATCACTGCTGCTCCAAATCACTATTTGGGTTGAATTGGTAACCGCCGAAAGAGTTTTTGTCTCGCCGGCATTCAGAATAAGTTCTTTGGGATTTAATGATAAAAACAAGGTAGGTTCAGCCTCTTCCTCTCTGCACGACAAGCACAACCAAATAAATACCAGGGTCCACGAAAATGTTTTCAAATTATTCATATTGGTAATATTGATTTATGGAACAACTACCTTAGTTACGTTTACCCCTACTTGCACGGTGTAGATATTTGGCCCATCAACAGGTATGTAGATAATATTACTGTCTGCGATATGGCAGTTTTTCACGATGGTACCATCCGTTCGATATACGGTTATCAGTTCGCCTTGGGCATTTTCAATGACAAGATTTCGATGTTCAACGTATAAATTAAACTGGGTTGGAAGAGCCGTATCGAAACCCCTTAATTCAACGTGGCTGCTAAGATTCACGTACAATTTCGTTAAGTCTGCTATTTGCCTTTTCAGTAATTCATTTTCCTGTATCAGTGCATATACATCTTCGATGGAGACATTCGTTTCTCTGATTTCGCCGGAATTATATCCAACACCTACTAAATATCCGGTTTTGTGGGTACTGCTATTACGTAAGGCAGGATTCATCCGGTAATATTCATACAGCAGATCTTCCACATCCATATTCATATCTTCTAATTCTTGAACTTGCTTTTCTAATTCTTTTACACGGGAATTCATTTCATATATCATATCTTCCAAATCTGAAATATCCGTACTTCTCAGCGAAACCGGATTCGTTTTTGTTACATTTGCTGTATCAGGCAGCAAGCCGGCAGTTGCCTGCTCTTGTGCATTTAGGGCTCCCGGCAACAATATTCCGATGATAATTATTTGTTTAAATTTCATAGGTGTATAAAGAATTTTAATTTATATTAGACCTCTTCGGAAAATCGGAAAATTTCTTTGCGTCTTCGCGAACGTTGCGACTTCGCGTTAAAATAAATGAATGCGCTTGCGCTTTTGGGGTTAAACGCGAAGACGCAAAGTTTTTTAGCATTAATTATTTTCCGGAGAATTCTATTGAGTACTTGAAAAAAATTATTTTTATTCTGACTGACAGATTAAAAAAAAGTTTAATCAAGCTATTCAACCATTTGTAAAAAAACAATTTGTTGTAAATTCTTTCAATTTATATTTGCTTGTAGTTATCGTGCTTTCATCTAACTTTTAATTTATTTTTTCTAAAAATCCCTTGGTTAAATAGTAGCCTCCGGTTTTAGGAAAGCCTTTAAACTCAATAATAGTATTATCTTTTAGTATTTTAAGTACTCCTTCAAAATTAGTTTATACTAAATTTTTTAAAATTAATTTTATGTACCTTTCCCAATCCCACCAAACA
>QMCD01001823.1_pt1 | contig 12471 bp, 8 predicted proteins | sample 1821841 | NCBI WGS metagenome assembly QMCD01 (sample SAMN01991225, study PRJNA193472) | Termite gut metagenome, whole genome shotgun sequencing project. | isolation source: worker | host: Macrotermes natalensis | reverse complement strand
CCTGAAAAATCATTACCTTTGCGCTTTCAAAAAATAAAATATTTTCGTATGAACTTGAATGAGCTAACGGCGATTTCGCCTGTCGACGGACGTTATAGAAACAAAACAGAAGAATTAGACCGCTATTTTTCGGAATATGCGCTGATACGCTACCGCGTGTTGGTTGAAGTGGAATATTTTATTGCCCTCTGCGAATTTCCGCTGGAAAATCTGAAATCCGTCAATCCGTCCGTATTTGCCGGTTTGCGAAAAATATACGAAGATTTTTCGTTGGAAGATGCTCAACGCATCAAGGAGATTGAAAATGTAACCAACCACGACGTAAAAGCGGTGGAATATTTCCTGAAGGAAAAATTCGATGCACTGAATTTGCAGCAATATAAAGAGTTCATCCATTTTGGGTTAACCTCGCAAGATATTAACAATACCGCTATTCCTTATTCAATCAAAGATGCGCTGTGCCAGTCGCTCTATCCGCAGTTGGAAAAGTTGATTGCCGTTCTTTCGGAAAAAGCGGAAGAGTGGAAAAATATCTCTATGCTGGCAAAAACACACGGGCAGCCGGCATCACCTACGCGCCTGGGCAAAGAATTGATGGTTTTTGTCAGCCGCCTGAAAGTGCAACTGGAACAGTTGAAATCGTTGCCGCATTCTGCCAAGTTTGGTGGAGCAACCGGTAATTTCAACGCGCATTTTGTTGCCTATCCGCAGTGCAACTGGAGCGCCTTTGGAAACCGGTTTGTCAACGAAATACTTGGCTTGCAGCGCGAAGAGTGGACAACACAAATATCCAATTACGATAATCTCGCCGCGATTTTTGATTGCCTGAAACGCATTAATACCATTATGATTGATATGAACCGCGATTTCTGGACATACATATCAATGGAATATTTCAAGCAGAAAATCAAAGTCGGCGAGGTCGGTTCGTCGGCAATGCCGCACAAGGTCAATCCGATCGACTTTGAAAACGCCGAAGGAAATCTTGGTATGGCAAACGCCATTCTGGAGCATTTGGCGGCTAAATTGCCGGTTTCCCGCTTGCAGCGCGACCTGACCGATTCGACCGTTTTGCGTAACGTCGGCGTTCCGTTTGCCCACATCACCATTGCCGTTCAAAGCTCGCTGAAAGGTTTGGGAAAACTTTTATTAAACGAAAAAGCCCTTTTTGAAGATTTGGACAATTGCTGGGCAGTAGTGGCAGAAGGTATCCAGACCATTTTACGCCGCGAAGCTTATCCGAATCCATACGAGGCGTTGAAAGCATTAACCCGTACCAACGAAGGCATTACCGAAAAATCCATCCGTGATTTTATCGAAACGCTGGATGTCAACGAAGACGTTAAGAAAGAACTTCGTAACATTACGCCGCATAATTATACCGGTATTTAACCGGTACGGTTTATGAATATTTAATTCTTCATTTTTCATCCTTAATTCTTTATTAAAAAGTGCCCCAATTTTTCACTCTCGTAAAGCGTTTCGTCGGTCCCTACAAGGGATACGTTGCATTAAACATCATCTGCAATATTCTTTCCACGATATTCAGCCTGTTTTCTTTTGTGTTGATTATTCCCATTCTGGAAATTCTTTTCAAAACAAGCCAGGTTGTTTACGAGTTGAAACCTTTTGCATGGAATATTGATGTAATTAAAAACAATGCTTATTGTTACGTTTCCACCTATATTGATCAAAACGGGGGAATTCAGACGTTAATGATGTTAGGTGTCTTATTGGTAGTAATGACTGCTTTAAAAACAGGAATTGCTTATCTTGCAAGCTATTACATTATTCCGCTGCGTTCGGGGCTGGTACGCGATTTGCGGAAGCAGATGTACGATAAGATCACGGATTTGAACATCGGTTTTTTCAAAAAGCATAAAAAAGGCGATATTATGTCCCGTATGACGAGCGACATCACGGAGGTTGAAGCATCTATTATGAGTTCCATTGAGTTGCTTTCCAAAAACCCTATTATGATTCTTATTTACCTGCTTACAATGTTGGTGTTAAGTTGGCAACTGACGCTTTTTGTGTTGCTGGTGCTTCCTGTCGCAGGCTATATTATGGGAAAAGTAGGAAGCTCGTTGAAGAGGAAATCAATGTTAGGTCAGCAACAGACCGGACAGCTCCTGGCGCAAATAGACGAAACCCTCGGCGGACTGCGCGTGATAAAAGCCTTTAATGCCGAAAAAAAAGTTACCTCTCGCTTCCGGTTGATGAACGAAACGTTGCGTAATACCACAAATAAAATCAATCGCCGCCATTCGTTGGCGCACCCGATGAGCGAATTTTTAGGAACGACAACCATCGCTATTGTGCTGTTTTTCGGAGGAACGTTGATTCTCAATGATAACAGTTCGTTGACCGCCGCCGAATTTATTTATTATCTTGTTATATTTTACAGTTTGATAAATCCGGCAAAAGACCTCTCGAAAGCCGTTTACAGTATTCAAAAGGGAAAAGCCTCGCTGGAACGCATAGACGTTATTTTAGATGCCGTCAATCCGTTGAAAGAGGTGAAAAACCCGGTTGCAGTCAAGCCGTTTCATTCCGAAGTTAAATTCGATCACGTGTGGTTCAAATACGAAAATGATTGGATATTGCGGGATATTAATTTGACCGTCGGAAAAGGAAAAACCATCGCCCTGGTGGGGCAATCCGGTTCCGGAAAATCAACAATGGTTGATTTGATACCCCGTTTTTACGATGTGAATGAAGGCGCGATTACTATTGACGGAGTGAATGTGAAAAATATGACTCTTTTCGACCTGCGGTCTTATATGGGCAATGTCAACCAGGAGGCTATCCTTTTTAATGACACCATATATAATAATATCACTTTCGGCGTCGAATCGGCAACGATGGAGCAGGTTATAGAGGCAGCTAAGATTGCGAATGCCCATGATTTTATTATGGAAACCGAAGACGGCTACCAAACGAATATCGGTGATAGGGGAGGGCGTTTATCCGGCGGGCAGCGTCAGCGCATCAGCATTGCAAGAGCCATCCTGAAAAACCCGCCGATTCTGATCTTGGATGAGGCAACTTCCGCATTGGACACCGAGTCTGAAAAATTGGTACAGGAGGCAATTGAAAATTTAATGAAAAGCCGTACGGCAATCGTTATCGCCCACCGGTTATCTACGATCAAAAACGCCGATGAAATTTGTGTCATGCACAACGGCGAAATCGTAGAACGTGGAAAGCACGAGGAATTGCTCGAATTAGATGGGTATTACAGGAAGTTGCACAGGATGCAGTCGTTTTGAGTTTATTTAATGGTTATGTAGTACCATTCGGTAGATGAATAGTGAGTATTATAATAAGTTTTTTTGTGTACTATGCTTTTATTCTTTCAAGATATTTTTCAATTACCGTCTTTTCGTCAAAATTATTTTCAATATGCTTTCGACTGTAACTGCTCATTTCTCTTTTTTTCTCAAAAGGTAAATCAATAAATTTCTCCAATTTTTCAATTAAACTATCTAAACTTTTTGCCTCGCAGATAAATCCGGAAACGCCATCTATGACTGTTTCTTTACAGCCTATGTTGTTAGTCGTGATAACTGGTTTTCCTAATGCTCCCGCTTCAAGCAAGGAACGCGGAATTCCTTCCCTATAATAAGAAGGAAGAACAACGGCGGTATATTCTTTGACAACGGCGGGCACATTATCGGTTTTGCCGAGATAGGTTATCCAGCCGTTTTCCTGCCAGTCGAGTATCAGTTCCAGCGGGATTCCGGAAGGATTTTTTTGATCTATTTGCCCTAATAGTGCAAATTCAATTTCAGGATGTTTTTGTTTGATTACTTTCGCTGCGTCCACATAAAGTTGTATGCCTTTTTCAAAAAGCATCCGGGCAACGAGGATAAATTTTGTCGTTCCTTCGGGTAGCTCGCAGTAGCTGAATTTTTGCAGATTAACGCCGGAGCCGGGCAAACGTGAACATTTGGATTTATCTGCTATTTTTTTCTCGCAAAATAGATTCATATCTTCTTCGTTTTGAAAAAAAACATGATCGGCATATTTTTGTGAAAATTTATACAGTTGTTGCACCAACTTAGACACCCAACTTGTTGAAGCAAAAATACTGCCTAAACCGGCGATGTTTGTAATCACTTTTGCATTACAAATTCTGGCAGCAATTGTTCCGTAAATATTGCATTTTGGAGTAAAACTCAGTACGAATTGAGGACGAATTTTTCGGAAAATCTTGTAATAGGAGTATATTACCAATAAATCTTTGACTGGATTTTTAGTCGATTTGTCCATATAAATTGAGTAATGACTACACCCTTTTTCTTCGAGTTTTTGTTTGTACTCATCGTCTGGAGCAACGGTTACAATTTTGTAACCCAACGAAATTAACCGTTCGATAGTTCCAATTCGGAAATTATAGATATACCAACTCGTATTGGCTGTGATGCAAATGACAGACATATCAAAAATATGTTTTTAATTGTTTACGGTATTTAGATTAACTCATCCGGCATACTGGCTGCCGGTTCCAACCGGTTACAGATAAAATAGTAGAATCAGGTTCTACATAGAATATCTTTTTCATTGAGATTAATCTTTTTATATGTTTAATTATATGTGCCTTTCTGGTAGTAATGCAGGTACCATTCCACAAATTGTCCAACCCCCTCTTTAATTCCAACTGCGGGATGATAGTCGTAGTCTTTTGCAAAATCGGAAATATCGGCATACGTCTCGACCACATCGCCCGGTTGCATTGCGTGTAGCTCTTTTATTGCCGTTTTTCCGGCGCTTTTTTCTATTTCGGAAATGAAATCCATTAATGCTACCGGAGCGGACGCGCCAATGTTGTATATGTTGAAATCTTTTTTCGGCGGAGAATTTAACACAGCACACACGCCGTTGACAATGTCGTTGATACAGGTAAAATCGCGTTTCATGTTGCCGTTGTTGAAAATTTTAACCGGTTGTTGCTCGATAATGGCTTTTGTGAAGATAAACGGAGCCATATCAGGTCTTCCCCAAGGTCCGTAAACGGTAAAAAAACGCAAGCCGGTGGTCGGAATGCGGTAAAGATGGCTGTAAGCGTGCGCCATTAATTCGTTCGACTTTTTTGTTGCAGCGTAGAGTGATACCGGACTGTTGGCAGGCATATCGGTCGTCAGCGGCATTGTATGGCTCAATCCGTATACGCTGCTCGAACTTGCATAAACAAAATGTCGAGGCTGAAAATGACGGCAACATTCAAGCAAATTGAGAAAACCCGATATATTCGCATCAATGTATGCGTAAGGATTTTCAAGGGAATATCTTACTCCGGCTTGCGCAGCCAGGTGGCATACTACTTCAAATTGCTCTTCGCGGAATAAGTTTTCAAGGAAATTCCTGTCTGAAATGTCGCCTTTGACGAATGTATAATTCCCGTACCGGCTGCTTGTCGTTTTTTGACTGTAATTACCCTCTATGCCACATTCTTTTAATCGTGCGTATTTCAATTCTACATCATAATAATCATTGATATTGTCAATGCCTATGATCTCGTGTTGTTGCTTAATCAGCTTGAGAATAGTGTGCATACCGATAAAACCGGCAGCTCCGGTAACTAAAATTTTCATTTTATTTAAGAGATGACAGACAAAAGATAAAAACAAAAGACATCTTAATGATTGATTTTTATGTCTTTATTCTTTTGTCAAGTTTTTTTCTACATTATTATACCATTTTTGAAAGCAGAATAGCACCCACAACTTGGAGGTGTAATCCGTTTTTCCCGATAAATGCTCATTTACCATTTGTTGAACGAAAGCCGCATTGAATAAATTGTGCCTGTTCAAATTTTCTACCGACAATGTCTCTTGCAGGTTCGACCGCAAACCGGTACGAAACCATTCGCCAATGGGCATTTCAAAACCTAGTTTTGGGGCGTTGAAAAAATCCTTCGGTAACAAGTCCGCAAAGGTATCTTTTAAAATCCGTTTTTTATTCGTTTTTTGCAATAAATATTCATCGGGAAGAGAATATGAGAACTCTGACAGGCGGTAATCCAACAACGGTGCGCGACAAGCTATCCCGGCAAGCGAACACGCGCGGTCGGTTTTTACCAGCATATCGCCTTCAAGCGAAACTTCTTTGTCTAAATATCGAACCAGTTTCAACTCGTCCGTTAATTGTGATAAAGTCTTTTTATCTATGTTCTTCAACAGCAGTTCGTTTGCCGGCAATAACGGTTCATTCAATAGTTGGGATAATTCCGTCCGGTTAAATCCCAGTGAAATGATATTCAAGTGCGAATCGACCACATTGGGATCAACGGCTTTGAGCAGTTTTTTTAACTTTGCAGAAAAAGAACGTGTGTCTCCCTTGCTCAAAAATCGCTTGCCGAAACTTTCTGAAGTCAGCCAGTTTCGCACAAAGCCGGGAAGGTAGCGGTTAAATTTTTTCCGGTAATGAATGGAAAGATATTTGTTGTATCCGCCGAAAACTTCATCACCGCCATCGCCCGAAAGCACCATTTCGACTTTTTCCGAAGCTTTTTTAGAAATAAAAAAGGTTGGAATGGCAGACGCATCGGCGTATGGTTCATCATAATTTAAAATAACACGGTCAATATCATTCAATATTTCTTCCGGATTCAAAATATATTCGTGGTGTTCGGAGCCAATATGACCGGCAACCATTCTTGCGCGTTCCGACTCATCATACCGTTTGTTTTCGTAGCCTACTGAAAAGGTTTTTACGGGCTGTTGCGAGATTTTTGCCGCAATAGCGGAAATTATGCTTGAATCCACACCGCCGCTCAAAAAAGCTCCAAACGGCGCATCTCCGGTCATTCGTTTTTTTACGGAATTAAAAAGAAGTTCGCGCAGTTCCTGTTGGGCTTGCGTGTATGTTTTTCCGGAAGTTATGCCGGTTGGAATGTCCCAATAGCGAACAATGCTTGATTGCAGCGTTTCTACATTCACACGCATAAAATGTCCTGCCGGCAATTTTTTTACCTCGTTGTAAATCGTGTAAGGAGCGGGAATATAGCTCAACGAAAGATAGATATTAAGAGCTTCGCGCGAGATTCCCCTTTTCTTGGGTTGAAGCTCCGTAACGGTTTTCAAAGTTGAACCCCAAGCGAAGGAATTATCTTCAAGTGTATAGTACAAGCCTTTTTCTCCTAAACGGTCGCGGGCGATGAATAGCTCGTTTTTTGCTTTATCGAAAATGGAAAAGGCGAATATGCCATCAAGTTTCGTTAGCATTTTTTCACCCCAGATATGATAACTTTTGAGCAGAATTTCAGTATCGGATTGTGTGGAAAATTGAACGTGATACTCTTTCTCCAATTCTTCTTTTATTTCCGGGAAATTGAAAATTTTTCCGGTGAAAACGGTTGTATTTTCAGCAAGATTTTTATGTTCATTTTTTTTTATTGCCAATCCGTTTATGCTATACATGTTTATTTTTTTATGAATTTGGTAGAACTGTGTCTTACGTTATCTTTAATGCCTTCAAAAATATAAATTCCGTCGGGATATTCACGCATATCTACCGGAAAATAATAGATTCCATCCATTAAGTAATAATTGGAAGACGAAAATAGCAGCATACCGCCGGTAGAATAAAGGTTGTACCTGAATTCAGTTCCTTCTGTCTCTATTTTTATGTAATGAAGCTCTTTCGATACCGGGAATATTTGATGAGGCGAATCTTTGATGGACGTAGTTTGCATAGATTCGAAAGAGAGTGAAAATTTTACCGTTGTGGAGTCATTTTTAGTATCAACGGCAAGAACTCGCAAGGATGAGCTTTCAACGTCTTTTCCGTTGGCAGTCAGGCGTATTGTGTCTCCTATGATGTCACAATTGAGCCACTCCGGTTTTTCTAACAGAGTATAAAAGTTTATATCGCCGAATGCGACGTCTCCATCGGTGGAGGTAATGTAAGCCCGGAATGAATTCTTTTCGGAAAGTATGCTATCGCTTAGCATTAGTGCCGGCTTGTTGTTTGTTGCAGTTGTGTATAAAGGTAGTCGCTGTTCGAGTGAATTTCCTCGATCATCCTGTAACTTTACAAGCACCGAGCTTTGTATCGAATCCATATAAAGCAATCTTTTTGCCAGCGTCTTATCTTCATTGTAAAGCACGTTTTGAGATTGGAAGTTTAACCACTTTGGTTTTTTTACGACAGTTATTGTCGGGATATACCAATCCTCACCGTAATCGTTGTGAATATAAGGATAAAACTGTTGGTTTGAGATTAAATTCAGACGGAACACACTATCCGTGCGGACGCTGTCGTAAGCGCTGTAAATATATGGATAAGGCAGGGCAATGACACTTGAAATCAGACTTTCCTGTCCTGACGTGTCGCATGCTGATATTCGATAAAAACTCAACGGAGCGACATTTGTCTTAAACGGAATAAAAAATTCGGTTGTATCGGCTACGGTAAAAAAGGTGGATTCGTCCGGTGCAAATCCGTTCATCTCGTTAGATGCATAAATTTTGTAGAAGTCGGGCTTTTTGCCTGTCGGATTTTGCGTCCAGCTCAGCCTGATTGATTGTCCGGTAATCTCTGCATTTGTGTTTACCGGGCGCATCACGCCATGAGGCGTAAACGACCATGTATCACTCCATTCGCCCCAAGCTCCGCGGGCATCTTTTGCACGCACGCGCCAATAGTAGGTTTGTCCGTCATTGAGCCAGCCTGTTTCCTTCACTTTGAAATAAGGGCGAATATGCTCTTCTCCGAAAGCGGATATATAAAGGTTGAAATTTGGCGAATAAGGATAGAGCATGCGGTCGTCTTCGGATAGCATAAATTCGTAATCCGTAATTTCGTCGCCATCTGCGTCTTCTGCCGGTTCCCAAGTGAAAGCGAAATAAAGACTGTCAACTTCAGCCTGGTGCAGAGGGAATGTTGGCGCCTGCACTTTATTCGGCGGACGGTTTTCGTAATTTTCCTCCCATTCGATAGTTACTTTCACATTCCTGTCCGGATCATCGCCATTTGTATCGGTGTATTCAATGGTATTTTCGCCTAATTTGAGTTTTGGCAGGAAGAATCGCGAGCATTGGAAAGTGGTATTTACTTCCAATGAATCTATTCCACACGCCCACGCCGAGTCTTTCGGGAGGAATTGAAATTTGAGGTAATAACCATACAGAGCGTCTTTTTCGAGCGGCGCTACCTCGTTATACAAATTGATATTATCGACAAAACTTCCCGTTTCTCGCGATTGATAAATGTGTTTCCAATTTATATTATCTGCTGAATAATACATTAATATGCTATCGGCAAGTGTAGTCTGTCGTAAGTTCATTTTTATATTAATATCCAATACGGGGAACGGCAAGTCAAACTTTACGATAAATTCGGCAGCATCCGTTTTTTGGGGATGTAAATTCGGGCGTGAATTGTTCTGGTTGGCGGTAATGTTTTGCTTGTTATACAATATTCCTTTCAAATCAATGTTTAAGAAATTTTGATTGTATGAATATTTGTTGTTGGATATGAGTTCTTTTACATCTTCCAAATCAACAACGCATCCTCCATAATCCGTCAGTCGATTATTTAACTGATGATACAAGGTTGGAACGGAATAATCAAAGACAATTTCCTCTCCGGGTTTAAGCACAAAATCGAATAAAGAAGTCCTGTTATTTGAATATGTACGGGTTTCAGGAGCACCATAAACTAACGAGGTATAAATGTTTCTATCGGCAGAATATTCTGCTCTTCCAAGATGTTTAGTCCTTTTCATCAAAAATTTATCATTTAATGCTTCCGACAATCCGACAATGGAATTATTGTCTAAGGCTTTATAAAAGACTTGTTCATCTGCATCGAATAAAAAAAACTTTCCATTTGCAAGGGCTTGTATTATATGATGATCTGGATTTAAAATTTCTTCCGAAGTAATGTTTAATGCTAATAACATATCGCCTATACTATAAGCAGATGCAGTACACAAAGCATATCCATAAGTAAAAAGAGACTTGTATTTATCATCATATACTTCTGTTGCTTCTGCGTGGCAATGGTGAACAATATGTTCTTTTGTAAAAGTATAAATAGCCAATAGGGAATCTTGAAGAGAATTACTTGAAGTTAAAATACTTGACATCATTTCTTTTTCATCGTAATAGTTTTCATTATTTACGATAATTCGGGGTGAGATTATCTGTTTTTTTGAGTGATTGCTTATAGAAATTTTCTTTAAAGGCTCGTATTTCCGTTCAAATTTTTGCCAAAATTTTTCTCGTGTAATTGTATTGTAGGAATCTAAATAACCAGATAAATTGATGGTTTTAACAGCATTTCCAGTCTGTGGCACTATCATCTCTATCTTGTTATTTTGAGCAAATGTTGTCAAACTCAAAATTACAAAAACGAATATAAAATAAGTGTATTTCATAACATCGTTTTTTGCGTTAATTTATATACATTGTCAATTTTTTTGCAACTTTTTTAATTCAACAACCTCAATCTTAATTGCTAATAAATTTTTAACAATATATTTTGGTCTTGATTTGGTTTCAAAGTATATTTTACCTGCATATTCTCTGTAATGCCAATGACAAATGTTTGAATTTCACTGATAAACCAAATAGAACACATTATACTATCTCAGTTATGCCCCAGAAGTTTTGTTCCAAATATATCTCGAACTCTGGTTAAAAATGTACATAAATACAAATATACTAAATAAAATTATTTTGTAGTTGTTATTTATGCTAAAAGAAGTAATTCTGTTTATGGAAAACGGAGAGCATTTTTTGAAAACAGATATTTATTTCCTTTCTGCATACATTACATATTTTAAAAATGCTTTTATAAGCAGAAACCGATATTGCAACTTAAATGCTAATGAGTTATTATTTTTTTCTATGCTGACAGAAGCATTATCGGAATGGCGACGAAATAGTGAATACGGTCGTTTTTCAACCTTTATTTTGCCGTATGCACAAGCTAATAGACCAATCCAAAAATCGTGCATTATCGGTTCTGACGGAAATTTCAATACCCGATTTAAAAGAGAACGGTTGAACGCTAAGCAACAACCCAGAAATTTTGTCTTATAGATAGTCTGAAATATGCTGCCATTAGGATATCCAAATTTCTGAAAATGAGATGTATAAATTTCCTTTAAATTTTCATCTACAATAATGCAGTCGGAAATTACCAAATCATATTCTTTAAGGTGTTGTGTAAATGCAGCTACTTTTCCCTCTAACCAAACATCATCTTGATCTGCCCAAAAAATATAATCGCCCGAAGCATTTTTCAGCGCATTATAAGCATTCCGACCGACCAAAAAACATGTTTTTAGTGTCCCCGAATAATTATTTTCTTCTTTTTGGTGATAGAAAATTTTAATTCTTGAGTCGTTTATTTTTTCTATTATTTCAACAGTTTTATCCGTAGAACCATCATCAGAAATAATAACCTCGTCCTCTGCGCTTAGTTGGTTCAAAATAGAATCCAATTGTTCTTTGATGTATTTTTCGCCGTTATATGTAGCGATGCAAATTGAAATCATTATTTTAAAAAGTTATTGTATTGCGTTGCAACTTCACTCCAAGATTGAGGCATTTCTTGTCGTAAATAATCTTTTATTTTTTCTTGTCTTTCATCATACTTTTCCCTGTCTGATAAAATATCCGAAATTTTGTTTACAGCCTGCGAAATTGATGTAATTTCACAACAACGTTTCAGTGATGAAGTGACGAATTTACCATTAGTTGTTACTACAATGCAGGCATTATTGACTGCAGCCAGAAAAGAACCTCTTCGTTCGGAAATTCCATCGGGAAAGGGCAAAAATGTAATTTTTGTTTGGGAGAGAATTTCTGCTACATCCTGTTTTTCTTTATCAAGAAATACGTTAATACCCGATTTCTCTGCGTGTTGTATGATAGAATTTGCATAGTGTTCATAAACAGGCTGAATTTGCCCCATTATGTAGCAACTCAGACGTGGATTTTCTTTTTTCAATTTCTCTGCTACACTTAAAAAATTTTCAATTCCTTTTGATGGAGCAATATAGCCAAAATATCCAACATCGTATTGTCTATCGGTTATTTTTAGAATGACTTTAGCCGGATTTATATTAGAAAAAATTTTGATTACTTTGCTTTTTCGTGCGACCAAAGGAAGCACTTTTATAGCAGCATTTCTTTCAAAATTGTTTGTGAAAATAAGTTTAGATGCAAACAGCAGTATCACAAACATGGCAGTCTTGCCTTTCCAGCCATATTGTGTATATTCGTGAATTGTTACTGAGATCTTTTTTTTGCTAAACACGGAGAAATAGATGCAGAGCAAATGTGGTAATATCGAATCACCATATCCTACTGATGGATATTGTAGGTTTATCCATTTGTCCTTGTAGCTGTTTATTTTTTTTATTTTTTTGAAAAACGTTTTAAACGACCATTTTTTAAAATAAAGCAAAACCCAATTTTCTGCTTCTTTTGTTTGTAGTAAATTATAAGTGTA
>QMCD01001822.1_pt1 | contig 12472 bp, 7 predicted proteins | sample 1821841 | NCBI WGS metagenome assembly QMCD01 (sample SAMN01991225, study PRJNA193472) | Termite gut metagenome, whole genome shotgun sequencing project. | isolation source: worker | host: Macrotermes natalensis | reverse complement strand
GGTCCGATTGATCGAGGCGCTCCCGGGCGCCCTTGCCGAGGCGGGCGTCGAGACGGTCGCGGAACTGGTCGGCGCCCTGGCGTTTTGATGAGGGGAGAAGGGAGAGGGGAACGATGAGAAATGAGAGAGGAAGAATGAGAATTTCAGGACACACGCGATTCAGCCGGCATGATCAGGAATTCGCTTGCGTCCCTTATCCCCTCTCCCCTCTCTCCCTTCCGCCGCCTGATTTCAGGTTGTGATACCGTAAACGGCCTGAAACTACGGCTTGAAACGGTTTCCGCGACCAAGCGCCTGCCGCTCGCATAATCCGTTTAAGCACTTGTCTGGACGGACGTTAAAGGCGAGCGAGTGCGGCAGGCGGACGTGACCGAAAGTCCGTTTTCATCGCGTTTCCAATATACGCTCGTTGGAAACAACCGGATCAGAACCGGTTCGCCACGAGACCGAAGCTCACACCGTAGACGAACACGTCGGAGTTGACGGAACTGCCCCTGCGGACATTGAACATCCGTCCGTCTTCATGGAACGAATAATCGTTGACCTGGGCTCCGCGAACCACGTCGTGCATGTACATCGAGGTAAAACCGGCCTGGATCGTCACGGCTTTGGTCAATTGCCAATTGGCGTTGAGCCGCAATTCGACGCCGGGAGAAAATACCCGGTAAAAAGCCCGGTCCCCGAACGAGTTGGTCGAATGCGTCAACCCGACCGGAATGAAGGGAAAAACGCCGCGTTCCGTGGCGACGCCGGACGTACTTGTCGCCGTCGAACCCTGCTGTGCTCCGTTGTTCGTCTGTGTCAAATTGCTCGTATCGATCAGGTACGAACCGATCATTCCCGAGGTGCGCCGTTCCTGGTTGTTGAGCCCGGCGAAAAATTTGCACTCGGCAACCCCGGTCCAACGGGATGTCTTGCGATTGAGCCGGATTCCGAACTGGGGGCCGAAAATCTGGTTGAAACCCGTGGCATCGAAACTGGTGTCGGACAAAACGGTCATTCCGCCGGAAGCGTTGGTGATACCCAGGTTGCCGTTGTTGTTGCCGTTATTATTATTGTTGTTATTATTGTTATTGTTATTATTGTTGTTGTTATTGTTATTATTGTTGCCGGTGTCGTTGGGATTGACGGTGTTCGGATCGTCCGGTTGCAGGACGATCGTGTTTCCGGAACCGTAGAAAGAGAGCGTGTCCTTGAGTTCCCAGTACCGGAATCCCGCGGACAGTTCGACGCCGCCCCATCGCATCGGATGCAGCCTGTAGGTATACATCAATTCCGTACTCCAGTGGTCCGCCTTTTGGACCATCTTGGCATACGTGAACCGGATCGGGGCGGGAGCCAGGATTCCATGTTCCCCTTCGGTCCAACTCGTCGGGAACCAAGCCCAAAGATGCCCCACTTTATTCATGGGTACGTTTTGGCTGCCACTGATACCCTCTTCAGGATCATCATCTTCCGCCGTGCCGCCGCCAGTGCCGCCGACGACGACGCCAAAAGGCGGCGAGAGAATGTAAAGAGGCGCATCGGGGTTGTGGGTCCCCGCATCCGGATTCGGTATCAGCATTTTGTTGTATTGGACGTCGCCGTCGACAAAGGTATACGGCGTAATCGTCTCCGGATCGAACATGAGCATGTGGGCGCCTTTGGCGTTCATACTCGCCGTCTGGGTCGGCAATCCCATAAAACTGAATTGCCAACCGTGATGCCGTCGAATGTTGCCGAATTCGACCCGCGTCCCCATGCCGAACGGAATGTCCAATTGCGACGTATGGAGGGAGTTCGTCTGCATGAGCGCGTTGTTTCCGGTCCAGACATACCGCGTCCCCATCGCCCCGGACGCTTCGGAATAAACCTTGGAAGCGTCGGAATTGATGATGGAACCCGGATTGAGGAATTTCGTGGTATCGCGCGGATCAACGATTTGTTCTCCTTCGTTGACACGGCGGAATTCGCCGTCGGCGTTGCTGAATCCGACCGCCGTTCCCGGAGCCGCGCTGATCGTCATGTAGACCGCTTCCACCGAAGCAAAGAAACCATCGGGATCCCGGCGTTTTTCCACGTCGACGTAGGGTGTCCAGAGTCGCATTCCGTTGATCGCAAATACCGAACGCGGAACGATGAGGGCAAGGACCACCATCGAGATTGCCAAAATCCATTTTGTTCTTTTGAGAGACATGGTTTGCCCACCTCAGTGTCGCGTGTTACAAAAGGCCGTCGCCGGGTCGCAATACCCACATTACGGGCGCTCCTTCCGCCGACAAACATACGGCTGTGACGATAGTATCGGACTTGTGGTCTTTAGCAGTTGAGGATTAAACCGTTTCTACCGCCAAAATCTCGATTTCTTTTCGTGGAGTGCATACATGACCACACAAAGAAAACGAAATCGGGATGAATAAACAATTCAAGTCGAATTTGCTTTTTTAACAAACTGAAATGGATGCGAAGACAGGAAAGCGGCGGCGATCTATACAAAATACACAAAGCTAAGTCCGGTGTGCCGCGTACTCGTGGAGGCGAAACCGCTCACAACACTCGTTTTAATGATTTTCCGAACAATGGGGCATTCGACAAAATATCTTTGCTTTGACGGCGGTTTTTTTCAAAAAACGCTGGAATTGTGGTGAAAGCCGTCTATAATGAGGCGTGGTCACGTCGTTTTTCATTTGTCTAACATCCACGTTTTTTCAGGTTTGTCATGACATACGTTGTTGAGCGAATTGATTGGGATTCTTCCTTTCTCGGGTATCCGGTCGGCATGTTGGAATTATGCTCCGGTTTCGAAACCGGGAAACTCAAGGAAACGTTATCACAGTATCGGAGTCAATTTCGCCTCATCTTCGTCGCCCTGGAGGAACAAGGCCCGGAAACACTTCCCACGCCGGATGCCCCCTGCGTCTGCTATGATCGCAAAGTCGTGTTTAAGAAAACGATTACGGCGCCGCCCCGACCGGTCGACCCGCATGTACAGGCTTATACTTCCCCGATTTGCACCAAACAAATGGAGCAACTCGCCATTAAATCGGGGCGTTACTCCCGTTTTAAGAAGGACCCGGAACTTTCGCCCCAATATGAACGGCTCTTCCTGACGTGGATCAACAACTCCGTTTGCAACGGCCTCTCGGATTCGATCTGGACATGGCGGGACAAATCGAAAATTCTCGGTCTGATGACGCTTCGTTACGCCAAACGTGTCAATCTCCGGAGCGGACAGTGGGAGCGGGAAGCCCGGGTCGGTATGCTTGGCGTTCATGACGAATACCGCCGCCAGGGAATCGGGACGGCCCTGTTGAACGTATGCGATTTTTGGTGCGATTCGCTGAATATTCCCGTCGCCTCGCTGATAACCCAGGTCGATAACGAGGCAACCTGCGGGCTCTGCCTGAAACAGGGTTACAAACAGGTTGCCGAGGAATCGGTTTACCATTATTGGAGTCCCTTTTGGTCTTACCATCCTCATCGGGGTTGGGAATACCGTCCTCCCGTGCCGGCCGGGGCGAACGAAACGGCCGGTCCGGCATAAGCCGCGAGAAAAATCCATGGAACACGTGTATCGACCGGATCGGATTTTGGGAAACGCCCTGACGGAACTGACGCCTTGGCATTATCATCGTTGGGGCGCGGCGCTCGGTTCCCTGATCCCGCCCGGGGGGAAATTCCTTATCGGGTCCGACGTCCGTGAAAGTTCTCCCCGTTTTCGGGCCGGGCTGATTCAGGGCCTCTGTTCCGCCGGGGCGTCAGTCGTCGATTTGGGAACGCTTCCGACCACGATGGTGTATTACGCGATGGCGCGAACGACGGCCAACGCCTGTGCCATCGTGACCGGCGATGACGCGCCGGCCGAATATAACGGGCTTCGGTGGCGGATCGGCAACCAACCGCCCTGTTCGGGGCATTTCGCCTTGTTTCATATTTTCGAGGAAGAGGAGAACCGCCGGAATGACGTTTCCGGAAACCACGCCGATCTCAACGGTTCGGAGTGCAAGGGTTCGGAGCGCAAGGGTTCGGTCCGAACGCTCGACATCACGTTCGATTACGTCGCCTGGTACCAGGAAACATGGTTTGACACCTGCGCGACGCCGCTCGGGGTCGTCGTCGATCCGATGCACGGCAGTTGGGCCGGAAAAGCGCGACGGTATTTGCAGGCGATTTTCCCCCACATGCTCGTTTCCTCGATCCGCGACGAACCGGATCCCGATTTCGGTGGTCGCATTCCAAGCAGCACCGTTCCGGGACAACTTGAAGCGCTCTCGTGGGAAGTCGATCGACGCCGGGCCGATATCGGATTCGCCTTCGATGCCGACGGCAACCGCCTGACCCTGATCGACGGTTGTGGAATTCCGCTCCAGCCTGAAAAAACCGCCTGGTTTCTTCTCGACAGTTTCGGCGACTGCATGAAAGGGGAATTGATGCTGCACGACGCCGGGTGCAGTGAAGTGATCCTGGACCGTCTACGAAGATCGGGCGTGGAACTTCTTTCCGTTCCGCGTGGTTGCACCTCCTTCTGGAAAATGATGCGCAATACGGGCGCCTGCCTCGGTTTCGAAACCGGAGGGTACTACTATTTCCGCGGTATTCGCGGGAGTTCCGACCCCCTGTTCATCGCCTGCTGGATACTTGATCGGGTGGCGACCCTCCGCGAATCCGGCATGTCCTTTACGTCTTGGCGCGCAGGGGCGCCCCGTTTTGCGATTACGCCGGAATTGGTCTTGGAGATTTCGGAAATCGAGGCGGTCATGCGGCATCTGGCCAAACGCTGGAAGACGAAACCGCTCGAAGTGGAAGGCGGCATGCGGCTCCGAAACGAGGACGGCTGGCTCTATCTGCGTGAATGCCGCGCGAGCAACTCGCTTTCCGTTCGCATCGAAGCCGTGGACAAAAAGAAATTATACGCGCTATTGCGTAACACGGCCGGTGCTTTGGATGATGCGGGGCTTTCCGGAAAGGAAATTCTCAAAATCGCCTATTGAGCCGTCTGTTTGGATATGCTGGAAACGCGATGAAAACGGACATTTAGTCCAGTCTGCCTGCCGCACTCACTTGTCCTCAACTTGTGTTAATGTAGGTATTTACACGGATCGTTCGAGCGGCAGGCGGTTATGCGCGGGACTGTTCGCGGGAGGATTATCATGCCGTCTACAGTATAGAATGGAAAGGCTGGGCTGAAAATGGCCCCCAATTCGTGGCTGCATTGCGATATCGGGCAAAATAACCGCGTTTTTCAGGTAAATTCACCGCAATTTCCGCTTTTTCGTCTTGCCTGAAAACCGATTTGTTGGTAAAAGTTCCAATGCGAGCCGACCGGGTTGAGTCAGCGTATCTTTTTGCGCCGAATCCGGTTGAATTTCTATCGAGGGCCGTCAAGCTCGCGGAATTGTTCAAGGGATTGTTTTGGGGAGAAGTTCGCCCGTTTCATGGAAGTCGGAATCGCGTTCATTATCGGTCTCGTAAGTAGTTTGCTCCTGACGCCTTTTGCCATCAGGACCGCGGAGATCATGCGCATTCTCGACAGGGCCGACGGTATCCGCAAATTCCAGAAAAAACCGATCCCGGCGCTCGGCGGAATCGCCGTAACCGGTGCGCTGATCGCCGCTTGCATTCATGTGGTTTCTCTTCCGCACGCTCCCGACGATCTGACGCTCCTCGGCGCGATGCTTTGCAGCATCATCATGATGAGCATTTTGGGCATGATCGATGATCGCGTCGGTTTTCGACCGAAGACCAAACTACTCGGACAGGTATTGATCGTGCTCCCGACCATTTACGTCGTCGGCCCCATCGATACGGTCGTGTTGTTCCATTGCAATATTCCGTCGGGTTTTTTAGCGTACCCGATCACCATTTTCTGGTTTCTCGCCGTCGTCAACGCCATGAACCTGATCGACGGCATGGATGGTTTGGCTTCGCTAAGCGGTCTGCTTTCCGCCCTGGGAATCGCCTTCGTTTCGGCGATCCATTTTCAAAACGTTCCCTTTGTCGCCACCGTCGCGTTGGCCGGCACGCTTGTCGGTTTCCTGTTGTTCAATCTCCCGAAAGCGAAAATATACCTGGGCGACTGCGGCAGCATGAGTATCGGCCTGATCCTGGCGACGGTTTCCATGCGGATGTCCCCGACTTCCGGCGTACTCTATTTGACTCCCGCGGTCCTTTGCCTTTTCCTGCCGTTCTACGATACGTTTTTGGCGATCCTCCGCCGGGGAATCTCGGGCAAAAACATCGCGTCGGGCGATACGGGACACGTCCACCACCGGCTCCTGCAACAGGGCTACACCGTTTGGGAAGCGCTCGGAACGCTGGGAACCGTCCAGTTGTTTTTCGTGGTCTTGGGATGCTGCTCGGTGTTGCAGCATTACGAGTGGATATCGTGGATCAGTGCCCTGATGATGGTCTATTGGTGTGCCCGGTACCGATTTATGGGACAAAACGAGTGGAAACAGCTTTATCTCCTGTTCCACGTCCTTCTCAAGCGGTGTCCGAAGAAGGTCGTTTCCCCCGCGAATCCGGTGGTCGCCGCTTCAACGGCAAACGTCCAAACGGGGGAACTTCCCCTTGCCGGCAGGAAAGGAAAGGCGAAAAAGAAAAAAGAGCCTTCCATGACGGCCGTGCAGGAAGCCCGGCTCCCGATGCTGGAGGAAATACGGCTTTACCCGATCGACGATCCCGTTTCGACCTGCGGCGGCAAACCAAAAGCGGCATAACGCTGAAAAGCGCGCTCGGTCTAAAAACCCGGAGGCGCCTCCCAGTCTTGTGCCGGGGAATCGGCAGGGGGAGTTCCGCCGCCGAGCCCACCGGGCGAGGAAGAGGGCGGCATTCTTCCGGCATCGGGCAGGGATTGCGCACCCTCGTTTCCGACGGGTTCCGTCCCTTGGCGGAACGTACCGGGCGCCGAATCGCCTACGTCGAACGTGTTCGTCGCAGCCGGAGGGACTGCCGACGTCGCCTTCGGATCGGGCAATTTTATCAGGGCCCTCAAAAGCGGGTACAACCCGACGGTTCCCGGAGCGGTTTCGGACGTGTAATCGGCAACCAGCTTGTTGTAATCGACGACCGCCGCGATCATTTCCTTGCGGCCGGCAACCCATTTGTCGAGGGCGAGCAGCGAATTGAGCATCATGGAATCGTTGACGTTGTTCATGATCGCCGTCAGGAATTCCATCGAGGCAATCGCGGCCGCATGCCGGGCTTGTACCGTTTGATGCCCGATCGTCAGCAGGCGGTCGAGCATCCTCGCTTCCTGCGACACAACCCGCATTTCGTCGATGTGCGTGGTGTAGGTCCCGGTAAGCGGATAATCGCTCGGAATCGGCAATTCCATGGAATCGCCCTGCACCGGGCCGGCACCCGAAACGGAATCGCCTGGAACCGAATCAGTTGGAACCGGTGCGACTGGAACCGGCACGGTTGGAACCAAGGCGGCCGGATTTCTCAAAACCAGCAACGCATATTGTTTCCGGGCGACGGCCAAGGCGGCGGCCGTTCGTTCCTGCGTCGCCAGCTTGGAGGCCGCTTCGAGGAGCGGAATCTGTCGGCGGTAATATCCGTCGGCGGCGTTTCCTTTTTGCACGTAATCCTGGTGCCAGGCCCGGATCGATTGCTCTTTCGAGAGGTAGACATTGTACTCCGCGATCTGCCCGGCCAGCTCCCAATAAGCGTACAGCAATGCCCGGCGCCGCTGGGGCGAACGGTTCGGTCCCAAAAGTTCGTAAAGCGCAAGCGGCCGGCCGCGGACCGCACCGTCCGTATCCGTGGACACATCCAACAGGCCGGTAAAGGGATGGCCCGGCGTCAACACGCTCCGATACGCCTCCGGATCGTCCTTCAGCGACGGTTCGACCACTCGCGTCTCGATTTTCCGTGATTGTACCGGAGTTTGCACAGGATTTTGGGCGGGCGTTTGGGCGGGCGACGACGGCAGGCCCGAGACCGGCTGGGCCGGTAATTGGGCTGTGGAAGACGGCGTTGCGGGCGATTGCACGTCGGGAATGCGATCCGGCGAGGACGCAAAAGGAGAGGATTGTCCCGTCGCGGGCCGGACGAACAGGGCTGCCGCGGTAAGAACAATCGCGACATGCGTCAACGCCGCGAACGATGCGAAGGAAGTTCTGCTTGTACTCATGATGTTTCTTTCGGCAGGCAAAGCGAGGCGACCAGCAGGCCGATCGCGGCACCGGCGAACGTGTCGCTCGGAAAATGAGCGGAACAAACGACCCGCTGGAGCATGACCAGGGCGACCAGGGCGGCGAACAAACACTTCCCGCGAGGATAAAGCCATGTAAGGGCGACCGCCGTGCCGCAGGCGAGACAGGAATGGCCCGAAGGAAAACTGAGGTATTTACCGGCCAGGTCCCATGCGCTGAGCGTCTGAAAACCACCGAACGTCTGCAAGACCGTATCCGTGTCTCCCGGGAAGTCGCCGCTGAAAAAAAAACGGGGGCGATACCGGATGAAAAGCAGTTTGATAAGGTTCGGTGCGACTCCCGACACGCAAAGGATGAGGATGAACCGCCATAATTTGTGTCGTTTTTCGGGATCAAGGACGAAAATGGCGACAACGGCGAGGCAAGCGCCCCAGAGATGACCGAAAATCTCGGAGAGCATGATCACCTCGTACAAGTCGTCCCAAGGCGTCGCCCAGTCGCGGTGCTCGAAACACCAACGGGCGACGGGCAGGTCCACCATCAACGCCCCCCCGGCAAGCAAGAGCAAGGTTGCGACGGCGCGGGTGAGGCTAATAATCCGTTTGGGGCCGGCATTTGGCATGTTTCTTTTGATTGCGTGAAATTTTAGACCGAAGCCGGTTGAGTCGTTGGTAAACACAGCCCGAATCGTCGGCTTCGGGCAATTTCAAAGGTTTTCAGTATCACCGCCTTCAGTACACGATTCCACATTCGTTCCCCGGAGTCGGGCCAAGCCATCCCGGATATCGATGACGAGACTGAACAGGAGCGGGACGATCAGGAGAGTGAACATCGTCGCGCAGGCGAGGCCGCCGACCACGACGCTCCCGAGACCTTTATACAGTTCGCTTCCCGCCCCCGGGGCAAGCACGAGGGGCAACATGCCGATCGCGCTGGTCGCCGTCGTCATGAAAATCGGCCGGATCCGTGTTCGAACCGCCTCGCGGAGCGCTTCGCGGAACGGCAGGGGCTCGACGACGTCTTCTTCCGACTCGCCGAAGCCTCTCATGAAGTTGAGCGTCTGGTGTACCAGCAGGATCGCATTGTTGACGACGATGCCGATCAGGATGATGAACCCGAGCATCGTCAGGGTATCCATCTGTTGGCCCGGGGTCTGGGTACGGATGAGGGCGAGGCCGATGAAGCCGCCGACGATCGCGAACGGGACGCTGAACATGATGACGAACGGATAGAGAAAACTTTCAAACAGCGCCGCCATCAGCAGGTAGGTGATCAGCAGGGAAAGGAAAAACCGGCTCGTCAGCAGGTTGAGCACCGAATGCCCGTTGAGTCCGTCCCATTTGCCAAGCAGGGCCGCCCGGGTTTGCGACAGTTTGTCGGCGTTCCCGGTCAAATTGACCCGGGTATCCGGCGTCATGCCGCCGTCTCGACGGCATTCCCCGACGATTTCCATGATGCGGGCCTGCGCCGTTTCGAGTGCGACTTCCGGCGGCGAATTGACGGTCAGGCGGATGGCCCGTTCCTGTTCGACCCGGCGGATCTGCTGCGACGCGTCCGCTTTGACGAAATCGACCAGTTGGCCGAGCGGGACGATCATGTTTTGACCGTCGGAATCGACGATCGAAACGGGCAGTCCCGGAATATCGTCGGGCGTAACCGGGATGTCCGGATCGCGGATGATCGTCAGGTCGATGTTGTCGCCCTCGTAGTCGAAATCGCCGACGACGAGCCCGTCGATCATCGCCCGGCCGGTGGCGGCCATGGCGGCGACGTCGATCCCGAGTTGTTTCGCGAGCACCTGGTCGACGACGATTTGCTGTTCCGGGCCGTTCAGGTTGTAATTGAGCGGATCGCTCCGGACGCCGGACCGCGTGAATTCGTCGACCAGACGGTTTTCCAGATACGCCGCCGAATCGCGCAGTCGGGCCATGTCGTTGCCGACCACTTCGATCATCACGGAGTTCGAACCCCCGCCGCGGCGACCGAAAATGCTTTGCTGTTCCCCCATGCCGCTGGCGCCCGGGATCGAGTTGATGACGTTTCCCAGCAAGGTTTCGAGCGGCCGGACGAGCAACGGGTCCTTGCTCGTGCACGTCATGAAAACGGACCGCGTGTTCATGACGATGAAAATATCGTCGATCGGGGCGATTTGTTCGATTTTTTTGTTGGTCCGGGGATCGACGATCGTCCGGATCGCCGTCGCCTGTTCGTTGGTCTCGGCTTCCCAATACGGTTTGAGCTGTTCCTCCAACCGGCGACCGATCAGGGCGTTTTCCCGCAACGAATAGGACGGCGGAATCATCATGCGACCGAAGATCCCATTCCGGTTGCCGTTGGGCAAATACGACGCCGGGGGCATCAATTCGATACTGAGGATCACCGCGGCCGCCGAAACGCAGAAAACGATCGAGAGCCGCAGCCAGATGCCGCTCCAGCTCCGGAACGTCAACAGGTAAATGAAAGCGGCGAACCGGTCGCTCAACTTCGCGAAAAACGGCGCCGTGCCGAAAAGCGATTTGTTCATCCGGGTCAGCCGGGAACGTTCGCGCATCGGATCGCTCAACCAACGGGACGCGGCGCAGGTGATCACGGTGATCGAAACGAGCAGCGAAAGCAGGACCGCCGCGCTGATGGCGATCGCGATGTCATAGTAAAGCTGCCCGCTTTCCTCCCGGATGGTCAGGACGGGCCCGAACACGGCGACCGTCGTCAACGTCGAGGAAAGCACAGCCCCCCAAACCTCTTTGGTTCCCTGGTAGGCGGCGACGAACGGCTTCTTGCCCATGTGCAGGTGGCGGTCGATGTTTTCCAAAACGACAATCGCGTTATCGATCACCATTCCGACGGCGAAACTCAAGCCGGCGAGCGAGATGACGTTGATGGTCCGGCCGAGCAGGTACATGACGATGAAGGTCCCGGAGACGGAGATCGGGATCGCCAGCGCGATAATGGCCGTCGGCCGGGTACTTCGCAGGAAAAGCAGGAGCACGCAGATCGCGAGGAAACCGCCCATGTAAATATTGCTTTGAACGACGCCGATCGCGTTGTTGATATAAATCGAGTCGTCGTAAATCATGCGGAACCGCATCTTGTAACGGTCGTTTTTATAACTTTCGAAGATTCCGCCCGGTTTTTGCAACTCTTTCGTGACCCGTTCGACGCCTTTGATGATTTCCAGGACGTTTTTACCGACTTCGCGACGGAAATGAACGGTCATGACCTTATTTCCTTTCGACATGTCGAAATTGACGTTCTTTTTGAGGACCAGGTGAACGGTCGCCAGGTCTTTCAGGTAAATGGGGGCCTCGTCGTCGTATTTGACGATCGTGTTGCGTATCGGTTCGAGCGAGTCGAAGCGGCCGAGGACGCGAAAACGGATTTCCTGCCGTCCGTTGGCCAAATCGCCCGCGGATTCGTTCAGGTTGTCGCCCCGGAGCGCTTCACGGAGTTGTTCCACGGAAATGCCCGACTGCGCCAGTACGACCGGATCGAAACGGACCTGGACTTCGTGCTCGCGGCCGCCGAAGATATCGACCTGGGCCAAACCGTCGACCCGCTCCAGGGCCGGTTTGACATAGCGGTCGGCGTAGTCATAGAATTCGGCCGCCTCGAAATCCGGCTCGTCCTGCGCCTCCGAATAGATGAGACCGTACCCGATCGCCTCGTCGGTCTGCGCGCTGGCGGCCCGAATGACGGGGCGTTCGACATCGTCGGGATACTCGGGGACTTCATCGAGACGGTTCGAGGCTTCCTGGAGCGCCCGGGTGATATCGTATCCGACGACGAACTCCAGCTCGACGGACCCGCGCCCGAGGGTCGCGGTCGAGGTCATCTTGTAGAGCCCCTGGAGCGTTTTGAGCTTTTTCTCCTGCTCCATGAGCACCGACTTTTCGACTTCTTCCGGACTACGGCCCGGCCAGGACGTCGTTATGGTCACGATCGGGCGATCAACGTCCGGAGTCATTTGTTTCGGAAGCGCATTAAGCGAAATAGCCCCGAACAGCAACGTCAAGAGAATGGAGACGACGACCTTGATCGGATTATCGATGGCAAACCTGATTATATCCATGACGTTCTTTACGTGAATCGGACATTTTGATGGCGAAGCGGTGCTCGACGCCATTGTACCGCGCCGCCGTCTGCGTATTCAAGAGGGGATCGGGGCCGCGGTGCGCCCGGCCACCGAACGCCGGGTGCGGTGACCACGTGACCTGACCACGGGTTTCTACCGAAGTCGGCCCCGTTTTCTGGTCAAACCGCCTGTTTACCTTCGGCAGTGTCGTTTCCGGTGGGCAGGCTCCTAAATCGTCGGCTTCGGGAAATTTCAATGGCTT
>QMCD01001821.1_pt1 | contig 12473 bp, 10 predicted proteins | sample 1821841 | NCBI WGS metagenome assembly QMCD01 (sample SAMN01991225, study PRJNA193472) | Termite gut metagenome, whole genome shotgun sequencing project. | isolation source: worker | host: Macrotermes natalensis | reverse complement strand
GTACAACCAATCCAAGCGGCAAAAACCAGCGGCAAGCCCGTCTTTTCCAGCCACAGCTCGCCGAGATCGTAGCGGTAAGCCCATTTTTCCGAGGGTTTGTACGCCAAAGCGCGATCGCCAATCACGACAAAAGCATCGGTACGGCAATCGTTCAGCGGCTTTTCGAGGCTCAATTTGTACCGGGTCGGCTGGAGATCGTAAAAATGCCGGAGCAAAAGTTCGCAAATCGTGATACTGCTGCGAGAGGCCGTGTCCAGCGAGATCGTTTTGATTTTTTCAATCGGCTTTTTGCTGACAAGCAGCACGCTTCGCACCGGGCCGTGACAAGCGATACAGCAGTTGCCGACGATTTTTCCGTAGGGCAAATTCATCAGTTCGGCCACGGGCATCAGGGCCAAATCGAGATGATGAGCCATGAGTCGCAAACGCATGTCGGACGGAAACCATTCGGAAATCAGCGCGCCGGGCGTTTTTTGCGGCAGAAAATGGACAAGCGGCCAAGCATTGCAGTAGGGAACCGTGCCCATGCGGAGCGGCCGGTCGGTGTCGATGGTGTCGTGGGTTCTTTTGGGCATGTTTATTGTTGTTGCGTTATTCTTTTGAAGATGGCAACTCCGCACGCAGTTGTTCGATCATTTCCAGCGTGGCGGCCTCAATGGCGGCTTGCCAATTCTGCTCGCCAAACTTCGATTGGAACGGCTCTTTTTTATACGCGAAAATAATGCCGCGCGAATTGTTGATGATCGCCCCAAGACCGTTTTCGTCAAAAGCCGCCGCGACCGCTTTGGCCGAGCCCCCCTGTGAACCGAAACCGGGCACGAGAAACCAGCAATTCGGCATGGCAGCCCTGAGTTCGGCCAACTGCGTCGGCCAAGTCGCTCCGACCACGGCTCCAACGCTGCCATAAATTTCGTTGGCCTTCTTCGTGGACAGCGATAATTCTTGAACATGCTCGGCAACACGCCGGTACACCGTTTTGCCCATACTATTTTTGCTGTCGACCACCAAGTCTTGCAGCATGGCCCCGCCGGGATTGGACGTCTTGACCAGCACGAAAACGCCGGCGTCGCGATCGTCGGCCATGTTCACAAACGGTGACAGCGAATCGTCGCCCAAGTACGGCGAAACGGTCAGGGCGTCGGCCCCCCAGGGCGAATTCTGGCCCAAAATTCCGGCGGCGTAGGCTTCGGCGGTGGAGCCGATGTCATTGCGTTTGCCGTCAAAAATCACGACCAGTCCTTTGCTCCGGGCATAGCGCACCACCGTGGCCAGCGCGACCATGCCGGCGGGGCCGTACTGTTCAAAAAAGGCCGACTGCGGTTTCACGGCGGGAACCAGCGGAGCGACGACATCAATCACAGCGCGGCAAAATTGCTGGAAAGCCGCCGCCACGTCCACCGCATTGTTCGGATCAACGCCGCTTCGTATGATTTCCGGCAGCGAATCAAAACGCGGGTCGAGGCCCACAAGCACCGGGTTCTTCTTCGTTACAATGGCCTGAGAAAGCGTGTTGGAAAAAGTCATAGATAGAGTAGATGTTACGGTTTATACCCAAACCGTTTGACGTATTTCAGGAATACGGCCCAGAAACGTCATGTTAACAAGCCACCCAGCGTTGGACAAACACTGGCCGCAGGGTTGACAGGCGGCGATTCGGGAAAATCAAAACGCTATAGGTATATCGACCTCAATCGTGGCTCGAATCGGATAGTGGTCCGTGGGATACCGGCCATCCTTGTTGGTGCGGATGATTTCCGCCTCCGTGCATTTCACGCCGGGCGACACAAAAATGTAATCGATTTTCGCGTTGGGCGTCATTCTGTTTCGCGTGCGCTCCACCCCTCGAAAATCGTGAAACGTTGCCACATCCATCTCGTCGGGATGCACCAAACGAAACGTGTCTAGCAGAGCCAGCGGCGGCGTGCAGGTTTTCCCGGCCAGTTCCACGGTCTCGCCTTTGAGGTAACGAATGGCCGAGCTGTTTTCACCGCAGTTAAAATCGCCCATCAGGACAATCGGAACCGGCGGGCCTTCCAACGGCAGCAGGCGTTTCAAAATGGTCTCGGCGGATTTTTGCCGGGCCGATTCGCCGACATGATCGAAATGCGTGGAATAAACGAACAATTTCACGCCGGTGGGCTGGCCATCTTGGCGTTCGTGAAACAACGCGCCGGTTGCAATGCGAGGGCAGCCGCTTTGGTCTTTCCAGGTGATCGAACCGGGAATTTCCGGCGTGTCGGAGAGCCAGAACGTGCCCTGAACTTTTTCGTCAGGCTGCCAGCGATCTTTTCGATAAAAGACAGGCGACGATTCGCCGAATTTCGCGTTTTTCTCTCGGCCACGCACCACAACGCCGTATTCCGGTAGATTTTTGGACAGATAGTTAAGCTGGTTAAAATTTTTGTTCGGATGAATCAGAACTTCCTGACCGCCGATGAAATCGTATGGCTCCTGTTTGACCAGATCGAGCAAAAATTCCTTGCGTTTTGACCAAGAATTTTCTTTGTCATTGGCGGAACCAACGCGGACATTGATCGACACAACACGGATCGGCGGCGATGCGGAGCACTCCGAAGCAGAGCAAAATGCCACAGAAACGAGCAGGATGGCAACAGCTAGTAACATGGTCTTGAGGACGATGACGGCTCTGGTGGAACCGTTGTCACGAGGGCAGTGAGCACGGAAAGTCGGTCTCATTACTGGTAGGGCAGTAGAGTTGGAACGTCATTCTATTGGCGTTTTGCAGTCCAATCACTCGGCGGTCTCTTCGTTCGGTTCCTCCGGCACTTCGTCCGTGGGTTCCTCGGTCGGCGGCTCAGTTGGCGACTCTGCCGTGGTTTCGTTGATGGCCGTGATGTTGCCGACTTTCACTCGCGCATTACCGATGTACAGAATCGCTTCGCCGTTTTCGATCTTGACTTTATCGACTTTGCCCGACACGGTATCGCCACTGGTGTCCACGCCCGTGACACGCTGGCCGATCAAGCTCGACGCCGTCGAAAGCGACTGGCCCAGCGACAAGGCTTCAATGGTGGACGACAGCTTGTCACTGGAGGTGATCGAGCGCATTTGATTGATCTGCGTGAGCATTTCCGTGTTGCTCATCGGATTCATCGGGTCTTGATTCTCCAGTTCGGCCACCATCATTTTGATGAAGTCCGTCATGGTCAAATCGTTGAGCCGATCCGATGTCGTCGCACCGGTGGCCTGGCCATTGAGTTGGTCGAGAATGTTGTTACCGATAGCGGACATGATTGTCTCCGTGCTGTAAACGAGCTGCACTCTGCGAGTGCAGACGATCTCCGAACGATGGCGTCTTTCGTGATACGCCTGCGGTCACAGACCGCAGCTCATCCTATCGTGTCGTAAACAAAAACTACGGGCGAGAGGACTTGAACCTCCAAGCCTTGCGGCACCAGATCCTAAGTCTGGCGTGTCTGCCAATTCCACCACGCCCGCATACCTTATGCGTTTTAGCTTTCCCGAATCGCCACCCCTCAACCCTGCGGGATTTGTGGTTGCTCCACATGACGTTTCTGGGCTGTACTCCTAAGGATACCTGTATCCACCGAAATTCTAGCAATTTTGAGCGAAATGGCAACGCCGGGAGCAAGAAAGACCACGCCGTTCAGCCGGCCTGCCCCGCAGCATGTTGCGCCACCTTTTCCGCGGCGTCATACGCGCTGCGAATGCAGTTGGGAATGCCCACGCCGTGAAAAGCGTTGCCCGCCAACGCCAGCGTGGGTTCCGCCGAGGCCAGCGTTTCAATATCCCGCACCAATTCCCGGTGCCCCAGATGATACTGCGGCATGGTTCGCGGCCAGTGAGCCAAGGTGGTGAAAAGCGGCTGCCCTTCGATTCGCAACATGTTTTTTATCTCGGAAAAAAGCAGCGGGACAATTTCCTCTTCGGGCATTTCCGCCGCTTCCGGCATTCGTGCTCCGCCGGCGAAAATCCGAATGAGCAGCTTGTCCGACGGAGCACGGTGCTCGTATTTGACGCTGCTGAAACTGCCCGCCAAAATGGGACTTCGCTCGATTTTTGGCACGACAAATCCCATGCCGCGTATTTTTTGTTTCATCTGCGCTTCGTCAAACGCAAAGGTCGCAATGGCCGTGCCTTCGTGCGAAATTTGTCCGAGTTTTCGTGACAATTCCGGCATGGAGTCGGCCAGCAATCGCGCCGCTTCGTGGGACGAGGTGGCCAGAATAATCGCACCATACGTCTGGCTTTTGGCTTCTGACTTCTGACTTCTCGTTTCCAGTTCCCAGCCGTTTGGCGTTCTCGTTAATTTCATCACTTCACAGCCCAGTGTGAGCGAATGTTCCGGCAGTTTGGCGACCAAGGCGTCACACAGCGACGAAAGCCCGTCTCGCAGTGTCATAAACATACTGTAACGCGCTCCGCTCTGCTCGGCCAAGTGGGCTGAACGGTTGGCGGCGAGTTGGCGTTGCATGGCTCGAATCAGGGAGCCGTGGTCGCGTTCCATTTCGCGGAACCGGGGCAACGTGGCCAAGACGCTGAGTTTTTCCATGTCGGCGGCGTAAACTCCGCTGACGAGCGGTTCGACTAAGCGTTCAAAAACTTCTTTGCCCAGTCGGCGGCGGACGAATTGCGACATGGTTTCGTCCTCGTCGTCTTTCCGAGCCGGCATGAAAAGTTCGAGACCGGCCCGGAGTTTTCCCAGCGGCGAAAGAATCGGCGTGGTCGCCATGGGCCAAAGTTTGGTCGGGGCCATCATCAAAAAACCGTCGGGCAAAAGATGCAAGCGGCCTTTTCTGACGACATAAGTTCGTCGCACTTTTGCATTCGTTTGCACCAGTTGCTCGCCCAACCCCAGTTCTTTGGCCAGTTGCACGGCCCAGGGAACCGTGGTGATGAAATTGTCCGCGCTCTGCTCGATTTGAAAACCGTCACGGTTCAGCGTTTCCAGTACGCCGCCGACACGTTCCCGTCGATCATAGACATGGACGGTCATATTTTCCGTAACAAGCTGCGAGAGCCGATAGGCCGCGGAAAGGCCCGTGATTCCGGCTCCGAGAATGGCAATGTTCATGAAACAAAAAGGCGTCGAAAGTTACAGAAACAGAGACGAGAAATCAACGTCCGGCGGGCTGGCGGGGTCAAAAGCGGGCATTTCCACCACGGCGTCGGGCCGGCCCTGTTTTTCGAGGTGACGGCGGAAAAAATCGAGCGTGTCGCGACGGATAATATCTTCGGTGTTGCAAAAATGATTATACACCAAACCGGCCAGCGGGATACGCCGAGTCGCCAAAGCCTCCAGCGAAAGCAGCGTGTGATTGATACTGCCCAGACGGCCTGAAGTGACCAGAATCACCGGCACATTCATCTGACGCACGAGATCAAGGGCCAACAGCGTCGGCGACAAGGGCACTAAAAGTCCGCCCACTCCCTCGACGAGCAGCGTGTCGAACTGTTTTTGTAACTTCTCAAAAGCGTGGATGATGATTTCTGGAACGATTTCCCGGTTTTCCAGCGCTGCGGATAAATGCGGCGAGGCGGGCAAGCGAAACCGATACGGACAGGTCGTGCCGTCGATGTCTTCCGCTTGGAGATTCATGTCCATCAGTTTCCGGTGCGTTTGAATGTCGGCGGAAATATCGGTTTCCGTAACGCCGGTCTCGACAATTTTCATCGTGCCGACACGGACAGCACTCGTTTCGAAATGACGCCGGAACCAGCGGCCTAGCAAGCCCGTCGCGGCGGTTTTGCCGACTTCCGTGTCAATTCCGGCGATGAAATAATGCGACATAAGTCGATTTTGCTGAAAATCAATTCCGTGTGGTCAGCATTTTTGCGCGAAAACGTGCGAGCGCGTCACGGAAAAGCACGCACTCCGGGGCCAGTCGCACGACTTTTTCCTGCGTTTGCACTGCTTTTTCGTACTGTTTTCCGAGAAAATAAACATGGCCCAGCGTGTCGAGATACGCCGCCGAATCCGGGGCCGTTTTGAGTGCTTCCTCGATCAGCTTCAGCGCCACGGAAAAATCGCCGCCCGTGTTGGCCACGAGCCAGGCCGCCTGATTACAAGACTCAATCGTCTTGGAGCGGCGAAGCTCCGCATGTCCTTCCCGATGAATTTGCCGCTCGATATGCTGGCAGGCGTCATCAATTTTCCGTTCGATTGCCTGGTGGTACCGGTTGTCCGCCTCCGGTCGCCGGCCCCACTGCCACGCGAGAATCAGCACATCGACTTCATAAGGGTCTAACAGAAGTGCTGCGTCGGTCCGCTCTTTGACCGTGGCCCAGTCATTCGCCGCCGCAGCTTGTTGCCCTTGCACTAAAAGTCGGGCCACTCGTAATGGCCTGAGCCGCTCGGCGGAATTATTGTACCGCTTCTTGAATTCGTCGCTGTCAGCCCGCTGAATGGCCTCGTCGTAATATCGTACCGATTCGTCAAAGCGTTTTTGAAACAAACATGTTTCGGCAGCCCACTGACAGGCGTCCGTTTGAAACAGAATGTCGGCGTTGTTGATGACAAGATCAAAATGCCGCATGGCCCAGGCCAGACGATACTTGGATCGCAAAATTTTCGCGACGAGCAGATGGTCGTAAAAATCGCGGGACGCTCCCAATTCCAGCAAGTCCTCGCCGGGCGTTCCCGTCGCTTTTTCCGTTGGCAGCGCTGCGGCGGCAGCCACGGCGTGATCACGCTCCGCCGTCAAACCGGCTCCCTCTTGCAGTTCGGCCAAAGCGTAAAACAGCAAAATATCGTTTCGATTTCCGTGGCGAATAGCGTTGTATTTCGGATTCGTTTGAAACCGGGCGATGCGTGCCGTCAGTTCTCGCACTTGTTTTTGGAACGATTCGTCCGTCGTGCCGTCGGCGACGGGCGGACGCTCCTCCATTTTGCAACGCAAATCGGCGAAAGCGGCCAAGAGCTGGAGCAATTCATCGTCGCCCACATCGTGGAGTATGTCCCGGAGCGAGCGATACCACTGTTGTTGCAGCCGGGGCGACACCGGCGGCGACGCGATTAAACCTTTGACGGCCTCGGCGCGGAGCGCCTCGTTTTCATCGAAGCGAGCCATGCGACACAGAGCTTGCAGACCTTCACCGTCCGGGTAATCTGCCAGCGGATTGCACAAAAACCAAATGATCTTGGCCTTTTCCGCCGGATCGGTTTGCAGTTCATAATTGGTCGTCCAATAACGTACCGATTCATTGTCCCGCGTCAGGGCCTGTTGCTCCAACTGCGACAGAATGCGTTCGGCACGACGCGCGATTTCCGGGTCGGCATCGTTTTTGGCGCGTTGCAGTTCCGCAAACGCCGCCTCGCCCTGCCGGAGCAAATGCTTTTCGGCCCGCTCTCGCACCACAAAACTCTCAGCGCCCAATTTTCGTACCAGTTGAGGAATGGTGGCGTTTTCCGCTGGGAGCGCTGTCGTTGCGAGACTAAAAAGCAAAATGAAAACAGATCGCATGGTCGAAGCGTTTTGGTCTATTGCACGGAATCTCAATACGGCCCGGACGCGGCATATTTTTTGGCGAGATTTCGATAAAGGCGCGTTGTCGGGAAGACGGGTTCAGGTTTGCGTTCCACGGTCTTCGGGGAACGCAAGCTCCCGATTTTTTCTTGGGGCACATCGGTTTCCGCCACCGCCGTGCTCGTTTCCACGCGATCACTCGCCTGCAAGCGTTTCTCGACCAAGGCCAGTCCCCGGAACATGGCATTCAGGCCCGCACTGCTCAGCATCGCCTTCGCGGCGGTCTTTTCTTGGAGCACGGCCTGCCAAAAACAGGTTGAACTGCGAACGATTAACGCCTGAAATTCTTTGTCATTTCGCGCACGCACGGACAAAACGCGACCGCCGTAAACGCGGTGGTCCGCACCACGCATGGTCACCAGATAACGATCCGTTTCGCCCAAAAAATCAAAAGGAATTCGCCGCTGATGGGCCTGGGTGGAACCGACGATGCCGTCATCCTTCGTTCCCGTTATAAAAAAACAGGGCGCGGTAATCGGGGCATAAATGTCTTGAAAACTTTTACCCTGTGCCGTGACCGGCGGACTCATCGCGAGCACCGCCTTGACGCGGGGATCATGCAACGAAACGCCGTTGTCGGGCGGAAGTTGTCCCGCCACAAGCAGAGCCGCCAAGCTGCCCAAGTCGTAACCGCCCACCCCGATTCTATCGAAATCCATACGCCGTGCCAGTGGGTCGCCCCGCCGCGCCAAGCGTTCGAGTTGATCCAACACGCAACAGATGTCCGAAGCCCGCGTTCGGCCCGTCCAATTGGCCCGATAGGCTTGTTCCAGCTCACGCAGAATCCGCAGTTTGCCTTTCCATACGTTTTCGTCGCTGCCGGGATGTTGGAGCATGACCACGAAAAAGCCGCGCGCCGCCCAAGCTTTTCCGAGATAGGCACAGCAATCCGGCGACCCACCCAGTCCGTGGGAAAAAATCACCACAGGATGTTTTTGGGCATGATCCGACGGAGCATAAATCCGCGTGGGAATCGCACGCCGTCTGGCTGCATCCCAAAAAGTCTGGCTGCGTATTTCGTATGCGTTTGATTTTTCCGAACTTCCGCCCTTCAACGCTTCGCCCAGTAAAGTCCAACGCTGGAGGGCTGGTCTGCCTGATGCATCGGGGATTTCAAAACGGTTTGGGTATAAAACGTAGGATTCCGCCGCGCAGCACTCGCCGGCGAAGCAGGGTATGAAGAACGCAAGTGTATAAAGTAACAAACGATAGGGTTTCATCACATCGCAGTGGATAGGCAATGAGTTGTGCAGGAAACGCGAGCGCAGACCTTCCTTACAGACAATATATCACCTAAAAGGGCACGCGAGAAAAGAATTTTCGGCCTGTGGCGTGCAAGAAATCAAAACGGCCGAACGGATAAAAGCACCATGCGGATTATAGCAACAAAACGGCCTATTCCGCTGCGGGTGAGCATCTGCACTCGCAGAGTGCAGCTCGTCAGAGGAATTTTTCGAGGTTTTCTATTTATAATGGACGCAAAACATGTTCAGCAGCGTCGAGAGCGAACTGCTGTTGCCGTCTTGGTAAATTTTGCTGACTTGGCAATCTACAACCGGGCCTTTGACGGGACTGATCAGAATTTTGCAGAGCTGCGACCGGAGTTTGAGCAAGGGTTCCAAGCTCGGACGTTTGAGGTCGGCGGCACTTTCGACCACGAGGACCAATTGCCGCTTTCGCCGCGCGGCAATCATTGAGAGCGTTGACATGGACTCGTGATGCTTGTCCGACAGAAACGAGTCGACCTGAAATTTTGCTTTTTGGGCTTCGACCAGATCGTTGCCGGAACCATAAATGATGGCATCGCCGCCGAAAGGACCGTTGGCCAACTCGTCAAACGTCGTGACAAAACAAGAAAAACCGCGATCCACGACGACCACTTCAACGTCAAAAAGGGGCGTATCGGCATCGGCGTGAGCTTCGGCGCGGGTTCCTTTGCGGTGGCCAATGTGTTTGATCGTGTTGCGGATGTCACGAAATCGGTCGGTTTGAACGCCGGTCTTGCCCACAATGCTGAAAAAATCCTCCGTAAAGACAAACGAGAAGCGGCGGTTCATCCGCGTGATTCGTTTTACAAAATCTTCAATACTCGCCATAATCCGCTCAAAATTCTCAACTCGCAGTTGCAGCTGTATAAAAAAATCTCCAACGCCAGCATTCTAGCCGATTGTGCGGGCAAAAACAAGTATAGGGACAGGCAAGAGTCGTTTTATCGCCCATTTTGCTCGCGCTCCGTATTTGACAACAGGGCTTGGGGTGTTAAAATGAACGAGATACTGAATATGAATAGTTTTGGTCACTTCACTTGTCCATTCCATCGCCGATAGAAGTCGGTAAACTAATGAGTAAAAACTATATTTTTCTGACAGGGGCCACCGGTCTGTTGGGGGCTTACATTCTCCGCGACTTGCTGCGACGACGACAGAAAGTCGCTGTGCTGGTGAGGCCGAGCAAGAAAGCGACGGCGGAGCAGCGTGTCAGAAAAATGCTGGCGGACTGGGAACACGACCAAGGCGAAATGCTGCCCCGCCCACTCGTTTTTTCCGGCTCGTTGCAACATGCCGATTGGTATAAGCCGCATCAAGATTGGTTTGCCGCGTCCTGCAAGACCGTCGTTCACTGTGCCGCCAGCCTGACATTTTACGGTGCTTGCGACGGTGAACCGTGGAATTCCAACATGTTGGGCACGCGAAATGTCCTTGATCTCTGTCGCCAGGCCGAAATTAGAAATCTACATTATTTTTCCACCGCTTACGTTGCCGGTTCGACGGCGCATTTTTACGAAAACGATCTTGATGTCGGCCAAACGCTGCGAAATGACTACGAACAAAGCAAGTTCGAGGCGGAAAAAATGGTTCGCTCCGCCGACCATCTCGACACGTTGACCGTTTATCGACCTTCCATCGTCACCGGCGATTCCAAAACCGGCTACACGACGACATTTCACGGGTTTTACGCCGTCTTGAAATTGGCTCACACGCTGGTTCAGCGGCTGCCGTTGGGGGCGACGAGCGGGCGGCGGCTTTTGGAGATTTTGGGTATGACCGGCCACGAGCGGAAAAATTTCGTGCCCGTCGATTGGGTGGCCGACGTTTTTGACCATATTTTTCACCGCCCCGAATTGCATGGCCAGACCTATCATCTGACTTCGCCGCAGCCGCCGACCTTGGCCGATTTTGTCGATGTGGTGCAGGACGCCGTCGAAACCTATTCGGACTTGGCCCAAGAAAACGATCCGCAATTGGCCTCGGAACACTGGTTTTTCGAAAATTATCGCGATCAAGTTCAGATTTACCGCGCTTATCTTCAGGACGATCCCCAGTTCGATTCGTCGCGGCTGCAAAAGGCGGCCCCCCAGTTGCCGTGCCCGGTCATGGACCGCGAACTTATGCTCTTCTTGGCCCGCTACGCCATTTTAAGCCGGTTTGGAAAGAAAAAACACGCCGCCGAAAAAGTGTTGGTGTAAAAGTGTTGGTATAACACCGCCCTGCTATCAGCATTATCGTGGGTCAATCTCTTCCCTTAACCCCGTTCGAGGAATACATGCTCACGGATAGCCATCCGGCCTATCCCATGAGTTGTTTTGTTTTCTTGCATGTCGCGGGCTCTCTGGACGAAACGGCATTCCGTCAGGCCATCACACAGACGCTCAAACTTCATCCGCTTCTGCATTCGACCGTCGAAAAAACAGGCAAAGTGCTGCGTTGGGTGGAATGCGAGACCGAGCCGGTCATACAATTTGTGGATGATGAGTTGGCGCTGAACTCGGCGGCTCCGAGCGGCATTGATCTCTTTGTGGAACCGGGCCTGAAAACGGCCGTGCTCCCGTCCGACACGCCGGGCCGGCGGACAATTCGTTTTGAAGTTCATCACAGTGCCGCCGACGCGGGCGGAATGCTGCGTTTTATCGAAGACGTTTTTGCAGCGTATGCCGAAATCAAAAAGAACGGGACGACGGCTTTCACGCGTCCGGCGGTCGAGCCGGAACTGCTGAGCCGACGCGGTCGCTTTGGCTGGACGTTTTGGAACTTTCTGCGTCTTTTGCCGCAACAGATTTGGGGCTTGGATCGGGCCAGAACGTTTTTGTTTCATCGAATCATCCCTCTGGTTCCGCAGAAGCCCGATTTATCACGGCAAATGCCTCCGCCGGCATTTCCGGCCCTGCTGAGCCACGAGTGGGACGTTGACCAAACGCGGCAAATCCGGGATCGAGCCAAGCAGGCGGGGCTGACGCTCAATGATGTTGCCTTGGCCGGCACGTTTCAGGTTCTGAACGCATGGCGGGAACAGCAAAAAATACCATGCCAACGTGGTTATTTGCGTCTGGCGGTTCCCACCAATTTGCGAACGGCGGCGGATCGCCTCATGCCGGCAGCCAACATCGTCAGCATGGTTTTTTTGGACAGGAAACCGGCGGAAATTTCCGATACCGAAGAATTTTCGCAACGCATTCACCGCGAAATGGAGCACATCAAACGCTGTAATCTGGGCTGGGCCTTGATTCACGGCCTCGCCGTGTACCGCCGCTTGTTCGGCAGTTACAAAAAAATGATCGATCAAAACCGCTGCTGGACCACGGCCACGGTCTCCAATTTGGGCGTCTGCTTCGCCGAGGCTCCTTTTTTGAAACGAGACAGACGCATTTTCTTGGACGACGAGTTGGAATTACTGCGTCTCGATTCCGCTCCGCCGATTCGGCCCCAATCCGCCTTGGGAATCTGCCTGCTCTGCTATGCGGGCCGACTGACGGTCAACATGCAGTACGATACGACTGTGCTCCGCGCCGACCAAGCCGAAACAATTTTTCAGAAATGGTGCGATGTCTTCAAGGAATGAGCGGTTCTTGTTTTTCCGGCGTGAGCGGCTACAATGCGGGGACGATTATACCCTATGCGTTTTGGTTTCCCAGTGCGCCGCCCTTCAACCCTGCGGGATTCAGGGCTTGTCGGTTCGACGAAACTGGGA
>QMCD01001820.1_pt1 | contig 12477 bp, 12 predicted proteins | sample 1821841 | NCBI WGS metagenome assembly QMCD01 (sample SAMN01991225, study PRJNA193472) | Termite gut metagenome, whole genome shotgun sequencing project. | isolation source: worker | host: Macrotermes natalensis | reverse complement strand
TGTTCATCGTATTTAATTGTTTGTCAGACAATCAAATATACTCAATTTGTTGAGAATGAACAACTTCTTTCTTATTTATCTAAATGCACTACGGGTTATCATATAAATTTTTGTTGTCTTAGAGTCTGTTAGAGTCTGTTTAGAGCGATAAAAGTAGAATTAAAAAACAAGAATCTGAAATTATTCATTACCTTTGTATGGTATATTTTTTTAGGAGATAGGCCCAAATATACTTTAACCATACCCTTATTGTGTGTTGAAATGAAAAATGTAATGATTTTATGGACAACGTTGTTGCTGACGGGTTTGTTGACCGTCGCGAAAGCGCAGCAGGTGGAGAAGATGAACAAGGAGGTATTTCTGGAAAAAATCTGGGACTTCGAACAGAATAAAGAGTGGAAATACAAGGGTACCAAACCGGTTATCATCGATATGTACGCCGACTGGTGCGGCCCCTGTAAAAGGCTCTCCCCCATCTTGGAGCAAATCCAGAAAGATTTTGGTGACAAACTTCAAATCTACAAGATCGATACGGACCGTGAACAATTGCTCGCCCAACTGTTTCAGGTAAGCAGCATTCCCCTGCTGATCTTTATTCCGGTAGAAGGGCGCCCGGTGGCTGTTGCCGGCCTGCGTCCGCAAGTAGAGTTGGAAAAGATCATCGCAGAACGGCTGCAGGTAAAAAAATAATCTTTGTATGATCGAGTTTCTGCAACAGTTGGATCAGCAGCTTTTGTTATCGATCAACAGTTGCCGCACTCCCTTCTGGGATTCGTTTATGTGGATCTTCTCCGGCAAAATGACCTGGGTCCCGATGTACGCCGCCATCCTGTATGTTATTCTGCGCAATTTTAAACTATCGGTTGGCTTTTACCTGGTTGTGGTGATTGCACTTACCATCCTTTTTACCGATCAGGTATGCGCTTCCTGGATCCGCCCGTGGGTGGAACGGATGCGCCCCTCCAACCTCAACAATCCGGTGTCCGAATTTATTCACATCGTCAACGGAAAAAGAGGGGGGCGTTACGGTTTTCCCTCCTGCCACGCCGCCAATTCGTTCGGCCTGGCATTTTTGTTCCTTTTTTTCCGCAGAGGGCCTGTCACAGTGTTTATGCTGTTGTGGGCTGCCGTTAACTCGTATTCCAGAGTGTATTTAGGCGTCCACTATCCAGGCGACCTGCTGGCCGGCATGGTGGTTGCATTGGCCGGTGCCTCCCTGCTCTTTTTTCTCTCCCGTTTTTTCCTGAAACAGCCCCGGGTGGCCGGGTTCCTGCACTATTCGGGCAATGTTCGGGAGCGGCTCGAAGGCCGTAAGCCCATCGAACAGAAAAACGTGATCCTCTACGCCGGCCTCCTGACCATTGTTCTCTTTACGGTCTATTCACTGTATTGAAATTGATCCCTGCCTTACGGGCCTGTACATGTTGCAGCCTGCGGGCGACAGCATACTGTTTCCCGTCTTTGATAAAGTTGGCCCCTGTTTGCTTAAACCAAAACGAAACCCGCTGCTCCACACATACATTCCGTAACTCCATCACCCAGTCGAAATTACACGGACGCACCCCGTACCCCGATTCCCCTCCGGCAACCACCTGCTCGACCCAGGAGCCGATGTTGTACGGAGCGAGATCAATGCGCTCCAAAAGCGGTTCGCAGATGATGATCTTATGCTTTACCGGGGCCGATCTGAAGATCGGCAGGCGGTAGTCCGCCCGGTCCTGATTTTCGACCGTGCAACAGATGGTTACGTGATCGTACCCGTCGCCCCAATCATCCGGTAAAACCTCCTGCAGGCGGTCGATCCGTTTGGTGATCATCAGGAACCGCAGATCGCTCCGGGCCCGGATCATATCCCACGCCTCGGCACGCCACGGGTCGGCGTCTTCCAGAAAAAAATCGGACGTAAAACAGGTATAGACCAACGCCCCCGACGGAATTTTGTATTCTCCGTTGCGCTTTTTCTGAACAGGCAGGTCAAAACTCTTGGTTTTGGTGACAATACTGCTGTCAATACCCCTTTTCGAATCGCCCCGGTAAACATAGCAGTGCGCACAACCGGCACTCAACTTATGGCAGCCGTGCCACAAGTTCCACATCTTTGATGCCGGTTCAATAGCATTCTGGGTCATTTGTCAACACAATATCATTCGTTATTTCCGAATCAGCACTCAAACCGGAAGTCGGTTATCTGTCTTCACCTAAATAGTGACTACGCATATATTTCTGTGTCCGGGGACAATACACAAGGCATTTCAGGCAAGTGTTGCATCCGTACACATCGACAATTTCGTCGCGCTTTACAGCCGGAGACCAACAAACGCCTTTCAGGACGTGCCGCTCGCAGATATCCACGCATACAGTGCAACTGCCGCATTGAGGTGAGAGCGGTTCGTGCCGCATCGTTTCCAAGGGCGCATCGGTCAACAACGTGCCAAGGCATTGCGCCGCACCGTATTCGGACGTAATGAAGAGGTTGTTCTTCCCAATCCATCCCGCACCGCTCATCACCGCAAGTGTTTTATCAGGCAAAACCGACGTGTGCGTTTCGGCATCAAATACTCCTTCGGCCTCCAACCGTCCGTCCGACTGCGACACCGCACGGTACCCCTCCCCGGTGAGAAATCCGGCTAATTCGTCCGCAACCTTTCCCGCCGTGATTTCGGTCAGCGAATATTCATCATCGTCGAAACGATAATTGTCCGCAATTCTCACCGCGACATAATCGGGCGTGTCGAAAACTTCTTGAATGTATTTCGGGGTCAGCGGAAGCGCGAAAACAACGGCATTCGGAAGCCCTCGGTTCTGCTTCTCACTCAGGTGCGACACATCGACAAAACGTATGAATTTTGCGCCGCACGCCGCAAGTTTATGCTCTATTTTATGGTTTAGGCAGTTCATTCTTCAAAACTCTGTTCGACAATTTTGCCCGCCGTGTCAATGATGTCGGTCCTCAGCCACACCGCGTCATATTCTCGTGCAAACAACCTCGCCAAATCCGCTTCGCGCCACGGGCGAAAGGTGAAATCAGCCGTCATGTCAGGCTTTTTATGTGTTGTTTCAGTTTCCTGATCGCCCACAGCTTCGCGAACTCCGTGTTCGCCGCCTGAATGAGTGCCTGTTTTGTTGTTGGACGCGGCATAACTATTCTATATTTAGATTTGTCGTGATTTTTGTTCTGTCCGGGCTACTTGCCTTTGCCTACAAAGATAGCCAGAACTCAATTACTATTGCCGTTAATATTCGATTTCCACAGGCAGTTCAGCGGCGGCTTCGATCAGTACTCGGATGTCACCTACCCCGATCTGTCCTTTGAAAATATTGTTCTCTTTGATCAGTCGATTGATTCGTGTATGCAGATCGGTCGGGTCCGCTTCGGAAACCTTCTTTGCACTGTCCACCCCCAGATCGTATAACATTTGCGCATAAGTCGCTCCAACCCACTTGATTCTCGACAGATCGGCGAGATGCGCGAGCTTCAAAAGCTCCTCCGGGTTCGTTCCCGTCGCCTCGGCAAGCCCGGCGTCGGATCCCGTTATTTTTTCCAAATCGATATAGTAGCCCATGACCTTATCTCTACTGCAATTTCATCACATCCTCTGGAAACAGGACATTTTCCATTGTTCCAACAGGCGGAACTTTCAAGAACAATTTTGGAACGATAGCATGCCCCCTGGCAAACGGCAATTTCTCGGCTTTTGCCACAAGTTCCGCCAGCAGGCGATCGCTGTCCTCTCCGTTCGTCCACTTGCATTCACCGACAAGCAGATATTTCTTGTCAAACGACTCTGCAACAACATCCAACTCGATGCGTTCATCCCTCGACACACTTCCCCACCAGCGACGAGCGATATCATAAGTGATGCCGTCGATCTCATTTCCGGATACCGTCTCGCGACATAGTTTCTCCCAATACTCGCCTACATAACCCGAAAATTGGCTGTCGAGAGTGGCAAGAATCGGCTGTATGCGTCCGAGTTCAATGAACGAGCGGTTCGGAATGATGAACCGGAAATAGAAATCCATGAACGGGTCGGCGATCTTGTAGAGGCTTTTCTTCGAATTTTTCTCGTTCTCGCCGAATGGGATCTCTTTGGTCAGATAGTCGAGCAAGATCAATTTTGCAAGGGGGCGCGAAAGGTTGGTCGCAATTTCGCCGCTGCGTCCGGCAATCTCGGACAGACGATGAGCGCCCGCCCCGACATACGACATGATCGTCGAAGTTTTGACAATATCCTTGATATCGTCCTTGAAGAGTTTCAGAGGCTCCTCATAGAGTGTCCCGTTTACGGATAGTAGATTGGCTTCGATGGCTTCACGCAGATTGGTATATCCTTCCCGCAACTCCCAATAACGTGGTACTCCGCCCCATACGGCATACTCCTCTACGGCGTCAAGAGCCGAAACGCCAAGAGCCTCCATAATGTAAGGCACTTTTATCGGCGCAATCTTCAAAATCGCATCTGCACGACCATAGAGTGGTGACGAGGCGTCCAAAACCAGCCCGTACATCAACTGTTGCGACGAGCCGCAGATGATCAAATTGAATTTCAGTCGTTTGGAATCGAGTTTGTTTTGTAGGATGGACGGCAGATCGGGACTGCTGCCGACAAGGTAGGGGAATTCGTCGATACAGAGCGTGAATTTCTGCGATGCACGGTCATTCAGTGTATCTAAAAAGACATTCCAATCGGGGTAAATTACCTTATCGAATCCGGGAATGATAGTCGATGCGATCATTTTAGCCAGCACCTCTCTTTGTAGATTCGCATCGGTCTGGTCGGCCAAATAATAGACATCACTCTTCCCAAGCGTTCGGGTGATCAGGGTCGATTTGCCCAACCGCCTACGTCCATAGACCACCGTGAATGTCGGTTTGGCGGCATTCAATACCTGTTCGAGCCTTTTGCTCTCCTCTATTCTATCGACAAATTTCATAGCTATTCAATAATTATGCAATGCAAACATAATGTTTGTTGAGCATAATTCCAAATTTCATTCCTTAATTCTGCTTATCTATCGATGCAAACGTATCGGTATAACTCAGATATATTTATTATCTTTACGATGCGTAATAATACGCATTCTACTGCGTAAAATGTAACGACATGTATAAAAGAGCAGAATATCAAATCATTAAAAACAGACTTGAAGAGCAGCGGAGATTCATTCAGGTCGTTATGGGTGCCCGTCAGATAGGTAAATCGACCGTTGTCAAGCAGGTGCTTAAAGATCTGGAAGCTCCTTATCAGTTGTTCTCCGCCGATAATGTTCCGGCTACGAACAGTGCTTGGATTTCTAATTGTTGGGCGGCTGTTCGCAGTTTGAAAGAGAACCGTGGTTGGGAAAGTATAATTCTCGTTATTGATGAGATTCAGAAGATAGCTAATTGGAGCGAAGTCGTGAAAAAAGAGTGGGATAATGATACATTTCATGATCGTACTATCAAAGTCTTGCTTCTCGGCAGTAGTCGCGTACTATTGGAAAGAGGATTGTCAGAATCCTTGGCAGGACGATTCGAAGAAATCCGTATGAGCCACTGGAGCTATCAGGAAATGAAAGAATGTTTTAGCTTCTCGCTTGACCAATATCTGTTCTACGGAAGTTATCCCGGTGCGGCATCTTTGATTGATGATAACGACCGCTTTCAACAATATATTCAATCGTCCATTATTGAGGCTACGATCAATAAGGATATCTTAATGGATACTCCCATAAGCAAGCCTGCTTTGCTGCGGCAGGTATTCGAGCTGGGAGCTGCTTACTCCGGAGGGTTGCTCTCTTTGAATAAGATGTTAGGTTCGTTACAAGATGCTGGTAATACAGCAACTTTGGCCGGATATATCAATTTATTGGACGAAAGCGGACTGCTTTGCGGACTTCAGAAATTCAGTATGGATACGGCAAGACGAAAAGCCAGCATCCCCAAGTTGCAGGTTTACAACAATGCGTTGAAAATGGTGTATAATCCCCTTACTTTTGAACAAGCGATCCTTGACCGTAAAGCATGGGGGCATATCTTTGAATCGGGTATCGGAGCTTATCTTGTCAGCCAAGCATTTACCCATCGTTTTGAGGTGTTTTACTGGCGCGAACGCAATGATGAGGTGGATTTCATTCTGCGAAAGAAAGGTTCGGTAATAGCCATTGAAGTCAAGAGCAATGCGGAGAAGAGAACGGAAGGACTGGATAAATTCAGACAACTCTTTAACCCTCAATCCTCATTTATTGTCGGAGATGGTGGAATTGGCGTCGAAGATTTTCTTTCGATGGATATAAGGAAGTTATTTTAAATGTGGAGTTCCTAACCTGCACAAAAAAGGCGCTCACAATGAACGCCTTAATAATCAATTGGAATCTATGCGAATCGTTGGAAATCACCCTTTACTTTTCGATACAGCATATTCATAGAATTGAATAACAGCGTTCTACGCTTTAAACGGTACAGACCTCATTTTTACAACTTCACAGAATTTGGGGACAAATGCAAGTTGTTGTTTATGAACACTTTCGATATACGTGATGTACCGCTATTTTTCAGCCCATTTGTAAGGGTCGGAAATCAACTTTAGTAGGTTGATTATTTGACTGTTACCGCATTAGGGTTATAAATGGTCTGCAGGGAAAAGATAGGCATTCTTTAAGAATTGTTATCCATTCCAAAGCTATATCTTACAACATTACCCACTTCCCTGCTTTAGTAGAACCTTCGTGCTTGATGACGCCTTTTTGGGTTAGCTGTTGCAAATGATGCCTTATACTTTCGGATGAACGGTTCAATAATGCAGCTAACTCTTTACGTGTCACATGCGGATTAGTCCTTATTATTGCTACTATCTCTTCTTGGATGTTCTTGGGGGTTTCTTGGGGGTTTCTTGGGGGTTTCTTGGGGGTTTCTTGGGCTTCCTGCATATTCTCTGCCCCAAAACCCGCCTCAAAATACTTTCCTGAAACTTTTTCCACTACCTTGAAAGCCGTAATCAGCGAGAAATCAAATGCAGCTTCGCCATTACCATTTTCTTCCAACTCCTTTTGAACCCGATACACGCCACGGCTGAACCGGTTGACGTAACCCAATATCTTCATGGCCTCGGCTATAAACGGATTACGATAGTCGCTTACATTCGGGAAATTAGCAGGGCTGACTTTTCCATATAACCCACCGGGATTTTGAACTTCAATCCGATCGTCGTATTCATAGAATTGCACCGGGGCATTGGTTTCATAATCGCGGTGCATAATGGCATTCATCAGCAACTCGCGTGTAGCCCAATAGGGATATTTGGAAACAGTTTCCTCCCTTACCTTTACGTTCTCCTGCGGCGTGTTGTATATCAAAAACTGAAGCTCCTTGGTCATAAATCGCGAGTTAAAAGATCTTGAATTAACATATTTTGAATGTTATAACAGCAATTATTAATATCAATGCTGTGTTGTGGTAGTTTTAGAGTATGCTCTATATTACTTATTCCATTTCTAAATTTTAAAGATTTTTTTAATATTTCTCCGACTGTGCTATTTTGTCTCCATAAGAAATTGACAAGAGGGTTATTAAAGTATTTACCTCCCTTATCATCAGTGATAGCAAAGAGTGATTCTTGCACAACCAATCTGTACTCCCAGTCAATTCCTTCGCTATCTGCGACATGTATCGCAACGAATTCATTGTTATCGACATTAGCGATTATTGTTTTCTTTAAATAATTTAACTCATTTAGAATTTTAAATACAGAAAGTAGTTCCTGTTTATAAATTGGAGACATTATATTGTCGTGCGACAATGGATTCAAAAGAATATTTTTGTGTTCAATAAGTTTTTCATATGGTTTGAAATCCAATGACATGTGTTGGCATAAGGCCTTGAAGTTATTTATAAGCTTTTCCAATGGCAAAGGTTTGCTACCGTCTTCGTCTGTAATTATTATACAAAGATTTTTGGGTAATAAATTACACAAAACTCGCTCACATTCTTTGCGCAAATAGTTTGCGCAGGCAGGATAATCAAATAGTTTGAGGTATTTTTCAGCACTATTTATGTAAGATGTTGGGTCTATAATAATTGGGACAGGGATATCGGTTTCATAATGCTGCTTGTTATACATCTCCTTAAATACCCAAGATTCACCATTAGTTATGTTGCTTATTCGCAATTTGGCAATATTGTAGAAAGCCCTATCATGGGTTAATATAAGCAATTGAAAATCGGCTGATTTCTTAAGGATAATATCTAAAACAACATCTCTATTACTCATATCAAGACTGACCAATAGGTCATCTAAAACAAGAATTTTACCTCCTCCGGAATTTTTCAGTTTCTCGTCTAACATTCCTAGCCTAATAGATAAAGCAATAGCCGTAAGCTTGGCTTCATTTAAGAAAATATGCGGCTTAATAATATTATTTTTTGAGCTGTCTAATGCTTTGTGAATGTATGTTAATTCCAATAAAATTTTAGGCCTATGAATATGCCCATCTTTAGCTCTTATCCCTACCCGTGGATCATCCTTGCCTTTGTGCCTGATCTCGTAAACAACTAAGTCTAGAGAGCTACACACCCCGAGTTTGACAACTTTATCAGTATAAGTTGTTTTTGTGCTGGGTGTAAGTAATAATTCGCTTTGCTCAAAATCTTCTGGCAAAAAGTCAACTCTGAGAAATCGTAAAAAATTCTCTCTATTATACGGTGTGGTGAATTCCATAGCAACGATATTATTGTAATTCTTCAGATAATATTAATGTTTCAGTGCCTTCGTCTATTCTCCCAATTGTAGCTAATTGCCTGATCAAATAGTCGTGCTCTATGTTGTGTGGTAATGTGCAATAATCTTTGGGAGTAAGTTGAGTTATAAACCTTAATTCGTACCCAGACAATCCGTCTGATTTAATAACATTCATTAAGTCAAAGACATAGTCCTGACTAAGGCTTCTTGTTGCCTGTATGACCTTAACCTTTTTTATTGCTTCGAGCCTTTGCTTTTCATTTTTATCTTCCGTCTGATTCTTGAACAAACTGGATTTTACTTGTTGATAAACGCAATCGAACATCTTAGAGACTTCAAATGGTTCTTCATTAGGCATTGCTTCAAAGAGAGATAGGGCCTCCTCTGCGGATAATGCAACAGGAGCCTTTTGAGTAGAATCTCCGAATTTGAATACATAATCGTTACCCTTTTTACCAAATATTAATACCCCCTGGAAATGGTGACTATTCTTTCTAGCTATGCGTGCCTTATGAGGAATCTCTGCTGCGTACAGCAAATCATTGCTTCCCTTTAAAGAGTTCAACAAGAGGCGGTATTTATTATCCCAAGAAGCAGATTCACTTTGTCTCAACTCTTTGTCGTATCGCTCTTTGAAATAAGATTTCAGTTCCTCATCATGTGTCAAGGCTTTTGTGTCCTCGCCCATAATTGCGTGGATCATAGCCATTTTTAGCGTAGAGATCTCTTTTGTTCGAGTCTCAATCTCCCCTACAGCTGTCGGGAAGTAGTTGAATATGTATAATTCATCGAACATCTTTTTATTTATACGGTTAATCCTGCCAATTCTCTGAATTACTCGAGTGGGGTTGTATGGAATGTCATAATTGAATATGGCGCCGGCCCGGTGTAGATTATAGCCTTCAGAGATGGCGTCAGTTGCAATTAATACATGATAATCGTCACGTTGTAGCTCACACTTATACCCTGCATCAAAATTAGCCCTAATCGCTTCCTTATTTGAGCTATTAGCATCAGCAGAAGTGTATTTCATCACTTGGAGAGATGTCTCGTTTAGCATATCCCCCAAATAATTGGCAGTATCGGCAAACTCCGTGAAGACAATTAGTTTACGGTTAGGTTCTCGTTTTTTAAAATCGTAGAGTATCTGTTTGAATGCATCCAACTTTGGATCAGAATGAATGTGAAATAACTCTTCCTTCTTTTTTGTCTTAGAATTATATTGAGTCGTCGACTCTCCAAACCACTTCTTGCGAATTTCGCGTAATAGTTTTAAGTCTGATTCCACATCTCTTTTGAAATCATCCTTAATATATTTCATGTCTATCTCAAAAAAGCCCTTGTCAGTATATTTATCAAATTTTTCTGTTAACTCAGCGTCGATATCATCATTTGATGTTTCGTAAAAATCACCCACATCAGGCAGGTAGCCTTTTTTATAAATCGGGATTCTATTGCGTTTCTCTATCCAGCCTAGAATATGCTCTGATGAGTAAATCATATAGTTTAAGGACTGCATAAAAGCGAAAACAGAACTTTCAAATCTGCGTACAAGTAAGCGACGCATAAACCATGCGAGGTTTTCTTGCGTACCCAAAAGGAGGTTGTATTTGATTCCTGTCTTTTTTTCGAGTTCTTTTTCAAGTTCTCCCTTCTTCTCCGGAATAACATATGAGGTTGGCTGATATCGAGCTGCTTTAAAAAACGCCAATTCAGTACCGTTCTTTTTAGCATTATCTTTATGTTCTTGGGATGTCGCAATTTTATTCAGTGTTTCAGAGTATAAGTTTTCAAGATCACCTAATTTATACTCTAAAAGAATGGGGTCATTAGGCATTAACGATTTAATTCCTTGTTGAACCATATCCTCTTTGTATTCGGGAATCTCATCCAAATCTAATCTTGAACGCCTTACCACCAAAGGGGAGATTATGGAGCGTATTTTTTGGGCTATTTTATTCGCCTCTTTTTGAATCTCTTCCGAGTCTAATTTCTTTTCTTTCTGGCTCTTGATAAGAGCTTTGTAGTGTGCGATTAACTCCTTAAACGATGCGCCAAGATTCTCTACTGTTTTTAAAGTCGATTTAGACGGGACCTGAAAAAGTTTAAGCATTGCATAAACGTCTTCCGGCCGGTTGTTAAATGGCGTTGCGGTTAATAGAATTACTTTATTTCCTGAGCATAGGTTATGCAAGTTGGCATAATCCTGAGTGTACTCATTCCGATATTTGTGAGCCTCATCAACAATTATCAAATATTGCTCTTCTGGATTTACAACCGAATAATAATATTTCAGAGCTCCTTCAATATTACCGCTGCTAAAAACTGTTGCAGTAAAACCAAATTCATCTTTATATTCTTCCCACTGCAGCTTCAAGTGAGGGGGAGCGATAATAATTGCTCGCAACTTAAGATTACGCGCAACAGTGGAACCTACTATACTTTTACCAAGCCCAACAACGTCTGCGATTATCACTCCATTATGTGTTTCGATAGAACGTAATGCCATATTTACGGCATCAGTTTGATATTTAAGGTTTAGAAATTTACCATTTGTAATATCATAAGGAGTGAGGACATTGTCTTTTGATGGTATGTTAAAGTACTCGTTCAGAACACGTAAATACATCAAGTATGGCGAATATAACTTTTCGTACCAGATGTGCTCTATGACTTTGTTGTTGAACTCATCAAGGGTTTCATTATCTACTATTGATATTGCGGTTTCCCATAATTTATCAAAAATACTTTGCCCATCAACAAAAGTTGTCCTATCTGTAAATCGAGCATTAATCTCTACTCGTCCTGCTAATCCATAGCGAGTTAAGTTACTTGAACCTATTATAACTGAACCAGGTTGTTCTCCGTTTTCATTAACCAAATCGTTGTATTGAAATAAATACATCTTAGCATGACACGGCTCTTCGGTTTTTCTAATTTCAAGAGTACCATCTAATATTTTCTCATAAAATAGCCTAAATGATGTTAACTTTTCATCGGAGTCAAATTCGTCCGTATCATTAAATAACTCTATAAATGAATTAAAAAAGCCCTGCTTCGCTTCTCCTCTTGATTTATATTTTGACACAAAATCATCCACTTCGCGGACACGGTTCTTGACCATTGTGTCAACCTCCATGCCTACCAGTATTCTTACACGTTTCTCTTTGAGCTGAGAGTAAATTTGTTCAAATCCGGAGAAATAAAAATAGCCAACCAAGAAGTCCACTTGGGATGTCTTAGGTAGAATACCATTTATAATATCCGAAAGAAGCTTGTCTTGATTTGTTATGAAGCTATATTGATTTGACATGATGTATTATTCTTTAATTAGCTCTTTTGTAGTTACATTCAGTATCTTAGCTATTTGGTGCAACGTCTCCAAAGTAGGCTGTTTGCGGTTGCAAACATAGGCATTGACAGTGCTGAAACTTTTGCCTAATTTTTCAGCAAGCCATGTTTGTTTAACGCCTTTCTCGTCCAATATTTCCTTTATTCTATTCAACTGCATGATAGTTATTAGTCAGATTAATTCTAATAGCGTCGTCAAATATAGGTAATTTTACGCGATATAAATATATCGTTATAAAAATTATAGCCCTTTCGATATCGATGTTAAGGATCTGCAATAGACTGCAAGATAGAACCGCACCACCCCATTATCACATCGTAGCGACCAGCAAACGATGGTTGGGATGCGGTGCAAGGCCGCCGAAGGCGCTTGTATAGCCTTGCTCCGCGTCTTAACCATCAGTATCTT
>QMCD01001819.1_pt1 | contig 12485 bp, 11 predicted proteins | sample 1821841 | NCBI WGS metagenome assembly QMCD01 (sample SAMN01991225, study PRJNA193472) | Termite gut metagenome, whole genome shotgun sequencing project. | isolation source: worker | host: Macrotermes natalensis | reverse complement strand
ATGATCTGGGTCGGTTGGCGTATTTCTTTGTGGGATATGGAGATAGGGCGCTTCCGAGGCTTGATCGGGATTTGCCATTCTCTATGATAAATTACACATGTCAAGCGGAATCTTTTCCCGAAACAATACATCCATGTTGGCGTTCATGACCGGAATGAAAAGCCAGCCGAGGACTGCGCCAATACACCACACAGGCGTACTGCGGCCGAATGCCAGAATGAAGTTCTCTGTGCTCATGGAGAAAAGCAGTGAGTTACAGATTACTCGTGTTCTGCTTTTGGGAGGCGGAAGGACTGTGACCAGAAGACTGCCGCATATTGTTGCTATCCCTGTGACGGTGTTAACTACACCTAATCCGAACCGGCTGCCCCCATCTCGTGAAAGCATCATGGCAGGCAAAGCGGCGTTGAATATGGAAGCGGTAAAGTTAATCACTGCCAAAAACAGGATTAAATCCAAAATGCCCCGGTTGTCTCTTAAATACTGAAGTCCGTTTTTGGCAGCTTGTAGAATTGTTTCCGTTTTTACTTTGGCTTCCTTCTGTATCTTCGGTATTTTCACAAAGAACAAAAGCGATACAAAGGCTGCCGTAAAGGTAAACAAGTCAAACAAGAAAACGAATTCAAGACTGGTAAATGATAACAGCGCCGTTGCACATACCGGTGTAAGTACCGTGACGAGAGATCGGGAAAAAGACTGCATTCCGCTGACTTTCTGATAATGTTTGACAGGCGTAAGTAACGTTACGGCAACATCGGAGGCCGGCTGCTGTACTGTATTCATGAGTCCGTTCAGCGTGTTGATTATGTAAAGATGCCATATTTGCATATTGCCTGTAATAAAAAGAATCAGTGCCGAAATAGTACAGAGTGCGGCAAAACAGTCGCTTATGAGCATTACTGTCTTTTTGTTCCAGCGGTCGGATAAGGCTCCGGCGAATATGCTCAGCAGTACATAAGGCGCATACGAACATATGGTCAATAACGCGGTAGTAAGCGCCGATCCCTGATTCTGGTACGACCAAATTACAACAGCAAAGTTGGTCATAGAACTTCCCAGAGAAGAAAACGACTGAGTTATCCATAAAATGATGAACGAACCGAGTCCCTGTTTTATTGTGTGTGATTGTGTTTTCATGACTTTGCTCCTCTTTCATGATGATTTCAATGAAAGCGCAAAGTCCGAACGGACGAATTATTCCGCTCCGCGCAGTAATGATTCAGTTTTTCTTGTCACCGAATCGATGCCGTCCAAGTCAGACCTTGCGCGGAGCTGCAAATATACAAAGTATCATTATCAATTACCTCAGCTAATGGTTTTATTCGCAAGCGATTCTTTGTTTTACTACATTTTTTGATAAAAATCAATGAGATTCCTCGAAGCGAGTTTCGTGTTATGAACTATAATTGTGTTCCAATCAGCATAAAAAATGCCGCCCTTGGAGGCGGCTTGATAATCAGCGTTTTTCTTTCACTTTTTCTTTTTCTTTACTGATTTTTGCTTCAAGTTTATCCATCATTTTATCGATGGCGGGATTAAGGTCAAAAGCATTTTCTTTTACATGGATTGATACACCCCATCGGAAATTAACGGTAGCTTCAGCCGTAAACTCCTTATCTTTTGTCAGGGTGAAAAGCATGTCTACTATCATATTTTCAGCGTTGTGGATCCGGGCAATTTTCTTGTTGAGATACTCCCGGCCATCGTCTTTCAGCGTGAAATGGACTGCTTTTGTTTCGATATTCATGTAAACCTCCTAAAATTGAAGCGGCTCAAAATAACCGCATCGTTTGGAAACGCATCGAATTCGGAACGCTTCCTCTATATCAGTATCGCCAAAGACCGGAACAAAAACAAGGAAAATTTGTTTATCGGGTGTATGAGGAACCCAGATTAAGCTCCTTTCTGTATTTTGCGACCGTTCTTCTTGCGATAGGGATACCGCGTTTTGCCAGATGATCGGCAATTTCCTGGTCAGAAAGATTCCGCCCTTCGCCAAGAATAAATTCCTTCAAAATCTCCTTAACCCCTTCTTTTGAATACCGCGATCCTGAAGAACCGGCTCCGCTGATGGAATTGGTGAAAAAATACCTGATTTCAAAGATTCCCCACTCGGTTTGCACATATTTTCCATTTGCGGTCCGTGAAACGGTTGTTTCGTGAACATCGATTTCAGCCGCGATATCTTTTAAGGTGAGCGGCGCTAAATATTTCAGCCCATTTACGAAAAAAGACCGCTGAAATTCCACGATTGCCCGTGTTACTTTCAATAAAGTATGATTCCGCTGATTAATCGATTGGATAAACCAGCGCGCTTCCTTGATATTTTCCCTGACAAAATCCCGCGTTCCCTTTTCTTCGCTTTTTTCATCGGAAATTTTCATAAAAAAAGGATTAATTCCCAAAACCGGAATTTCTTCTTCATTTAATTTGATAACGAAGTTTCCTTCTTTTTTGAGTACCTGCACGTCTGGCACGACAAAACGGGTTTCTCCAGAAGAAAACTGCCGCCCGGGAAAAGGGGAGAGCTCTTTTATCCGCTCAAAAATGATGCGGACATCCTGCTCTTTCCGGCCTGTTTTTTTTGCCGCATCCTGAAATCGGCCTTTTTCCAAGGGTTCCAAGTATGCGAGCATTTCTTCGATTCCATCAGGAGGATTGCTTATAAGCCGCGATTGAATCCGAAGCGATTCCATATAATCCGACGTACAGGTTCCCACAGGGTCAAAACTCCGGATCATATTGATGGCTTGATCAACTTTTTCAGCATCGTAACCGGCAAGAAGCAGCTGCACGGGTTCGATATGGAAACCATCATCATTAAGATTTTGAATAAGCAGCTCGCCGATTTGACAAATATCATCATCGATGGGTTGTAATCGAAGCTGCCAAAGGAGATGTTCCTGGAGCGTTTCCGGTCTTGCGAGAACTCCTTCAATAAATTTATGATGATCATCCGAGTCTTCACTGCTGCCCCGGCGGATGAATCCGGGGTCCGATGTGCTTTCAAAATAAGCGTCTTCTTCTTTTTGCCGTTTAAGGCCCGCGTCAAGCGAAATCACCGAAGGATCGTCCAACATTTCCAACGCAGGATTCCGCTCGACCTCTTCTTCTATCCGTTCCCGTAGATCGGTTATAGGAAGCTCCATCAATTTTATCGATTGAAGGAGCTGAGGACTCATTTTAAAACGCTGTTCCTGCAGGAACGATGCCTTTTGGGATTGCACGGACAAAAACTCCTTCTGTTGAGTTTGTTTCAAAATTTCAGTTTGAAACAGATTCATTGATCACACTAAAACACGGATCAAATACTCTCAATAGAATATTATTACAGAATGATGATAATATCCACTGATCATGCGGTAAAAGTTTTGTAGGGAGATGCAGAACCCGGCGGGTTCAATTGCCGATAGGTACTGTCTGGGGTTTTTGTAAAAAAACCGCTCACAGGATGTTTTGATCCCATGAGCGGTTGTTTTCCAAATCTAAAAACTTCCTAGCGGCGGTGTGGTATTACCAGCGGTAATGCGCGAAAGCCTTGTTGGCATCCGCCATTTTGTGGGTATCTTCCTTTTTCTTAAAGGCGGTACCGGTATTGTTATACGCGTCCATGAGTTCCGCGGCAAGCCGTTCGCTCATTTCATGCCCCGACCTGGAACGGGCCGCGTTGATAAGCCAGCGCATTCCCAAAGCTTCCCGGCGGCTTTCCCGAATTTCAACAGGAACCTGATAGGTCGCGCCGCCGACTCTCCGGGATTTTACTTCGATAACAGGTTTTACATTGTCAAGCGCCTTGAGAAAAACTTCCAAAGGATCTTTTTCCGATTTAGTCTGAAGCACCGCCAACGCGTTATGAACAATGCGGAGGGCAATAGAACGCTTCCCTTGCCACATCATGCGGTTAACAAACTTGGATACAACCACGCTGTTATATTTAGGATCGGGCAGAATCCCCCGATCAACACTCTTCTTTTTTCTTCCCATTTTGTGTCCCCTTATGCCTTAGGCCGTTTGGCGCCGTATTTTGAACGGGCCCGCTTGCGGTCTTCAACACCCAAGGTATCCTTGGCGCCGCGGACAATATGATAACGCACACCGGGAAGGTCTTTTACACGGCCGCCCCGGACCAACACTACCGAGTGTTCCTGAAGATTGTGGCCGATACCGGGAATATAAGCGGTAACTTCTGTTCCATGAGAAAGGCGTACACGGGCGACCTTCCGCAAAGCCGAATTAGGCTTTTTAGGCGTAACGGTCATAACACGGGTACAAACACCGCGCTTTTGGGGACAAGATTGAAGGGCAGGACTTTTTGTCTTTGATAAAACCTTCTGCCGTCCAAAACGAACCAACTGATTAATTGTAGGCATGAGCTAAAAACTCCCTTATATACGCCGTCAGCACCCGACATACGTATTAAAAACTCCAACATTACAATTTGGAGATATTTCTACTAATTACTAATGAGACCTAAATGATAACAAGTTGAGGAAAAAAGGTCAATCACACAACTTGTAATCCCTGTTTGCTGCTCTTTGTTCACCGATTCTGATGGCCGGTTAAATGTTAATTTCGTCCTTACTTAAGGGCCGGGAAATAAATACGCCGTCTTGAGATGTTTGCAGCGTTTTGTTTTTTCCGTCGGGGGTAAGTTCGCCAAAAACCTGAACAACCGGAAAACGGGGATTTTCCGGATTTACATCGACTACCTGACCGCGTTTACTGTTTGATAATAAAACGTACAGTCCGATTGGATAAATCGACAAAGAATACACTAAAGCCCTTACGATAGTGCTGTCATATTGATTTCCTTCATTTCTCAAAAGATCAAGCATACCGGTGTATCCATCTTTGGACTCTTTGTGAGGCCGTATACTGGTAAGAGCTTCATACGAACAGGCAACAGCGATTATTTTTGCGTACAGGCTGATTTTATCTCCGGTAAGTTTTTGAGGATATCCCGCACCGTTTTCACGTTCATGATGCTCCAGGGCAGCCACACAAATGGTGAGCGGAAAATCCATAGCTTTAAGCGTATTGTAAGCCAAGACCGGATGAGTCAGTATGGCCTTTTTTGCCTGCGGGGAAAGGGCTTTATCATTTATATAAATTTGAGGCGGCAGCTTAATCATTCCGACTTCATGGAGCATAGCCGCTACTCCCAGTTCCATAAGCCGGTGAATAGGCAGTTTTAGCTGGTATCCTATAATAATAGCAATAATTGTTGATTTAACGGTATGCCATGCCAAATAATTACTTTCATTTTGAGGAACGGCCATCTTTTCAGCCCGGAAGAGAAAACGGCGGTCTTCCTTTATAATATCGCAGACCGCTTTGATTTTTTCCGCTATATCCTTAAAATAAACTTCCTGATTCGTGGCAATCTTGGTAAAAATACCTTCAACATAGATTTGGAACTCTTTGACAAAAGTTTCCGCCCTTTGGACTTGATCGCCGTCGCTCATGGAGGACAGATCGATGCCGCCGCCGAGTATTTCCTCGGAATCTATATTATCATCAAAATATGCCTCTCTCGGCTCGCCTTCGCTCAGAACTTCCCGGAATTCCCAGTTCAACAAAGTCCGGATAAGTTCTTTTGAAAAAGGAGTTTCAGGAGCGGCGAGAATAAATTGATTATCCAGATAAACAGCCGTTGAAAAAAAACTGCCCTGCGGTATATCCTTGACTACATATCCTTTCATAATGCCCCCTACTAGAAATTTCTTAAAACTTCAGTTTTTAAAAGTTTTCCTTAAACGTGTTTGAGAGAAACTTTTTTTCATTTGAGGAAAAAAAATTCTCTACGGCTGCTTCTAAAAATCTAACCGAGTTTGTAGAAGCTGCCTGTTGACCCATTTTTTTCTTTCCTCTATCATGAATTTCGGCAGATAGAGGAGCACAAACAAATGAAATTTAAATTTGTTTTTATCATATTAAATACAGTTATAGTATTTTTTCTCACGTTTATACTAGTGACGCCTTTCCTTGTACTGGGTCAGGACATCGCCAATACCTTCTTAAAATCCAGCTGGCCTTTATTAGGCGTATTAATGATTGTATTGATTTTATTAAATGTCTTTTATTTTGCCAATAGAAGACTTTTTTTTCTCTTGGAATGTGAAGATTGGCCGGCTCTTGTGTATTATTTGGAACAAAAAGTGCTAAAAGAGTCAAACTACAGCTTCCGGCTCGTAACGCTGCTTGCAAATACGTATTTGGTTCTTTCCGATTCTGCTTCGGTGATTGCTTTAGAAAAAAAAGTCGCGGCGGTAAAACCCGCCTTGTTGGAATCACGTTGTTTGATTTTCGGGGTTGCCCGTATATTGAGCAAAGATTACAGCGGTGCGACGCGGTTTTTTGAAAAATATCTAAAAGATACCGGGGGCCGTCCGCTAAAAATCGAATCGCCTGAATGGGTCCGCTGGTATTATGGGTTTTCGCGGCTTTTGGATGAACAGTACGTTCCGGCGGCGGATGAATTTACGGTTCTCCTGAAAGAATGCCGCGATCCTCTGATAATCGGTTTGTCGGCTTTTTTTCTGAACAAAACATTAGCGAAAGTTCTTCCCGACAGAAAAGACGCGTTAATACAATACGCCGAAGATGGTAAACGCCGGGTGAAAAAATACTTCCCTTCTCAATCTGCATGGAAAAAAGACGCGGCAAAAATGCAGAATGAAATTTATGCGGCAGTAATCATCAAATATATTAATAATGCCGAAAGTTGGATATATTCTTTATAAGTATTCTATATTTATCAGTAACAGACATTGCTAATTCGGATGATTTCCACTACAATATTGATTCAGAGTGTTGTTCTTTCTTGCCTTACATAAGCAGACGTCAGTGCGTTTTGAGGAAATTATTATAAAAACAAGACTATTGCTAAACAAGGGAGATCTTAATTATGATGAAAGTTTTGTCGGGAAAGGCAGACAAACCGTTATATAGACAGATTTTATTTGCCGCGCTCGCTTTTGCCGCTATGGTAGCGTTAAGTTATGCTTTTATGAGTTCAATTGTCCGAAGAAACCTCATTCGTAATGTAAACAGCGTACTTGATTTTGCGCAAAGCCGCGTCTCCTCGGATATGGGTGATGACAGCTCGATACTGAATAATTTTTCAGAAGCGGTCAGAGATATGGTTTTAAGCGGAGTTTCTGCCGATGCCATCAAAGAATACATTAATGATATTACGTATTACGTTCATAGACTTGGCGCGAATGCCTTGGATATTAAGGGCTTTTACGGCTATTTTGAAAGCCTGCCCGGCGGACCTGTATTGATTTACAGCGACTATTGGCCCGTTTCGGAAAATTCGCTGCCTGTGGAATCCTATTGGTATCAGGCGGCAGTTAAGGCTGGCGGCGATATTATCGGAACGGTTCCTTATATAAACGAGACGCACGGAATATTATTTACCTACGCAAAATGCATATTTGACGGTGAAGGCCGAAGGCTTGGTGTTATTTGCATCGATGTAACTCTTAATATAATAGGGCAGGAAGTTGTCAATACCGCTTTAAATCAGGGAAGTTACGGAATTCTGGCAAACCAGGAATTCCTCATCTTGTCACATCCAAATAAAGATTTTGAAGGATTGTATATCCATAATCCCTTAGTTCCGCTGTCTCAAAAAATTGCGGGCGATCTTGCAAACGGGTACGAAGTCTTTGAAGAAACCATGACAAGTTATAAAGATGAGGCCGCTGTCGTTTTTTTCAGGAAATTGCCGAATGACTGGTATTTAGGGATTGTAACCCCAAAAGATCAATTTTATCGGAACACAAAGCTGATGGGGGTAATCCTTACTTTGTTGGGAGCGGCGTTTGGAATAATCTTAATCTATATACTTATCCGCATCGATGCGGCGCGGGTTAAGTCTGATGAAGAAAGCCGGCAAAAGAGCATGTTCCTCGCAAATATGAGCCATGAAATCCGCACCCCGATAAACGCGATTGTCGGGATGACCTCTATCGGAAAAGTTTCCGGTGTTCTGGAACGTAAAAATTATTGTTTCTCAAAGATTGATGACGCGTCCCGGCATCTTTTAGGTGTTATCAACGACATTTTAGATATATCTAAAATCGAAGCGAATAAGATTGAGCTTTCTCCGGTAGAGTTTAACTTTGAAAAGATGCTTCAGCAGGTTGTTAATGTTGTCAACTTCCGTGTTGATGAAAAATACCAAAAGCTGACGGTACACATCGATAAAGAAATCCCCAAAATTCTTTATGCTGATGATCAAAGATTTTCACAGATAGTAACAAACCTGCTCAGCAATGCGGTCAAATTTACTCCAGAAGAAGGGATCATTGATCTTGACGCGGAGCTGGTGGATGAAAAAGACGGCGAATATACCATAAAAATAGCTGTTACTGATAACGGAATTGGAATTAGTCCGGAGCAGCAGAAAAATTTATTTCAATCATTCCAGCAGGCTGAATCTTCTATGACGCGCAAATTCGGAGGAACGGGGCTTGGACTTGCTATTTCTAAGAACATTGTAGAAATGATGGGCGGTAAGATTTGGGTTGAATCGGAATTGGGAAAAGGCGCGGTTTTTGCGTTCACCGTAAAAGTAAAAAAGGGAGATGATTTCAATTTCAACCTTGGTTATCAGGGAATAAATTGGAGTAATATCCGCATTCTTACTATCGATGACGATCTTGATATTTTGGTATATTTTCGGGAAATTGTATCGAGTTTTGGCGCTCATTGTGATGTTGCCAAGGATGCGGAAGAAGCGCTGCGCTTTATCGAAGAGAACGGCGATTATAATATTTATTTTGTCGATTTAAAAATGCCGGATATTGACGGAATAAGTTTGACAAAAGAGATTAGGGCAAAAGAAAAAAATCCCGACAATTCTATTGTCATTATGATTTCGTCTGCTGACTTGAGTGCCATTGAAGTTGAAGCGAGAAAAGCAGGCGTAAATAGGTTCCTCTTGAAGCCGCTTTTTCCCTCATCAATTTCCGACGTTATCAGCGAGTGCATCGGCATTGTCAATACAAAAATAGAAACGCCTCCTTTGGATGTTAACGGTATCTTTGAAGGATGTCATATTCTGTTTGCGGAAGATATCGACATAAACCGCGAAATCGTTATGGCGCTGCTTGAACCAACCGGGATTCGCGTTGACTGTGCTGAAAACGGCACGGAAGCGGTCCGTATGTTCTGCAAGAATCCGGAAAGATACGATCTTATATTTATGGATGTGCAGATGCCGGAAATGGATGGGTATGAAGCAACACGGCAGATCAGGTCTCTGAATGATATTCCGAAGGCAAATACAGTTCCCATCATCGCAATGACCGCAAACGTCTTTAAAGAGGATATTGCAAATTGCTATACCGCCGGAATGAACGGCCACTTAGGCAAGCCGCTTGATATAAATGATATGCTGCAGATGATGTTAAGGTATATAAAACCCAAGCGGAAAGCGATACCAAGCGATTAACGAAATGAGACTTCCTCGGAAATTGAATTTTCCGAGGAGCTCTATGGAAAACAGCCTACTTTTTGTTCCTGTTTGCTGTATCAACCCAAACGGCTAAGAGCAGGATTGCGCCTTTTACGATATACTGTATCATGATGGGCAGATTCATCAAACTCATGCCGTTATCGAGGCTTGCCATAACGAGTGCGCCGATAATGGCGCCGATAGCTGTTCCGTAGCCGCCGGTGACGCTGGTTCCGCCGATAAAACAAGCCGCAATTGCGTCCAGTTCAAAGTTGACTCCCGCGGCGGTGGTCGCCGCGTTCAGCCTTGATGTATAAACAATAGCCGCCACGCCGCACATGGCTCCCATAATGAGAAATACCTTCATGAGCGTTTTTCTGATGTTCACCCCCGAAAGCCTTGCGGCTTCTACGTTTCCCCCGATGGCATACACATGCCGTCCGAAAGAAGTGCGCGTGGTGATGAGATGCGACAATGCAACAACTACAAGCAGGATCAAAATAGCGTACGGGATTCCTCTGTAATCCGCAAAGATAAATCCGGCGGCTGCCATGACCGCAGATAAAAGCACAAGTTTAAGAATCTGAAGCGGCAGGCTTAATACGGTAAATCCGTTTTTTATCCTTTTATTTCTTTTCCTTATTTCCATCACAATATACAAAACAATAGCCGCCGCAAAAATGACCATAGTGAACAGATGGAAATCGCCGGAATTAAAAATATTCGGAATATAATTTTGTCCGATTCCTTTAAACGCTGGGTGAAATTCGCCTATGGTTGCGCCGTTTGTGATCATAAGCGTCAGACCTTTAAACGCGATTTGGCTTGCAAGTGTTACAATAAAGGCCGGCACCTTTCGGAAGGCAACCCAGTAGCCGTGCCATGCGCCTATCAAAAGTCCCGCGGCAATGGTAACGATGATCGCTATAATGATTTCGATTATAGGATTGAGGCCAAGACCGTTTAGCAGCTTAGAACGCGTCATTGTGTATGCAACCAGGGCTCCGAGCGTACCGCACACAGAACCTGCCGCAAGATCGATGTTCCCTGATACAATAACCATGAGCATTCCGCCGGTCAAGATTCCTGTTGTACACATTTGTACTGACAGAATCGAAAGATTTCTTGACGAGATGAAAATGCCGCCTGTCGTGATCGTAAATATGATCCATATTGCGAGGAGTGCCACGATCATGGTGTACTGGCGCACATTACCGCGCAGCATCCTGGTAAGTTCCGCAAAAACCGTTGTCTTTCCTGTCTTATTGTCCATTATCGTTTTCCTCCTGCAGCAAGGGTCATAATATTTTCCTGTGTCGCTTCCGAGCGCGGCAATTCACCGGCTATCTTTCCTTCATGTACGACAATAACACGATCGCTCATTCCAAGAATTTCCGGAAGTTCCGAAGAAATCATGATTATCGTAATTCCCATTTCAACCAAGCGGTGCATGATGGTATATATTTCATATTTCGCGCCGACATCAATGCCGCGCGTCGGTTCGTCAAGAATAAGCACTTTCGGATTTGTGAGCAGCCACTTTCCAAACACGACCTTCTGCTGATTTCCGCCCGAAAGATTTTGCACAATCTGTTCGACCGACGGTGTTTTAACTTGAAGCTGTTTTGTCATTTCTTCCACAGAGCTTAATTCCGCGTCGCCGTCTATCAAACCATGAGAGAGCCTTTTATCCAAACTGGACAGCGCCATATTCTCGATGATGTTTTCTATGAGTATGAGTCCTTTTCCTTTTCGGTCTTCCGTAAGGTAACTTATACCAGCTTTGATCATATCGCTTGGGGTTCGGGCGGTAATTTCCTGCCCGTTAAGATGCACTGTACCGGAAGATTTTCTTCCCCACACTCCAAGCAGACTGAGAAACAATTCAGTACGTCCCGCACCCATGAGTCCCGCAAAACCAAGTATCTCGCCTTTTTTTGCGGTAAAGCTGATGTTGTTAAGCGCGATTTTATCGGGGATTTCCGGATCGTAAACCGTCCAGTTTTTAATTTCGAGTGCGGCCTCATTACTTGGAGTATGGTTCGCGGTCGGATATCGCTGCGTCAGTTCACGGCCGACCATCAGCGAAATCAATGTATCTTCGGACAGTTTTTCGGCATCGTATGTTCCTACGGTTTTTCCGTCAGTCAATACGGTGATCCGGTCCGCAATGCTGAATACTTCATTTAATTTGTGAGAGATAAAAATACAGGACATTCCTCTGCCGCGGAATTCCCGGAGCAGATTAAAAAGGGTTTCAGCTTCCGTTTCTGTTAAAGCTGATGTGGGTTCATCAAGTACCAGGATACGGCATTCTTTTACAATCGCTTTGGCGATTTCAACCAATTGCTGAGCGCCCATCCCCAGATTCAGCACCAGCGTGTCGGGGCTGATATTAAGGCGGACTTCTTCCAGTACTTTATAAGCTTTGATAAATGAAGCGTCCCAATCGATAAGGCCGCCTTTCTTTATTTCATTGCCCAAAAATATGTTTTCACAAATATTCATATTTTTCAGCAGCGACAGTTCCTGATATATAACCGAGACCTTTGCCTTTTCGCTGTCCTTAATATTGTAAAACGACATTGCCTCGCCGCCGATCCGAATCTCTCCTTCGTAGGAGTTTACCGGGTACACTCCGCTCAGCACTTTCATCAACGTCGATTTTCCCGCGCCATTTTCGCCGACAAGGGCGTGTATCTCTCCCTCTCTTACCGAGAAATCCACGTTGTCCAAAGCAACGACACCAGGGAAAACCTTACGGATGTTTTTCATCTCAAGAATATTGTTTTGCTTCAATCCATCACCCACCTTGCTCCATTGAGGGACAAACCCGCCGGCCGTCCCTCGATGACTGCATAATCTACTGAATATCGCTTTCGCTCATGTATCCGCTGTCAATAACAAGTGTCCGATAATTGTCAGCGTTGACTTCACTTGCGGGGAATCCGATAGTTGGAACATCTTTGAATCCGTTGTTGGCAACAGTGTCGGGATTTCCATTTCCGCCGTTCACAAT
>QMCD01001818.1_pt1 | contig 12489 bp, 7 predicted proteins | sample 1821841 | NCBI WGS metagenome assembly QMCD01 (sample SAMN01991225, study PRJNA193472) | Termite gut metagenome, whole genome shotgun sequencing project. | isolation source: worker | host: Macrotermes natalensis | reverse complement strand
CACGGCATTTATCAAACAAATTTATAAAAGATAATCCGAACAACTATGCAAACAGTAATTCGCAGAGCGGTTAAAGAAGATTGTCCCCGCATGATGGAATTGATACAAGGCCTGGCCGACTATGAAAAAATGCCTGATGAAGTGACGGTGGCCTTATCTCACTTTGAAGAAAGCGGTTTCGGCGAATGTCCGGTGTGGTGGGGTTTCGTGGCCGAAGTGGACGGCGTGGTCTATGGTTTTGCCCTATATTATATTCGTTATAGCACATGGAAAGGACAACGCTTGTGGCTTGAAGATTTGTATGTGGAGCCGCACATGCGCGGTAAAAAAATAGGCGCTCAACTTTTCGAGCGCCTAATAGAGGAAGCCAAAGAAAAAGGTTATTCCGGCATGAACTGGCAGGCGCTCGACTGGAATGAGCCGGCCCTTAATTTTTACCGTAAATATAATGCCGGTTTTGATCCGGACTGGATAAATTGCAGTATAAATTTTTAATTTACTTATGTGCCTGCGTAGGTCATATATTTTATGCCTGTTCCTGGCCCTGTCTTTTTGCGCCTTTGGCAACTGGACACCCCTGATCATTACTTATTCGCGTAATGATTACGAGGCAGGCAGTAAGAATTGGCAGATAGTCCAACGGAATAATCACTGGATGTATTTTGCCAATCAGGCGGGTATACTTGAATTTAACGGTACGGAGTGGAGCTTATATCCTCTCGATAATAATGCGGATGGCCGCAGCTTACTGTGTGCGGCCGATAACCGGCGCATATATGTGGGTGGGGTCAATGAATTTGGTTATCTTGAACCTGATGCTGCAGGATGCCTGCAATATACTAACCTTTCCCTGCAAATTCCACGCAACGAAATGGGCGTGGGGAATGTATGGAAGATCTACGAAGCGGATAATACCGTTTATTTTTGCGGCGACTACATGATTACCCGGTGGGCGGGCGATCGCCTGCAAAACATCGGCTGTCCTGATAAAGTGGATTGTTCCGGCTTTATAAAAAACACTTTATATATCGGTACCAAATCGGGACTATATGTGTTGGCCGGAGATACTTTTTATCCTTTGCCTTTGTCGGATATGCTGGTCAATAAGAAATTAAGGGCTATTATTCCTTTTAACAACGCCATTCTGGTGGCCGCTTCCGATGCCCTCTACCTGATTGATAACAACAGCTGCCGGCCTTTTAAGACAACTGCCGACCGTTTTATTCATGAAAACGGCCTTTTCTCTGTAGCCGCCTGTGAACATACGCTGGCCATCGGTACCGTACGCAACGGCGTGGTATTACTGGATAGTAGCGGTAAGGCCCTTAACTATTTTAATGAATCGCACGGCTTGCATGACAATACGGTACTTTCGCTGTACTTTGACGCCGATCGCAATCTGTGGTTGGGGCAGGACAATGGAATTGCCTTCATCGCCTTGCATTATCCGCTGAAAAACCTTTATACACATCCCAATTTTTATGGGTCGGGCTATACTGCGGCATTGTACAATAATCAGTTATACCTGGGTACCAACCGCGGCCTTTATACCACTGCCTGGCTACCTGCCTTGTCGGAAAATGCACCGAACCTGAAACTTGTAAATGATTTGCAGGGACAGGTATGGCAGTTGACGGTTGTTGACGGCAAGTTGGTCTGCTGTATGGACATGGGCCTTTTTATCATTGACCGGCAAAATAATATTGAGCAACTGGAGCTGCCGGTCGGCGTCTGGTCATTCCGGCCGATGCACGATGATCCGTCCGGTGCATGGCTCAGTACCTACAATGGATTTTATACAACAAGGAATAATCAGGGTAAATGGGGAAAACCACGACTGGTAGGAGGATTAACAAATTATTCCGTCATTAATTATGAAGAAATTGAGCCCGGAACCTTATTGCTGAGAGTCGACTATAATGACTTTGTCAAAGCTACCCTCAATGATTCCCGGACTGAAACAATAACTGTCACTCATTTAGGCGATAGCATTATTCCGGCCAATTCATTTATCTACAAAATGAATGATAAGGATATCGCTTGTACCCGTTCCGGTTTTTTTGAAATAGACGATAAGGGCGGCCTGCGACCCGCCGAGTGGATTAATCAATGGTCACATGCGGTTAATTGGAATATTTTTTATAGAAGCCTCTCCTGTAAAGATAACCTGGTTGCCGTATTAGGCGACAATGTGGTAGGGGCTTATAATGAAAAAACACAGGCCTGTTTTTTGCAACATCATGCTATTCCTTTGATCACTAATTTTGAGGAGGTAATCATTCTCAACGACTCCGTGAGCATTATACCGAATGAAAACGGGTTTGCCTTTTGGAATATGTTATCGGACGTCCCACCATCGCACAGGCTCCAGATCCTAAAAGTAGAATCGGTAAAATCCGATACTACGGTGTATGTAAATTCAGGTACCGATAGCGCTTTTTTCAGCGTGCCTTACGAAAATAACTCGTTGTATTTTCATTATAATCTGCTCGATTATACGAATAATTTATCGGGATATGCCTATAGCTGCCAACTTGACGACGGCCCTTGGGTAAAACAGGTTTCTGCCGTAGCGGTCTATGAAAATATAGGCGCCGGGAAACATACGTTCCGGGTAAAGGTTGATTTGGAAAAAGAGATTGACAGGAATGCTGACAATAATGTGATTGTCAGCAGTTTGGATTTTAGGGTGCTGCCTCCGTGGTATCAAACTTTTTGGGCCTATGTTATATATATGGTGTTATTGACACTTTTAGGCATAGTTGTATGGTACTGGGATGACAAACGTATAAAATCGAAAAAGAGGAAATTAGAATTAAAGCAGCAACATCAGATTCAACTTAAAGAAGAAGAGATTAACCGGTTGAAGACAGAACAATTGGAAATGGCAATTAAGCATAAGAATCAGGAGTTGGCGAATACGGCCATTAGCCTGGCCAGGAAAAATGAAATGCTTTCGGAAATCAAGTCGGACCTGCTTAAAGTGTCGGAGAATATAAAAACCGATGGGCCTGATATGCCCTCGCTTAGGCGTAAAATCCTCAGATTAAATAATAAGATTAATGATAATATTCTTCAGGACGATAGCTTGAAAAAATTTGAAGAACATTTTGATTTGGTACACGATAAGTTTCTTGAACACCTCACGGAGAAATATCCTGATCTTACGACGAATGAGCGAAAAATGTGCGCATTTATCAAGATGAACCTTTCCTCTAAAGAAATAGCACCGCTGTTAAATATCTCTATCAGGGGAGTTGAAACTTTACGTTACCGGTTACGTAAAAAAATCGGATTGAAGCAGGACGAAAGTTTAATCAATTTTCTTAATAAATTTAAAAAACACTGATTATTAAATATTTATATTGAATATTGATTTTTATTGAAGTGTTTTTGAAGTATTTTTTCTGTCTAATTGACGTACTTGTGCAGGGGGTAGTTTCATTAGTTGAGTTAATATTAGGTTTACATTTACATCATGAAACCTTAAACTTAATTTAAATGAAAAAACTACTATTTTCTTTGTTCCTGTTATCAGCCTTTTCAGTGGCTGTAACGGCACAAACAACACCTATTAAAGGGATTGTTGTTTCGGCGGGAGAAGAAGCGCCTCTCACCGGAGTAAGTATTTTTATTAAAGGTACCAATACCGGAACGTTTTCCGGAACGGATGGTACTTTCGAAATGCAGGCAAAACCCTCTGATGTCTTGGTTATTACTTACATCGGATATATTGCACAGGAAATACAGGTAGCCGCTACCAGGGATTTCCGCATTGTGCTGAGTGAGGATACGCAATTACTTGAAGAAGTAGTTGTTGTGGGTTATGGTGTGCAGAAGAAGAGTGTGGTTACTGCCGCTATCAGTCGTGTATCCAGCGAAGACCTTGAAACAGTAAAACCAACCCGTATCGAGGACGTGTTAAAAGGTAAGGTGTCAGGGGTGCAGGTGACCCAAAGTTCCGGACAGCCCGGTTCTGACTCTAAAGTGCGTATTCGCGGTATTTCAACGATCAATGACAGTGAACCCTTGTACATTGTTGACGGTATGCCTGTGGGTGGTGGAATTAACTATCTGAACCCGACGGATATCGAATCGGTGGAAATATTGAAGGATGCTGCTTCGGCGGCTATTTATGGTACGCGTGGCGGTAACGGGGTTATTTTGGTTACCACCAAACAGGGTGCTATAGGCAAGGCCACCGTGAACTATGATTTTTCTTTCGGATGGCAAAATCCCTGGAAAAAGAAAGCAGTGCTGAACGCACAGCAGTACATGACCCTGATGAATGAACAATCGATCAATGATAATGGTCAGCCCACTTATACTGCCGAGCAGATAGCCAATGCGAAAACCACCGACTGGCAGGACGAGACATTTAACTATAATGCTCCCGTACAGAGCCACCAGATCAATATTAACGGTGGTAGCGAAAGAGTTACTTATTTTCTTTCATTCGGTTACTTTAACCAGGAAGGTATTGTCGGCGGTAACTATGGCAAGTCGAATTATGAACGCTACAGCCTTCGGTTGAATAACCTCTATACGGCTTATGAAGATAAATCGCGTAATTTTTTGAATAAAGTACAAATTTCTACAAATATAGGCTATTCAAGGGCATTGTCTTCAGGTATAGAAACAAACTCCGAATACGGATCTTTACTAGGTAGTGCATTGACCTTTGACCCTACCGTTCCGCTATATGCCACTGATCCTGATGCGGTACTGGCTGCGTATCCTAATGCAGTGACGGATAAGGACGGCCGTGTATTCTCTTTACCGCCGGCAGGTTTTCAGGAAATTGCCAACCCGGTGGGGATGTTAAACCAACCTAACGGTGCACAGTTGAATGAAGATAAATTTGTAGCTTCCATTTGGGCGGAATTGTCTATTTGGGACGGATTGAAATTCAGAAGCAGCTATGGCGCCGACCTGGCTTTCTGGGGCAATAACTCTTATGAATATCCTTTCTACTTGTCGGCTCAGGGTAAAAACCGGAAAGATAGCGGCGTAAGCGGTGATATGCACCGTGGCTACACCTGGTTGCTGGAAAATGTGTTCAGCTATGACAAAACATTCGGAGAACATACTTTCAGCGCTATTTTGGGCCAATCGGCGCAAAAATCTACGGTATACAACATGGGCGGCTCAGGCGTAGACCTCGAAACCACTGACCCGGGCAAAGCCTATATCAGCAATACAATCGGAGCTGCTACTACCCAACGGGCCTGGGCGGATATTGGAGATGCTAATTTTTACGCCCTGGCTTCTTATTTCTTGCGTGTAAACTACAACTATGCGGAACGTTACATGCTTCAGGCTTCTATTCGTCGTGACGGCTCTTCCCGTTTTGGTTCGAATAATAAATGGGCGAACTTCCCCGCCGTATCGGTGGGCTGGAACGTCATGAACGAGTCCTTTATGCAGGAACTTAACCTGAATTGGTTGAATGTAGTGAAACTGCGCGCCAGTTGGGGTAAAAACGGTAACGACCGTATAGGCGACCTGCGCTATGCCGCCTTTAACGATAGCGGACAAAGTTATTATTTCGGTGGTTTCTATCAGATCGGTGCTGATGCTCCGGGCGGTACGATGTACAATGGTGTGTCGCCGGCGGCCTTGTCCAATCCCGATATCAAATGGGAAGAATCCGAACAGATTGACCTGGGTCTCGACCTCCGCTTTTTAGATCATAAACTCTCGTTCAGTGTCGACTACTTTAGTAAAAAAACCATTGGTATGTTGATGGACCAGCCGATCCCCGATTATGTGGGCTTTGGCGCCCCTATTGCCAACATCGGAGATATGAAAAACTGGGGGATTGAATTTGAAGCAGGATGGAAACACAGCATCGGCGGGGTTAATTACTATGCCAATGCTAACATTTCTTATCTGCAGAGTGAAGTGATCAATTTAGGTAATGCATCCGGCTTTATGTCTATTGAAGATGCCGGCGCTTCCGGGGTCGGCCAATTTATCCGCGCCTCCAACGGTGAGGTATATCCTTATTTTTATGGATATAAAACCAATGGTATTTTCCAAAACCAGGCCGAAATTGATAACTATGTGTGGACGAATCCGGAAACAGGAGATATCCAAAAAATTCAAGGGGCAGCTATGCCCGGCGACGTTCGTTTTGTCGACCTCAATAATGACGGTGTGATTGATGATAATGATAAAACTAAGATTGGTAAAGGGATGCCCGATTGGACATTCGGTTTTAGCCTTGGCGCCGATTGGAAAGGTGTTGATGTGAATCTCTTCTTCCAGGGTGCTCTCGGTAATGATATGTTCGACTTTGCACAACGTGGCGATATTCCGCTGATGAACCGCCCTCAATGGATGTTGCAACGCTGGCATGGCGAAGGAACCTCTAACCGCGTTCCGCGCATGACTTCTCAAAACCCCAACCAAAACTGGCGCTCCTCCGACCTTTATATTAAAGACGGTTCCTACTTGCGCTTGAAAGCCATTCAGTTGGGCTATACCTTCCCGCAGGATTTGACGAAGAAGATCGCCGTTCAGAAATTCAGGGTATTTGTGGCCGCCGAAAACCTCCTGACCTTTACCGGCTATGACGGCTTTGACCCTGAGGCAGCTTCGGGAGCCTATAACAGGATAGGTGTTGATAGAGGTATTTATCCTCAATCCAGAACGATATCTATTGGTGCAAATATCACATTCTAAACCCTAAAATAATACAGACAATGAAACGATATAATTTTTTAATCATAGCATTAGCTGCAGGATTATTAGCTTTGGCGTCTTGCACTAAAGACTTCCTTTCTGCAGACTCTGCAAAAAGGGTGCCGGTTGGCGATCCTGCTACCGAAGAGGTAATTCTTACCAACTTGGTATCCGCTTATCAGATCTTGTTATTCGACTCTTATGCCAGTAATAACTATAATAGTGTATTGTTGATGTCCGACCTGCGTTCCGACGACCTCTGGAAAGGAGGTTCCGACGCCGGCGACCAGGGACAATTATTTAATTTGGCGACTTTTACTTCAACGCCCGCGTTGAATGTCGGTGGCTTATGGAGTATTTATTACACCGGCATAGCCCGCGCTAATAATACAATTGCTTCGGCCGACAATGCAGTGGAAGGCGCTGATGCTGCTGTGGTCAACAGGTACAAAGCGGAAGCCTTATTCCTGCGCGCTTACTATGGCCATCTGTTGTGGAAATTCTGGGGAAATATTCCTTATTTCACGGAAAACCTTACGGCGCCTTATGTGTCGCCCCAATATACGGCCGATGAAGTATACGCTAAGATCATGGCGGATATTCAGGCTGCCGAAAGTTTGGATGCCCTGCCTATGACAACCACCGGTGAAGAATTAGGCCGTATCAACAAAGCCGCTTTGTTGATGCTGAAAGCCCGTGTGGTAATGTACCAAAAAGATAATGCCAAATATGCCGAAGTGGCGAATGATATGGCTACCATTATTGTCAGTGGCTCCTATAATTTATTCAATGATTTTGCCGCTATGTGGAAAAAAGAAAATTCTTTCTGCATAGAATCGATTTTTGAATCGAATCAGCAACCTACAGGTAAAACATGGGCATCGGGCTGGCAGGGGTATGGCACGAACCTCCCCGCCTTTATTTCCCCCAGCGAATTGAACGACCCGAATGGCGTATTTAAAGGCGGATGGGGCTTTGCTCCCGTACGTGTCGGAGCATGGAACATGTTTACTGCCGGCGATACGCGTCGCGAGGCTTCGATTAATTACTGGCCGTCGGGATCCTATGGCCCCCGCTTCCAGGATACGGGTTATTTCTTAGGTAAATATGCCGCGCGTGTGGGCTACAACAGTCTCCCCGGCGACCAGGACTTGAACTATTGTAACAACCTGCGTATTTTCCGTTATGCCGAAACGTTGTTGAACTATGCCGAACTGGTGGGTGTAAGGGGTGTTGCCGCACAACAGGGCGTTAGTGCGCAGGAATGTTTTGACAAAGTACGTAACCGCGCTTTTGGCGGTTCGGCGCCTGCCCTTGCGTTGACCGAAGCCAACTTGAAACTGGAACGCCGCCTCGAATTTGTGGGTGAAGGCATGCGCTTCTGGGATCTCATACGCTGGGGAGATGCCGTAACGGTGTTGACCGAAGAGGCTGACGAAACTACTCCTGCCGGTGTTAGATGGACTTGGTCGCGTACATTTACCGAACAGAAAAAATATTTACCCTTTACCGAAGGTGAAATTAATGCTACAAAAGGTACTGCATATCCTTTAGTGCCAAATCCCGGATGGTAGAATACGAACTTAAAACAGATAGAAAATTATGAAAAATATAATCAAATATACACTGCTGGCATTTTGGGCGGCGTTGACCATAGCCGCCTGCGCACCGCAGGAATTCAGTGATTACTCGCTGGGTAGCGCGGACCGTATTGAAGAATCCAAAATCTCTTTTAGCCAGACACCGTCGACTTATAATGCTAATGTGATTGTTTTCACGAATACAACCAATGTAAATTTCCCTGTGACTATTACCTGGAGCTTGGGTAATGGGACGACCAGCAAAGATCAGGTGGTTACGGGGGTATATCCCGATGCCGGTACTTACACCGTGTCGTTGGCCATATCATCACCCGACGGAACAACAGCGATTAAAAGCGCAACGGTGGTTATTGAAAATGATGATCCCAGTTTATTAGATACACCTCTCTTCCGTAATTTGACCGGCGGACCGGGCAATACGGCCGGTAAAACCTGGGTGTTCGACCAGCACAACCTCTATACGAAAAGAGTGGCGGATGCAACGGGAAAAGATATCAAGGGGCACATGGGCTTAGGTGATCTTGGTAATTATGACCAGCAACACTGGGGCGCCGCTGCCGATAACAAATTAGCTTGGAAACTATATGATTTTAAATTTACCTTTAATCAAACTGCCGGGCTGGTATTAGACATCCAAAATAATGGAGAGGGTTATGGTCGCGTGGCCACTGCTGCATCTGTGGGTGGCTTTGTCGTGACGTCTACTGAAGGAGATGACGCCCTCTTTACTTACGACGGCGGAAGTTACACATTCAGCTTGAGCGAAGGCGGTACTTACCCCAGTATCACATTGTCGGGCAATGCCTTTATGGGCTACTACTGCGGTAGTCAGGTCTATGATATTCTTTACCTTGATGAGGAGGTAATGGCCCTGCGTGTGGCGAATCCAACAGAAAATCAGGATTGGGTATTTGTGTATATCCGTGAAGATCTTAACGTGACTGCTGTAAAGACACCGCAAGCGATTCCCTTATTCGACGACTTTGAAGGAGCGCCTGAAATACCCTTTGTAGAACAAGACATGGGGAGCAAAACAGACTCGGCCTATGGCAATCCGGCGCCTGTTCCCATTAATGAATCGAAACGGGTATTCCTCTATGAAAAGTCGACACAATTTTATTCTAACCTTTCGTTCACTACGAAGGACTACACCTTTGACCTTACTACCCAGAACAAGATCAAGATGAAGGTATATATCCCTAGTTACAATGATTATACTACGGAAGGTGGATCAGAAGATTGGATTACCGATAAGAAATTATCACCCCAGATAGTGGTTAAATTACAAGATAGCGCAATGGGAGATAATGCATGGGAAACCCAGACAGAGATCGTGAAGAAGGTAGGAGAGGATGGTCTTGTATTGGATAAATGGGTGGAGTTGGAATTTGATTTCTCTTCGGTAGCTGCCCGTACTGATTACGATAAGATCGTGATCCAATTCGGCGCGGAAGGGCACGACCGTCCCGGCATCTTTTTCTTCGATGATTTTCAATTTGGTGAAGTGGAACCCTGAGGAGGTGAATAAATATAAGTTAATAGATGTAAGTTAATGTATGGTGAAAAGGGGATGACTATGCCGCCGTGTGTGGTTATCCCTTTTTTTTTAAATGAACAATGAAAGCAATTTACTATATTGGTATTTTTATATTATTGGTGGTGGGCTGTGCCAGCAGCGGAGAAACGCCTCCCGATACACCCCCCGATACGCCTGTTTCATTACAGGTCAATCCTGAACCTGCAACTACTGTGCCGGCATTGGGAACAAACTATGCGGCAGTGGTAACCTGTAATAAGCCCTGGACAATTACGTCCAACCAATTGTGGTGCATTTGTTCGCCGGCCTCGGCAACAGCAGGTATCGCCAATGTGCAGGTGAGGGTAGCCGCTAACTATAGCGGACAAAACAGGTCGGCCGATATCGTTTTCGCGGTAGGGACTTATACGAAGACCTATACTATAACGCAGGGTTTTACGGAAGAAGTGATCACTACTCCTGCCGGCTATTCCTTAGTGTGGAATGATGAGTTCAATGGCGGGAAAATGCCCGACACCAATAATTGGTGGTATGAAACCGGGGCCAGCGGATGGGGGAATAATGAACTACAAAATTATATAGCCGGGAATAGCGGAAAGGATACCTGCGCACTTGTATCCGGTGGAACATTGAAGATTATTGCCAAGAAGAGAGGTGCGGAAGTAATATCTATCCGCATGAATACGAAAGAAAGTTGGACTTATGGCTACTTTGAAGCCCGTCTGAAATTACCGCAGGGAAGAGGCACCTGGCCTGCATTTTGGATGCTTCCCAAAAACTTTACGGCCTGGCCCGACGATGGGGAAATTGATATTATGGAAGAAGTAGGCTATCGCCCCAATTGGATATCATCGTCTATACATTGTAAGGCTTATTATCATTCTATCGGCACGCAAAAAACCGCTGAAAAATATATAGAAACAGCCGAATCTGATTTCCACGTATATGCGGTGGAATGGACAAGTGACTTTATTAAAGGTTATGTTGACGGCGTTCCTTATTTTACTTTCACGAATGATAAGCAAGGCAATAAAAATACCTGGCCCTTTAACGCCCCGTTTTACCTGAAATTGAACTTAGCTTGGGGTGGAAATTGGGGAGGCGCCCAGGGTGTTGATGAAAGTAAACTTCCTGCAACCTATGAAATAGACTATGTAAGGGTATTTCAAAAACAGTAATGTAAGTTGAAAATAGGGATTCATATCATTTTACCTTTGGCGACCATCCTGCTTTGCGCATGTGCTAAAGGCCATCCCGGGCCGGATATTCCGCCCGACCCTCCCGGTAGCGACACCGTAACCTACACTTACAGGCAGGCAAGGAGCACGAAACGGGGCGTAGGATTTAATACTGTTTATGCGGCCGATGTGGAGATAATGAAAAATGGGGTGAGCTGGCTCTATAATTGGGACTCTAAATACAATTCGTCGCTTGCCGTGTCAATGGACAATGCGGGAATGGACTATATTCCCATGGCGTGGAACGGGGATTTCAATGCGGATAATATCCGCGCCTACAAAACACAACATCCGGAATGCCTGTATATTTTGGCGTTCAATGAACCGAACCTTACCGACCAAGCCAATATGACGCCTGCACAGGCAGCATCGCAGTGGCCTGCTTTGAAAAACCTGGCACAGGAATTAAACATGAAAATTGTGGCCCCGGCAATGAATTACGGGACACTGTCCGGTTATGGCGACCCCATAGTTTGGCTGGATGAGTTTTTCGAACTGGTGCCCTTGTCGGACGTTGATGTTATAGCGATCCATTGCTACATGAATGTACCGTCGGCTGTAAAGTGGTTTGTAGGGCGTTTCCGGAAATACGGCAAACCCATTTGGATGACCGAATTTTGCGCATGGGAAGGTACAGACTTGACCCTTGATGCCCAACGCAGGTATATGTGCGATGTGGTGAATTATTTTGAAACCGATCCGCTCATTGAGCGTTACGCCTGGTTTATGTTCGACGGCGCTGCTACCCAATACCCCTATTATGCCTTGAAAAGCGGGAATGCTTTGACCGGCTTGGGCCGTATATATGTCAATCTTTCTTCTCAGGATAAGAATGCATGGTATGCCGCTAACGAGGTGATCCCGGCGGCCCATTACAGCCAATGCAACCAGGCGAATGTGGTGGGTACGGAAACATGGGCAGGCAGTGTGATGTTGAACTTATCGGCTGATAAAACCGGTATCTTGGACGTGACGGAATTTTCGACTTCCAAATGGTTGGAATATCAAATAGACGTACCGGCGCCGGGAAGTTATACGCTGACCCTTCGTTATGCGGCGGCGGCTATGTCCTACGGTTCCGTGAGGTTGAATAACGGCGTGATCGCCACGCTGATATTCCCGCCTACCGGCGGCTACACGCAATGGTCTGCCTACACGGCTACTGTAAGTTTGCCGGCAGGCCGGCAGACACTCCGTATAGCAATAGATAACGGGGAAATTGCAATGAAATGGTGGAAATTTAATATTTTGTAAATACAAAAAAATAATATATAATGAAAATGAAAAACTTATTATTTTTTGCTTGCTTGCTGCTCCCTCTGGGAATGCACGCTCAGCAGGAAGAGCAGCGCATTAACGATCTGCTCTCTAAAATGACCCTCGAAGAGAAGATAGGGCAGATGAATCAATTGAGTTACGACCGTAG
>QMCD01004066.1_pt1 | contig 12494 bp, 12 predicted proteins | sample 1821841 | NCBI WGS metagenome assembly QMCD01 (sample SAMN01991225, study PRJNA193472) | Termite gut metagenome, whole genome shotgun sequencing project. | isolation source: worker | host: Macrotermes natalensis | reverse complement strand
GTAATTTCCCCCTTATCGTTCAGCGGTACATTGAAATCCACGCGCACAAGCACTTTTTTTCCGTCTACAGCAATATCTTCTATCGTTTTTTTCATCAGCCCAACTCTCCTTTTTTCCTAATACACTATAAAATAACCCCGACAGTATCCATTCTACCTAAACAGCGCGCAATGTGCAAGTGAAATCAAAGTGAATGGGAGTGGACATTTTGTGTGTGAAAAGAAGTATTATAATCGGCGACATAGACATTGGTTCGCCGGACGATACAGACTTCTTATGCTGATGGGGTCAGCCTTTCCCGCGCTGCGCGCGGAAAAGGTGTTGGTGAGCCGTCCGTCACGCGCGCGGGCGGTTCATCAGGCGCTCCGTCATGGATAACGCAGGAAAGGCACTCCGCTATGAGAAAAAACGCTACCCTATGGCAAAATAAATCCACAGACAGAAAGGCACGTTTTTTCTAATCCATTCTTCACCGCCCACCCGCGCGCCGACCGGGGAAAATAGAGAAAACAGAGAGACGCCCGGCGTAAAGGCGTGCAGCATACTTAAGCCGCCGCTGTCAAAATTAATACAAAACCACGCACGGATGAACCACTTCCAAAGTGATTATTAAGGTTCATCCCATATCTCCTCTTTCAAATCGTCGCGGACAAGCATGGAAGCTATATTCGCGGCGTGATCCGCCTCCCGCTCGATCATCGTCACGACGTCGGTAAAAATGGTGCTCGCCGCCGGGGTGCATTCACCCCGCTTGAGCCGCTTCACGTGGCTCTTTTTAACCTTTTTCTCCAGCACGTCCACTTCGTCTTCGATCTCAATGGCGCGCCACGCGCTCGCGACGTCGCGCCCTACCAGCGCATTTTGCGCGCACAAAAGCGCTTCGTTTACCTTGCCCTGCATTTCCCGCAAATCATCTTCCGCTTTTTTGCCTATCTTTATTTTTTTATCGATGCGGTGTACCGTCATCTCGGCGATATTCTCCGCGATATCCGATATCCTTTCAATATTCATCAGCGAATGCAGCAGCTCCGTCACCATGCCCATATCGCCTTCCGGGATATCCGCGCCCGATAAATCCGCCAGCACCCCCGTGATTTCATGGTTTAAATAATTCACCGTTTTTTCGGTGTCGAACACCTCATTCGCCAGTTTCTCATCCTTTAAAAGAAAACTGTCCACCGCGTCGTTGAAATTTGTTGCCGATATCCTGAGCATTCGCTCCGTCTCTTTTATCGCCAGGCCGACGGTCAGCATCGGGCTATCTGCGGGCGGCGAAGTAAGGAACTCCAGCTTCCGCCCCTCCAGCTTCTTATCTTCCCCGCGCACAATCAATTGCGATATCTTCACAAGCACCCATGGAATACCCATAAACAGCGCCGTCGTCACCACATTGAAGAACGTATGGAAATTGGCGAGCTGCCGCACAGCATCGTTTGGCGACCACGACTTCACCCAGTCTACAATGGGCAAAAACTGCAATAATATCATAAAAATGGCCGCGCCGATTACATTGAAGGACAGCAGCGCGAACGCCATGCGCTTGGCGGTTTTTGTGCCGCCCAGGCTGGCCAGTATCGCCGTGATGCACGTGCCGATATTGAGGCCGAGTATCAGGTATACCGCCGAATCCAGCGTTATGATATCCTGCATGGCGAACGACTGCACAATACCCATTGTCGCCGAAGAGCTTTGGATCACCGCCGTCACGCCCGCGCCCGCCAGAAGGCCGGTCATCGGGTCTTCAAACGAAGCCAGCATATTAATAAACGGCTCGTATGTTTTGAGCGGTTCCATCGCTTCGCCCATCACATTCATGCCGAAAAACAAAATGCCCAGCCCGCCGATGATTTCGCCCAGCCTGCGCAGTGTGCGTTTCTTCGCAAACAGTATGACGAGCACGCCGATAAACAGTATGAGCGGCGCGGCCGCCGTGATTTTAAACGCGACGATCTGCCCGGTTACCGTGGTGCCGATGTTCGCGCCCATTCCCACAAAAAGCGCTTGTGTCAGCGTCATCAGCCCTGCGTTGATAAAACCGACCAGCATGACGGTCGTAGCGGAAGAGCTCTGTATCACCGCCGTCACGCCCGCGCCCACGCCCACCGCCGAAAAACGGTTTTTCGTAAACGCCTCCAGGCTATCGCGCAGTTTATCGCCCGCCATGCCCTCCAGGCCGTCGCTCATCAGCTTCATACCAAACAAGAAAAGCCCGAGCCCGCCCAAAAGCATCGCGATCCCCCAAAAATCCATACATACCTCCCAAAAACTATAAATCTATCCTACTGCTTTCACGCAGACGCTAACAAAAATCAAAATACCCATGCTGCCTGAGTGCTTCATACGCCGCAACCGAAACGGCGTTGGAAAGGTTTAAGCAGCGCTGCCCCGCTTTCATAGGGATGCGCACGCACCTGCCGCTGTTTTTTTCAAGCAGGCACGGACTGAGCCCCTTTGTCTCCTTGCCAAACACCAGAAAACAGTTTTCCCCATATCGCGCTTCACTGAAGTTTTGCCTGACTTTAGATGAAAAATACCAATAGTCGCCGCCGGGATAGTTTTGATACAATTCCTCCATAGTATCATAGGTAAAAAGCGTAAGGTCTTTCCAATAATCCAGCCCGGCGCGCCTGATCTGCCTTTCGTCCAGCGAAAAGCCCATCGGCCCCACAATATGAAGCGTGCTGCCCGTCACCACACAGGTGCGCGCGATGTTCCCCGTGTTCTGCGGTATCTCCGGCTCTACGAGCACAATTTGAATCGCCATATTCCTCCTGACACAAAACCAATCCACGGTAATTATAGGGGATAAAAAGCAGAAGCGCAACGGAAATTTTCCCGATTTTGGACGAAAACGTAAAATGCCGGGGCAACCGGCCTGTCTGAACGATTTCTTAAGGCTTTTTTTAGGTTTTCTTAACAATACCCGCATACTGTTTACACACGGTTTGCCCTGTGCTATGTATAGAATATCAACGGGAAAAAGGAGAAAGCACAATGAAACAATGGAAGAAAATAACAGCCGCCGCTATGGCGTTCGCGCTGTGCGGTTCACTGCTTGCAGGCTGCGCGGGCAAAAAAGGTGACGCGGCGGCTAGCGAAACGCCGGGAACACAGTCTCAGTCTCAGGGCGCGCCATATGACGGCATGAAGCCGGGGGCGCGCGTGCAAACATCGGTCGATCCCTCCGGTAACAAGACGTATACCTTCCAGAACCCGGATGGTTCGGGCGGCGGCGGGGTGGAACTGAGTTAGTGCACCCAAGTAAGCGGGATTTGAACACGCCCCTGCACTGCTGCTAAAATAACAATACTTTACACTGCGGATAATCATGACGCTGCCGCTTCTCGTCAAGGGGGGCAGGGGGATTCGGAATTTCCACCATTGCGGAGACCGGCTCCCCTCTCCGATTCCGCACAGTATAGACACTATTCGTACCTTTAAGGGAGTTTTTGAACCATAGGTTCTGAACCGCCGGAGGCATATAATGCGCCGCAGGCTCCTTGACCACAGAGGAATACCAAAAAGCAAACGCAAGATATTTACATAATAAAATATGGGTTCGCATTGGGGCGGACATGCCTGGTCGCCAGAAATACGAACCCTCTTTAATCATTACTACTTCCCCAAGGCACCGATACCCCGCAGCCTCTGCCGCGGGGTTGTTCATTTTAAAGATCGAAAAAAAATTCCAAAATATGTTTATCAAATACAACTTGCTGGTATCTATATTAATGGTGTAAAATTATGGTATAATACTAATCCCAAATAGAAAAACCTAAAAACGGTTTTTCTATTCAGCCAGAGGCTGTACAAGCCGATATATCAGCTTGTATGGAATTAAATATTGACCGGCTTCCCAGTTAGTCAGCGCCAAAAGGCACTGCCTAACCCGACCAGCCACTGAGCCCGGAAGCACTTCTTTGAAGCGCAGTGGCCGGACGGATTAAAAACGCAAGCGTTTTCAATTGGGAATGGTATAAAATCTCAAACAAAAAGGGGAATAGATCATGAGGCGTTTTATACAAGAATTTAAAGATTTTATTATGCGGGGCAATGTGATCGACCTCGCGGTAGGCATCATTATTGGCGCGGCATTCACATCGGTGGTCACGGCATTGATCGATAATATCGTCGTGCCGCTCATCAATCTCGCGACGGGCGGCGGCGCGAACCCGGAGGGCCTCAATATCACGATCAACGGCGTTGTGTTTGGATTTGGCACATTCATCGGCGCCGTGATCAACTTTGTGCTGATGGCGCTCGTCGTCTTCATCATGGTCAAGGTAATCAACAACATCCGCAAAAAGAAGATCAGCGACCGCGATTGCCCATACTGTAAGATGAAGATAAGCAAAGCGGCTACAAAGTGCCCGTATTGCACGGCGGACGTCGAGCCGGTTGCGGAATTGCGGTCTTAAATAACTTAAACACTGCCGCCAAACTTTGTTTTTTGCAGATTGTACGCGGCGCGCGCCAGAACGCCGTCCGGCAATATCTTGTCTAAAACGCGCGCCAGTTTCATTGTCGCGCCGGGAATGATGACGGCTTTCCTTTTGTACATCATACGCACGGCGTAATCCGCCGCGCAGGAAAGGGGTACGCCGGTAAAGCCTTTTTTCACGTCCGCCGCCTGCCCAAACTCCGTTGCGATGGGGCCGGGGCAAAACGCGCCTATATACACATTGCTCTTCTCGCGGCGCAGTTCTTCGCGCACGGCCTGCGAAAGCCGCAGCACATACGCCTTGGAAGCGTAATAGCCGGAAAAAAGCGGGCCGGGCAAAAAAGCGGCGGAAGACGCGACATTCAGTATATATCCCCGATCCTGCCCCGCGAATTTTTCCAGGCATAACTTCATCAAAATATGCATAGCGGTGATGTTTACGCGCAGCATACCGAGCTCACGCGTAAGGTCAGTTTTTTGAAACGCGCCAAATACGCCCAGCCCGGCGTTGTTGATCAATATGTCGAACGGTTGGTCCTTTACTCTATCAAAGAGGGCAAAACATTCCTCCTCGCGGGAAAGGTCGGCGGGGACGATTTCCACATCAGCATCCAGCTCCTGTTTCAGTGCTAGAAGGCGCTCCTCGCGCCTTGCGGTTACGATCAAGTCATGCCCGTCGGCGGCAAGCCGCGTGGCTATCGCGCGGCCAATGCCTGAGCTTGCGCCTGTGACCAATGCCCTCATTTGCGTTCCCCCGCCTCCTGCTTTAGCAGCGCGTACATGCACGAATCGTACAGTGTTTCGTTTTTATAGACGCTGTTTTTCATAATGCCTTCCAGCGTAAACCCTGCTTTTTCCAGTGCGCGGCGCGAACCCATGTTGTGCGCGTATGGTTCCGCGAAGATCCGCTCTATATCAAACAAGGCAAACGCTTCATCGCATATCCCGCGAATGGCGCGCGTCATGATGCCGCGCCCCCAAAAGCTTTTCCCCAGCCAATACCCAAGCTCCGCGCTCTTTTCATAGACGTCGCCCTGTAAAAACAGACCAATGCTGCCGACAGCCTGCCCATCCGCACAAATTGCCCGCACCAGCTTCTTTTCGGGGTTTACCGCGCAGCTTTCAATGTAACTCGCGGCGTCCGCTTCGGTGTAAGGATAAGGAAAACCATTGCGCAGGTTATCCGCAATGGCTTTGTCGTTTGCGTGGTGTGCCACGGAAAGCGCATCGGAAAACGCCCATTCCCGCAGTGTAAAAGTAGTTTGCTCAGCCATGTGTTTTCCTCTTTCTCCGGCGGTGCAGCAGCACCAGTATAAGGTTGGCCGAACCCACCGCGCCTATAATATAAACCATCAGATCCAATGTCTCGTCGCCGGTCACGCTGCTCCACCTGCCCCGGCCCCAGCCATCGCTGCCGTTGCTGCCACCGCTGCTGCGGCGCCTTGCGAGGTCGGGCTCGAAATCTTGTATAGACAAGTTGATGCCGGGGGGCACACCGTCCATCACCACACCCAACATACCACCACCGCTTTCGCTCACTTTGTTCGGGTCGGAGCCTGACTGCTTGCCTGCTGATTCGCCGCGGCCGTTGCCGCCGCCGTGTGATTCGCCGAATATGGTAACCCGAAAATTCCGTCCAAAATTATTCATCTCGTAATTCGTAATTGATCGAAGTCTGCCCAAAAGTCGCTGTATGACTTGGAGACGCTCTCGGCGCCTGTGATGGTGACGGGTGCATCCGCACTCAGGGCTGCAACGGCCAGCGACATCGCCATCCGGTGGTCGCCGTGACTGTCGACCGTCGCATTGCCGCTGATCCGACCACCACCGATACGCATCACATCCTCCCCGGATATGTCGACCTCGATGCCGAGGCGGGCGTATTCGGCACGGATAGCTTCGGCGCGGTCACTCTCCTTGTGAACGAGACGGTTTGTGCCTACTATCGTCGACGTTCCCTCGCATGAGGCCGCCAGGGCTGCCAGGGCAGGGAAAAGATCGGGACAATCGGTGGCGTCGAACTCGAAAGCGCGCAGTTCCCGCCGCGAGACGGTCACCGAGTCGGTCGACTGTTCGATGTGTGCGCCTGCGCGCGAGAGAGCCTCGATTATCATCACGTCGGCCTGAAGCGACACGGGGTTCAAATTCTTCACCGTCACGCTGCCGGAAGTCGCACCTGCTACGAGCAGGCACGAGGCGGCGCTCCAGTCGCCCTCGATGGTGAACGAGGCAGGAGTGTAACGCTGTGAGCCGGGGATGTAGAACTCCTCGTAGTCGCGGTGGTCGACGTCGATGCCGAAGCGATCCATCACGTCGATGGTCATGTCGATGTATGGTATGGAACGGAGGTTGGCCACCTTCACGGTGGTGTCGCGCTCGGCGAGCGGCAACGCCATCAGCAGTCCCGTCAGGAATTGCGACGACACGCTTCCGTCGATGGAGACCTCGCCGCCCCGCATCGGGCCGCGGACGATGAGCGGAAGGTGTCCTTTTTTGTCGTGCACCTCGACGCCGAGCGTGCGCAACGGGCCGATCATCATATCCATCGGGCGTTTCAGGATCGTGCCGTGGCCGGTGATGGTGACGGGGGTCGCGCAAAGTGCGGCGATGGGGGTGAAAAGGCGCGTCGAGAGCCCCGACTCTCCGATATCCAGAATAAATTCGGTTCGAGTCACTTCATCACGCTCCGTCCCGGATGACAATCCTGCCGACTCGCTGAGGTCGTTGCCGCCCGAAACCGGACTGAGGCCCCCGCTAATCGCATACGTTCCGGGAGCTGTATTCCCGACCTTGGCGCCGAGCGCTTGCACGACCCTCAACGCCGCGGCAGTGTCGTCGCACTGTTCCCCTCCCGCAGCGGAAGAGCACGAAGCGCCGGGGTGTGCCCCCAAACCACTCAAAACGGACGTGCCATCGGCCAGCAGCGCGGCGGCAATCGCCCTCTGGGCGTAACTCTTGGAACTCGGAGGGTCTACTTCGCCCTCCACGGCTCCGGGTATGATTTTTTTATCCATATTTTTTAATCATGATCGTAAAGTCTTTACCCAAATAAACCTCCCTGACTCGTTCGTCGTCGGCCAACTCCTGCGCAGTTCCGGCCTTGAGGATCTTGCCCTCGAACAGCAGGTATGTGCGGTCGGTGATGGTGAGTGTTTCGTGGACGTTGTGGTCGGTGATCACGACGCCGATGTTGCGCTCCTTGAGCGAGCGAACGATGCTCTGTATATCCTCGACGGCAATGGGGTCGACACCCGCGAACGGTTCGTCCAGAAGGATGAACGCCGGGTTGATCGCCACAGCGCGTGCGATCTCGCACCTGCGCCGCTCACCGCCAGAAAGCTGTATCCCCTTGCTTTTACGTACCTTGCCCAGACCGAACTCGGCGATCAACGCCTCGAGCCTGTCGCGCTGGTACTGCTTTGTGAAGTCGGTCATCTCGAGCACGGCCCGGATGTTGTCCTCGACGCTAAGGTGGCGGAACACCGACGCCTCCTGCGCCAGATAGCCCACGCCCATCTGCGCCCGCCGGTAGACCGGCAGCTTGGTTATGTCGGTCGTCTCGCCCGAGTCGCCTTCGAGGAATATCTGTCCCTCGTTGGGTTTTATCAACCCCACTATCATGTAGAAAGTGGTGGTTTTGCCGGCTCCGTTGGGGCCGAGCAGCCCCACGATTTCGCCCTGCCTCACCTCTATCGAGACGTGGTCGACCACGGTTCGGGTCTTGTATTGTTTGACCAGATCGGAGGTAAATAATCGCATTTTACGAGAAAAATTTTGGGTAAAGATACGAAAATCCCAAAATATGTGTACCTTTATTCGTTAAAAACCGTTAATACCGACAGGGAAGGGTCGATAAACATAAGGAACAAAAGGTGAATACACAGAGTGATACGCTGATCTACGACAGGCTGAAAGAGTATTTCGGCTTCACGTCGTTCAAGGGGAACCAACTCGATGTCATCCGCAACGTGCTTGCGGGACGGGATACTTTCGTGTTGATGCCGACGGGCGGCGGCAAGTCGCTCTGCTACCAACTGCCGGCGCTAATGATGGAGGGGGTGGCGATAGTCATCTCGCCGCTGATCGCGCTTATGAAGAACCAGGTCGACTCGATGCGCGCCTTCAGCGAGACCGACGGAGTGGCCCACTTCCTCAACTCGTCGCTCAACAAGGGGGCGATCACCCAGGTGAGGGAGGATGTGCTGGCAGGTAAAACGAAACTTTTGTACTTCGCGCCCGAGTCGCTCACCAAAGAGGACAACGTGTCGTTCCTGCGCAAGATCAAAGTGTCGTTCTTCGCGATAGACGAGGCTCACTGTATCAGCGAGTGGGGCCACGACTTCCGTCCGGAGTACCGGCGCATACGCCCCATAATAAACGACATAGGCTCGGCGCCTATAATCGCGCTCACGGCCACCGCGACGCCGAAGGTGCAGATGGATATTCAAAAGAACCTCGCCATGGCCGACGCTGCGGTCTTCCGTTCGTCGTTCAACCGGCCCAACCTCTACTACGAGATCCGCCCCAAGGTCGACGAGAGTCGCGAGATAATAAAATACATCAAGCAGAGGGAGGGCAAGAGCGGCATTATATATTGTCTGAGCCGCAAGAAGGTCGAGGAGCTGGCCGAGCTGTTGCAGGCCAACGGCATCAAGGCGCACGCCTACCACGCGGGCCTCGATGCCGCCACCCGCGCGAGGAATCAGGACGACTTTCTGCACGAGAACGTCGACGTGATAGTGGCCACCATAGCTTTCGGCATGGGGATCGACAAGCCCGACGTAAGGTATGTGATCCACTACGACATTCCCAAGAGTCTCGAGGGTTACTATCAGGAGACGGGGCGCGCCGGACGCGACGGCGGCGAAGGGCAGTGCATCACCTTTTACAGCTACAAGGACATTCAGAAACTGGAGAAGTTCATGCAGGGCAAGCCCATAGCCGAACAGGAGATCGGCAAACTGCTGCTGTTGGAGACCGTATCCTACGCCGAGTCTTCGGTGTGCCGCCGAAAGACGCTGCTGCACTACTTCGGCGAGACCTATCCGCTCGACGACTGCGGCGCCTGCGACAACTGTCTCAACCCGCGGCCGAAGGTCGTTGCAACCGATGACATGGGTCTCGTGCTGGAGACGCTTCAGGCAATAGGGGATAAATTTAAGATAGATTACCTCGAGAGCGTGCTGGCAGGTAAAGCCACCACCCTCGTCAAGAGCTACCGCCACCACAAGATCGAACAGTTCGGACTGGGAGCCGACAAGAACGAACGCTACTGGGGCGCGGTGATCCGGCAGGGACTGATACTGGGGTTGATCGACAAGAACATCGAGAACTACGGTCTGCTCGCCGTCAACGAGCGAGGCGTGGCGTTCCTGGAGAAACCTTTCCCCGTGACCGTGACGCTCGACCACGACTACAATTCCGACGGCGACGACGACGAAGGAGCCGTGCCTGTGGGAAAAGGGAGCGGAGCCGCCGACGAGGAGCTGTTCTCGATGCTGAAAGAGCTGCGCAAGAAGGTGGCAAAACAGCACGGGTTGCCGCCGTTCGTGGTGTTCCAGGATCCCTCGCTCGAGGATATGTCGGTGCACTATCCCGTCACCATCGAGGAGATGCAGAACATCAGCGGCGTGGGCGTGGGCAAGGCCAAAAAGTTCGGCCAGCCCTTCATCGAACTGATTGCCCGCTACGTCGAGGAGAAGGAGATAGTCCGCCCGCAGGATATGGTGGTAAAGGGGGTCGCCAACAAAAGCGCCAACAAGGTCTATATCATCCAGAGTATCGACCGGCAGATGGACTTCGCCGACATCGCCCACGCCAAAGACCTCGATTTCGAGGAACTGCTCACCGAGATCGAAACGATAGTCAACAGCGGCACTCGCCTCAACATCAGCTACTACATCGACGAGGTGATGGACGAGGATAAAGCCGAGGAGATATACCTCTACTTCAAGGAGGATGCGCAGAGCGACTCCCTCGCAGAGGCCGTCCGCGAACTCGGCAGCGACTTCACCGAGGAGGAGATTCGTCTGGTCAGGATCAAATTCATATGCGAGCAGGGCAATTGAGGTCGGCGGAGTCGGCCGGAATCACCGACCGGAGCAGGTTAGTCGGCCGCAGGCCGGCGCCGTTAACGCGGAGGGAGGTAATTAATGGCTAACGCGGTAAGAGCAAAAAAACATTTAGGACAGCACTTCCTGACCGACCTCAACATTGCGCGGAAGATCGCCGCAGCCGTTTCGGGGGGTGCGGGAGACGGCGGTGAGAGGGCGGAGGTTGCGGTGTCGGCGAAAAGCGACGGTAGCGTGAGTACCTCACGCACACTTTTCAATGGCCAAAGCGGCGGTATGGAACGCGGAGCGAGCGGCTCGGCGATACCGCCCGAAGCCGCAGTCGTCCGCTGCGACACTCTAAAAGATGTCCTGGAGATAGGCGGAGGGATGGGTGTGCTGACGCAGTTCCTGCTGGAGCGCACCGACATCCGGCTGTGGGGGGTCGAAATTGATAGTGAGAGCATCGCTTACATGCGGGAGCGTTTTCCGCAGTTCGCGCCGAGACTCGAGGAGGGAGACTTCCTGAAAATGGACTTGCGGAGGCGTTTCCCGAACGGCGTGAGCGTCGTGGGAAATTTTCCCTACAACATTTCGTCTCAAATATTTTTTAAAGTCCTTGGAAATCGCGATATTGTGCCCCAAATCGTCGGAATGATCCAACGGGAGGTGGCGCAGCGTATAGCCGAACCGCCCGGTAGCCGTACTTACGGTATTCTGAGCGTGCTGTTGCAGGCGTGGTACGACATAGAATACCTGTTTACCGTGAGCGAAGGTGTTTTCTCGCCGCCCCCGAAGGTGAAGAGCGCCGTGGTAAGGCTGACGCGCAACGGGGTCGAGGAGTTGGGATGCGACGAGGCGCTTTTCGTGAAGGTGGTGAAGTCCGCGTTCGGACAGAGGCGCAAGATGTTGCGAAACTCCCTGAGAGCGGCGTTCGGAAGAGTGGCGGGAGACAACGGCGATCCGTTCGGTGGAGAGGAACATCCCTTGTTCTCCGAACGGGCCGAAAAACTTTCGGTCTCGCAGTTCGTGGAACTGACCAACTGGGTTGCGGACAAAATTGGCATAAGATACAACATAACCTAAATAGTACGATCATGAAAGAAAAAACCAACTCATTGTCGCGTCGCGACTTCATCAAAACGGGAGGAGTTGCCGCCGCGGGTTTAATGCTCCTCCGCTCGAAGTGCTCGGTGCGGATCAACGGCGCCGTAATGCCGAAACCACCACTCCTGCAACCGAACGTGTTCGTCTCGCATGTATCGGCATCGGCAACAGAGGCTGGGACGTCATCAGGGACATGAATCGCACGGGCCTGTGTGATATAGTGGCGCTGTGCGACGTCGACCTCGATGCCGACTTCTGCGCTCCCGCACTCAAGGCCCATCCGAACGCCAAAAAGTACCGCGACTTCCGCAAGATGTTCGACGAGATCGCCGGAGAGTTCGACGCCGTGACGGTGGCGATCCCCGACTTCGCCCACTTCCCGGCCGTGATGCTCGCCATGTCGATGGGCAAACACGTCTACGTCGAGAAACCTATGTCGCGCACCTTTCACGAAGCGAGGCTGATGATGGATATGGCCCGCAGAAATCCCCACCTGGCTACACAGGTCGGCAACCAGGGTCACTCCGAAGCCAACTACTTCCAGTTCAAGGCGTGGATGGACGCAGGCATCATCAAGGACGTTACCCGCATCGACGCCCACATGAACTCGGCGCGCAGGTGGCACTCCTACGATCAGAAGATATATAAATATCCCGATGCACAGCCGCTGCCTCCGGGCATGGACTGGGACACATGGCTCGGAACCGCCATGTGGCACGACTTCAACAAGGTGTACCATCCGGGCGACTGGCGCAGCTGGTGGGACTTCGGCATGGGCGCTCTGGGCGACTGGGGTGCGCACATTCTCGACACGGTGCACGAATTCCTCGCACTTGGGCTGCCCACAGAGGTCGATCCGGTACATCTGAAGGGGCACAACGACTTTTTCTTCCCGC
>QMCD01005383.1_pt1 | contig 12498 bp, 14 predicted proteins | sample 1821841 | NCBI WGS metagenome assembly QMCD01 (sample SAMN01991225, study PRJNA193472) | Termite gut metagenome, whole genome shotgun sequencing project. | isolation source: worker | host: Macrotermes natalensis | reverse complement strand
CAATACCTGACGTAAAAAAACTTCTCCCAACTCATCTGAAAACAATAACCACGAAGATTTTTTGGCTCCGGCCTTCGTAATCAGAAACTGATCGATAGAAGCGTAATCGAATAATGTATAATCCAATATTACCACCGAATCGGGATAAAGTTTCAGTTTTTCTTGAAGTTCATGATGCGAAGCCGCCGTAACGACAGTAATATTTTCGTTCTGTCGATGCAGTAAAGATACTAACCCTTCACGAGTAATATCCTGATTATCAGCTAATATATAAGTAGTATTCATAGAAACACAAATTAAAATTCTCTTTCTAACCAACGTGAGAAAAATACATCGGCAACTTGATAAAAAGTTCGTTCTTTGGTAATTGTTTCCAAAATCAGATCTTTCTCCATAAGCGATTTTTTTAGTCTTCGTGAGTCGGTTGGCGTGCCAATGTTATATTTCATCAAAAAACTTTTGGAAGTCAATTGCTCCACCGAATTTTCTTTAGCAACAGCAATCAAATATTTCCATTGCGAAGCACTAAGTAATTCTCTGTATTGAAAAAAAGTCGGTTCATTGCGTTTCATCACTTCCAAACAAGCTTCAAAAGAAGCATATTTTATTTCGTCTATCTTATCAAGATACATAAATTGAGTACTTGCATAAAATGGGCGCTTAACATTGGCAAACATATCGGTCATCATTGTTTTTTTACTGCCACAAAAAATAAAGCGAATATTATGCAAGTGCTGAATAACAGACCGAAGCATCGCCTCTGTATTCGTTTCCGGGAAATCGTTAATTTGTTGAAATTCGTCTATAGCAAGTACAATCAACGGTTTTTGAGAGTTGAGAAAATGTAAAATTCCTTGCAAAGTGTGTGTTTTCTCAGTTTCTGTATTGTAGGTAATTTCTACTTGCGGCTCACCCGAAATGGCATCGAAACGGATAATTGGACAAAGTCCTTTAAGCAAGTTCATAAACTGTTTACCAATAGTGGTTTTTTTGGGAAATTTTCTGAGAATTGCCTCCGAAAGCAGTTTATTGAAGTCGGCCTGCGAAGTAGCAAAATTTATATCTATATACAAACACTCAATGGATTACTCTTTTTCATTTGATTATTTTTTGACAAAGATAATTATCATTTTTAGACTATCAAAATTTGATAGTCATTTTTTGACAATTCAACTACATCTTAAAAACAGACTCTGAAAAAATTGGATAAGTTTTTATTACAATGAAAATATACCACAAAAAAGGTATTTCCTAAAAGATTTTTTCGCCATAATTTTGCCGCATCAAACATAAATTATAAACAAAATGAAATCAACTATTCTTCACATCTCGCACGGCTCAATCAGCCACATTTTTGAACTGCTTGGTATCTTGGTAGCAGCTACGGTTATTTACTTTGTTGTCAGTAATTGGAAAACAGTGAAAGCTTATTTTAAAAGTAAACGGAAACAATCCGGCAAATATTAATCTAAAAACAGGAGATTAGAAAATGTGCTTACATTCACATACTCATTCGCACGCTCACGGTCATAACCACCACCATCACGATGGCGACGCGGTAAATGATTACGCAAACGCCGTTGCGGAGTACAAAAAAACTTTCCCATCAAAAGAAGATGTTTTTACTTACACACCCGACCCTGCGGTAAAAGAAATGCTCCTTACAATGCAACAAAACGGGCTGGAAACAGTGTTCGATCGCTTTGACAGGCAAAAACCGCAATGTACATTCGGTATTGCAGGCGTCTGTTGCAAAAACTGTACAATGGGACCTTGTAAGATTACGAAAAAAGCGCCTAAAGGTGTTTGTGGGGCGAATGCCGACACCATTGTTGCACGCAATTTAGTGAGAACTATTGCTGCTGCCGTCAGCGGACACGGCGCAAGAGGACGGGAAACAATTCTTGCCTTGAAATATGCCGCCGAAGGCAAGGTAAATTTAGACATCGCCGGCGAAGATAAAATTCTAAAAACTGCCAAAGTTTACGGGCTTGAAACCGAAAGCAAAACGGTTAAACAACTTGCATCGGAAATTGCCGACATTTTGCTCGAAGATTTATCGCGAAGCATTCCGGCAAAGCACAGAACGCTACACGCTTTTGCTCCGCCGGAACGGATTGAGGTTTGGAAAAAACACGACTTGTTGCCCATCAGCGCCTATCACGAAGTTTTCGAGGCAATGCACCGCACAGGAACGGGAACAGATGCCGATTACGAAAACCTTTTGACACAGTTTGAGCGATGCGGGTTGGCGTTTGCATGGTCGAGTGTGCTCGGTTCATCCATTGCCACCGACAGTTTGTACGGACTTCCGGCACGGAATACGCTCAAAGCCAATGTCGGCGCATTGAAAAAAGGCTATGTAAATATTGCCGTACACGGACATTCTCCGCTATTAGTAAGAGAAATTGTGAAACAAGGCAGCAGTGAATATTTCGGGAATTTGGCAAAAGAACACGGTGCGCTGGGGATACGGTTTTATGGTATCTGCTGCAACGGATTGTCGGCGATGTACCGGTATGGAAATGTCATTCCGCTTTCCAACGCTGTGGGCGCTGAATTGGTACTTGGCACAGGTGCGCTTGATTTGTGGGTGGCCGATGTGCAAGATGTCTTTCCATCGATTATGGAAGTGGCACAATGTTTCAAAACGGTGGTAGTTACAACCAGCGACTCGGCAAAACTGCAAGGAGCGGAACATTACGGATTGTCGCACGACCATTCGAACATGGACGAAATAGAAACAATCGCCCGAAAAATTATCGTGCGAGGCATCGAAAGTTTTGAGAACAGACGCGATGTTCCCGTTAAAATTCCGCAATATGAAATTGATGCCGAAATTGGTTTTTCGTTGGAATATGTCAGCGAATACTACGGCGGTTTTGACCACATTGCCAAAGCCGTCAAAGAGGGGAAAATCAAGGGAATTGTCAACCTCGTAGGCTGTAATAATCCACGCGTATTGTACGAAAAAGCAGTGGTAGACATTTGCGAAGAACTGATAAAAAACGACATTCTCGTGTTGACCAACGGTTGTGCTTCTTTCCCGTTGTTGAAACTGGGATATTGCAGTAAAAACGCTTTGAAAATTGCAGGCGACGGTTTGCGTGAATTTTTGAAAAACGATCTACCACCGGTATGGCATTTGGGCGAATGTATCGACAACGCCCGCGCTTCCGCCATATTCCGTGCCTTGTCTAACGAACTCGGCAAAGACATCAAAGATTTGCCGGTTGCACTGGCAAGCCCCGAATGGTCGAATGAAAAAGGTATCGGTGCGGCACTCAGCTTCAGGCTTTTGGGCATCAATTCCTATCATTGTGTTTATTTGCCTATACAAGGCTCTGATAATGTGATGAACTACATTTTCGACAAGTCGTCAGAGAAATTAGGCTCGAAAGTTATTGTTGAAACCAACCATTTGAAATTGGCACAACGGATTATAGAAGATATTAATGACAAAAGAAAAAATATCGAAAAATGAAATATTTAAAATTACTTTTAATAGTAACGGCAGCGGTCAGCCTGTTTGCCTGCACAGAGAAAAAACAAAGTGACAATAGTCGAGTGCAAACAATCAAAATCGGCTATTTGCCGTTGACACACGCTTTGCCCGTAATGGTCGCCGCCGGATTGAAACAGGAAACGGACAGCATAAACATCGAATTGGTAAAATTCGGCTCGTGGACAGAACTCTCGGACGCACTCAACACAGGCAGAATCAACGGCGCATCCGTATTGGTGCAGTTAGCAATGAAATCCAGGGAAATCGGTATTCCGCTGAAAGCTGTTGCTCTCGGTCACACGGACGGGAATGTGGTAACGGTGGCAAAAGACATCAATTCAGTTGCCGATCTGAAAGGAAAAACGTTTGCCATTCCGCACCGACAATCTTCACATTATCTCTTGGCAAAACAGATGTTTGACAATTATGGTGTGAATATTAGTGAAATAAACATCATCGAACTTCCGCCGCCCGATATGCCTTTTGCGCTTTCTTCGGGCCAAATTTCGGGCTATTGTGTAGCCGAACCTTTCGGGGCAAAAGCAGTAGAATTAGGGGTGGGTAAAGCTCTGTATGAATCGTCCGAATTGTGGGAAAATTCGTTGTGCTGCGTGCTGGTGTTGAATGATAAATTTATCGACAACAATCGTGATACTGCTGAGAAATTTGTATCAGCCTACAAAAAGGCCGGTCAATACATCAGCAAAAACAAAAACCTCGTATACGACCTCACGAAAAAATACCTGAACATCAGCAAAGAAGTGTATGATATTTCGTTGAATTGGATCGATTTTCAGGACTTGGCGATAAGCAAGGAATATTATGAGGACTTGATTCAACGGGTAAAAGCTGCAAAACTCTCCGAAAATCCGCCGGCTTACGAGACATTTATTGACGCAACTTTGTATTAAAATACACTCAAAAATGACAAAAGCAGTAAAAGGAACAATTGGAATTTTGGCATTATTAGCGTTATGGCACTTAGCCGCCATAATGCACAATAGCGTGCTTTTCCCCACACCCGTTGAAGTCGTAAAAAGTCTGTTCCGCTTGTTCAAAGACGGCGTAATGTCTGAACACATCAACACGAGTATGACGCGCTTTGCCGTCGGCTATTTGGTTGCGGCAATCATCGGCATTGTGCTTGGAATGTTTTTCGGATGGTTTGCCGGTATCTGGAGTTTTTTCAACCCCATTATACAAATTTTGCGCCCTGTTTCACCCATTGCATGGATACCTTTTATTGTCCTGTGGTTTGGTATTGGCGATATTCCTGCCATTGTGATTATTTTTGTTGCCTCATTTTATCCTGTATTATTGTCTACAATAGCGGCAGTGAAACGAGTGGATAAAATATACCTCAAAGTGGCACAAAATTTCTCATTAACCCGGCTTCAAACACTGGTAAAAATAGTGTTTCCTGCCTCATTTCCGCAAATTTCTACCGGATTACATCAGGCAATCGGCACCGGTTGGGTGTTTCTCGTGGCAGGCGAAATGATAGGAGCACAATCAGGATTGGGATTTCTCATTATTGATGCTCGCAATAATTTACGCCCCGATTGGCTCCTCGCCGCGATTCTTACCATTGGAATTATCGGATTGCTGTTGGATATTTTGGTCAATTTATTGGAAAAACAAATTTATAAAAAATGGGGAGTTAATAAATAATGTATATAGATATCAAAAATATTTCGGTCGAATTTGAAAAGATTGCAGCGTTAAACAGTGTTTCGCTCAACATTTCCGAAGGTGAATTTATTTGCCTGTTAGGTCCAAGCGGTTGCGGTAAGACCACCTTGCTCAATGCCATTGCCGGATTTGAAAAAATTTCATCGGGCAGTATCAAAATCGGCGGAAAGGAAGTCAGGAAACCCGATATACGAAACACATTCCTTTTCCAAAACTACGGATTGCTGCCGTGGCGAACGGTTGAACATAATGTGAAACTTGGTCTTGAAAACAAAAAAATCAGCAAAAAGGAACAGCAAACTATTGCCGACAAATATATACATCTTGTCGGATTAAACGATTTCAAGAAAAGTTATCCTAATCAACTTTCGGGAGGTATGCAACAGCGCGTTGCCATCGCAAGAGCGCTTGCCGTTGACCCGGAAATCCTGTACATGGACGAGCCTTTCAGCGCACTCGATGTTATTACCCGGGCTAACCTGCAAGACGAAATTATACGCATTTGGCAGGAATACAAGAAAACCGTTATTTTCGTTACGCACGACATCAACGAAGCAGCCTATTTAGCCGACCGCGTAGTCATTATGGCTCCCAATCCCGGACGGATAAAGGCTATCAAGACCATCAATCTCGGACGGAAACGAGACAGAACAAGCAAAGAATTTCAAAGTATCAGGGATAATATCCTTGAAATATTCGAGATGAAAAACTATACCGAAGCAGAGTATTATTTGTAGATTATCTCTTAAATATACCACAAAAAAGGTATTGTGTAAAAAACTTTTTCGCTTTAACTTTGCATTATCAAATTAATTAAAATTATAAATACAAAAATTTGGAGGAACAAATTATGAGTAAAATTGCAAAAAAATTAACAGACTTGATTGGTAATACCCCTTTATTGGAATTGGGAAATTTTGCCAAAACGAAAAATGCCGAAGCAAAAATTATCGGCAAGTTGGAATATTTTAATCCGCTTGGAAGTGTTAAAGACCGTATCGCTTTTTCAATGATTGAAGATGCCGAAAGGAAAGGCACACTCAAAGAAGGTTCTGTAATTATTGACCTACAAGTGGAAACACGGGTATCGGATTGGCGTATGTGGCTGCGACAAAAGGTTATCGCCTGATATTGACCATGCCCGAAACCATGAGCATCGAACGGCGTAATTTATTGAAAGCACTCGGCGCAGAACTTGTGCTGACCGAAGGCGCCAAAGGAATGAAGGGAGCCATCGCCAAAGCGGAAGAATTGCAATCCGAAATCCCTCATTCGATTATTCTTCAACAATTTGAAAATCCGGCTAATCCGGCCATACATATTCGTACAACAGCAGAAGAAATTTGGCGTGACACCGGGGGAAATATCGATATTTTTGTTGCAGGTGTAGGTACCGGCGGAACTGTGAGCGGAGTAGGCAAACGATTGAAAGAACTCAATCCCAATATTCGTATTGCAGCCGTAGAACCGACAGATTCTCCGATTCTTTCGGGAGGAAATCCCGGACCTCACAAAATACAAGGTATCGGAGCCGGCTTTGTCCCGAAAACTTACGATGCCGCCGTAGTAGATCAAATCATCACGGTAACAAACGATGATGCAATAAGGACTTCGCGCGAATTGGCAAAAACCGAAGGACTCTTGGTCGGCATTTCATCGGGAGCAGCCACCTTTGCCGCACTCCAATTAGCTCAAGAGCCTCAAAACAAAGGGAAAAATATTGTAGCCATACTTCCCGATACCGGCGAACGGTATTTAAGCACCGTATTGTATGCTTTTGAAAGTTATCCGCTGTAAACGAGAATATTAAAGTAATGATACAAGGGGGGGGAGTTTATCTGTCTTTTATCAGATTGATAAATTCCTCCCTTGTTTTTGCAGTATTGAATATACCGGTAAAATCAGATGTTGTGGTAATTGAGTTTTGTTTCTCCACTCCCCTCATTTGCATGCACATGTGTTGAGCTTCGATTACTACCATCACGCCTAAGGGGTTTAATGTTTTTTGGATGCAATCTTTAATTTGTGTAGTCAAACGCTCCTGAATTTGCAGGCGGCGGGCGAAAACATCCACGATGCGGGGAATTTTACTTAATCCCGTTACTTTTCCGTTGGGGATATAAGCGACATGGGCTTTCCCGAAAAAAGGAAGAACGTGGTGTTCGCACATGGAGAAAAAATCAATATCCTTTACGATAACCATTTGCCGGTAATCTTCTTCGAATATGGCCGAAGTCAATATTTTTTCAGGTTCCTGCCGGTAACCTTTCGTGAAGAACATCAAAGATTTAGCAACTCTTTCGGGAGTTTTTAGAAGTCCTTCCCTATTGGCATCTTCTCCCAATAGCTCTAATATTTTCCTGTAATGAAAAGCTATTTCTTCTTTCTTTTTGAGTTCTTCTGCGTTTAATTCCATAATTATAGAAGTTAGGAGTTAAAAGTTAGAAGTTAGAAGTCAATTTTATTCTCACTTCTAACTTCCCACTTCTAAATCCTCTTAAAAAATGACTTTAATTTCGTCCGGTACAATATACATTTCTCTTCCTAAAGTAGGATATTTCTTTTTAAATTCCCTCATAAAATTCGATGCTTCCTCGTTTGTTTGGAAATCACCGACGCGTAACCGCCAAATCGGAGCCCTGTATGTAACATCAGTCGATATGTCGGGAAACAAATCTCTTATCTGTTTGGCTTTTGCTTCAGCTTCAGCCCTGGAACGTGGCTGATTCCCTGAAAATGCCTGAATGCGAAATCCCGGTATTTTCACAGATAACTCATCCAAAGAATTCATGCCGGCCAAAGGTTTTCCTATCAATGCATTGATCTTCGGATCGGCATCAACAGCAATCGTTCCGCCCGAATAATCTTGCCGGGCAAGCTCATCAATGATGGTCTTTTGTGTTTGTGCATGACAAAACAAAGGCAAAAGCAAAAAGATGACAAATCTCAGTCTCATTTTGTATCAGGGTAAAGGGTATGCGGTGTACGGTACACGGTGCACGACAATTCTACCGCGTACCCTTGCACCGTGTACCTTGTACCTTAATTAAAAGCTTCGATAATCGGCATGAATTTATCAACACCCAAAGAGGCGCCGCCGATAAGACCGCCATCGACATCAGGATTGGCGAAAAGTTCTTTAGCGTTGCCTGCATTAGCGCTTCCTCCATAAAGGATAGAAGTTTCTCCGGCTACTTCTTCTCCATATTTGGCAGTCAATACACCACGAATAAACGCGTGCATTTCTTGCGCTTGTGCCGAGGTAGCTGTTTTTCCTGTTCCGATAGCCCAGACAGGTTCGTAAGCGATAACGATTTTTCCGAATTCTTCGGCAGAAAGATTAAATAAAGCATTCTCTATTTGAGATTTAACTACTTCGTCTTGTTTGTTTGCTTCTCTTTCTTCCAACACTTCGCCCACACAAAAAATTGGAGTTAAGCCGTTAGCCAATGCCAACAATACTTTTTCTTTCAAAATAGCATCGGTTTCGCCATAATAAGCACGGCGTTCGGAATGTCCTAAAATTACATATTTGGCACCGGTTGATGCAACCATGGCTGCAGAAACTTCTCCGGTATAGGCGCCTGAAACTTTGTCTGCGCAATTCTGTGCTGCAACACCGATTTTTGTTGTATCGATAGTCGCTGCAACCGGAGCCAAATGAATAAACGGAGTACCGATAACCACATCGCAGTTTACTTTTTTACCGGCTAATGCAACCTCTAAATCTTTTGCTAATTGTAGTCCTTCTTGCAGGTTGTTGTTCATTTTCCAGTTACCTGCCACAATGTTTTTTCTCATTGAAATTATTTTAATATTTAGTTAATATATCAACCTTTTGATTAGAGGTTACAAAGATATAACTTAACCGCAAAATATTAAAACGAATTGCCGCAAAAGTTGTATTTCTACGATAGAATGGTTGTTATTTAAGCCCAAATGTTTTTGCATTCCAATCTATTTCAATAATAGATTGAGCCAATGTTTGATCTTCTGACAGAATGCGTAACCTAAATTTCCATTGACCTTTTAATTCGTGTTGCCTTATATTGTCGGCAAAATAAAATACCTTTTTATTTTTATAATCGAAATAACAAGATTCACCTATACTTGTAGTAATATCAGTTATAGGCTCTCCTTTAGAACTTAAATCTTGTATAAAAGCAGATTGAGCTTTTCCTGGTTGTTGTCCGAGATGATTACCTCCGGGTACTCCTTCTGCATCCCAGCTTATCTCATAAAGAACTTCCTGATCAAACTTAGGCATTAGTGCCAATGCATAAACTATAGAACAATCATCATCATTATCTTTCCTAATAAGTTCTGAAGAATTCATCCATAAAATAGTTTTAGGAGATTCTAAGTCCCATGATATTAATTTCTCCTTTATCACTGAAGGAAAATAATATTCATCATTATCCTCTTCTCTAAATTCGTACGTGTCATTTTTTAACAATATTCCCATTATAGATATAATTTATATTCCTACTCTCTCCAAGGCTTTTCGGAACCCGCCTATTATTAGCATCTCTGTAAGCTTACTCCACAAACCTACCACATGATCTTCAATCCATCACCGTCAGTTTTCTGAACCGCACAGAATTTCTTCTAAAAGCAGACAATAGAAGTCCAAGAGGTTAATTCGACTAAAAAAGCACTTTCGGAAAAAATAAACGGTAATTTAGAAAACGGACAATGGTTTATTCTTAAGCAAATCCTACATTTACTTCGTGAAATTCACAAGAAGAATCCGGAAAATAGAAGAACCATATTATTTATTTACTAATTTTTATAATTATGAACGAAGATCTATTGAAAGCACTTCTCAACAAGCTTGAGGATGTATTAAATGGCGGTAGCGATGTTGCACAGGCATCATCCGACAACTACATAGCCTGGTGTTCACCCGGTATTCCATTTCAACCGGAAGATTTGCAATTTGCAGTAAAAGGAATCAATGGAAAAGATGCGGAAGAAACCAGCTTGCTGATACGCAACGCTGCCGAATTTTCGCGCGTGGCAAACTCTATTCCTTCTTCCAATGTTATCGGTGGAACTTTTGAACAACGCGGAACAGTTTTATGGGATATTTATGAGCAAGTGCTCCGGTTCTCAAAAGTCAAAAAGGATGATATCACAACAGAGGAAGAAGCTAAAATCGAAAAACTTCGCAGTAAACTGATCGTAAAAAAGAAAGTGATCGATATCATCACCGACGAAGAGAAAGAGGTAACGGAAGATAGTCCGATAGTAAAAGCGTATAACGAAAAAATGATAGCCTACATCAATGCTGTATCCATATACAACAACAAACGGTTATCTGCTGTAAATGCCGATAGTAAACAAGCTGTACAGGACTTTACGCAAAATGCCGAATTGTACCGTATGCAAGTAAAACAAGCCCTTAATGACTGGGTGAGCAACGGATATAAGGAAGACATTGAGAAAATCGGCGCCTACATCAAAGAAGTGTCACAACGAAGCATGATGATGCTAAAAGCCGATTTGAGCGACCGTTTGGAACAAGGTAAAATGACTGATGCCGTGACCGGAAGCAAATTCTGCCTAAGCAGCTTCTATCCCGGAAACTTCATCAATTCTAACAAAGGATGGACCGAATTTTCATTCACATCACATTCAAAAAACACCTATACGAAAACGGCTCACTCGTCTACATCAGGCAATGTAGGATGGAACTGGGGCCTTTGGAAAACAAGTGGTAATGCCGGAAATAGTAAAGACAGCTTGGATAAATCTCTCGAAACCGAGGATTTTGAAATGAAATTTAAAACTACACAAGCCACTCTCGGCAGAGGATGGTTTGACCCGGACTTCCTGACAAATGGATTATGGGATTGGGATCAGGAAGCATACGGTATGTTGTCAGACGGTAAAATACCTCCTAATGGCAGACTGATTGCCTATCCGACAACCGCCGTATTCATCAAAGATGTAGAAATCAAATCTTCTGCAATAAAAGACGTATACAGCGAAATCAATAAAACACTGAAAGGCGGCGGAAGTGTCGGATGGGGACCGTTCCAAATCGGAGCTACCCATTCGCAAGACTCAAAAGAAGTAAAAACGAATTTTGACGAGAATACGAATACACTGCGTGTCGACGGCATGCAACTTATCGCTTTCAAGTGTTTCGCATTGCCTAAAGTCCCGAACTGTAAAGTGAAAGAATTAGAATAAAAGAAATGAAACCTTTTTATTTATCATTGCTCATACTGCTCTGCGGATGTTCCAGTGTAAGGGAAGTCATCCATCCCGGCAGTATGAGGATAACAGACGAGGTTTCCGGACTTATTGAGAACATAATTCATGTCGGGCAGTACACTCCCGGCATGAATTCCGGAGAAACATTTGTCTATCTACTGCCTCAAGGAATACCTTTCTCCATACAAGATATCATACCACTTCAACAAAGTGGAGGTGCTGTTTTCGGAGATTTACACACAATAGATAAACTGTATATTGCCTCACAAATTACAGACCGGATTTTCATCTGCGACTCCATCGTACATCTGTCCGACCGGAAGTTGGCAGATATGGATATTGAGGAGAAAGACCTCTATAAGCTGATGTCGCCGACTTTTAACGAAAGTTTCTTATATTCAACAATTTACCCACTGATTTCCGACAGTAACCTTGTATGGAGTTCTTTCAATCACCAGTCATATCAAGAAGTTATTATAAAGAGAAGAAAGCATTCTATTCACATAGCGCTTCCTCATATAAGGGCAACGGGAGAATTTGCCACGCTCCTGGTCTGTCGTCCCTGGCTTCATGCAACTAATATAACCGAATATTTTCCGGATAAGAAAGTTGCCATCATCGAAGGAGTTATCCTTTCCAAAAATTTCAACATAAAAGTCATGCACGGAAAATGCAGCATCAAGATTTACAGGCACAGAGAAAAGAAATATAAGATCACCAACAACCCTGTATCGACCGATATCAATTATCCGAACTGTATCATCGGCTATTACTGCCGTATTTTGTAAGTGTCAATTCAGAAAAAAGTTGCACAGCTACGAATCTAAATTCTTTGATTTGTATGTATAAACTAATTAGAAAAATGTATGAGACAAACAAATCAGGAATTGGTCATCATCCTTCCGGGAGGTATGGAAGATGTACCAGTACGTATCGTCAGAGACGAAAAAGCAGAAGAATTGGATATCCGTATCATGAGCTCGCGGCAAACCGGAGCATTTCCCCCATCCGGTAAAAAGCGCCATGCACTTGTTTGGTACCAAAACCAATATGAGCATATTCCGTTGGATGAAATCATG
>QMCD01001816.1_pt1 | contig 12508 bp, 11 predicted proteins | sample 1821841 | NCBI WGS metagenome assembly QMCD01 (sample SAMN01991225, study PRJNA193472) | Termite gut metagenome, whole genome shotgun sequencing project. | isolation source: worker | host: Macrotermes natalensis | reverse complement strand
AGGGTAGCTGCTATACACGGCTGATAATCCGGTAAAAGATGACTCCGTATTATTTTGCCCCACCGGAGCTGCGGTTTTGGGTCGCCGGAGGGATGCAGCCTTGATTTTTTGTTTCGTTTTGCATCAAGGCAAAATGAATTGGAGCGAAGCGCAAATCGGCGGAGCCAAATACAAGCCGATAGGCGCGTTAGATAAAATAGAACATTAAATCTCAACTACTGATTCGCATTAATAATAACAGAGTTACACAATTACAACCCGCTAATTGATAATATCTAATTTGAGAGAGTACACAATGAATACTAATTTTGTAAACATAACAACAGAAAACCTTTCATCCGGGTATTTATGCTGCATTATCCGAAGCAAAAAGGAATATCAGGGCGTTGAAGCAAAGCGACAATGGCTTTCCGCCCGGCTAAATGAAGGCTAAAAGGATTCTTGATTAATTATTATCCATTCTTAGTTATTTTCTATCTTTGAATCACTAAATCATTATATATGCTTAAAGTTGGACCTATCGGTGTGTTTGATTCAGGCTACGGGGGATTGACCATCCTTTCCGAAATACAGTCGTTAATGCCTGAGTACGACTATTGTTACCTCGGGGATAATTCGCGTGCCCCATACGGCTCGCGCTCTTTCGATGTTGTATATGAATTTACCAAGCAAGCTGTACTGAGCCTGTTCGATATGGGTTGCAATCTGGTAATACTGGCATGCAACACGGCATCAGCAAAAGCTCTGCGCACAATCCAACAGAAAGATTTGCCTCACATAGATCCGGATAAAAGGGTATTGGGTGTTATCCGCCCCACAGCCGAGATTATAGGCCCAATAACCCAAAGCAGGCATGTTGGGATTTTAGGTACGACCGGAACCATACAATCCGAATCGTATTCTATAGAAATCAATAAACTTTTCCCGGATATTAAAGTCTCAGGCGAAGCATGCCCTATGTGGGTGCCTCTGGTCGAAAACAGAGAGTATGAAAATGAAGGAGCGGATTACTTCATCAAGAAGAATCTCTCAAATATCCTCTCTAAAGACCCGCAGATAGATACACTTATACTGGGATGTACCCATTACCCTATTCTTCTGAATAAAATAAAATCATTCCTGCCGGATGGTGTAACAGCCATAGCCCAAGGCGAATATATCGCCCGTAGTCTGCAAGATTATCTGCATCGCCACCCCGAAATGGACAAAGTATGTACCAAGGGCAGTGTAACAAAATATTATACAACAGAATCGCCCCAAAAATTCTCAGAAGCCGCGACAATATTCTTGAATAAAGACATTGAGGTAAACCGGATCACCCTGGAATAGAAAAATGATCTATTTTTAAGCATGCGTAAGATAATCCATATAGACATGGATGCCTTCTATGCTTCTATCGAACAACGTGATAATAAAGAGTATAGAGGAAAACCTTTGGCTGTGGGATATTCAGGGCCGAGGGGAGTCGTTGCTGCGGCCAGTTACGAAGCCCGTAGATATGGGGTGCGCTCGGCAATGGCTTCTAAAACGGCATTGAGAAAATGTCCTCAATTGATATTCGTTCCCGCCCGTTTCGATGTCTATAAGTCTGTATCCCGGCAGATAATGGAAATATTCCATGAATACACTGACCTCGTTGAACCCTTGTCTCTCGATGAAGCCTTTCTGGATGTGACCGAAAACAATAAGAATATTCCATCTGCAACACAGATAGCACAAGAGATCAAACAAAAAATATTAGAGGCCACCCGACTAACAGCTTCTGCCGGAGTATCATTCAATAAGTTTCTTGCTAAAATAGCCTCAGACCAGAATAAGCCGGACGGGTTATTTGTTGTCAAACCTAAAAATGCAGAACAGTTTGTAGAAACATTAGCTATCGAACAATTTTTCGGAGTGGGTAAAGTCACTGCTAAACGGATGCATCAATTAGGTATAAAAAACGGATGGGATCTGAAACAACGTTCCGAAAATGAATTAATAGCCGTTTTCGGGAAAGCAGGACATATTTATTTCCAAAATGCACGGGCTATAGACGACCGCCCGGTAGAATCGCAACGGATAAGAAAATCAATGAGTTCAGAAACTACTTTTGAACATGATATCGATAATCTCGAAGAGTTGGCCTTAATTCTGGATGAAGTTGCCCGGGATGCATTTCACGACATTGAAAGAAAGAAATTCAAAGCACGGACAGTAACTTTAAAAATAAAGTATGCCGACTTTAAAACGATCACCAGAAGTAAGACTTTTCCAGCGTCAGTGGCAGACTATGAATCCTTCTACAAAGCCGGCTTCGAGCTCCTTCAAAATATAGATTTATCACCTAAAGTGAGGTTAATCGGACTTGGTTTGAAAAACAATGAAGATGAAATGGGATGGGGCGAAGCGATCCAGTTACGCATCAATTTTGAAGACTAAAGTTAAACTACATCGCCAAAACAAAATATTCTCCCGAAAATCCTTTCACATATTGGGATAAGTCCTTATTTTTGCGGTAATGAAACTAAAAAAGAAAGGGCCTCATAGCAACAGGACTAAACATCTTCTTTTTTCGCTCAATGAAGAAGAATATGCACTTATCTCCTCTTATATAAAAAAATATAAGATTGCTAATCGTTCCCGCTGGTGCAGGGAAACTCTCATCGCCCATGTCCTGAAAAATCTCGATCAGGATTACCCTACGCTTTTCGGTGAAAATGAGATGCGCCGATGACTGAGATTCTCACCGACGAACATTATATGAGGCAAGCCCTAAACGAGGCGCAGATTGCTTTCGAAAAGAAGGAAGTGCCCATCGGAGCTGTTATTGTATGCCAAAACAGAATTATTGCACGAGCCCACAACCTGACAGAAACTCTCAATGACGTCACCGCACATGCCGAAATGCAGGCGATTACTGCCGCAGCAAATTTCCTTGGAGGTAAATACCTGACAAATTGTACGCTGTATGTCACATTAGAACCTTGTCCAATGTGTGCCGGGGGACTTCTCTGGTCACAAATACCTAAAGTAGTTTTTGGAGCCAAAGACGAAAAAAAAGGATACTCCCTTTTCTCGCCAAATATACTGCATAACAAAACATCTATAATATCCGGCATTCTGGAGGAAGAATGCGCTTTTCTGTTAAAAGAATTCTTCAGGCAAAAAAGATAATCCGTCATTTTCTTACAGCAAAAGAAAATTCTTAACATTTATTTTGACTTCTCCATGCAACATGGCATACAAATTGCGCATCTAATATATGTGAGCAATTTTATTAGAATTAATCAACCAATTTTTATTAAATAAAAAAATGAGAAAGTATATGAAACTATTTTCAGCACTGATTCTATCTTCTGTCTTAGCATTAGGATTCTCTTCATGTCTTGATGACGATGGATATTCTCTTGGTAATTACTGGGAGGACATAGTGACAGTAAAAAAGATAGATGACAATACTTATTCCTTCGTACGGGATAATGGTGACAAACTCTGGGTGGCCGCTCCTGTAGGTCTTAACTTGAAACCTAAGTACGACAGAGCGATAATAAACTATACTATCCTCTCCGATGAGAAAGATGGTTATGACCATTACATCAGACTGAACGATTATTATGATGTACTGACCAAAGGCGTTATTTATATAGCCCCCGACGATCAGGTAAAACAAGACAGTATAGGGAATGATCCTATCAAAGTATATTCCGTTTGGGAAGGCGGCGGATATCTGAATATCAATTTCGGATACAATACCGGAGAAAACAAGCCGCATATGATCAACATGGTATCGGCGGAACCGGACTTATCAGTCGACAAAGATATCGTAAAATTAGAATTCAGACATAATATAAATGGTGACGAACCATCACGATATCCGGTTAAAGGTTATGCAAGTTTCGATCTTACACCTTACAAAGTCGCAGGACGTGACAAAGTTACGTTTGAGATAACATCCAAAGATTTTGGAGGAGAAACAAAAACATTTAATATAGAATACAAATACACAGTGGACGAACCACTGGACGAATAAGCAAATACATACTAACCTGAATATTTATTATAATATTCTTTTTGATTTCCTTTCTAAAAAGAGAGCTCGTGAGAGTTCTCTTTTTAATTTGAATACACTCATACTCAAAAAGATTTCTATTTCCCGGCCCAAACAGACCTCATAGAAGCTTTATTAGACAAATTCTAAATAGTTAATAACTTTTTCTTCCTCATACTGCCTGATATTCTATTAAAAAGATGTATTTTTGTTCATATCAGATTTTTCGATAAATGGATAATTCAAAAGTAAAGGAACAAGTCAAAAGCGAGTTCACGGACTATCTCGGTCTGCATAAACATCGTAAAACCCCGGAAAGATATGCCATACTTGAGCATATCTATTCTACGAAAGGACATTTTGACATGGATTCTTTGTATAATGCCATGAAGCAATCCAGCTTCAGAGTCAGCCGTGCTACATTATATAACACTATCGAATTGCTGTTGGACTGCGGTCTGGTCGTAAAACATCAGTTTGGAGCTAATGTATCTCAGTACGAACGGGCCTATGGCAATGAGAATCATGACCATCTGATTTGCCTGAATTGCGGGGAAGTAAAAGAACATAAAAACGGAAATCTCTTTACTCCCACTCAGCAAAAAAAACTGCAACGATTCAAGATCAGCTATTATAGCATGTATATATATGGCATATGCAATAAATGTATGCGGGCAAAAAAAACAGAAGAAAAAAAGAATAAACTAACAGAAAATAAAAATACACGTATTAAAAAGAAATGAAAGTAGATGTATTGCTAGGTTTGCAATGGGGCGACGAAGGAAAAGGTAAGATAGTGGATGTACTCACACCCGACTATGAAATTGTAGCCCGGTTTCAGGGTGGGCCAAATGCAGGGCACACACTGGAATTCGAAGGAAAGAAATATGTCCTTCGTTCTGTACCTTCAGGTATTTTCCAGGGAAACAAAATCAATATCATAGGAAATGGTGTTGTACTTGATCCGGCCTTGTTCAAAGGAGAAATTGAATCACTGGAGTCATCCGGCCATGATTTAACAAAACGCCTTCTTATCTCCAAGAAAGCACACCTTATATTACCGACCCACCGATTACTGGATGCCTGCTATGAGGCAGCCAAGGGAGATTCCAAAATAGGTACTACCGGCAAAGGCATCGGACCTACATATACGGATAAAATCAGTCGAAATGGCCTGCGTGTAGGCGATATACTCCACAATTTTGAAGAAAAATATAACGCTGCGAAATCTAAACACTTGAGAATATTACAGCAATACGGACACGATATCAGCGCACTGGCTGAGATAGAAAAAGAATGGTTTGCCGGTGTAGCTAAATTAAAAGAATTTACATTTATAGATAGCGAACACTATATTAACAACGCTGTAAAACAAGGGAAGAAAATACTGGCCGAAGGTGCACAAGGCACAATGCTCGATATAGATTTCGGGTCATACCCTTTTGTTACATCGTCCAATACCATATCAGCAGGAGCATGTACCGGGCTGGGCATAGCACCGCAGTCGGTAGGTGAAGTGTACGGTATATTCAAGGCATATTGTACCCGTGTGGGCAGTGGCCCGTTCCCAACCGAATTATTCGATGCAACAGGAGATAAACTCCGTGAATTCGGATTTGAGTTCGGTTCTGTAACAGGACGTCCACGCCGTTGCGGATGGATAGACCTGGTAGCTTTGCGCTATGCCATTATGATAGATGGTGTTACCCAACTGATAATGATGAAAAGTGATGTCCTGGACACATTCGAAACCATCAGAGCATGTATCGGCTACGAAATAAACGGAGAAAAAGTTACAGATTTCCCTTTCGAAGTAGACGAGAGAATCAAGCCTATCTATGTGGATATGAAAGGATGGCAAACAGACATGACTAAAATGCAAAAGGAAGATGAATTCTCTGCTGAGTTCAAGCATTATATTGCATTTTTGGAAAAAGAGCTGGAAGTACCTATCAAGATAGTATCGTTAGGGCCTGACAGGGAACAGACTATAATAAGGTAATTAAACCCTTTTTAAGAATATAGAATGTGCCAACAAACATTATTGGCACATTTTTTGTTTCATATATCATAAAAAGAATATTCACAAAAAGATATAAATATGTATATAGGTTGGATTATATTGATACTGGTTGGGGTCGCAAGTTTTGCTGTTTCGCAAATGCTGAAAAGTAAATTTAATAAATATTCTAAAATCCCTTTGACCAACGGGATGACCGGACGGGACGTAGCTGAAAAGATGCTTCACGACAACGGCATATATGATGTAAAAGTCGTTTCCACTCAAGGAATGCTTACCGACCACTATAACCCTGCCAATAAGACTGTAAACCTGAGTGAAGGGGTTTATGCCAGCAATAGTGTAGCCGCCGCCGCGGTAGCCGCCCACGAATGCGGGCACGCTGTACAGCATGCACATGCCTATGGTCCGTTGAAAATGCGCTCGGCTCTTGTACCTGTTGTCAGTTTCGCTTCATCATGGGTGACATGGATTATTCTAGCCGGAATCATTTTCATACAGACATTCCCTACTCTTATCTGGATAGGCATTGGTCTTTTTGCCCTGACTACCATATTCAGTTTTGTTACATTACCTGTAGAGATCAATGCCAGTCAGAGAGCTTTAGCATGGCTCAATACTGCCGGCGTAACTAATATGAATAACCATGACATGGCTAAAGATGCTTTGAAATGGGCTGCTTATACATATGTTGTTGCCGCAATAGGTTCTTTGGCTACATTACTTTATTATATTATGATAGCCCTTGGAGGCAGACGTAATTAACTGAAGGAAACAGTATATAAATTACAAAAGAGTGGTCTTTTCCGGCTACTCTTTTTTTATCATAAATATTCCGTAATAAACAGGATTATATATCTTTGTACATTTCAAAACTATTCTATAAAGTCTGAATGAAACCGATCATGTTCATAATAATCTTCATCATATACCTCTTAGCAAATTTCTATGTCTTCCATCATATCTGGATAGCTATGCCTCCGAATACCATCGGACGGGTAACTCTCGTTTCGTTTGCTGTCGTAGCCGTTTCATCCTTTTTTATATCTTTTCTTGCCGGGGATGTATTGCCTGTATGGATGACATCTTTTTTATACAAAGTAGGCACCGCCTGGTTTTTCATCCTCCTGTATTTCCTTATCGTAATGCTGGTAAAAGATTTATTCGGGCTTACCAATCAGCTATTTCATTTTATGCCGAGCGATGCGATTACCCGCTATACAAAAGAAAATTGGGTAGGGCTGGGCTTTATGGTAGGTTTTATTACCCTACTGATGATTTGCGGATACCTGAAATATCAATGGAAAGTCCGTGTAGAACTGCCTGTACAGATATATAAAACCCTGGGAGATTCTACATCTGTTAAACCCTTGCGGATAGTAGCCATTAGTGACTTGCACCTGGGTTATGGCATAGGAAAAAAGGAATTTGAGGGATGGGTAAATACAATAAATGCTGAAAATCCGGATATTGTTCTCATTGCCGGAGATATTATAGATAATAGTGTACGCCCTCTGAACGAAGGCAACTTTGCCGAAAGCTTTCATAAAATAAAAGCTCCTATGGGGGTTTATGCCTGTCTGGGAAATCATGAATTTATCAGCGGTCTCAAAAACAGTCTCGACTTTTATGAGAAAGCAGGTATCCATCTCTTACGCGACACGGCCGAATTGGTTAACAACAGTTTTTACGTCATCGGGCGCGACGACAGGTCGAACGAATGGCGCAAACCATTGAATGAATTAGTCGATAGCCTCGACAAGTCAAAGCCACTTATCCTGCTTGACCATCAGCCTTACCATCTTGAAGAAGCTGAAGCATACGGCATCGATTTGCAAATATCCGGACATACACATCAGGGACAAGTATGGCCTATCTCTGCTATTACAAATGCAATATACGAGAAAGACCACGGCTTTGTAAAAAAAGGAAATGCTAACATATATGTAAGTTCAGGTATCGGTATCTGGGGCGGTAAATTCCGCATCGGCACTCAATCCGAATATGCAGTCATAGACTTAAAGACAAAGGAATGAGAGTATTTTTTAATGCAATAATTGTTCAGATATTTCTCAGCGCCTATATCTATTGGCGTGGCTGGCAAGGATTGCCCGATAAGAAATACATTAAAATTCCTTATGCATCTATCTATATTGCTGAACTGGCAATTTATTTCATGGGATTCTTTACCTCCGGAACAGGTTTGTTGCCTTTCGATGCCCTTCATAGTTTTGCATGGGTAGGGACTACCTGGATGCTTTTCACTATATATATGACCATTTTACTGCTACTATACGACTTGGTAAAGTATATCAATCGTAAGAAAAAAATATTCGCAATAGACCTGAAGGCTAAAAAGCCCCGGCTGATTTACTTTTGTGCCTCTCTCCTATTGGTTTGCAGTGTGATGGGTTATGGCAACTATCGTTTCCACAATCCGGTCGTAACAGAAATGAACCTGACTGTCGATAAACATTCACCAAATATAAAAGAGCTCCGCATCGTAGTTGCCACAGATATACATGCCGGATATCTCATCGATAAAAATATCGTATCCATGTATGTGGATAAGATTATGGAGCAGAAACCGGACATTATCCTGCTGGTAGGCGATATCATAGACTATGATGTGAAATCGCTGTACGAACAACGGATGGAGACCGAGTTTCTGCGGCTGAAAGCCCCATATGGCGTTTATGCTTCAACGGGGAACCATGAATATATCGACTTGGGTGAGGAAAAAGACGAAAAAATACTTTGGTTGAGTAAATACGCAGGACTTACAGTATTACGGGATACAACAATACTGATTGCCGATTCGTTCTATCTGGTGGGCCGCGAAGACGATAAGTGCACAACCAGAAAAGAATTACCCGAACTCATGCAGGGTGTAAACAAAGATCTGCCGATCATTGTTATGAACCACGAACCCCACCGTTTGTATGAAGAATCCGATGCCGGAGCGGATATAGCTGTATTCGGGCATACACATAACGGACAGTTCTTTCCGGTAAACACGATAATGTCCATATCTTCGGCGATATATAACACCGGGACTATACCTGAACACCTGAAATACAGGTCGATGTACGAAATACCATACGGATATAAGAAAAAAGACAATACACATATTTATGTATCATCAGGGCTAGGCCTTGCAGGGCCTCAGTTCCGTATAGGCACTATATCAGAGATTGTAGTTTTGAACGTGAAATTTGATAAATGATAACTATCTTTAGCCATGCTAAAATCGCTTTATATTAAAAATTATGCCCTGATTGACAGTCTCGAAATAGATTTCGAATCAGGCTTTTCTGTCATTACGGGAGAGACGGGTGCAGGAAAATCAATCATACTGGGAGCCTTATCGCTTATCCTCGGGCAGAGAGCCGATATAAAAGCCATCAAACAAGGCGAAAGCAAATGCATTATCGAAGGAGCTTTCGATGTATCGGCCTATGATCTTAAAGACTTTTGCGAGGAGAAAGGTATCGAATACGACTCGCACAGTTATATACTGCGCCGGGAAATACTCTCCACAGGAAAATCACGTGCTTTTATAAACGATTCACCTGTAGGGTTGAACGATCTGAAAGAGCTGGGTAGCCAACTGATAGATATACATTCACAGCATCAGAACCTGTTATTATCGGATAGCCGTTTTCAGATGCAGGTAGTAGACGCATTAGCAGGTAACAAAGCCTTATTGAAAGAATACCAGCAGGCCTTTTATCAATATAAGCAGACTGAAAAGGCTCTGGCCGAACTACGAGATACCATCAGAAAGAGTAAAGAGGAAGAAGATTACCTCCGCTTCCAATATCAGGCACTACACGAAGCTGCCCTCACACAAGGAGAACAGGAAGAACTGGAAGCCGAACAGGAGACCCTAAACCATGCCGAGGATATAAAATCGGCGTTGTACAAGATACATACATTGCTGTCGGAAGACGAAAGAGGCATTGTTGCAGCTTTGAAAGAAAGCCTGAATACATCACACCCGCTGGCTAAAGTATATCCGAAAGCGGACGAAATTTGCCAACGTTTGGAGACTTCTTATTTAGACCTCAAAGATCTGTCTTCCGAGTTGGAACGGTCGGCTAACGATGTAGAATTCAATCCTGAACGACTGGCTTACATCGAATCGCGGCTCGATTTGATTTATTCATTGCAAAAGAAACACCATGTGTCTTTGGTGTCGGGCTTACTGGAATTGTATGAAGAACTGGCGCAGAAACTGGAAAAAATAGAATCATCAGACCAGCAGGTTGAAATTTTGGAAAAAGAAGTTTCTGAAAAGTATGATAAGATGTTCACCCTCGCCAAAAAGTTGAGCGACCATCGTAAGGCAATTACACCGGAACTGGAAAAAGGATTGGTAGAAAAGGTAGCGAATCTGGGCATGCCGAATATCAGGTTCAAATGCGAGATTACTGCCGAAGAACATCCTAACATATACGGAATAGACAGAATACTATTTCTGTTCTCAGCAAATAAAAATGCGCCACTACAACCGGTTGCCGATGTAGCTTCGGGTGGTGAAATATCACGCCTGATGCTTTGCCTCAAGTCGATGATTGCAGGTGCAACAGCCCTGCCTACTATCATATTCGATGAGATAGACACAGGCGTATCAGGCGAAATAGCCGATAAAATGGGACAGATCATGCTCGACTTTGGAAGAAAGATGCAAGTGATTGCGATCAGCCATTTGCCGCAGATAGCAGCCAAAGGTAAGACGCATTATAAGGTATATAAATCGGATAATGAACTATCTACCACGACCCATCTCGACAGGTTGGATAATGCAGAAAGGCTGGAAGAAATAGCGCGGATGTTGAGTGGTTCCACTGTTACGGATGCGGCAATACAAAATGCTAAGGTAATGTTGGGGTTTTAGCCCTCTAAATCCCCCAAGGGGAACTTACAGAGAGAGTAAAAGATAAGCGAAAACAGTGTTACTTTTGTTACCTTTTAACAAGTAGTAAGTTAAAAGTTAAATGAGATACAAGTAAACAAGAGACGAGATAAAATTTCTTAACTGATGACTGTTCCCTGACGAGATGCTTCGCTCTGCTCAGCAAGACAAGATAATTATTAATTTTTCATTCTTAATTATTAATTGTTCATTCTTAATTAGTTTCTATATGGAAATTCCTTTTCTCAACCTAAAACGGGAAAACGAGCGCTACGCATCCGGAATACGAGAAGCTGTATCGCGTGTGATAGACTCAGGATGGTATATCCTGGGAGAGGAAAAATCCAGTTTTGAAAAAGAGTTTGCCTCCTATTGCAAAGTAAAGCACTGTATAGGTGTAGGCAATGGACTTGATGCTATCCGCCTGATACTAATGGCTTATATGGAGCAAGGCGTAATGCAGGAAGGGGACGAAGTAATTATCCCCGCCAACACATTCATTGCAACGGCTTTGGCTATATCTCAGTGTGGACTCATACCGGTTTTTGCCGATTGCGACATCGCGACTTACAATATTGCTCCCGAATCTGTAATAGAAAAGATTACATCCAGAACAAAGGCAATTATAGCAGTCCATCTATACGGGCAAATTGCAGCGATGGCTGAATTGAAACAAATCGCAATACAGCACAACCTGAAACTGATAGAAGATGCTGCGCAGGCACACGGTGCAGTATACAATGGCAAAAAGGCAGGAAGCTTAGCAGATGCAGCAGCATTCAGTTTTTATCCGGTGAAGAACCTTGGCGCTTTGGGTGATGCAGGGGCTGTAACAACTGACGATGAAGAACTGGCCCGGATCGTCCGCAGCCTATCCAATTATGGCTCCGACAAAAAATATATGCATGAATATAAGGGACTAAATTCGCGCCTCGATGAGATACAGGCTGCAATATTATCCGTAAAGCTAAAATATCTGGATATAGATAACCAAAGGCGGAAAGAGATCGCAGCCTATTACTCTGCAAATATAAAGAATGTAAATATTATATTACCGGACAATAAAGATAGCTTAAGCCACGTTTTTCATTTATATATAATCCGGACAAACGATCGCGAACGGCTTCAGCTATACTTATACAATAAAGGCATCCAGACTCAGATACATTATCCCGTAGCAATACATCAACAGCCTGCGTATTCCGGACAGGCAGGTTTAAATCTGCCTGTAGCAGAACAACTGCAAAATGAAGTATTAAGCCTGCCGCTATATGCATCATTGACGAATGACGAACTGCACCGGATAGTAGAGGCTCTGAACAATTATTAAAGGGGATGAAAGAGATATTCGTTTTTTTCGAAAAACCTGTTCCAAGATTTTTTCTCCTCTGATTTAGTGCAAGAAATGACTAAATATCTTGATTTTTAACAAGGGTTACCGATGAGGAACAAGAAACTATTTAAAAAAGATAAAAAAATGAATATTTTCCTTTTGTAAAAACACTTGCACATATATATTTGTTATATATTTGTATAATAA
>QMCD01001815.1_pt1 | contig 12509 bp, 13 predicted proteins | sample 1821841 | NCBI WGS metagenome assembly QMCD01 (sample SAMN01991225, study PRJNA193472) | Termite gut metagenome, whole genome shotgun sequencing project. | isolation source: worker | host: Macrotermes natalensis | reverse complement strand
TTGTTTTCTTATTTTAACTCGCAGGTTTTGCTGAGCCTTACCGGATGAAATAGAACAAAGCGGTTTCACGCTTTCTGTATATAATAATACTCTTTTGAAACCAAGAGGAAAATAGTCATATAAAGTTTTATTATACGATTATGAAATATTGTTCAACCCTCACTCTCACCATCGTTTCTCTCTTTTTCTGGTTATTCGGTTTTACGATAAAGGCACAATGCGACTTTGACTTGAATGTGCAGGTATTGCAAAATTCAACCTGTATTTCCAACGGGATTATTCAAGTAACGTTGAGCGGCGATGAGATTGACCTTTCAAATGTGCTGATTAGAGTGAATAACACCGAAGGTACAATCGATGAATTATCGTCAACCAACGGGGATATTTTTTTAGCGTTGCGTATGTAAGATAAGTCAGAGGTCATTTAAAAAAATGTTCATCAACAAATTTGATTTCTCCGGAAGAGATTATACTATCATTCGCACTCAATCCCAGAGACTTCAATGGAAATTCACCTAATATTATTTTAAATTTATTGTCTTCTATTTGCAAATATCCATAACCATCTCTATAAGAGCATTTTCCTGTAATATCCGGAGCAGTAAGAAGAACTTTTTCCTCCGACAAATCAAAATTCAATTCTGACCTTAATAGACGGATAAACTCATTTATCTTTTGAAATTCAGGGCATTCCATTTTATGCTCCTGACATACTTCATAATACGCATCCGGATTATTGAAAAACATTCTCCGTTTAGTTCTCTTCGTTAAAACTTCAACAACATAAGTATTTCCATCTGCTACGACAACTGGAGGTAAATTCTCTTCTTTAATGTCTACATCTGAGGGTAAATTAAGATAATTTTTTCTCAAGATTTTTTCCCAGGATTCATTCCACGATGCTTTGAGATTAATTGTATCAATTTTTACATTTTCAAAATCATAGTGCATATCATTATAAAAATAATAACGATACATTACGACATTCCATTTATCCTCGTTACTTTTAGTCAAACGAAAAAGTTTGTTGTTATATCCACCACATTGCCAACATGTATATCCAATTCTTAATTCTATTTCGAATTCACTAAAATCACTCTCTTCTATTTTTAAAGAATCAATAGTACTTGATCTTTTGTAATTTTTTTGAGGATTTAATTGAATTGACTGTGCTGTTAGAGGCAAAAAAAAAAGAAACTGCTATAAAAAAATCTCTCATTGTAATAATTATATCTTAATCATTTATTCCTCAATAAAGCATCTCGTAATAGATTGTTCTATGAGGTACTTTTATATTTCTATCATCGTACCCGTAGTACATTGTATTTCTACCTATAACATACCAAGACACTGTCAATATTTTCATAGTTTCCCTATCTGAACCTCCGAATCCGGATTCTCCTGGTCGAAACCCTGATAATCCTGTATCATGATTATTCGATGCATCATTCAATTCTGCATTGTACGGAATATCAAACTCCACTTCATAACGCTTTTTGATTATACTTTGCGCAGTAGCATATTTTCCATCATAATTCACTTTTCCATTCGCTCCATCTACATTCTGTTAATATGCTTCTCTCCAACGATTTTTTACCTTTTTTCTCTTAAAAGAGGAATCGTTTAATTCGTCAAAATATTTCAGATAATCAATTCCTATCCATTGATAAAAACCACAATTTTCACGAATCAAATATACTAATTTATTTGTAAGTTTTACTGGTTTATTATTATAGATAGCATAGGTTGGGTTGTCACTAACACATAAAGAATCTGTTTGTCCATTATTAAATGATATGTGACATTTCATTCGGGCATTTACATAATTTTCTTCTATGACTTTCCGCTCACATAACTCAATTGCTATTTCTTGTAAAACATCTTTATCTGTTATTACATTTTCTAAAATAACTGCCTCTTTGGGAAAATATTCCCCATCTTCCAGCAAAACATCTAAAGAACCTTTTCTGATCTCTTCACAATCAATAGACATAACTCTGTCAAATATTCCATTGTAATACCATACTGTTATAGATTCTATTGTTTTCTCATTTTTTTTCTGACAAGAAATAAAGAAAACAGCAAAAATTAAAATCATATATTTTTTCATTACAATAGTTCGTTCAAAACTGATTTAATTATTTGATTTACAGCAAAATAATCGAATGAATATTTGGTAAAAACCGCAGGAAAGCTTACCTTTAAAGCAATGACTACCAATCGATTGCTTACGATATGCCCCCTGCGATTTATATTCAATATTCAGAGATAAAAAGAACACAAAGGTCATAAAAAAAAACTTTGTGTTCTTTGTGTCTTTGTGGGAAATAATTATTATAAGTTTTTATGACCTTTGTCATTGTGTTTATAAAATTCGTTAACTTTAGCATTGGGGGTATATTGCAGATAAACGTAAAAATAAATTATACGGTGATACTTTCCTATTTTACACTAAATCTACTTGCCGGAACATCTACATTCAGTTTTTTATTCGTAAACTGATATTCGGTATAATCTTTGTCTTTTGCTTTTTTGTCTTTCGAAGCCTCGATCATTCGCAAACGGGTTACAGACAGGTCATTTTTATCTAAGTAGATATTTACTTCGTCTATGATTGTTTTAGCGGCATCATTTAACGGGAATATTTTAACCAAATATTCTTTGCCGGCTTGGAAAAATTCCAACTTATAATTGCTGGTCATTGCCTGTAAATTTCCGGTCATACAAGCAGAGATTACATCTTTCATCTCCTTCATCAAGCCGTTGGAAGCTACATCAAACACGTTTGTTTTGCCGTTGGATACCATTTTGATTTTAGAACCGTTGATTACAATTTGGGACTTTACCGGAGTGATGTAGTCCAGGCTTACCTTGTCGCTCTTTTGGTAGTAGAATTTTCCGGTAGAAGTAATATCTCCCGACATTGCAACAATGTGTTTCAGTTGCGTGAAATCACTTTCAATTGTGCTTATCTTTTGCGTTTCGGCTGTCATCTTCTTTTTGAGGGCATCCACTTCACTGTCAATCATTGGCTTCATTTGTGCAAATACCGAAAAAATCCCGCTGCATAATACCAGCATTAATACGCTAATCCTTTTCATAACTAATTTATTATTAAATATTTATATTAAATAATTTATCTACTCTTTTAATTTTATAATCGTTTTCCGACAAATAAGCCAGTATCTTTTCCAATACCTGTCCGGCGTAAGGCAATCGATCGTGCAGTAGTAAGACTGAACCCGGACGGATTCGTTTAATGACACGCTTAACTATTTTATCAACATCTCCAATAGAGGTATCCAATGACCGGACATTCCATCCAATTATATAGTAGTCGAATGATTTCAACGCCTTCCTTACCAGCGGATTAGTAATACCGAAAGGAGGACGGAAAAAGCGTACCGGTTGCCGGGTAACAGCTGTTATTGCATTTTCGCAGCGCTGCACATCGGCAATCATTTTCTTTACTCCAAACATTGGGAACGAATAGGCGTGTGAATAAGAGTGATTCCCGATTAAATGCCCTTCTGTTAACATTCGATCCACTAATTGCGGATTTTTTTCAACTTCGCTTCCAATGCAGAAAAACGCAGCTTCTACGTTCCGGCGTTTCAATATATCCAAAATTTCCGGCGTATATCCGGCATCCGGTCCATCGTCAAATGTCAATGCTATCTCTTTTTCCGCTGTTTTTTTCTTGCAATACGCTTTTAGATACACTCCGGAAGATATGCTGTAAGAGGCGTAAAAGAGAAACGCAAGCCAAAACACTATGAAAACGGATAAAAACAACATATTATTATACAATATTTCAATCAACTTCTTTCTAATAAAAACAGAGAATGATTTGTATTCCGGTACACATTGTATATCAAAATTTTCTCTAATTTTTCCGGATTTTCTTTCAAACGCAATGCGGAAGGGATCTCTTGCTTTTGCAATATATTGGCAGCACACCAAAGTCCGAAAGAAGAAGCTGTTTGATACTCTCCACTCAAATGCTTGTAAGAAATAGAAGGAATTTTATTGAAAATACCTTGATTCAATAGCTCAACCGGCGCATCTTGCTTTGAATCACCGCTATTTCCCAATAGAATCAAATCAATCTCTTGCAATGTCATTCCGTTTTTCTCCAAAAACAGTGTTATTTCTCTTTCCGGACTTTTTTCATCTTCCGGAAGTAAAAATGTAGAAACCGCCTTTAATGCGGCATAATCCTTATTGGAGGGAACGGAAGAGAGTATAAAAAACTGCGCTCCTTCCCCCATTTTTGCCCCATTTCGCCAAAATCCCATGCGTTTCATCACTTCAAAGGAGACCGGTGTTATTTCATCTACCGCACCTACCAGTACGTTTTTCACTTCACCGTCTGCAAGTTGCATCGTTGCATCCAATATTGCCGATTCAAAAGAAAAACCACGGTGTACATACGTGAAGTTATAGTTGTGATTTTTCAGAATCAGCGCAATTTGTGCTCCGATGGTATTGAAAGTAGACTGGATAAACGAGGTAGGATTGAGCAGCTGTTCATTGTTAACAACGATGGTATTCAGGAATTTTTCAGTATCTGCCAGGCAGCCTAATCCGGTAGCGGTTATAATTGCATCAGGATTTTCTACGGACGAGTTTTTCAAGCAATTCAATGCGGCGGCAACTCCCATTTTTACAATCCGGCTCATCCTGCGACGCAGACCGGCATCGGTTATATAATCCTTATAGTTGGGTTCAATAGCCGGTAATGACTCGAGCTTATCTGCGCCTTCCGTTGTTTGTGAAAGAAATTCGCACGTTTCAAATGTTGGCTGCGGACTGATTGAACTGATGCTTTGTATGTAATACTTCATAATTAAACAAATTTCTTCGAGTCTCTCTCTTCGTGCTTCCTTTTTATGCAAGTACGTTCGACATCACTTTTTTAGAGACAGAGAATAAATAGGTTGTAAAAATGTTTCCCACAAAGGTCACAAAAAAACTTTGTGTTCTTTGTGTCTTTGTCGGAAATAATTATTATAAATTATTTATTTTTGAAAACACTATTGAAGACACATTTCCGCCAAATCCGAATGAGTTGGATAAAACGGTTCTTACTCCGGCATTTTCAATATATTCTGTTTCGGGAGTTAAGCCCAAATCAGTAATGGGTGTTTTGAAATTAAATGTAGGGAAAATAACATCGTTTGCAATAGATAAAACCGAATAAACCGCTTCGATACTTCCCGCTGCGCCTAAAGTATGACCGGTATATACTTTTGTAGAGCTGAATCTCGGTACATTATTTCCAAACAGCCTCGTTATCGCTTTCCCTTCCGAGCGGTCATTGTTTTCCGTACCGGTTCCATGCACGTTGATATAGTCCACCTCACTTGGCGTTATGCCGCTTTTTTCCAATGCTTTGCTCATGGCTAAAAACGGACCATCGCCATTGGGCGAAGTCGCTGTCTGATGATAGGCATCATTGGCATTGGCGTAGCCTTTCACGCTGCAATAAGGCTCTCTTTTTAATGTATCCTCACGCTGCAACACAAGAAAACCTGCACCTTCGCCCAAATTCAATCCCGCACGCGATTCATCAAACGGACGGCAATGTTCTTTGTCCAAAATCATCAACGAACTGAAACCGTTTACAGTAAACTTACAAAGCGGATCAATGCCGCCAACCACCGCAACGTCCAACAATCCGTACCGCAACATTCTGTCGCCAAGCATAATCGCATTGACCGATGACGAGCACGCTGTACTAATTGTCGTTACGAAACCGGTAATGCCTGCATATTTTGCTATTTTTTCAGTACTGTCGCCGCAATCGTGCGAAATAACATCGCGCAACCTGCCCCCGTTGGTTTTCGCAAGGCTTTCCTTATAAAAACACTCGCTCAAGTCCATACCACCTGCCGAAGTTGAAGAAATCAACCCTACACGCAATCCGTTCAAATTATCTAAAGCCGCATCTTTCAATGCTTCTTTGACCGCCGTCATTCCCAACAACATGGTGCGGGAATAACGTTTATTTGCCGGAAGTCCTAAACAATGCCGCAGTTGCTCATTGGTAGATTTTACTTCCGCCACGAGTACTTTATGATTGGTTTCAAATAGCGTAACCGGTGCAATTCCTGCCTTTTTTTGCTTCAATGCATCGAAATTTTCTTTCACATTGTTTCCAATAGCTGAAATTACGCCGATACCGGTAATATAGTTTGCCTTGCAGACCATTTTTTAATTTTATAATATGATTGTCGTAATGTAATGTTACCTAAAGGCGTTGCCGTTGGGGTTACCGGACAATATGACGGATAATCATTTTTATAATCTAAAACACGAGGCTTTTTATCATTTATTATTACTTATAAACTCTGCCAATGTCCTAACCGAATAAAAAATATCCTTCCCCGCTTTCGGGTCGGTAATGCGTATTCCGTAATGTTTTTCAAGAAGAAGAATAATTTCTAACGCATCAATCGAGTCCAACCCTAATCCCTCTGCTCCAAATAAAGGAACATCCGTATCAATATCTCCCGGAGTAATATCTTCGAGATTGAGTTCTTCGATTAATTGTTCTTTCAAATCTTGTATTAATTCGTCCATAATTGTATAAATATTATATTTTTTCCACTAAAAGCAACCGGGCATAATATTCTTCATTCAAATAATCAACCCATCCTGCAATACAAGCCTTTGTCTTACTCGAAGAAAAAAGTAATTCAACCTGTTCCATCAGCTGTTTTTCGTCTCTTTTTTCGGAAATCAGAAACAAATTTTCGCCTTGAAATTTATGGCGTATACAGATTTCCCCCATCACGATATTTGCCAAAGTATAGACAAATACGGCAGGACTTGGCTGATACGGGTCTTTTATGTTGATTATCCGCTGGTGTGCCACATCGGTATCTAACGATGAGTAGCGATTTTCGAGCAACATGGCAATTTCCCGCGGGTCATATTTTTCCTTGATGCTTGTATTTTGCAGTAAAAATTCAGCAGCCGTTAATCCCAATTTACAGAGGTCATCCATTTTTGAGAATTTCATATACGGTGCTGATATGGATTTGAACGCAGATCGTATAAATGAACCAAAATCTTCCTGTTGCGTGCCGTCAAATACCACATTTCCGTCAATAAGAACTTGTTGATTTTCAATTACACACTCTTTTGAAATGCGGACTTGCGGTGCTTGTTTACCGGAAATACCCATCGTTCCGGAAGAAAAAACAACCGCAGCATTGCATCCGCCAAAACCGGAAGCTGTTTTCAGCACATTCCGGATGTCCGCTTTTTTTACCTCTGTGGTTACGTTTACAGGAACGGGCACGCCTATTTCGGAGAATCCTTTTGTTTTAAACAGTGTTTGGCAACGGATGGATTCAATACAAATAATAGATTCTATCAATCCTGCTGCTCCCAGCGTATGCCCGATATAACCTTTCAGTCCCAATAACGGACAATCCGAAAGGTTAGCCAAACCGATAGCTTTCGACTCCATTTCATCGTTAAAAGAGGTGGCTGTTCCGTGCGGGTTTATCAAGTCAACGGCGGATGCCGGTATTCCGGCAAATTCCAGCGCATCGCTTATGGCGTAAAAAAGTCCATCGCCGGTACGCGAAGGTCCGGAGATATGGTTGGCATCGTTACTGCTCGAACCGCCTGCAACTACTACCGGAACACGGTCTTTTGTCAATTCCCTGTTGCAAGAGAGTATCAGAGTTGCTATACCTTCTCCCATAGACAAGCCGTCTCTATCCTTGTTGAAAGGCTTGCATGGATTTGGGCTGATTGATTTGAATGCTTGGAAACCAGAAAAGGTAAATTCGGTCGAAAGGTCGCCGCCAATTAAAACAGCGTGGTCATACCGTCCCGATTTTATCAATCGTTCAGCCAAAATTATTGCCAGCACGCCAGAGATGCAAGCATTTGAAACAACTAACGGTTCGTTTGCCGAATCCCAAAAACCGGCAACATGTTTTGCCATTTTTGCTAATTCCACATCCGGGTTTATGTTGTCACCGGCAGATGCCAACAAATCAATATTTCCCTTTGTGGAAGAAAATATAAAAACAGTTCGCGGAGAAGCGGCATCCACATCACAATCTATCAATGCATAATAAGAAGAAAGCAACATTAGTTGTTCTAACGGATGATATTCCGAAAGATCATCTATTAATTCCTCATCCAACAAGATTGCTGCTTTTTCTTTATCTATCAAAGAGGCAAAAAAGGGTTCCGGGTACAATATGTTATCCGGAACAGGTAAAATTCCTGTTTTTTCTTCCAAAATCCGTTCCACGTTTTCTTTCGTGGTAAATCCCAATGAAGAAATAATATTATCACGGATTGCGTAAACTATCCGGTTATGTTCCATCTTTTTTTCCATTCATTAAAAAAATCCGGACTTGTTAATTCTAATTCAAAATTTTTGTTTAAGAAAACCTGCACGCTACGTCCGGCGGCAGCCAACATATTGTCGGATTCGCGAAAAATGGAATATTCAAAAATAATCTTGGCTGCGGCACTATTGATAAATCGAGTTTCAACAATTGCACGGTCATCAACTTTCAGCGGAGACTTCCATTGGCAATTCAACTCCACCATCGGAATTGTATAACCTGAGTTAAACACATCCATATAGGAAATACCGAAATGCCTGCCGAAAGATTCTCTTCCATCTTCAAAATAGCGGATGTACTCGCCGTGCCAAACAATCCGCATTGAATCAACTTCACTGAAACGAACTTGTATTGCAGTGCGGTCAATTAATGCGGCTTCCTCCATTTTTTTTGTTCTCATTTGACTTCCTTAAAGAAGGCAAAGGTAGCAATAAAAGACGAATTTTTCTATAATATAATTTTTTTACTTTTATTTGGCTTCCGGTATTTATTTTGAATAAGTAAATTCCTTATCTTTTTTATTAGTAGACTTTTAAATGAAATTTTAGCTTCTCAAGCCGGAAATTAGACTATAAAAACAGTTTAGATAAATATCTTTTGTAATTATTTCTTTTTTATTTGGTGTTTCATTAATAATAATTAACTTTGTTCCCTGATTTATAGTGACTTTAATTTGTTTATATAAAATATTAGTACAAACCCATTACAACTTTTACACTTATGAAAAGGAAGTTTTATTCATTAATTATTATGTTAGTCGTTCTTTCGACATCGGGATTTATTTCCGCACAAGAGGCACGACAGGTAACAGACAATTTTCAAACTGCTGACGGGCGGCAAGTGTCCAGTAATTTTGCAGTAAGATCTTCTCCTGTTCAACAAATGCAAATGAATGAGAAACAAGAGGGAGTAGATTCTCTACAGACTCAAAAAGATCCTATCTTGTTTTATACATTAGAGCGCGATAAGGAATTTGCACACTGGTCTATTTCAGGTGGTATAGGAGCAAGCATATTCGATGGTGACATAACAGAACCTGCCAAACGGATAGTTCCGTCTTCTTCTTTGGACTGGGGATTTGCCGGAGTGATAGAACGTTCATTTAACCCTATTTGGGGATTAGGGTTCGAATATGGAGCTATGCCTTATGGCGCAGAAACCAAAACTCAAGAATTGAAAGGATTTGTCAATGAATGGGACGTTTTCCTGTCGGTTAACATATTGAATTTATTTTATCACAGCAGACCTCAAAAGTGGGGTATATTCGTCAATGTCGGTATGGGAATGTCGTACTACAATGCAAAAATGACAGATAAAAAAACCGGAGAGGCAGTTATTGGACCTGGTAACAAGCCGATGGATTTGGAAGGTGGTATTTCCTGGGCTTGGCCCCTCGCGGGATTGGTTGAGTATAATATCAACAAAGACTTTGCGGTAGGGTTCAAAGCTGAGTACCGTTTGCACGACAAAGATAACTTTGAAGGCCAAGTCATAAATGTAAGAGAGGGGAATTGGAATGATGCCTTTGAACTTTTCACGTTAACATTCCGTTATAAGCCTCATTTCGGCAAAAATTATCACGTCCGCAATTACGGCTACGGTGATCCGGACATTAGTGGTCTTGAAGAACGCTTAGCAGATTTGGAAGAACAGCTAAAAAATATGTCCAAGGTGGATTCTTGCTGTATCTTAAATACCGAAAGGATTAAACAGCTGGAAGAAGAATTGGCAAAAAAACCGGATACGGTAATCATGGAAACTCCGGCTCCTCCTGTAAAAACGATTGACGAGGAGGGCGTCAAGAGAGTATTCCGCGAAGCCTTGCGCGGTATCCAGTTCGAGACAAACAAAGCAGATATAAAACCTATATCTTTCTCGATTTTGGACAATGTAGTAACGATTATGAAAGAAAATCCGGATTATACGTTACAAATTATCGGACACACTGATAATGTTGGAGCAGCCTCATATAATCTGAATTTGTCTGACAAAAGAGCAGCTTCTGTACGAACCTATTTGATGGACAGAGGAATTAACGGAAACAGACTTTCTTCTGAAGGTAAAGGACTTACCATGCCTGTTGCTTCAAATAACACAGAGGATGGACGTGCGTTAAACAGACGTGTTGAATTTATTGTGAGCCAAAACGGCGTGGTTGTTCTTAAATCGGAATAATTTTAAATTTAACATATAGATTCTTAAGTAAGAAACAGCTGTTCGATTTGTACCGGACAGCTGTTTTTTCAAACTACTGATAATGAAAAAAAAAGTATTAATTACCTACAATCTTTTCAGGGATGGATTTGTAGAACTTGCAAAGGAATTTGATTTAATCTTTCCTCCGGAAAAGGTTTTTAGTGAAAACGAGCTATTGGCACAAATTGAAAATTGTGACGCACTGTTGTCTATGTTTAACTTGCCGGTAGGCAAGAACTTGATTGATGCCGGCAAGAAGCTGAAGATTATTGCTAATTACGGTGTAGGATATAACAACATTGATATTGATTATGCTGCCCGGAAAGGAATTGTTGTGACAAACACCCCCGATCCGGTTATTGAACCTACTGCCGAGCTGGCGTTTGCTTTGATGACCGCTGCGGCACGCCGGATTGCAGAATGTGACCGGAAAATACGCGAGCACACTATCAGATGGGGAATATTAGAAAATCTTGGCGCAGGACTTTACGGAAAAAAACTCGGAATAATCGGCATGGGACGGATCGGGCAGGCAATCGCACGCCGTGCCGCCGCTTCCGGAATGAAAATATCTTATCATAACCGGAATCGTCTGGATACGAAAACAGAACAAAAATACGATGCTGCCTATCTTTCTTTTGATGATTTGTTAAGCACTTCCGACTATATTTCTCTCAATATGCCTTTAACCGGAGATACACACCACTTGATTGGGGAAAAAGAGCTGGCGCAAATGAAAAAAGGTGCAATCCTCATCAATACCGCTCGTGGTGCGGTGGTCGATGAAACGGCTCTTGTCCGGAGTCTACAATCGGGACATCTCGGCGGAGCCGGATTGGATGTGTATGAGCACGAACCTGTTATTACACCACAGCTACTCACAATGGACAATGTCATCCTCTCGCCGCATAACGGTACTGCAACCATTGACGGACGAAATGCTATGAGCCAGTACGCTGCTGAAAATATCATTCGATTCTTTCGAGGGGAAACGCCGTTGAGCAGGGTAAATTAAAAAACGGTTATTTTTTGAAGAACTAATCTCAAACAGCTTCTAAATATCACTTCCGTCCACCCAATTAACCAGATAAAGCTTACTTGCAACCCGCGTAAACGCTGTGTAGAGCCAACGAAGATATTCTTTATTGACCATCTCCTTAGTCAGGTAACCTTGATCAATAAAGACATTTTTCCATTGTCCTCCCTGTGCTTTATGTCCGGTAACAGCGTATCCGAATTTTACCTGCAACGCATTCAAATAGGGATCTTCCCGCATTTTAACCATACGGGTACGCTTATTTCCTATGTCCATGTAATCTTCCTGTACTGTCTGAAACAAGCGGCTGTTTTCCTCATAAGTCAAAGAGGGCGAATCGCTCTGGAGTGTATCCAACAATATCTTGACATCCAATTCTATTTCATAATCAGGAAAAAACAGCGTTACATCAGCAAAACGAAAGCCGTATAACTCCCGTTTTTTCTGCACTCTCCTCACTTCAGCAATATCTCCGTTAGCTATAAAATCCAACCCCTTGGATTCCTCTTTGAGTGCCTTTGTCCAGAAATAGTTATTTTTTACCACCATCAAAACATCTCCGCAACTCAATTCTTCCTCTCTATACAGCACCCTGTTGCGGATACCGTTATTGAAAACATTCGCCCGCTTGTTGGAACGGGAAATGATAATAGTCTCCCCTACCCCATCCTTTCCATAAGCATAAGAGATTGCTTCAATCAAATCCTCCCCGGTAATTTTCTTTATATCAGGAAAAGTTACGTCTATTTTCGGAAAATCTCCGGAAAAGTCCTCTTCCAGTAAATTTCTCAAACAAGTAGCATTGTATAGCACGCCCGATTCTTTTGCCTGTCTGACCACTTCGGTCAATGTAAATTGTTCTACCGGAAATCCGTAATATTCCAACTGTGTCTTAT
>QMCD01001813.1_pt1 | contig 12513 bp, 14 predicted proteins | sample 1821841 | NCBI WGS metagenome assembly QMCD01 (sample SAMN01991225, study PRJNA193472) | Termite gut metagenome, whole genome shotgun sequencing project. | isolation source: worker | host: Macrotermes natalensis | reverse complement strand
CAACGCCGTTTCAAAAACAAATCCAAACGTTTTGCCCATTCGTCCATAGTCATTGGAATTTGGCGTTTAGCGCGGTCTTCAGCCAAATCAAGATAAGCGTTCACAATTCTGCCGAGTGATTCCAATTCATGCTCTTTGAGGTAATTCTTGGCGATTATTACATCGGTTTTGACTATTTTTCCATGTGGCGCATTTTCCCATGAAGTCAAGCCCATATTTTCATTTTCGGCATTCGCGCGAACAGTTATTAGTTCCGCCGCAGTGTGTCCGTGGACAGCGAAATGTAATTTATTCTGAACTTTTGCGAAAAACAGTTTGGTTGCGGGTGCGTTTTTATCATAATCCATTGCGGTGGCGTAGATGTCTGTAATCTTTTGATAAAAACGGCGTTCCGACAGTCGAATTTCGCGAATTTCAGCAAGTAAATGTTCAAAATAATCTTCGCCCAAGAACCTCCCGTTTTCCATTCGTTTTTTATCAATTACGTAGCCTCGCAACGCAAAATCCCGCAATATGCTTGTAGCCCACTGCCGAAACGCAGTAGCACGAGCAGAGTTTACACGATAACCTACCGAAATGATAACATCCAAATTGTAAAATTCTATATTTCGTGTAATTTGCCGACTTCCCTCCATTTGAACTTGTGCAAAAATTGCACAAGTTGCCACTTTGTTCAACTCCTCTTCTTGATAAATATTATTTATATGTTTGGTTATAACGCTTCTGTCTACATCAAACAATGCGGAAATCAATTTTTGCGTTAGCCAAACCGTATCGTGTTGCAAACGAACATCAATGGTTTCCCCTGTAGAGTTTTTTGTAAAAATCAAAAATTCGGCAGTGCTGTTGCGAATATGCAGTTTGTTATCTTTGCTCATAATTTTTTAGTTTAGTTGTTTTTCAAATATCTTTTCAAAAGTGTTTTCATGATTATTTTATGAAACGGCTTTACGGGGAAAAAGTATATTTTGCCCCACACATTGTTGTAGTGGACAATGGTTGTAAGTAATATTTTATTCCCAAATTTCATAATAGAAGTTCTGAAATCCAGATGCTTATCAGTCTCACCCATAACGATTTCATCTTCTCTGTTCTCAATCAGCGTGAAAAAAGTTTCTTGTCTTGCCGTATTTTTATCGGTCTTCAAGCCGAATACTCCCACAATCAAATTTCTAAGTCTCATCAAGACTTGAACCCAGTCGGGCAAGCGCATTAATTCCTTTGAAATTTCCTCTGCACTTTTGTCTGTTATTTTCTCGATTTGATAAGTGTCTTGATAATCCACTCGTTCAAAACCGTTCAAAACAGCAGCGTTTTCGGGTATGGCGTTTAATTTTTTAATTTTCTTCATAATAATACGAATAATCTATGCCTTTCATAAACATTTCACGACTGTCAACAACATCAGCCAATCTCTTTTTGCCGTCAGGGACAAGAAATTTGAAACCGTGAGTGGCACTCACAAGTTGATTGTTTTCTAATTTTAATTTTCGTTTTAACCAACTCCAGTAGTTGTTTGCTTTCGTATAGTCGTCTTGTTTATTTAGAATAGAAACTATATCAATAACATTAAACCACCATTTGTTGTTCTCTTCGTCCCAAATAGCACGAACTTCACGGTCGTTAAAAAATCGAATGGATATTTTGGTGTTATTATTCATGGTGTTTATTTTTCTGTTCGCTTTACAAGTTTCTTCGCTTCGGCAGCGACAATTTTCTTGTTTGCCGTCAAATATGGTTGCGCAAGCGAATGTATTTCTGCTTTGCAATCGGGACAGTTGTCCAACACATTATTAAATCCCTTGAAGACCTGCTTTGCGTGTTTCTCACCCCACAATTCCAAGGCAAACTTTAATATTTCGTAGGATTTTTCCGATGCTTTAACACTTGCTTTGGCATAATTGGCTACCGTATCCAAAGCATAATCACGAACGATGGTACTTTTGTCTTTTTCTATTAACGACTGCAACGTGGGCAAAACAGAAAAAATAGTATCAGGTACTTTCGCTGCGATGAATGATAACGTATGTGCCGCCTCCCAACGTGTTTTGGTTTCCTTGCTGTACAATAACGGAAGCATATTATCGGCATACGGAACAACTAATTCGGGTTTCACTTCCGAAACGAGCGTAAAAACTTCAATACAATCCGATTGCAGTTTTTTGTCCTTATCTTTCAATCCGGTTGCAATTTCAGCGAGCGCTTTCGGGTTGGCGATACATTTTTCCGCAACAAGTTTGTTTGACATTTCTGTTTTGTCGCCTTTTTGAGACGATAATTGATTCAGGATTTCCATAATACACCGTTTTTTTCTGCTTTAAATTTCATATTTTACTCTTTTTATGTCTTTATCAGATGGTTCTGTTTTCATTTCCATATACTAATTTTAACACCGGGTAATCTTTGTTTTCCGAATCTTTTTCTGAACGGCTAATTATTTTGAATCCAAATTTTCTGTAAAATCCTGTTGCCTGTGTATTTTGTTCGTTTACCTCTACTGTATTGGCGTTAAAATTATCCATAGCATATTCCAGCAAAAATTTTTGTCATCTTTTTATCCTTTTATTGATTGTTTTGTAAAGCGCTTAAATCTTCGGCAAAATATCCTGCAATACTCATTAAAACAATCAAAATTACCAAAACAATGGCAGTGACATTTATCGCTTTCTTTTCAAATTTGTAGAAAGTCCATAAAATTCCGACAAACAGAAAAATCCATAAAATAGCTTCAAAATATCCGATTATGTGTTCGGTAAAAGAAAGTTTGGTGTAAATAAATCCTTCAACCGAGCCTGTCGCTGCGGCAAAAGTGGATAATACCGACAAACCTAAAATTAAAAGTCCTAACTTTAAAAATCCGTATTTTTCTTCGGTAAAAACTTTCCGGAGCGGTAACAATACCAATGCCATAATAACGCCACGAATGATTTGTAAAGCACCGCCTCCAAGAACAACAATTGGTTCGGTTATGGGGCGCATAAGCAACGAAAATGTATTGTTTGCAAACAATTCATCGTAATGAAACAAATTCATTGCGAATACACCTGCAATGAAATAAGCAATGGTATGCGCTGCAATAATTCGCCACGCAAATTTCAGATTCTCGTTTTTCTTTTCTCTCATATTTTTATCCTTTCTGTGTCCTTGTCGGACGGTTAATATTTCGTTTAACAAAAGTTACTTATAATAAAATGTTTCATCGTCTTTGTCTTCCATCCGGTTATATTCAATTTCATGAGCAATTTTTATTTGACAGTATACAACTCGACAAGTTTTCCGATTATTTCAACCGGACCAAAAACATCTTTTATTCATCACTATTTTCATTATATGCGGACGAAATCTTTTGCCACCATTTTTTACAAACGGCTATTCCGTAAAAATACAGGATGTAAAATTCCCAAAGTAAAAACAGCAATTTGGGTATGTCTTTACCGAAAATCAAAGTTATTATGATCCCTGCTAAAATCACGGAAATCGAAAATAAATGACAATAAAACAAAACTTTGCTACTTTTGTAATAGAAAACTCCCGCAATAGTTGCTAATAGAAATAAAATGTCGGTGATAAGAATGGAAGTTCCTACAAACGAGAGCCATTCTAAAATCATTCCTTCGTAAAAGATGCTTGCTACTGTTATGGTTGCCGACAAAAATGTCGCAATACTCAATAATTTGATTGCATTTTTCATTGCTTTATTATTTTTATTTCTTCATTCATAACCCAATCCATTTTGCAGTAGTCTCTATCCGTTTTCCGTCGTCTGATGTGTGTTCTTCCAGTGAATTTACTTTAGATTGTATGCAGATGTAAATCATTGGCACATCGGAAGTATTGCATAATCCTCGTATTCCCTGAGGCGCTACTCTTATGACACTTCCTTCGGCTATCGGGAAACAGTCATCGTCTACTTGATAATATCCCGCTCCTTTTAGAATAATGTAAGTTTCCTCGTCTTTATTGTGAAAATGGAAATAGGATAACTCCGTTTGGGGCGGTAATGTTGTAAATGAAATTTCTGTACCTGTGGCTTTTGTAGGCTCTTTCAAAAATACTTTCCCTTTTATTTCCTGTCCTGTTTTTGGGTGTGTAAGGGAATGATTTATCAATTCGTCTAAACAGCCAATGTTTATCGCTGTATAATTACTGCCTTCCGAAATTTTTTCTACTTGTTTCATCATTTTATGTGTTAGTTGTTAGTAATGTACGGTTGTTTTGAAGTTCTATAAGATATTATAAATAAGTTGGTTCTCCAAAAGTAAAACGTTCCGGCGGGAAAGAATGGATCAGCCGTGTTTTTAGCTCGGAAAAGTCTTTGATGATACAGGGATGTTCAATGGCTTCATCCTTATCGTCCCAACCTTTGCCTTTCAGCCATATAGACGGGCAACCTAACAGGTTTGCCGGATGAATGTCGTTTTTATACGAATCTCCGATGATCGCTGTTTCCTCCGGCCGCAATCCGAGCGCTTTTATTCCTGATTCGTAGATGGCCGGGTCCGGTTTGCGTATGCCTGTTCCGGCCGATTCAATGACCTGATGGAAAAATCCCGTAAGTTTGAATTCTTCTAATACGGTTCGCAGATTTCCGTAAAAATTCGAAACGAGAATCATTGGGTAGTACGCTTTTAAATCATTTAAAATTTCCGAAGAGCGAAGTATCGTTTTTGAAGTGTCCGCGTAGCATGTTTCCGCTATTTTCAGGGCAAGGGATTTCTCTTTTATGTTGAGCGCTTCGAACTGGAGTTTCAGTTTGATATGCAGCACTTCCCGGAACGTATGTTCCGGACGTATGACAGGTTGTTTTCCCAATGTGCGTTCCACGCATACGTATGCATCCCGGAATGCTTCACGCGTTACGGAGACATTATGCCGCCTGTAGGCAGTCCAGATCACTTCTCCCCAATGTACGCCGTTTGTATCAATCGTCCCTCCGTAGTCGAAGAGTAAACCTTTTACAGATATTTCCATAGGTATGCAGCATGTATATTAACAGGATATTCAGGACAGTCAGTTCGAATGCGAAATAGATCCACGGATGCCCGGCGAAAAGACAAATAAACAATGCGATCACACGCGTATTGAACGACAGGATATTTGTATATTTCATCACCGGGCGGCTTGCCTGGCGAAATTCATCTCTGAAGCCGGGGGGAATCCGGGAATCGCCCGCTTTTTCTTTTAATGCCTTACGTAATTTCCGGGCTTCCGGCATCCAGTCTTCCTGTCCTTTTGTATATGGAATATAGAAGAGCATGAATATTTTTTCAACCCGGTCTTTTTGCCATGTAAGTGATTTGGAGCGTTCTGTCAGCATGGCCGAGTCATCCAACTCGCTTTTGCCTTTTTCCTTTACGAACAACAGGTGGAAATTACGTATGAAATCGGCCATAGCGGCTTGTTTACTATGAAAAAATCCGGCAATGGCGGCAAGGAGCCAGATCCAGATGCCCCAGGAGGGGGTAAGACGTAGGCATATAGCTGCATAAATGGATATAAACCAGCAATCTCCCGCAACCCCGTCGAGTATGCGTCCCATACGTGAATATTGCCCTGTCATACGCGCCAACTGCCCGTCGGCGCTGTCGTAGGCGTTGGCCCATATTAGCAGGAACATGCCTACGATGTTGAACCACAGGTTGGTAAAATAAAACATGACGCCTGCAGCTACGCCCAGGATGATGGACAGTATAGTGACCGCGTTCGGAGTGACGTGGATTTTTTTAAAGAACAGCGCCCAGCGATAACCAATCGGGCGATAGAAAATCAGATCAATCCATTCTTCCGTATCTTCTGATTTCAGCGTATCCTGTAATGTTACTTTTTTCTCTGTCATTGGCCGGTCATTTTTAGAATAATATCTCCGATAGCCGGAATTGCTTTCTTGCGACATGGTGCGAACGACGGCCAGTCGTTGAAATCAATGATATGTATGGATCCGTCCGGTGAAATGATGCAGTCACCGCCGTAAATCGTCAGTCTTAATACGCGCGACGCCCGTAAACAGATGTCACGTAGTTCGTCTTCCCGGAATGATATGCCTTGCGCTTTTCCGTTGATGCTTTCATGCCCGAATTTACTGTGGTGGTTTTCGTACGGATAAAACCAATAAAAAAAGGAAGAGCCGGCTACACCGTAAAATTTAATCAGGTCTCCTTCCAGATGTTCGTTGATAACTACCCTTTTGATATCACGCAACGCGTATTCTGCCAACATCTCCTGTACTTCTTCCGGATGCCGGGCGTATGTTACGTCTTCCCGGTGAATGGCATGGAAATCTCCGCGTTTCAGCCAGCAGGAGGCGTATTTATGTTGTTCGAGCAGGGGGATGACATCATCGTGCGTGTTGACGATGATGCTGTTGGGGTAAGGCACGCCGTTTTCAATCAATAGCTTCGTCATGCGTTCGCGTTCGCAGTTCGCTATCCCGAATGCGGAGTTGACGGCTTTACAACCTTCTGCCTCCCATTGTTGCAGACGGTTTATTGCATTCCGGTTTCGCAACATGGTGAATACGCGCATGGGATTTTTGCGTGCGTTGAGAAAATTTTGTTCCGTTTGGATTGTTACAGGGTATCCTTTTTCGCGCAGGTAGTCTGCTGTGCCTGTAAATATGGCGGCGTCGTTTCCGATATGATTCGGGGAAAAAACCGATGCGCGCCGGATACCTGTAATTACTTTATTTGTCATTTTCTTCTTTTTTTACCTTGCTGATTCCAGGAATTTTTCTGCCTTACGGATATCTTCGGGATGATCGACATCGACTATTTTGGAAAAGGGCCAGGCTTTGAGCCTCAGTCCGCTTTTTACAAGTTGCCGTTGGTAATTACGTAATCTGGACATTCCGGTTTCCACGGCCGATTTCAACACCGGAATGCTATGGATACCAAGGCAGTAAATGCCTCCTGATATATAACGTGCATCCGGATAACTTTCATCGCGGAAACCTTGTATATGCATGTGTTCGTCTGTCTCCACATAAAGGGGGCTTTCATCGTCGATATAATCCGTGACTGCCATTAGTCCGTCTATATCCGTACTGTCAAATGCCTTGATATATGTTGTGAATTCCTTTTCCCTGAAGATCGTATCTACGGTAGTAAGGCAGAACTTACTGTTCGCAAGTGTTGGCGCCAATTCATAAAAACTGTGCATTGAGCTTGGAGTGCTTTTGTGAATAAGGTGTAACGGGACAGGGAGCCTGAGTTGCCGCAGGTGTTCGTATACTTCTTCCATCTCGCGGTTTACGATGATGCTGACCGATTCTGCCTGATTGGCCAGGAAAATCCGGATAAGGCGGTCTATCATCGGTTCGCCGTTCAGGCGGACTAACGGTTTGGGTGTGACTACTCCTTCATTCGCCAGACGCGAACCTTCGCCTGCTGCAATTATTGCAAATTTCATCTTATACAGTCTGAATTTAGTGGTGTAAAATTACGGAATAATTTGATACCGTCAAAAAAATATATTTACTTTGTCTTCTGTAAATTTAATATCTATTAAAGTTTAAATATAGGATTATATACGGTATGAAAAATAAAAAGTATTCGTTAGTGGGAGAGGGGTATTGGTTGCCGTTTGTGCTGATTACGTTTTTTTTCTTTCTGTGGGGATTCGCACGTGCGATTTTGGATGTTCTGAATCCGTTTTTTCAGCAAACGTTTCAGATCAATAAAACACAGGCTTCCCTCATTCAGTTTGTTACCTATCTGGCCTATTTTATCATGGCGATTCCTGCCGGTATGCTGATCCGCAAGTATGGTACAAGGCATGGGGTTGTGATTGGACTTATCGCTTTCGGAGGGGCGGCATTGGCTTTTGTACTGAGCCGTTTTTTCGGTGATTATATATTCTGGTTTTACTTATTTTTACTTTTTGTGATCGGTTGCGGACTTGCCTGTCTGGAGGTCGCCGCCAATCCTTATGTAACCTTACTCGGTGCGCCGGAAACTGCGGCCAGCCGCATAAACCGGGCGCAATCGTTCAATGGGATGGGATGTATATTCGGTTCTTTGCTGGGAGGGATCTATTGCTTCTCGAATGACGACCCGAATATATCCGTACCATATATCATGATCGGCATCGTTGTGTTGATTGTAGCGGTCTTGTTTTCACGGGTGAAGTTGCCGGAATTTGTGAAAGAAGAGAAGGTATCGGATCATCATGCATCGCATGAGGCACAACCCCTCCTGCGTCATCCGATGTTCCTCTTCGGTTTATTTGCCTTGTTCTGTTATGAAGTTGCTGAAATTGCAATTAATTCGTTTTTTATCAATTATGCTACGGAAAACCACATGGCGGAATGGATCAATACATTTATCATTAATGCATTCGGTACAACCCTTAATCATCATTTTATTTCTTCTATCGTTCTTTCTGCCGGACTATTCCTGTTTATGTGCGGTCGCTTTATCGGAAGCTGGATTATGCGGTTTGTACGGGCGGAAATCGTTTTGCTCTGTTGTGCGGTCGCTACGGTTCTGATGACGACGCTTGTGGTACTGGATATTCATATCGTTTCATTCGTCGCGTCGGTACTTATCTTTCTTTTTGAGTCTATTATGTTCCCGACTATTTTTGCGCTGTCGATAAAAGGATTGGGAGGGCTGACGCAAAAGGCTTCCGCCGTATTGATGATGACCCCCATAGGCGGAGCCGTCGGGACGGTTCTGATGGGGATGGCTGCCGATTACCGTGATATGACGTTTTCGTTTTTTGTTCCCCTTGTCGCTTTTGTGATAATCTTGTGTTATTCGCTGATTATCATAAAAAAAGATAGTTCAAACCGGCCGCCGGCCGCATAGATTATATTTCCGGCATATAGCTGTCGTTGTTTCCGAGTACTTTTTCGATTTCTGCCGTCTCGGTTTGTACGGGTCCTGAATATTCGATTTTGAGCGTAGATAAGGCGGCGGCAAAACGGCCGGATTCTTCTATGGATGCTCCTTTGGCCCTTTTATATAAATAGCCCGCCATGTATGTGTCTCCACATCCCGTTGCGTCGACAATATCCCGTGGTTTATAAGCCGGTATGCGGTAAAAACAGTGGCCGTCATAGAGCAGTGATCCCAAACTGCCGAATGTAAGTAAGACTTCTTTTACTCCCCATTCGTATAGTTGCTTTGCCGCCTTTCGGGCATCTTTATATCCGGTCAGTATTTCCATTTCATACTCGTTTGCTTTCAGGAAATGGATGTATTTCAGAACGTCTTGCTTATTTTTCCAGTCGGTCGCGTAAACATGTGTATCGCGTACTTCCCGCAGGTATCCCTGGGAATCTACGGATACCCTGCCTTTTCCGGCAAGATAGTGGATTATATCCGGCGAAAAGTCGTCGGCTAACAGTGCGCCTAAATGAAAAATTCCGGATTCGACATCCTGTAGTTGTTCTATTGTGAAAGGGTCGGCTTTTGCCCTCACGCGTTGTTTGCGTTCGTCGGAATTTTCTCCGTATATGTTTTCGAAAAAAACGGAATACGCGCTGGGTAACACTGTGGTGCGGATACCCTGCGCCTGCATTTTGTCCGTTACATGACGTTCGGAATCACCTACCGCTGTGATTAAGGCATAATCGATATCGTTAAAATTCCGAATCGCATGCGAAACATAAAAAGAGGTTCCGCCCGGCATGTGTACTGTCTTCTGGGGAGTTGTCACCTTATCCAGGGTGATGTGCCCGATGCAACATAATTCGTGTTTCATGGTCTGTATATTAAACTGCAAATATACAAAACTAATCCGATAACAGCATTACAGATTTATTGCGGCTGCTTTCCCCGGCAGCTTCTATCAGTTTTATGACAGGTAAAACACCGGCGGCATCGGTCGGAAGCGGAACCCTGTTGCGAAGATGTTGGTATACCGATTCGTAAAAATCCGCATAGTTTCCGCGTTGGCTCGGGTATTTTCCATAAAAAGTCCGTCCGTCTGTTTCTGTATTCAGGATCCCCCATTCATCTTCTGTTTCCACCCCCCAGCCGGGAGATACGGGAATGGCTCCGCTCTTGAGCAATTCTTCCTGTTTGTCGACTCCGTATTTGACATACGATCCTTCGGTGCCGTGAACAACAAAACGAGGTTCGGGTTCGCGCATCAGGTAGCTGGCTTTGAGTGTTATACGTACTTCGGGCGCTTTTGCACAGCGAAGCAGGCAGATCTTGAAATAATCGTCGACTATGCCTCCATCCCTTAATATAGCGATATCGGCAAAGACCGCTTCCGGGATACCGAACAGGCAGACGCATTGGTCTATTAAGTGAGAACCGAGATTGTAGGCCATACCGCCATCCTGTTCTTTCCAGTTTCCCGCCTGGATATAGTTCCGGTAACGGGCGAATGTGGATTCGAATTCGACAACACGTCCTATTTTGTTGCTGTCAATAATCTCTTTCACAGTCAAAAAATCCGCATCCCACCTGCGATTCTGGTATACGCCTAACATAAGTCCTTTCTCTTTCGCAAGAGCTATCAGCGCCTTGCCTTCTTCTGTTGTTTTGACGAATGGTTTTTCTACAATGACATTTTTTCCGGCTTCCAATGCCTTTTTCGTATATTCGTAATGGGTTGCATCGGGGGTGTTTATAATGACAAGTTCTATTTCGCTGATGGCCAGCAATTCATCGAGGCTACGAACGATGTGTGCATCCGGATACCGTTCTTTTGAGAGATTCTTACTGCGTTCGGTGATGGCCGTTAGTTCGAATTGCGGATGTGTACTGATGAACGGTGCATGAAACACTTGTCCGGACATGCCGAATGATGCGATTCCGGTCTTGATTTTAGTAGAGTTCATAAGGGGATGGTATAGCTGATTTGTTTATTTTTAATGGTAGGGAATGTTGTTGAGTCGTGTACATTAATACCACGTTTGTCCGGTGTTAGGCGTACTGCTCTGGTCGTATTTCAGATCTTTGAGCATGGATGAATTGGCCGAGATGGAGAACGAGTAGGATTTGTAGTTACCCATCGGGATGATACTTGCCGACATCTGGAAACAGTGCATGCTTCGTGATATGCTACACCGCACTCCCACTATTTTGTTAAAGTCGAAATCATACGTTCCGCTGAATGTTATCCGCCAGTTTTTGGTGGGTTGCAGATTGCCGTTAAAACTTAGCGAGTGGGTCAGTATGCGGGGATATTCTTTTTTTACCAGGTCGGGTTTGCTTGTGTCGTAGGCCAGCGAAAGGCTGTAACTTAATGATAGGCTCCAGGGGATGGTTGCGTTATAATATCCGTCCTCATCATATTCGCCTTCAGTCTTTTTCTTTCGGTTGAGCAGTCCCCCCCCTTCATTGTCTTGTTCTTCCGCCGCCAGGTCATCTTCCTCTCCGTAAGGGTCGTCCGGATCGTATTCGTCCGGATCCGTCATATCATCAACGTCGGAAGACCGGTTCTTGCTCGTTTTCTTATCATCTCCCCCGCCGCCAAACAATTTTTTGAATGTGTCGTTATTGAGCGTGTAGGAGAAGCTGGTGCCTGTGCTTCTCAACCGGCCGATACCTTTCCCGACGGTCCAGCGGGGTTTGTTGACTCTGCGCAGTTGTTGCCCTGCTACTTCATACGTGTACGTGTCGAACACAGCGCTTAAGTTAAGTGTATAGTTTTTTAATATCTTCAGACGTAAATTTGCGTTTAAGTCACTCCATTGAAAAGAATCTGCCGCAAGATTATAGTTCATCGATCCGGATAGGTTATCTATAAGACTGATTTTCCTGAATCCTGATTTTTCTTCTTCATCCGGTACTTTTGCTTCAATATTGTTATTTACCTGGAGAGATATGCTACCGCTTTTACCCATCGGCGGCCGTTTGGAAAAAAGAGGATAATATCCCTGGCTGGTATACGGGTCGCCTATGGGGCTGGACGGATCCGTATAGTCATTGATGTCATAATAATTATAGAAGCCGTATATCGGATTACCGAAGTTTGGCGTTGTATTGAAAGATATCGAAGGTTCAAAACGATGCTGTATGACACTGACGTATTTTTGTAAAGGTTTTATCGGCGTAAACGTTCCGTATAATGTGGTTGATGCGGAAACGGATGCGTTGAAATCGTATACGCGGTAAAAGCCGTAGGTCGTATCCGTTGGCGCCATTCTGTTATTAACCGGATCATACCCCTGGGTTACCTTTTGTGTGAGCCATTCTTCGTTGTAATTGAAAGAAGGAGAAATATTGATATAATCCAGAACCGTATAGGTCGCACTGATCGGAATCGCATGTGTCATGCCATTGTTCCAATCTTTTATCAGGCTGGATTTGAATAGTTTATCTTGTTTTGTCGAAATGTTATTTTTCAGGCGTCCGGTATAACTCATGGAAATCTTTTCATACCATCGTTCTTTTCCGATCGCATTTTTCCGTTTGAAGGGATAGGTCGGAGCAGGCCAGCGGTTCCCCGTAAGAGTCTTCGACTTGCAGCCACCGGAGTAGGCCCCGATTCGTGTCCCAATCGAGTCCGAATCCGTACACGCCGCCGTCCGACTTGCGGACGATCAAACGGCCGCGA
>QMCD01001812.1_pt1 | contig 12517 bp, 10 predicted proteins | sample 1821841 | NCBI WGS metagenome assembly QMCD01 (sample SAMN01991225, study PRJNA193472) | Termite gut metagenome, whole genome shotgun sequencing project. | isolation source: worker | host: Macrotermes natalensis | reverse complement strand
CACGCCTGCCGGGCCGTATGGCGGCGGTTCATCAGCCGAAGCTCCCCGTCGTCGAACGATTGGATGCCGACGCTCAGTCGATTCGCCCCCGTCCCGGCCAGCGCATCGAGCCACTCGGGGGTCATGTCGTCGGGATTCGCCTCGACCGTAAACTCCTCTATCTCACTGCAATCGAAAAGCTCCACCGCCTTGTCCGCCAAACGCTGCAACTGCTCGGGCCGGCACAACGAGGGCGTCCCACCACCGAAATAGATCGTCCGCACTCGGCGCTCGGGCAGCCACGTAGCCTGCCGTTCGAGTTCGCGCTCCATCGCCGCCAACACAGCATCGAGATCGCCCGTTCGCGCACTCTTGAAAAAGTCGCAATAGGCGCACACGCGGCGACAAAACGGGATATGAAAGTATAGGCCGGCCATCGGGCACAAAGATAGCACAATTCCGAACGACCGCTGCACCGCGATAGCCCGGGCTCCAAAATCGCGAATAAGATACACTCATCCATCGCCGGAAACAGCGATCGGGAAACAAAAAAACGACCTGCATGACTGCAAGTCGTTGATCATCGGTGTGGGAACACGCAGATTCGAACTGCGGACCTCCTGCTTGTCGAGCAGGCGCTCTAAACCAGCTGAGCTATGCTCCCGATACAAGAAAACCACCTCAAATCGGTGGTTTTTCCGTTTTTGGTTTTGTGGGAGCTGAGGGATTCGAACCCCCGACCCTCTGCTTGTAAGGCAGACGCTCTGAACCAGCTGAGCTAAGCTCCCGAATTGATGAGGACGGAGTGCAAAGGTAATCAAAAAAAGTGTACCTCCAAATTTTTCTAACCCTCTCCCTTGTCTCTCTTTCCCCTCTTCCTCTCTACCCCCCCTCTCTGCGCCTGAACAAGGACTTGAACCTAGGACCCCATGATTAACAGTCATGTGCTCTAACCAACTGAGCTATTCAGGCATTCGGAGGGCAAAGATATGTTAAAAAATAGTTTTGACAAAATTTTTCGGGAAAAATCATATCTTTGTGTCATGTACCCTATCCTTGAAAAGCGGCTGTTGGCCGAAAACATCTACGAGATGCGTATCCACGCCCCGCGCGTGGCCGCATCGGCACAACCAGGACAGTTCGTCATCATACGTCTCGATGAGTACGGCGAGCGTATCCCGCTGACGATCTCCGATTATGACCCGGCGGACGGTAGCGTGATGATCGTCATCCAAGCCCTCGGTGCGTCGACGCAACGCCTCTGTGCGATGAATGTGGGGGAAGAACTGTCGAGTTTCGCAGGACCGTTGGGACACCCGTCGGAGTTCGTCAAGAAACCTGTGGAGGAGTTACGCAAGAAACGGATTCTGTTCGTCGCGGGGGGTGTCGGCACGGCGCCGGTCTATCCGCAGGCCAAATGGCTGCATGAACATGGCGTCACGGCGGATGTGATCATCGGCGCCAAGAAGAAAGACCTGCTTATCTACACGGATGAAATGTCGCGTGTGGCCAATGTGCATATCGCCACGGATGACGGGAGTACGGGGTATCACGGCATGGTGACGGGACTGGCGAAAGAATTGATAGAAAAGAACGGTTACGACCTTTGCGTGGCGATCGGACCGATGGTGATGATGAAGTTCGTCGCACTGACAACCAGGGAGTATAACCTGCCGACGGTGGCGTCGTTGAACACGTTGATGGTCGATGGGACGGGAATGTGCGGCGCGTGTCGCGTGACGGTGGGCGGTAAAACCTACTTCACGTGTGTCGACGGGCCTGAGTTCGATGCCCACGCGGTGGATTTCGACGAGGCGATGCGTCGCCAGGGGATGTACCGCACACAAGAGCAAAAAGCGATCGAGGAGGCAAAAAAACGTATCGACAATGGCCAATAAAAACTCCCTGTTGCCGCGTGTTCCCGTGCGCGAGCAGGACCCCAAAGTGCGGGCAACGAATTTTGAAGAGGTGTGCTACGGTTACGACACCGAGGAGGCACGCATGGAGGCATCGCGGTGCTTGAACTGTCCCAAGCCGCCGTGTCGCGAGGCGTGTCCGGTGCATATCCGCATCCCGGATTTCATCGAGGCCGTTCTCGAAGGGGACAATGCCGAAGCGGCACGCATCATCGCCGAAGATTCATCGCTGCCGAGTGTATGTGGACGCGTATGTCCGCAGGAGAGTCAGTGCGAGGGGCATTGCGTATTGGGACGTCGTGGCGATCCGGTCTCCATCGGCAAACTCGAACGCTATGTGGGGGATTGGCGGCTCTCGCACGGAGAGCAGATCGCACCTCCCCTCGGCGACAAACAAGAAGCGGTGAAAAGCACCCGCGAAAAACACAAAATTGCTGTCATAGGTAGCGGCCCCGCAGGCCTGGCGTGTGCCACGGATCTCGCACGAATGGGTTATGGCGTCACGGTGTTCGAGGCGCTGCATGAGTTGGGTGGCGTGTTGGTGTACGGTATCCCGGAGTTCCGACTGCCCAAACGCGTCGTGTCGCAAGAGATCGAAGCCGTGAAACGCCTCGGCGTGGAATTCATCACGGATGTCATCGTGGGACGTACCGTGACGATCGACCAACTGATGAACGACGAGGGCTATGGTGCTGTGTTCGTGGCTTCCGGCGCCGGACTCCCCAAATTCATGGGTATACCGGGCGAAAACCTCAACGGTGTGCTGTCGGCCAACGAGTTCCTCACCCGCACGAACCTTATGAAGGCGTATGACGAGCGTTACGACACTCCGATCATTGTCGGTGAACGTGTGGTGGTCGTGGGAGGTGGTAATGTGGCGATGGATGCCGTGCGGACGGCCAAACGTCTCGGCGCCAAGGCCACGATTGTGTACCGTCGCAGCGAGGCCGAACTGCCGGCACGTGTCGAGGAGGTGCACCATGCGCAGGAGGAAGGGATTGAGTTCCGCATGTTGACCACACCGATCGAGGTGTTGGGTGACGAACAGGGATGGGTGACGGGTGTACGGTGTCGCGAGATGACGCTGGGTGAACCCGACGCGAGCGGGAGACGGTCGCCCATCGAGATGCCGGAGTCAGAGTTCGAGATCCCGTGCGACGTGGTGATCATGGCCCTCGGCACGTCTCCCAATCCGCTGCTGGTCGCCCAAACCGAAGGTTTGGAACCAAACCGCCATGGCGGTTTGGCGGCCGACGAAGTCGGAGCGACCGGCAGGCGCGGCGTATTTGCGGGTGGCGATGCGGTGACAGGTTCCGCAACGGTGATCCTCGCCATGGGCGCCGGACGTGCCGCCGCCAAAGCTATCGACGAATACTTGCGTTCCAAATAACTTTTTCTTTTTTCAAACCTTTTTTTACTTCCCTAAGACCCAACTGTACCCTTTTCGGAGAAAAGTGTACCCCAAAACCTTTTGGGAGATACTGCGTATCTCCATACTTTGCGCGAGGACAAACGCTTTCAGCGTTTCTGTTCATTTTATTCGTAAATCTTTACGAAAACAAGTTTTCGACGATTTTCTCATAAAAACAACTAACCTCCTTCGGAACTCTTGTCCTCGCGACAACGAATCTCTCGTTGCGCGCGCAGCGCGCAAAAGCAGGAAAATCCGCTTCTCTCGTAAAACAAGTTTTGAATCATCTGATCTCCGATCAGATGATTCAAAACGAAATAAAATCACCCCCTCCTTGGGGAGGGGGCAGGGGGTGGGGAAAAAGTATCGTTACGATGCCTTTTCACTAAAAAGCGGCGGTTGAGTAAAGACGGAAGGGTTTTAGAAAAGAAAATTATAGTTTTTGACCTAACTGGTTGATCATCCGTTCTTTCCAGGGCGTGAAGTCACCGGCAAGGATATGTTCACGTGCTTCGGCAACCAGACGCAGGTAGAAAGCTATGTTGTGTAGCGATGCGATCTGTGCCCCGAGCATCTCGCCCGACACGACCAGATGATGCAGGTAGGCACGCGTGTAGGTCGTGTCGACGAATGATGTCCCTTCCGGATCGAGCGGTGTGAAGTCGCGCTCCCACTTCTTGTTGCGAATGTTGATCACCCCGTGTGACGTGAAGAGTTGTCCGTTGCGTCCATTGCGTGTCGGCATCACGCAGTCGAACATATCCACACCCCTTGCAATCGCCTCCAGGATATTGATCGGCGTACCGACACCCATCAGATAGCGAGGTTTATCCTTCGGCAGTACGGCATTCACCGTCTCGATCATCTCGTACATGACTGGTATGGGCTCTCCCACCGCCAAACCGCCGATCGCATAGCCATCCGCGTTGTATTGTTGCACGTGATGCGCCGCGCGAATACGCAGGTCAGGATATGCACATCCCTGGATAATGGGAAACAGCGACTGTCCATGTCCATACTTGGGTGAGGTGCGCTCGAACTGGTTGAAACAGCGATCCATCCATCGCTCGGTCAAATCCAAGGATTTGGCGGCGTATTCGTGCGGCGCATCACCGGGGGGACATTCGTCGAACGCCATCATGATATCGGCACCGATGGTGCGTTGCGTGTCGATGACACTCTCGGGCGTGAACAGGTGACGCGACCCGTCGATATGCGACTGAAAATGCACCCCCTCCTCCTTAATCTTGCGGCATCCGGAGAGTGAAAACACCTGAAATCCGCCGCTGTCTGTCAGCATGGGACCTTCCCACGACGAAAATCGGTGCACGCCCCCAGCCTCCTCGATCACCTCCATGCCGGGACGCAGGTACAGATGGTACGTGTTGGCCAGAATGATCTGTGCCCGTGCCTCGTCGCGCACATCGCGGTGGAACACTCCTTTAACCGTTGCCGCGGTACCCACTGGCATGAATATGGGTGTCTGCACTGTGCCATGATCCGTGACAAACTCACCGGCGCGTGCCTGTGACAATAAATCCGTATGTCGTAACGTGAATTTCATGCCGTAAAGTTAAAGATTGATCGCTTTGCAGAGAAGACCTGCCTGTTTGATCTTTTCGAGCGTCCGGGGAAGGGCGTAACGGAGATTGCGGAAGGCTTTGCGGCTGTCGTGGAAGACGATGATCGTGCCGGGGGTGAGGTACTTGATCACGTTGCGAAGACACTGCCTCGGCGAGAGCGATCGCGCGTAGTCGCGCGATATCACATCCCACATCACGATCTTGTAACGCTGTGCGAGTGCGTATGCTTGTGAGGGTTTGATGCGTGCATAAGGGGGACGGAACAGTGGGCTGTGAATCAACGCATCGGCACGATCCACATTCTCCACATACCGCGACGTCGACACCTCCCATCCCTTGGGGTGATTGTAGGTGTGATTGCCGATGCGGTGACCGCTCTCGACGATACGGCGGTAGAGATCGGGGTGTGCCTCGACGTTCTTACCCAGCACGAAAAACGTCGCTTTGGCGTCGTATTTATCCAGCAGGTCGAGCACGAACTCCGTCACTTCGGGCGTGGGGCCATCGTCGAACGTGAGGAATATCCCATCCGGATCATCGATCTCCCAGATCAGTGACGGGAACAATCTCCTGATAAATTTTGGCGGCTTCAAACGCATCTGACCGCAAAGATATACTTTTTCTTTTCGCAACACGACCCAACTGTACCCTTTTCGGAGAAAAGTGTTTTATAATGTTTGGGGAGGGACACCCTCCCCCTTACAAACCCCCTCCCGCAATGGTCGCATGCGACCATTGGCAGCAGCTGTGCTGCTGCTTCGCCGGGCGAAAGCCATCGGCGAAGAGTTGAATGGATTGTCGGGAGTCGGGGTGTTTAATACCCGACAATCCGTTTCGTGCGCTACGCGCACATCGTTGTCGCGACACCTTTAAGAAAGGTGTTTTAGGGGTTGGTTTCTCGTGAGGTTTGTGAAACTGATCACAGAACCGAAAAGTTGGAATACTAAACGAAAGCGTTTGTCCGCGCGCATATAATGGAGATACGTAGTATCTCCCGAAATTCTTTGCGGAGCTTTCTTCTAAGAAAGCGACAGTTGCGACATGTTGCATAAAGAAAAAGTGTATCTTTGTGACTATGATTGATGCGATCAAGAAGGGATTTCGTAATATGACCTGGCCGGGATTTAAGATTCTGGACTGGTATATCCTGCGTAAGTTTTTGAGCACCTATTTTTTTGCCATCGCGATGATTATCGTGGTGGTGGTGGTGTTCGACTATGTCGAGAAGTTGGGTGACTTCACCGAGCTCCATGCACCGTTACAGGCCATTATTTTCGATTACTACGTCAACTTCATCCCCTTCTTCGTCAACCAATTCTCGGGACTGTTCACCTTCATCGCCGTGATCTTCTTCACCTCCAAAATGGCGTACCAGACCGAGATCGTGGCGATATTGTCATCGGGCGTGAGCTTCCGGAGGCTGATGTGGCCCTACTTCCTCGGTGCGTTTATCATCACATCGCTATCGCTGTCGTTGAACCTCTGGGTTATCCCGAAGGCACAGGAGAAGATCGTGGCGTTCGAGAGTCAGTACCTCAAACGACGCCTCACCTTCCAGTACGATCGTCACATATACCGTCAGATCGAACCGGGCGTATTCGCTTACGTACGGAGCTACTCGAAGGCGGCTAATCGTGCGATGTTCTTCGCACTGGAACAGTATGACGATGGGCGGTTGGTGTCGTCGTTGGAGGCTGCCGAAGCGGAGGTACATCCCAATTCGGGACGTTGGACGGCACCGCGTTACGTCGTTCGTTCGTTCGACTCGTTGGGCGTGGAGACCTTCGCACAACGCCGCAACCTCGACACGTTGATCAATCTCGAAGTGGCGGAATTGGGACGCATCCCGGAACTGATCAAGACGCTGAACATCAATGAGTTGAACCGATTCCTGGAGCAGCAACGTGCGAAGGGTTCGGACTCGATCGTACTGATTCAGGTGGAACGTTACGGACGCGTCGCCTACCCGTTGGCGGCATTTATCCTGACGTTGATCGGCGTGTCGCTCTCGTCACGCAAGGTGCGGGGCGGCACGGGACTCCATATCGGCATCGGCATCACGCTCTGCTTCTCGTACATCATGCTGAACCGTTTCTTCGAGGAGTTCGCCAAGAGCGGATCCATACCACCCGGACTGGCTGTGTGGATACCGAACCTGGTGTTTGTCGTGATCGCGATATACCTGTATGTAAAGGCACCTAAATAATGGGGATTTCCAAAGAGATAGAACGCATCGCACACAAGGTAAGCGACGACATTCGCATCACCCCCGCCGAGGCATTGGTGCTGTGGCGTGAGGCGCCGCTGTGGCTGTTGGGCGAGTTGGCCGTCGGACGCAAGGAGCGTGTCAGCGGCACGAACGTCTTTTACAACCGCAACTTCCACGTCGAACCGACGAACGTGTGTGTGTTCAACTGCGAATTCTGTTCGTACAGACGCCCCAAAGGGTCGCCCGAAGCGTGGGATTATTCGTTGGAGGAGATCGAAACTATCGTGCGGGAGAAGTCGGGAAGCAAAAAGGCTTGCAAAGACTCCAGCGCTTGTGGTCAAAGTGCGTTAGATTTGGCCGCGCCGCAGTGCGAAGCCGACGGGGATGTACAGGTCGTACCTCCCCTCGGCGACAAGCAAGAAGCGGCCAAAGGTGACGTGCTTTCACCGCAAGCCACGGAGGTTCATATCGTGGGCGGCGTACACCCGGATCATGATCTGCATTACTATGTGGAGATGATCCGTCGCGTGAAAAATATCATACCCACGGCCACCGTGAAGGCATTCACCGCGATCGAACTGTCGTACATGATCCGCAAAGCAGGACTCTCCGTGACGGAAGGATTGCAGTTGCTTCAACGGGCCGGCATGGAGGCGATCCCGGGTGGCGGCGCCGAGATTTTCGACGAAACGTTGCGTGCCAAAATATGTCCCGATAAGGGCAGCACGGCCGAGTGGTTCGAGGTGCATCGCGAGGCACACCGCCTCGGAATCCCAACCAATGCCACAATGCTGTACGGTCATGTCGAGACGCTGGAGCATCGCATCGACCACCTCGACCGGTTGCGTCGCCAGCAGGATGAATCCACATTGCTCCACGTGGAGCAATCGGCGTTTAACGCCTTTATCCCCCTGAAATACCGCAACCGCAACAACCGCATGTCCGATATCGGCGAGGTGTCCGTGGTGGAGGATTTGAAGACCCTGGCGATGAGCCGCATCTATCTGGACAATATTCCACACATCAAGGCGTATTGGGTCATGTACGGCAAAACCATCACGGAACTCGCCTTGGCGTTCGGTGCGGATGACATCGACGGCACGATCGACGACTCGACAAAGATCTACTCGATGGCCGGTGGCGATGCGAACCCCACCATGACGGTCGCCGAGATCGAACGGATGGCACAAAACGCGGGTTACACCGCCGTCGAACGCGACACGTTTTATAATGCAATATAATCTTTTTCTTTTTTCAAAACCGCCGCTTTTTAGTGAAAAGCGGCGGTTGGGTATGAAAGCGAATAGTTGTGTCAAATCTTTACAGAGGCAGGTAATTTTCGACGGTACTGCGGAGGCGTTCGGCATCGAGATGGGTGTAGATTTCGGTCGTCATGATACTCTCATGCCCCAACAGCTCCTGCACCTGACGTATCGACGCACCGCCCTCCAAAAGATGCGTGGCGAACGAGTGACGGAACGTATGGGGGCTCACCGTTTTGTCGATACTGGCACGCCTGACCGCCTGACGGATGATCGTGAACACCATCACACGGGTCAACGGACGTCTGCGATTGCTTAGAAATAGTGTCGGATCGTCAGTCTGCCCCCGCAAGGGTACGGCCGAAGGCAAGTTTGGGCGGGGGCGAACCTCCAAGTAAAGCTGTATCTTGTCACGTGCCACGGGGCTGATCGGGACTAAACGTTGCTTGTTGCCCTTGCCGATGACGCGGATGAATCCCTCGCCGAAAAACAGGTCGTTGACCTTTAATGCTGTCAGTTCCGACACACGCAATCCGCACGAATAGAGCAGTTCCAGCATCGCCGTGTCACGCAATCCTTTGGCGGTGGAGGTGTCTATCGTGGCGATGATGCGGTCGATCTCCGACACGGAAAGCGTGTCCGGAAGGTGGCGTCCGAATTTCGGTGCGTCGATGAATTGTGTGGGTGATGTCGTGATGGAATCCGTGAGGAGCAGGTAGTTGAAGAAACTGTTGAGGCTGCTCAGCGCACGTGCCTGTGAGCTCTTTTCACGCTCTTGGTCGTAAAGATACGTGAGATAACGCTCCACCATTACCGCCTCGACCCTCTTCGGCGGCACGTCCCAATGATGCAGCACGAAATGGGCGAACGACTCCAAGTCACGCATATAGGCCATCACGCTGTTGTTCGACAGGCGCTTCTCGAGCTTGATGTAATTCCGATACGTCTTCCCCTCCCGGGCCCAAATCTCCGCATTGGTTGCCATGACGACAAAGATACACTTTTTCTTTTCGCAAGGTCCCAACTGTTCGCTTTCTTTCGCAACTGTCTCTTTTTTGGAAAAAGCGGCGGTCTTGAAAAAAAGTCTTTTACGTCTAAAGAAAAAGTTATCTTTGCCGCTATGGCAGGCACGGCATACAAGACATACAAGGGACGCGGCATTGTGTTGCACGCGTTGAAATATGGCGATTCGTCACTGATCGTGCACCTGCTCACGGATGTACGCGGACGGCAAAGTTTTATGGTACAGGGGGTTGGGCGCGGCAAGGGTGGCAAGTTGGCGCTCTTTCAACCGATGTTCGCGTTGGAGTTCGAGGGGATGGAGTCGTCACGCACGGAGCTCCACCGATTTCGCGAGGTGCGTCGCGGGATGTCGCTGCCACCGTTCGATGTGCGACGCTCCACGATCGCACTGTTCATGGCCGAGGTGCTCTACCGTCTCGTCAAGGAGAGTGAACCGAACGAGCCACTTTTTGAATTTGCATGGGGAAGCATCGCGGCGTTAGACACGATGCAGGAGGGAATCTCAAATTTTCACCTCTGGTTTCTGGTGCACCTGAGCCGCTTGTTGGGATATTTCCCGGGGAACGAATACCGTGAGGGTGCATGGTTCGATGCGCGGGAGGGACTCTACACGGAGAGAAAGCCACACCATACGCATGTCCTACCTCCGACACAGGCGCGTCTGCTGCACGATTTTGTGGATTGCGACGTGCGATATCTGGCTGAAATTCCGTTGCACCGTTCGGAACGCGTGGCATTCCTCGAAGCACTGCTCATGTACTATGGGTATCACCTGGATGCGATTCAGGCAGTGCAGTCGGTCAGGGTGCTTAAAGAGGTGTTTTAGATTATTTTCCGCGCTTACTTCTTTTTTTACCTTTCGTTTTTTACTTCCACTGCCCCTTTTTTGAAAAAAAGCGGCACCAAAAAACTTTACAAGTGCTGGCGCACTTAGAAGTTTGACGCAACTGTGCGCGACCCAAAAATCTCAGTTTCCTTGCGGAAACTTTGTGTTCAAAACTCAAATTTCTGCTTACAAGTGAACTTGACGCAGTCTTTTGAGTTTCGTTCACGACCCTTTCGGGATCTGAGACTTTTGGTCGCGACACCTTTAAGAAAGGTGTTTTAGGGTTAGGTTTCTCGTGACGCTTCGGGAACTGATCACAAAACCGAAAAGTTGGAATACTAAAACGTCAGGCTTTGTCCTTGCGCAAATTATGGAGATACAAAGTATCTCCCGAAAGGTTTTGGGGTACACTTTTCTCCGAAAAGGGTACAGTTCAGTCTTAGGGAAGTAAAAAGGTTTTAGAAAAAAGTTATTGTTTTTTCGAGATCCAACAACCACTTTTTCTTGTCGAGCCCACCGGCATAACCGACCAGACCCCGCGGGGTGCTTGCTTGGGCGGGGGCATTGGATCCGACGACACGGTGGCAGGGGATGACGATCGAGATGGGATTGTTGTGGCACGCTCCTCCCACGGCACGCGCCGCACCCGGATGACCGATATGTGTGGCCAGTTGTCCATATGTCCATGTGTCGCCATACGGAATTTCCAACAGTGCGTTCCACACTTTGCGTTGAAACGGGGTGCCGCTCGGTGCCAACGGCAGATCGAAAGCTTGGCGTGTGCCGGAGAGATATTCGTTTAATTGGCGTGCAGCCTCTTGAGACAGGGGATCGGAACTGGATTGATCGCCGTCACAGAAATCTACCCTGGTGACAGATTGTCCGTCGGTTTGGATCTTGAATTTGAACATAATGTCTATAGGTTTTTTGCGCTCAAAATGCGTCAGATTTGGTCGTGCCGCCGCGCGAAGTCGAATGGGATGTACATGAAGTACCTTCCTTCGACGACAAGCAAGAAGCGATCGAAGGTGGCGTGTTTTCAGCGCAAAAGAACGGTGAGTCCCTCTTGAAGAGCAGCCGCACGTTCAACCGCCGGGATGCTGTTGAGCGACGCGAGGGCACGCGTGCGGATGCCGTACCGTTGTCCGATCTGGCGGAGCGTCTCATCGCGACGCGTCACGACATGAAACCCCGGCTCCACCCGACGGCTCTTTTTTTTACGCCCCAGGTAGACATAGTCACCCGTTGCGGGTTGCGACCGACGGGCAACTTCGTTGAACCGGCGCAGGTTGCCGGGTGAGAGGCGAAAGTGGCGCGCAATCTCCTCGAACGTGTCGTTCCCTTTGGCACGCACGTAATAAACGCCGTTGTTGCGCGACACGCCGTAACCGTCATAGATGTTGGCCGTGGCACGGTAATTATCCGGATCGACGACTCCCGACGGGGCTGCCGTGTTGCGGGCGATGTGCACGCGTTTGGGCGTGCGGCGCGAGAAAAACTCCAGCCCCTGGGGTTGATCCAGCAGGTGGAGTTCCATCTCCTCGATGATACGAACCAGACGCTCGGCATAGTCCGGTGCAGTGGCGTAACCGGCTGCTTTGAGGCCCCGTGCCCAACTTTTGTAGTCCGTCGGGTCGTGCAGAAAGAGGGTGTCGTAACGTGGTTGCGCATCCAGATATTCGGCGTGGTCGACATACGAATCCTCCACCGACTCATACGCACGGAAACATTCACCCGCCTCATCGTCATCGTAATAGACGGCACGTCCCGTCCAGTTCGATTTGCACTTGATGCCGAAATGGTTGTTGGACATTTGCGACAAGTCGCTATTGCCGCTGTCGGACTCAAGGATTCCCTGTGCCATGATGATGCTGGCCGGGATACCGTAACGTTCGCGATGTGCGACGGCGATGTGTTTGTAACGTTCGACATACTCCTCACGTGTCTGCCGTACGACAGGCAATGCCGGCTCGGGATCGCTCAGCCGCATCGGGCCACTCTCCTCGAACAACTGTTCCGGTTCATCGAAGGTCTGTGCCCACACTCCTTCAACCGCCAACATTCCCGCTAAAATCAAAAGCAATTGTTTCATAATGTCGCAAAGATACACTTTTTCTTTACGCAACATAACCCAACTGTACCCTTTTCGGGGAAAAGTGTACCCCAAAACCTTTCGGGAAGTACTTGCGTACTTCCATTATGTGCGCTCCCCAAATCTCAAATTCTTTCAGAATTTTTGTGTCCAAAAACGTGCAGTCTGCTTTACAAGTAAACTTGTAGCAGCCTTCTCGTTTTCAGCCACGACCCT
>QMCD01001908.1_pt1 | contig 12521 bp, 7 predicted proteins | sample 1821841 | NCBI WGS metagenome assembly QMCD01 (sample SAMN01991225, study PRJNA193472) | Termite gut metagenome, whole genome shotgun sequencing project. | isolation source: worker | host: Macrotermes natalensis | reverse complement strand
CCCGCACGCTCGGGCCCGGGAACGAGCCTTTCGATGCCGACACGCTCCGCTATCCGATCCAGCAGGGCAATTTCCGGCTGGAGGCCAACCTGGAGTATCGTTTCCCGGTCTACCGCGTGTTGCAGGGAGCTGTTTTCGTGGATGTGGGCAACGTCTGGCGCGTCGGCAGCCGAAGCGAGGGAGTTCCGGAGGAGACCCGTTTCCGGTTCGACGGATTTTATAAGCAGCTGGGGGTCAACGGCGGGCTCGGGGCCCGTTTCGATTTCAATTTTTTCCTTTTCCGGGTCGACTGGGGGCTTCAGTTGCACAACCCCAACCGGGCGGCCGGCAACCGCTGGATCCGCCGCCTCACCCTGCGCCAAAGCGCGTTCAGTTTCAACGTCGGATTTCCGTTTTAGAGTGAACAGGAAGGGCAGAATATTACTATTTTTGTATCAAAACTAATATTGTATGAAATATTTATATCCCCTGTTTGCTTTACTGATCGTTCTGCCGTCCTGTACAAAGGATGACCGCCACTGCGAAGGCAACCCGTCCACTTTTAAAATACGAATAGACAACGTGTCGACCGAGCTGTATCAGACCGACGACGATCACTATCCTTATACCCATACACCCTATCTGATGATGGAAGATTTGCCCGAGGACGAATATATCATCGGCATAAGCGGCTTTTTTTCATACAGCAACACCGATCCCGACGAGACGGATTATAACTATTACATCCCGTACGACGATCCCGAGTATTTCAAGGAGTGGGACTGGAGCGAGCCGCTGGAATGGTTTATTGGCTACTTGTGCATGTTGGTACCCAGGGATTCTTACTATTTCAAGGCCCGGGTGCAGACGAATAAGGCAACCTACAACTCCAATGTCGTGGAGATACATCCCGAGCCGTCGACCCCTCTGGCCGAGAATCCCGATGCTTACCGGATACCGGTCATTTTCCACATCTTCCCCGATATGGACGGAAACTATCCCTCCACCAAATCGCTCCTCGACCAACTCGAATATGCCAATATGGTGTATGCCAACTATTACGGCCTGCCCCACATGACGGGTATCGATTTGCGCTTTGTGCCCGCACTCACGGCTCCGGACGGGGCGTTGCTCGAAGAACCGGGAATACGCTATTATACCGATAAACTTTGGATCGACGAAAACCGTGAGGTTCACGATGAATCCGACGATCCCGGATTTTACTGGGATATGGAGCAGGTGCTCAACGTGTGGGTTTGTCCCATTGCGAACGGTGTTACGGCAGGGATGTCGTCCTATCCGTTTTTCGATGAGGAAGATATGAGCCGGGGCGGCGGTAATTTATACGATCCGGCGAGCGAATCCTGGACAGGGATATTTATAGATTCCTATTCATTCTACGGTGGGGACAATTTGTCTATATTCGCACACGAGGCAGGGCACTTTCTGGGGCTGATCCATGTGTTTGAAGAGGATTTTTGCGGTGATACGCCCTTTTACGACAGGAGTGTCTATGATTTGTCTATCGACGAGTTATGGTATAAACGGGAGTTTGCTGATGCCCCCGGAACCTATTTCCTGTCGGATAACGTAATGGATTATGGTGCATCGTACAGCTGCGGAATAACCCCCGAGCAGCGCGCGCGCATAGCACACACGCTGCGCCATGCCTATCACATTCCGGGGCCGGCAGGCAAGACGGCGGCGCATACAACGCGCGCCGGCGGCAGCAGGGTGCCGAAATATCCGCTCATTCACTAAAACGCTATCGTCCACAGGGTTCTGATAGGCTCCGAAAGCGTAACTGCCCGGCTGAAATAAAACGCGCTCGGGAATTTGGGCCATGCCGCGTCCCGCAAAAAGGCTCGCCATCAAAACGAGGATAATACCAAAAGAAGTGAAACGCATAGGTCAAGTCTCCAAATGTGTTGCCGAATTGAGGCGGTGAAGGGGATACGGAATCCAACAAAGGGTACACAGTCAAAAATGGGAACAAAAGTCCTTATTCCTCATCGTTTATTCTAAGCCTGCGGGCACAAAAAAAAAGCCCAAAGCGGGAAAATTTCTCCGCTTCGTGCCCATCTGTATCGTTTGCGCGGGTTTGAACGTAACGGAGCCTCCATTCCATTCGGATGGCCGATTGCGTTTTTCAAGGATTGGCAGTATATTTCCGCAGTGAAGATTTTTTGCTGAAACTTTTTTGCCCACGACTGTTGCCCACTGTGAATATTTTTTGCCTTTCAATTGACGGTCTGCACTGCGGAATGCTTGGCCCTTATGGCAATGCTTGGATTCAAACGCCCACTTTTAGCCAACTGGCCTGCGAATCCGCCCTGTTTGACCGCTATTACACTTCTTCTCTTTCGCTGTCCGAAGAATTGGGGACATTCTGGAGAATGCTGGAAAGTGCTGGGAAAACATTACCCGCCCAGAATCTTCTTCTCAGCGACGATGATTTCCTTTTTCAGCTCCCCGAAGCCAAAATTTTTGGCCGCCATCATTGTTTTGATTGGCGAGATACTTCCAGCCCCGTAACAACGCTCGAAGAAACGCGACTTTATCGGTCTGCCGCCACGATCCTCCGTCAGTTGGAAGGAATGCAAGATGCGAAAAATGCCCCATTTTTTCTGTGGGCACATTTGTCCGCGCTGCGGAATTCCAATCCCGGTGTCGCCGTTTGGGATTTTCCCATGGAATATCGGGAACTCTACCGTGATGAAGAAGACCCGGAACCTTACGGTGGCGTGACCATACCAAACATGTCTCTCCCAAACATGGCGGACACGCGAAACAGCGTTGATCCTGACGATTTGCAAGCCATCATGGAAGCGTATTCCGGCGGCGTGACCGTGCTGGACACGGTGCTTGGCGGACTGCTTGACGCCATGCAAGAGCTGGGCATTCTCGATGAGACGCTGCTGATCGTGCTCGGCACACGCGGTTTTTCTTTGGGGGAACACGGCATCATTGGGGCAAGCGATTTGCTTCTGTCGGAGAGTATTCATCAGCCGCTTTTTATCCGCTTTCCGCAAAGTCAAACCGGCTCATTTCGCACGTCCGTCTTGCTGCAAAGCCCGGATTTGGCCACGTTTCTCGCCCGCTTTCTGACAGACGGCATGTGGAATGGGAAGATCACCGCAAAACGCGACCACGTCACGTTGACAACCACGAACCAGCGCGTTTTGATCGCGCCGGATTGGCTTTTACGGCAAACATCAAGCGAGGAAACGGAGATAACCGAACTGTACGCCAAGCCGGATGATCGCTGGGAAGTCAACAATGTCGCGAATCGCTGCCCTGAAATCGTGGAAGGATTATTGGCGGAGGTTCCAACAACCGTCATTCTCGTGAAACCGGGTTGAGTTTGTCATTCCCGTAACGACGGGAATCCAAAAAGCCCCACTCCAGCGCCAGTCGCAGCAATTCCACAAACTTTTTCACTTTCAATTTCTGCATCACTTGATACTGGAGATTTTTGGCGGAACGCGCTTTGATCCCGAGTTTTTTCGCAAGCTGACTCAAATCGGCGTGGCACGCAAGAGCGTTAAAACAAATCCACTCTTTTTCCGTTAAGGAAAACAAGGCGTGACTTCGTATGCGATGCAAGCTCACAATCCTTTTTTCTTTGCTGTCGATGGCCAGATGATCCTTTCCTTGCGGTGTGATGTAAAGGTGGCCGCCCAGCATTTCGCCCATTCCCTTTTTCCAAACTTTCGGTTCGTCGCTCAGTGAGAAATACCCTTGGATACTGATGCGATCCGCAGTCAACCCACAGCCTTTGTGGGCGTGATCGTCAAACATAACGTAGGTAGCGTGAGGAAAAACAGAATGAAGCTCCTGAAAGTTATCGATCATCGTCCAGTACGACCGCCCGCCGAGCGCAAAGATGAGCTGCGGATAAGATGAACCACGCAAAAAATAAGCCGCCGCTTTTAAGGCATCTTCCGCGTTACAGGCCGCATAAACATCAAGGTGAGGACTTTCATTGCGAAACCTTTGGCTCATCAGCTCACCAAGGATGCGGCGATGTTCGACGACGATAATGACAGTGGAACGAGGACATGTTGACACGATACTGTATTGGGGTTGAAATTTCACGCATTCAGAACAGGCGATGCCCACTCCAGCAACACCGTTTCATCCTCGCGCGGCGGAGAAGGACGCGCGGGCAGGCAAGACCGCATCGTTGTTCCGTGCTTGCGCAACAGTCTTCTTTTTCCGTCAAGAAGCCGTCTGTAGAAAACCGGCAAAGCGCAGGCGACAACGAGCTGAGTTGCCTCTACGCCTGTTATCGGTCAGGCATTGACATCGTGCTGTCAGTCGCAAGAAAAAACTTATAAAACCGAGTGTCGCGACTTTGGCGACATGTTTTTCAGTCCACTGCACTCGGTTCCATTGAATCGGTTCAGCCCCAGTATACCTGAAAACGCGGCGGGTTGTCTTGCGGCTGGCCTTTGTTTTCCTGATCGGAAAGAGGATTAAGATGATGACTGGAACGTGCCTTTTCCGGCGAAAAAACACGCATTTTCTCCATGCGTACAACCGCATCCTGATCGCAAACCGCCCCGTTCGCCACTTTGGTCTTGGCCGCGTAGAGCGACAGAGCCATCAGCGGGAAATAGACGGAATAATAATGGTATTTTAGGTAAAAGACAAGCGGGAAACCTGTCCCGGTGAATTCGGCCTCATACCACGTACCATCGTGACGCTGGCGGTCGAGCAAAAAACGAATGCCGCGCTGGATGGCGTTGTGGCCTGCCGGATCATCCAATTTTCCTGCCGCGATCAATCCCATGACAGCCCAGGCGGTTTGCGAGGCGGTCGGATTTCCGTGGCCTTTTGTAGATGGGTCGGCATAAGAATCCGGCGATTCTCCCCAGCCCCCGCTTGGATGTTGGTGCGTCAAAAGCCAGTTTGCGCCGTTTTGGATAGTTGGATCATTTGTCGGAACCCCCACCGCGGAAAGCCCTGTCAGAGCTTGCCACGTTCCGTAAATATAATTCACGCCCCAGCGGCCAAACCAGCTTCCATCGGCTTGCTGCTCTTTTCGCATAAATTCTACCACACGGTTGATTTCGGGATTGATTTTCCAGCGAAACCCCAGTCGCCCAAGAGATTCCATGATGCGCCCCGTCAAGTCGGGCGTGCTGGGGTCAATCATCGCGTTGTGATCGGCAAAGGGCACTTTGCACAAAATATCGCGGTTGTTGTCTTTGTCAAAGGCTGCCCAGCCGCCGTCTTTACACTGCATCGCCAAAAGCCAGCGAAGACCGGATTCTAGGACCATCGTTGTTTCGGTCACGTCAAGCAGGTTTTGTTTCGCGTCACCCAAATTTTCCGTGGTTTCACTGGCCATGATCCGCAAATCCGGTGGCAAATTGCTCTTGCCACCGGACGCGCTACCCGATATTCGGGCTTCGTCAACACTGCCAGCCAGCACCATCAAGGCCATCGCGCTGTCATCGCAATCGGGATAAAGCGGATTGTTGAACTCAAAGCACCAGCCGCCCGGCGGGGCCGCGACATTCTTCGCCCAGTCGCCTTTCACTTTGACCTGCTGCGAACGAAGCCACCGCACTCCTTTTCGGACAGCAGGATGAGCGGCGGTCAGTCCGCCCAGCATCAGGGCTTTGAGCGTGAGCGATGTGTCCCAGACAGGCGATTTGCAGGGCTGAAGCCGCGCTTCGGTTTTTGCATCGTTCCAGAGAACCAGATTGAAAAATTGTTTGCGGCAATACTGAATTTCTGGAGATATATCCGCATAGCCCAGCGATTTTAGAGCAATCCACGTCCACACGATGGGCGGCTGAATCGCGCCCGGCCCATCGCTTTTTTCGCAGTGTTTCAGCGTCCAGTCGAGGGCGGCTCGAATCGCTCGCTTGCGAAAGGGCGTGAAGCCGATTTTGCGGCAAAATTTGATGCCATGCTCCACTCCCCGAAAAAAACTGTCCCACGAAAAGGGGCTGCGCGAGTATTTTTTGCCCGGCGCGACGAGCGGCCCCCACTGTTTGGGGTCTTTGATGAAAATTTCCTTGATTCCCTTTTCCGGCGGCAATTTTTTGACAGGAGCCAGCGTGGAAACGATGGAGAGCGGTACAAAAATCGTTCGCGACCAACTGCTCATCGAATAAATGTTGATCGGAAACCATGTTGGCAGAAACATCATCTGCGGTGGCACGGCAGGACAAGCGGAGTGAGGGATTTGGCCAAGAATGGCGAGATAAAACCGCGTGAAACTGTTGACGGCATCCACGCCGCCCAAATCACGCGCTCGCATTCTGGCTTTCTGCATGTAATCCGCGGCGGGATCATGTCCCATAATTTTCAGGGCAAAATAGGCCTTGACCGTGTTGCAGACATCGGATTTTGCCCCGGTGTACTGTCCCCAACCGCCATCGTCCTGTTGCGTGTTCAAAAGCCGCTGAGCACAACCCCGCGCGAGATCGCAGTCTTCCTCGCCCAAAAACGCCAGCAGCATGATCGCTTCGCTTTGAAGCAGGGAATCGCCTTCCAATTCGCCCACCCAGTATCCATCCGGGTGCTGATGATTGAAGAAAAACTGCCGCGTTGTCGAGATGGCCCGGCGAAGTTCCTGTCCTAAAAGCTCATTGACAGAAGGGTCGGCACTGGGCGGCATCATTTCCGATCGAGAGCGGGTAGGGTAGCCTGCGTTATCCATGCGATAAAGATACGAATCCATCGTAAACCTCCCGTGGTGGGGGGATTTCAGTCAAGACATCCGGCGGCAGACATCCAGAATTAGCGGTATTATACAGCAAAAACCAAATGGGGGCAACATCGAAAAAGCGACATGCAAAAAACGGAGGGCGGTCTGTGAGCGCATGTGTATCGCCTCGAAAACACGATACACGACTTGACGAATTAGGTTTTTTTTAGTAGACTCAAACCGTTCTGGAATCGAAACATTTTTGCCCATTTTCCATGCGAGTTCCCCGTTTTTCACTGTTCTGTCTGCTGAGTTTTGCGCTGCTGAGTTTGACGCTGCCTTCTTTCGTGTTGTCGCAAGAGCCGAACACAGTGCCCGTGCGGCTGTGGCCTGCCAGTGAAGGGGTTGAGTTTTTGGAAAACAAATCGACGATCCAAGCTCTCGCCGTGAGTGCGGATGGCCGAACCGCCGCCACCGGAGCAGGCCGCAACATCATTCTCTGGGACACTGCAAGCGGCAAGGAGCGTCGTCGCTGGCGCTGCGATGCCTCCGTTTCCGACCTTGCTTTTAACCAAGACGCTTCCCGGTTGCTCATTGGCAGTCGCGATAAAACCGCGACCCTTTGGAATACGGCGGACGGCAAGGTGCAGGCGACATTGCGGCACCAGGATGCGGTGACGGCAGTGGCTTTTAGTCGTGATGGGCGTTTTGTCGCCGCCGGACTGGCAAAAGGCCAAGCCGCTCTTTGGGACGCGAGAAACGTGAAGCCGCTCTTTCCACTCAATGCGCACAAAAGCGAAATCCGCAGTATCGCGTTTGCGCCGCGCGGAAATTTGCTCGCGATCGGTTCGCAAGATCGCACGATTTCCCTTTGGGACACGGAAGGCAATCAGCAAAAAATCCTAGAAGATGGCCACAAAGGCGCGGTGACATGTGTGGCCTTTGATGCCCGCTCAAATCGCTTGATTTCCGGTGGAGCGGACAACACCGTCGTTGTGTGGAATGTGGGCAGCGGCAACATGTTGCACAAATTGGTCGGTCACAGCAAAGCCGTCTGCTTTGTCGCTTTCGCGCCCGATGGTTTGACGGCTTACACCGTCTCGCAGGATCAATGCTTGATTCAGTGGAATTTGCAAAACGGCAAGGAGATGGTTCGGACGGACGTTGCCTTTCCTGTTCGCCAAGCCGCGATGAGCCAAGACGCGTACTGGACGGTGCTATGCGATTCTTCCTCGCCCAAAACGCTCGCTTTGAAGACGGAAACATTGGGATTTGAAGAGCCGCAGCTAGCCCGCCCGCAAAACGCCCATCCTTTTGCCCATTTACCGCAAAGCCCGCCCGTTTACCGCTTTCACCCCGAAATCAAGCCGGGCGAACCAGCTGACCAGTCAAAAAATTTGCCGCCGTTGAGAGAGAACCGAAAAAACCTTGTCGAATTCCACACAAAAGCCCCATTCGCGCTCTCTGTAGGGCCAGATCGTATTGGCACGATGTGGGATATACAGAAAAAAGACGCCGTTTTCGCTTTTTCCTCGCCGTCCAACTTGACGGCCGTGGAGTTTAATCCGGTGGGAAATAATTTCGCGGTCGGCACGCAAAATGGCAGCGTCACCTTTTATCATCCCGGCAACGGCAAGCAACTTTCGCAGCTTCGTGGCCACACTTCGGCGGTTCTTGCGCTGACATTTTCGTCCGATGGGCGTTGGCTTCTTTCCGCGGGGCAAGACCAAAATGTCGTGCTCTGGGACTTAACCAAAGACAGTTTGGTCTCTTCCAACAACAGTCACACAGACATCGTGACCGGTTTGGAGATGATGCCCGATGACTCAAAAGTTGTTTCGATTTCACGCGACAAAACCGTGCGTGTCTGGCAGATGGGTGGGTCAACGGGCAAGCTACTGAAGGGCGAACTCGTGGCCGAAGAAAGTTCACCCCTTTTGGCATTGGCGATTGCAAAAAACGGCGAATGGCTTGCCATCGCTACGGAAGACAATCGTGTGATCATCCGTGAAACACACCCCCGGCAGGATGGGGAAGCCATCGAATTCCCTGTGGTCACGGAATTGAAAGGCTTTGCCGCACCGGTCAAAACCTTGGCTTTCACGCCGAACAGTGCTTTTCTTGTGACGGGCGGCGACGATGGCGTGCCGGTGTTCTGGAACACGCAATCTTGGGAAGCGGTCCAATCGTTTCCGCAAATTCGCCGAGAGATTCAGCGGCAACGTGACGATTTTGCGCAAAAAAACGTGACATACAAAAAATGGACGCGGCCCGGTGTGCGCGAAATCCTCTACGAGCCCGTATTTTGCATCGCTTTCAGTTCCGATGGCCAGTGGATGCTGACATCGGGCGGTCGTGAAACATTTCTCTGGCAGGTCTCTCCTTGACTTCCCCGTTCAGATGATTGCCCACTTGCGGTCGGAAATTTACTGAAACAGCAGATAACTGTCTACCCGGTTGCGGAATGAGGGGGTCATAATGTGATCTACGGTCTTGTGTTCACTGCCAACGTAGCGATTGATGTTGATGGCCTCGATGTGCTCCCGGTTTTCCGGGCAAATCCTGCTCAGGGGCGGGCCTTGCTTGCCGAGGGATTCGGGTCCAATCAACTTGCCTAGTGAATGCCGACCGTATAAAAAGGGGTAAAACAAGAGTTTTGAATCTTCAGGATTATAAAGCACGAGGATTTTTTCGCAAAATTCCGGCACGTTTTCATGTCGTCCACCTTTTCCGAGACTGTCCGCGTCCGTCGCCGCCGCCGCCAGAACAAGATGAAACGTAAAATGCTCCGACCGGTCCGAGGGATTGGTGGCCAACGATTCCGCGGCATCCAGAATGATTCGGTTGCCAAAGCTGAAGCCGATCATGCAAACCTTGCTGCGCGACTGCAATTTGCGAAGAAAGGCGGCCATAAGTTCGGCGTTTTGCGTCACGATGGGCAATTTGGAGCGAATATCGGGAATGAGCCTGCAATCCACTTTTTCCGATGGCCATTTCCAAAACACGGTGCGACTTTCCCCTCTTTTTTTGTAGAGCGACGTCAATTTCATGCCCAGCATCACCGTGTCCTCCGTGGTTGTTGTATAACCGGGGGCATACACAATGAGCGGGATTTCGGCATTTTGAGTAGAATAAAACGTTTCTGCATCCCATTTTTTCCACGAACGCCCCTGCAACTGGAAAAATTGAAGCGTTTCGACATCGGCAGCCTCACCGGCATGTGATTTGACCAGCCAGATGTCCGATTCTGCCGCCATGCCCTGTGCCGCTAAGCAGCTCAGCAGTGCCAAACAGCATGGGAAAAAGCACGCGAAAATGCTGCGAAAAAAAGCTAGTTGTTTTGTCATGTTTCGATGAGAGCTTGAATGGTCAAGTTTTTTTGGCGCGCTCGCACGCAAGACAAAGTTAGTAACCCACCCGGACGGTATTGTAGAACACAAAGGAAGAAAAAGCAAAATATGTTTGATTTTTTCCAAAATTTTTCTCAAGTTTTTACGAAACAAGATTCAAAAAAAGGGACATTTTGCATGATACCGGCACTTCTGGAGAGATTGCCGTGGCGAGGTTGCCGAGGGACTACAGGCCGATGACCGCCGGAACCGGTTGCTCACAGGCGGCTTCGTGATAGAATGGGCACAGATTTTGAACATCACGCCGCCGCCCGAAATATGTCCAGCACTTCCCACAGCACCCTCCGTCGCTCCAATGCCGAAGCGATGGCCAAAGCTCAGAAAGAAATTTCTGTCAGCGAATTTTTCGCCAAAAACCGGCATCTTCTCGGCTTCGACAATCCCCGAAAGGCTCTACTCACCACCGTCAAAGAGGCTGTCGATAATTCGCTTGACGCCTGCGAAGAGGCGGGCATCTTGCCCGAAATTTGGGTTCATATTGAGCAAACGGGGAAAGATAAGTATAAGGTTGCAGTGCAGGATAATGGGCCGGGCATCATCAAAAAACAGATTCCGCTCATTTTCGGCAAGCTGTTGTATGGCTCGAAATTTCACCGCCTTCGCATGAGTCGCGGCCAGCAAGGCATCGGAATTTCCGCGGCGGGCATGTATGGCCTCATCACAACCGGCAAGCCCGTCAAAGTCACGTCGAAAATTTCGCCCCGCAAGCCAGTTCATTACTACGTGATCCGCATGGACACGAAATCGAACAACCCAGACATTTTGAACGGTAACGGGGAAGGCGAAGACATTCCAGCCAACGACGAAGGCCGAAAATGGATCGCCCAGCATGGCATTGAGTGGGAAGATGTCGATCACGGTACGCGCGTTACCATTGAACTCGAAGCGAAATATAATCGCGGTCGGGGTAGCGTGGATGAATATCTCCAGCAGACGGCCATTTCCAACCCACATGTCACGATTCATTACCGCGATCCCGATAATTCGGAAACGGATTACGAGCGCGTCATCGAAATTTTGCCGCCTGAACCGCTGGAAATCAAGCCGCACCCTTACGGTGTGGAACTGGGCAGGCTGGCTCACATGATGCACGGGAGCACCGAGCAGTCGATGCAAAAATTTCTGACGGACTCGTTTTCCAAGGTTACGCCCGGTTTGGCCAAGCGGCTTTGCGCGGCGGCGGGAATAGCCGTGGGAGCTGCACCGCAAAACATGCCGCGTTCCGATGTCGAAAAGCTGTTTGACGCGATTCAAGTGGAAAGAATTGCCCCGCCATCCACGGATTGCATCACACCCATCGGAGAGGAACATCTGCTCAAGGGTTTGCACAAAGTCGTGCCGGGGCAGTTTTTCGTTACCGCCACGCGTCCGCCAGCGGTGTATCGCGGTAACCCATTCCAAATCGAGGTTGGACTGGCCTTTGGCGGTGCTCCGGCTTCACACAAGGTGGGCAAAGAAGCTCTGGAAGAAATGCTGGGCGAAAGCGATGCCAGAACGCTGCGACAGTTTTTGACAGCGACTTTTGACGGCCTTGGGGCGGACGCGGCAGACAAAATCATCAAGGCGGCTCACTTGAGACCGCGTGTTTCGCCCAAAAAAATTGAGCCGAAAGAACTGTTGCGTTTGCACGAAGCCCTACAAACGCTGAATCTTTCCGAGGGTCAAACCATGAATGTTTACCGGTACGCGAATCGTGTGCCGCTACAATTCCAAGCCGGGGCTTGCCTGATTACGCAAACCGTGGCGGGCATGAACTGGAAACCCTACGGACTGGGTCAAGCGCGAGGCCAACTGCCGCGCGGCCCGGTGACTGTGATTGTCCACTTGGCCAGCGTGTGGGTCCCGTTCACGAGCGAGTCGAAGGAGGCCATCGCGGCCTACCCGGAGATTCAGAAGGAGTTGCGACTGGCTCTGCAATCGGTGGGGCGGAAATTGGGCATGTTCCTGAAACGCCGGGAAAAAGTGAAGCACGAGTACGAACGTCGCAACATTTTCCTACGGTATTTGGGCGAAGTGGCGGGGGGGGGGTTCGCCGCAGCGACCGCGACGAGCTGTACGAAAATTTGCTGACGGTGGCCAAATTGCGGACGGCCACGGCGGATGTGATTTTGGGCGAAGATGGCAAGCCCGTCGACGAAGAAGCCGGTGACCTCGATTTCGGTGAAAACGTGCTGATTGTGGAAGATTCCAAGCCGCACCTTTGAAGAAGTGGATGCGTCCCTTTAATCAGCCCAACGATAGGTTTCTTTGAGAGCGTTGAAATTCTGAAACTGTATGATTTCGTCGTGCCAGAAGCCGGACAATGAGTAACCATTCCATTTGAAGATGTCGCCATCGTGCTTGTTTCGCATTCACTGGTGACGTTTTCTCAAAGCGTTCTCGACGAACTGATCTAAAACGGCGGCGTTCTTTTCGCACGAGATTTTCTGGGCGGTGACAAATTTTGTGCAAGAAACCCGCAACGG
>QMCD01005314.1_pt1 | contig 12523 bp, 12 predicted proteins | sample 1821841 | NCBI WGS metagenome assembly QMCD01 (sample SAMN01991225, study PRJNA193472) | Termite gut metagenome, whole genome shotgun sequencing project. | isolation source: worker | host: Macrotermes natalensis | reverse complement strand
GGCGGTAGGATATGAGTATGCACTCCTCATCATAGCAGAGTACCTCGGGCGAGAAACATATCCGCTCTTCAGTTATGGCATCGCAGGAGAGTATCCTGTGGCTTCCAGTGTCCACATTCCCATTCCTGTCGAACTCCGTCATTTTATCCTCCGGCCCTCCTCCATTGAATAGATAAACTATCCGCATCAGCTCGGCGACGTTGCTCGAATAGGAAGTCTCTTTGTTACTGAACAGATAGTAGGTCATCTCTTTTGCCGATGGCAGGGGCTTGGCCGTGGCTGCGTACCGTGCTGCCTGTTCTGTATAAAGCGCATCGAGTACCGGAAAAAAATAGAGTGTTTTACCCAAACCGGTATAGAGTTCGAACCCTTCGCCAAGCGATTCATCCACAAAGGCAGCAGAGAGTATGCCGGCTTCGAGCGCAGGTTTGCGGGCGCATATTTCAGCCGTCCTGTCGGTCAGTGTATATTGTCCGCAATCTATGGTGAATATCTTCTCTCCACCCCATATCAGCCACAACGTGCTGTCGCTGTGAAAATAGCGGGAGTCTACAACCGGCGTTTCGTCTTTTACATGCGGAAGTGGATGCTTTTTCAATATACCACCCGTAGTGATGTCGGTAAAGATGGCAGAAACAGAATCGGAATGCCGGTTGCGTTCGACTGTAAAGGCCACGGGATTGTCCTCTCCCGAAAGCAGTGTGGAAAGAAGATATCTATCGTTCTTAGCCTGCCCGACAGGAAAAGTGTGATAGGAGCTGTTGCGGCCGAAGATGCCCAATACAGCGAACAAAACAATGCCTGTAACAAAAAACGCACATGCGCCGAAAATTAACAGTACCTTGAGGGGGTTCGTGTGACGGATTTCCGGTATAGATGCCGGTTCCGGCCGATACTGTTGACGGATATTTATATTTAAGTCGTCGTTGTCGAGAAAATACTCCGTTCCGCAACTGTTGCAGCGGAAATGGTCTGGTTTGATTTCTGTTTTCAGTGCGCTCCCGCATTGGGGGCACTTGATCGTCTTAATTTGTTTGGCCATCGGACAATAGTGAACATAATCAGTATGTCGCAAAGATATAAAAAAGACCATGTAAAAATGGTGAAATACGGATAAAATGTATCAAGTATTTGTAATTAAGTTTCTTTTGGCGGGTGTGTTCATAGTCCTTCATGGGAAGAAATTACCCTCATTTTTACTTATTAAGCCAAAATATATAAAATTACATATAAAAAACACCGGCTTCGTTTTGAAACCAGTGCTTAATAAAGATTATCTAAATTATCTATTCACGCACATAAGGCAGATATATCTTCATATTTACTACCTTATGTAAAATAAAGAACTTAAGAGATACTACTCCAAATCATCTTCTGTAATAGTAAAGGTCTGTTCCCATCCTTCTTCCCAACTTCCACTGCAACGCCAATTGCTAATATCCCAAATCTCTTTTATTAATGTCCTTCCAGAAGAAGTTTGAATATCGACTTCTACTTCATTTATGGGCCTCAGCATATCAGCACAATTGATTTTTTTATCAGGAATTCCATCCTCGTAAAGCAATCCTTTACTATTTGGAAGAACCTCAAGTACTATTTTCGGATAATAAGGAGGTTTTTCGGATACAGTGATTCTTATAACATCATTTGTCTGATTATCGACATACATATAACACAAAGAAAAATAATCGCAACCCAATGTGCCGACTAATAATGTTACAATACATAAGACATTCAGTATAATCATTAACTTTTTCATAACATATTAGGTTTATATTAGATAATACAAAGATAGTGAATATTTATAGTATGCGTATATATAATGTAAATTATTAATCATGGATATAATGGGTAATCTGGGTCACTCCAAGTCACACCGTAATACTTCCCAAAGTAATCTCTGGCACGCCTGTTGGTACTTTTTTCATAAGGACGAAATTTATGCATACCTGTCTTGTCGTTTTGTGCCGCCGATATTAAACTCGCAAGCCCAGGATAAAATATGTATATCGGCCCATACCAATGGCTATCGCGAGTATGTCCGTATTCGTGCATATACAAGGGGTCAGTCTTTACAAAATCTGCAAATGTTTTCATATTCCATGAAGGGCTATTATTATGCCTGATATTCACGAAATCGCCTATCGACATCCTTGCCTAATATGAATACCGTTCTGAAATAGATTGCCGAGGGTTGCGGTATCTCCTGTGCCGTGACTTTTCATTCAGCCCGCACTACATTTGTAGTTGTGATTTGCTCCCTGCAGGGCGGTCAGGTCCTGCAGGGAAAGACGGGCGCGGCCCTCTCCTCATACCACGCCCGAAGGTTGTTTATCATTCGTAAGTGCCGGGGCGCACAGCGAAACCGTTACTTCTGTAGGCGCCTTGCGAAGGGTAAAGGCCGCCACCTGACATGTACAAGTATCCGCCGGAACTCCCGACAGGAGTTCCCGTCCAGTAGTAGCCAAAGTTATTAACGGCGCTAAACGCTCCTGTGGCGTTGCTACGGCTGCCGAAAGCCTGGTAGTACGAGGTGGCTCCATCGGTCTCCTGCCATCCGTCAAGGTAGAAGGTCCATCCTTTGTTATACGGATAGTTAGATGTCGGTTGCGGAATATTGTATTCAGTGCTGGTGTTCGTAGTACTTCCGGATTCAGTAAACCCTGTAAAGGCATTGTTCGGCAGCATTTTTAACCCGACCGGGCTCGGGTCATAAACAGTCTTTATGATAGCGTTGCCGGAAACACCTGTATCCGTATTCTCCAGACTCCACAGGTTTCTTACATAGGTCTTGTTGCTTTCGGATGTGATCGTGCCCATGTTCCAGTCGTTCGAGCTGGCGGCGGGATAGAAGACATGCGGATTTACTATCGCCTTGATAATATTACCTGTGTTCGGAGTCGCTGTCGGTTGGCTGTTTTGAATAGTTGCCGCAGCCTCGAGATCGCCTATTGTATTGTAGGGTTTGCCGTCCTTGCGGATACCCCATTCCACCCAACGGCTTTGGGTACCGTTATTGCTGAGGCCGAGGGATGGGATCATAGCGTCCTTGCGTCCCCACTGATAGTATGTACACACGTTGCCATAGGTAATTGCATTGGTGCTGTGCGAAATGGTAAATGTCCTCGTTGCAGGGTTTTCCACGCCTACCTGACTTATGCGTACAATCACGCTGCGGGCGTTGTAGTTCGTTATATTGCTCTCGACATAACCCAGCGGGTATTCAAGAATATAGTTCGCATTCGCACCATATATTGTGTGTGTCTTGGTGGGCTTGGTAGCCGCCGCAGGATTCGCGGCATCCACGATCGACGATTTAGTTACCCATATATGCCAACTCCACATGATCGCTCCCTTCGCATCGCGAACAGCCACCACGGCGTTACCCTGACGAATAATATTTTCATCTATATGGAACAGCAGATTCTGTTTAGCATCATCCAACTTGATGTCGGTGAGCATTCCCGGTACATCCTGCCACACAAGGGTCGCGTCGGCAGGACCACCATCTGTAAAGCCGGTGTTGTTATAGATGTATGATCTGTTTATGCCAAGGCCGTCGTGGCGGATAAAGTTTTTAGTGAAATTTACGGTTGCCGTTCCGCTCGCCAAATAAGGAGTGTTGACCTCGGCTCCGCCCTGAATTGCATTGCCGTAAGCGAGCGGCAGGCTGTACCAACCGGGGTTGTTGACGATGTAGCTGTTGGCGGTCTCCCATGTCGCTCCTCCCGACGGGCTTGCCAGGTTCCACGGGGCATCCGCCGTACCGCGTGGAGCCGCACCGCTGAAATCACCATCGCTACTTCTCGAAAACACTGAAGATGGTAAAACCGTATATGATGTCGTGGCAAGGTCGCCGTCTCCCGATGTCGGGAAGTCAACGAGCCATTCGGGTGGTGTGGGTGAGTAATCGCCATTGTTCTCGGAGAACTCGGCTTTCCATGCTACAGGGCCGCTGACATTCGTTCCGCTTATTGTGCCTGTCGCCTGGCTCGTGAAACTGATGTTGTGGCTTTTGCCAATGGATTCTGTGGTTACGTTATTTATGGCACTGAGCGTTCCGGTAACATTATCTATCTTGTTGCCCTGAAACAGCGAGATGCTATTCGATGCCGAGTTTTCGCCGGTTGTGTCGAACACCATGAATATAAGTGACGAAGCGCGGTTATAGAAGAACGATTCGGTGCTTGGGATCGCTTCGGGTTGGATATCCGAAAACGTATAGTTGCCGCCGGCGGGAAGTGTGGTCAGATTACCGCCCGTGCCGCTCCATGTAAATACATCCACTCCAGTTCTAATGCGGCTTATCGTGAGCGGCCTGTCGGCTGGGAACCACTTTACTTTGAACGCATCGAGACCGGCTGCCTTCGGTGTGCCGTCGTGATTGAAGTTCAGCGACGTGATCGGATTGTCGTTAAGGTCGGTTATCACGACCAGCATAGGTGTATGTGTACTCTGTGTTACAGTTACTATGTAGGTGAGGCGTCCCGCCTTGATATGGATATACGCCGTGCGGGGTGAGTCCCCGTTCTCGGTTGCCGAGAGTGTGATGGATTGATTGGTCTTGTTGCCGGGGCCATTCGTAACATCTACGGATAGCCAGTTGCCCGGAACTGCGGTTACGGCATTTTTGCTGCCCGACACTGTGGCAGTCCAGCCGGCCGAGACATCGGTATTGATGGTAAGTACATCCGTGGCGGCAGGTTTGTCGAAAGCAAATGTGCCCGGATCGACCGACATATAGTTCACACCGTCGAAAACGATGTTGCCCATGCCGCCGTCTTCCCACTCGATAACGCCTGCCTCGATATTGAAAGCAACGGCAGTGAAAGCCTCATATGGGGTATCGAAGCCCGGACCGGAGACTTTGCTTATGGCGATCGTGTAACAGTGGTTGCGCAACAGGTCGAGATAGGTGTAAACCGGAGATTCGGAAGAACCTGTGTTCTTGAGGAAATCGACGCGGTAGTAGGTAGTAGTTGAACTTTCATCATATTTGCCGCCTATCACAAGACAGGGGTTGGTACTGCGGGAATTCGCATCGCCGTTCTCTGCTTCGAAGGTGTAGATAGTCCGCGTGACGGCACTCTTTGTGAATCCGTCCGTGTCGTCGGCTGTGCCTGAGTCGGTGTAAACCTGTGACGGGCCCCACGGGGAGGTTGTGGCCATACCGGTTTGTTTGCCGGGAACAGAGGGAACGGACGGCAGAAGTGCTATGCCGCTGCCTTCGTTTACGACACCTCCGTCAGTATCCCAGTAGGTACTGTTAGTATAGTTCGGGGCGATCTGCCCTATGGTGTTGTAGTTGGCCAGATAGACTTCCGTGAGTGCGAAATTGGCGTTGTCCGTGCCGGCTGCCGTACCTGAGAGCGTGACATCGATACGCACCAGCATACGGTGCATATCTATCGCGTCGTCACCGGTCAGCGACACATCTTCATCGACCTCCACATTATCCCTGTAACCCCATATAGGAATCGTGGATGTATCCCATTGTCCGGTTTTGATGACTTTGAGTGTGGCTATGGCTTGCGCTTTGGTCGTAGTTCTCGGAATGAGCCCCGCGCCCTGCACGGCACTTGCGGCGTTGCCGATAACCATCAGGTCATATGTGCCTTCGGGCAGTTCAATCTCGAAAACGGATGTGTTATCGAGATCGACCTTGCCGACTTTGTGATAGGCCAATTCGCCTGTGTCGTCACCGGAGGTGTAAAACGCCAGCACATCGACATTCCCGATAGCATTTTCCTGCGTCTCGGTCAAGGCACGTGTCGCAGGCCTGGGAGCGGAGTGCCCCGGCACGGCAAGCGTAAAGCGCACTATCCCCGGTTCGCCAATTGGTTCGATGGGATTGATGTCGAACTCCTCCATTATGCACGATGTTGTCATCATGGCAACACCGGCACACAAGATCCATTTTTTAATTTTTCTCGTCATATTATCGTTTTAATTATTATCTATAATTCAAATCCTGGGTTGGTAGTACTCCAGCCGGGCATAGTTACTTCGACGGTTCCGTTAAGGAACGTAAACACAAGTTGGATTACACGCTCATCGGGGTCGGCCTCGCTTTGGACGATGGCGTCGGCAAGAGAGATGCTGTAAAGTTCCGCTCCTGCGGTGTTGCGAATAACTATTACAATACCATCCGTATCCTCGAAATATATAGTATCGAATGTGGTGGTTGCATATCTCTCGTCGTTCTTTGAGACGGGTGACGTTTCGTGCGTGGCGTTCACTGTCCCCTCCTTAGTGTTCATTCCCATGTGTTCCATACATACGGGCAAGTGTTTTCGACATCGATCATCGGCAGGTTTGTCAAACCTTTGACGTATATCTCCAGCGTGCGGTGGGCGTGGGTGAAGTGGATCACATCGCTGTGTTCTCCCTCTTCGGGGATGGTCAGCGTGTAATACTCCTGCGGAGTGCCTCTCGTGGCGCGGGTTGGTGGGATACTCGGCCCATACCATAGCCGGTCGACGTTTTCTATCAATACACCCTCATCGTTATAGCAGTGTTCGTCATGGCCTACCTCTCCCGAATGGCCTTCGTGCCCGGTCACTGAAGCGTGTTCGTGAATATTGGCCCAGAAGACCATTCTGTAGTCGCCCGGATCGAGATTTAGGTGCATTCCCTCATACTCGTTCAAGTGATGCTCTTCGATGTGTTCGGTGCGCATGTATGTACCCGCCGCATCGTAGATGAAAGCATCCACCGAAGTGATGTGCTGCATGAAGTTTTCCTCTCCGACCAGACGGAAATCCAACTTCATGTTGTGCTCCGGCGGACAAAAACTGTAATCCTGACTGAAGCACCCTGTCAGGAAGGCCATTGGGAGTAACAGCTGCAGTGTCCGTAAGGCCTTGATCCTATCTTTCATTTCGTTGTCGTTTTATTTTTCTGTCATAGGTTGTTCGAACAACCCTTTGGCTTCCGGCATGGCGGCCAAGCCATGCCGGAATGGTAATGTTTAAGCAGGGGGTTCACCGGATTAGAATTCCCAACCGATACTGTTGCTTTCCCATTTCAGCATGTTCACCGTAACGGCTACCTTCAAAGTCTTGATATACGGATTTATGGTAAAGTCGTTTTCGTCGAACACGACGTTGTCGAGAACATATATCTTACCCTGTGCAAGTTGAGTTATGGCACTACCGTTAATAAACTCTCCTTCGTTTTCCTCATCTTCAACCAGGTTATAGAACTTATGGATGGTGAGGAACTGCGTACCATAGTCGAATGTACCAACTTTCACATCGGTGAGTTTAATGATGATGGCAGGCATTACGGGCGAGCCCAAGGTCGGAGCGAGCATGTTGTAAGTCCAAACACCTGATGCCGGTGCGAAAGTATCTTCGTCGGCACCGGTATTGTAATCGTACACACTTCCGCCCATAGCTGCCGTATAGCTGCTGCCGACTGCATCGGGAGTGTACAGGGCTGCGTTGCTGCCGTTATACTTAAGGCCGGAACCAGTGCCTACAATCGTCATTGCATCGTAGTAATTGTCGATGAAGATACCTGCGACCGTATACTCGAAATCTGTCACGCCGTCGCTGTGTGCGCCGGTGATAGCCTTGATCTCGAAACGTGCGGCGATGGGTGCCACATTGAACTCGGCCTCATACTGGTCGTCTGTCGCGCCTTCGGCAGATGACGGAGTGAGATCTGCGCCGCCGTAGAGGGTTACGTTAGCCACGCCCCCGACAGGAATTCTGCCTGTACCGCCCTGAGAATATTGGCTGAGTACTGTTGCGGAGTAGCTTGAAAGAGTACCGCCGACAACGGGAGTTACTCCGGACGGAGCGTTGCCGATAAAATGTACCTCGGTAGAGTTTCCGGGAACGGCGGTGATCAGAGAGCCTGTCTCAAGAGCGCCGATACCTACGGTTTTTGCAGCTTCGTCGTAAGCAGTACTGCCTGTGCTGACAGCAACAGCCCATGTAATAATATCGCCCTGGTTGGTGAAGACGAGATAACCTGATGTGAAGGTTACATCGGACTCATCTTCTACTTGTCCGCCGACCCCGCGGGTATTTGCCGAAGATGCACGGTCGATGCGGATTTGTACTGTACGGTCATCACCGTTAGTAGTGTTTTTGCCGTCCTCTTTCGAGCAGGATGCAAAGAGAGTTGTTGCGGCGAGTAGCGCTGCAAGAAGTTTGTTGATTTTCATGATGGTTTGTTTAAAATTAGAAATAGTTATTTATGTTAAAATGATTATTTGTTATCGTAATAAATCTTGATGTATGATGCGTTGCGCAGGCGCGGAAAGAGGTTTTTATACATATATCTGTATGGGCGGCCTCCGTCGAGACGCATCAGTTCTGCTTCGCGCCCGCGTTTTGTCCGTGTATTCACTATCGGAACAGTGTCTATGATTTCCAGTACCCGCTCCTTCGAAGGTATATCCGACTGCTCAACCAGCATCTTCAGCCCACGCCAGTCCTCCGAGCCGTTGTAGATCATAATTGCATCATCCGGAAGCCCCGTCTGCTGTAAGATGTAATTTTTCACCGTAGTGGCACGGTCGAAAGCCAACCGGTCGTTGAACGCGAATGTCCCTTCGGGTGACGCGAAGCCTGCGATAACTATGGCGCGAACATAGCTGTCGCCGGAGTTTTGCAGTGTCTGTATGGACGATATCATTTCGGCGAGCGACTTCCCGTTACCCTTGAATCTATTGTCGATGTAGTACTTGCCCTGACGGAAATAGACAGTCAGTGTATTTTCACGGTCGTCGTCGAAGAGTTGGCCCGGAGCGAGTTTTTCGAAGTCGCTGTAAGGCACGATGAACGTCTGGGTCTCGGCGAGTTGATCCCCGGTGGTAAGGACGGGCTCCACGATTACAGGTTCTGGTTTTACTATTATCGTAGGCGGCAGGCTCATGTTTTCGGCGAGCATCATATCGTCCAGAACGTTGTATGAACAGCAACCCATAGTGAGCATTTCGGCGGCGAGGTCTGCCCCGTCCATCCATGGCTGCCAATCGACCACCGTCGAATAGGATACCGTAGAGCCGTTTTTAGTAACGATAGTGCTGTCGTCGAATGCGGGTTGCAATGCGGCGACACCGCTCGCCCAGTCGTGCCTTATGTTTGCGATGCGTGCGCGGCGCCCCTCTACCACAATGGCCGGAAGCGACCAGCGGTAAGTGCCGTCAGTCAGTATGGGGGCAAAGACGAGTGTCTCGCCGCTTCGTGCCGCCTTGCGGGGAATCTCAGCGCGGAATGTTATGGATACCTCTTCGCCGTTCTTTACGGTCTGCAAGTCCTGTACTGTTATGCTTTGTGCCCGAAGCCCTGCGCATACAAGTAGAAGGGTGAGCGATGTAAGGATTATCTTTTTCATTATCTTATCAGGAATACGATGTTAATGGCGGCGTTGGTGAGGCCGAAATAGGTTTTCTTATCGGGAACGGCATTCTTATCGCACGCGGCGCAGGTGTAACGGTCGTAGTCGAGTTGCAACACTCCGGCTCCGACGGCGAACTCCACTCCCCAGCGTTTATTCAACATCAAGTGGTAGCCGTATGTTATGCCGCCGCCGTAGGCAATACCGTCGTAGCGGTTTTCCTTTTTGAATAGCAACGGCACATCGTGCGTGCTGATGTTGTAGCGCGAGAATATAAGGTCGGCGCCGAAGAAGTGGCCGTTGTAGCGTTCGCAAAGCCAATAGCGGAACTCAGGCTTGAGTATCATGTGAACAAGTTTTTTATCATTCTCGATAGTGCCTTTAAGATTCCACGGGTTGTAGCTGCCGGAGAATTGAAACGATGTACGGCAACTCAGGCCGACCTCGAGTGTGATATTCGGAGTGAACGTGGCAGCACTGTAGAGTAAGTTGGTCTTTATCGCCCACACAGGCAACTCGCTTTGCGCTGCGGCAAAACCTGTGACTGGCTCATAGCGCGAAGTGAGTTCATATTGTGGTTGCTCCTCGACAATTTCGATCGGTTCGACGATTGGTTCCGGCTTTTGGGCGACAGGCCTGCGGCGGGCATCGGTACCGAAGTCGGAGGCCGTACTGCGCACATAGATGTCGTTTGTTTCCGGATGGTGCTCCAACACCACGGGGAGCCGCTTTGGTTCGGCGTTATCTTTCGACAGCGATATAACCCCCTTATTAATAGTGTAGAAGAAACCTGTGCCTGCAAGTATCTGCTTCAAGGCATCGTCGAGAGTCGGTGCGGGGGACTTTACATTCACCCGTCGGGCGGCATCGAAAATGCGGCCGTTGAAAGCTACGCCGTAGCCCGTTTGCTCGCGGATCTCCTCTAAGGCCTCGAGCACGGTGAGCTGTGATTTCGAGAACCGGATGCTTCCGGACTGCGCCGCCACGGTTGCGATAGAGCAAATCAGTAGTAAGGCTGACATGACCGTCGGCCTGATAAATAGTCTCATATTAAGCGCATTAGTGTTGTTTCGCGAGAAGAATCATTCTTTTTGCGAGGTTAGGGGGTAGATGATTATGCCTTGCGGTGTAAGTTGGTATTCGAAGTTGCCTGTGATGTCTTGAACCACGTCGAGTATCTGATTGACCGACAGTTCGCCTGTCGGAGCAAGAATGATGAGGTCGTCGGCGGGCAGAGTCCCTTCTATGGAGAGGTTGAGCCCGTAATAGGATGCAATCCTTTTGAAGGCATCGGCAAGCGGTATATCGGCCATATTTAGATCCTTTACGCACCATTCGGATACCGTTGTAGCGTCCGTTTTATCCACAATTGGTTTCGATGTGCCGTAATGGAATGTAAGTCTTTCATTGGGTATCAGTTCTATGGGTTCGTTGTTCGGCGTTTCTACATGCACGCGCCCGCTGGCCAGCACCACCTCTGCTGTGGGTTCGCCGCGGCGGGCCTTGACGTTGAACTCGGTGCCGAGCACCTCTACGACCATATTGGCCGTATTGACATGAAAAGGTGCGAGTGTGTCGCGCACGACGGAGAAGAACGCCTCGCCTTCGAGGGTGACCGTTCGCTCTTTTGAGAAGTCGTCATTATAGGAAAGCGTAGTCGATGAGTTTGCCCACACTTGCGAGCCGTCAGGCAGCACTATGCGCTTCTGCCCGCCCTCCGGCACCGATATCTCCACATTGGCAAGCATCGGCATTTCGACGGGGATGGCGTTCTTTTCGGACAAAAGCCATGCGCTACCCGCGATGACCATTGCAGGGATCATAACGGCGGCAACCCTCATGGCTGCCCTGCGCCAAAGTGGACGGCGAAGCGGTTTTATTATTGTATTTGGGGTTTGGAGCTTACGGTAACTGTTCGGGTCGGGGTCCATGCCGAGCGCATCGGCGATACGGGGCCATAACTCTTCAGCCTGGGCAGACCGGAAGGGTGCGCCCGAATGACGGGATTGGAAAGCCGCCATAAATAGCTTGCTCAACACCTCCCGTTTCAGGTCGGAGTCCCTGTCGTCGGCAAGGTATAGACGGACTTCGTCCAAAGCCTCCTCCGAAAGGCGGTCGTCGGACAACAGCAGCCCGACCATCCACTCCGTAAGCTTTGCCTTCGCTTCCTCGTGATTCGTATTATTCCGTTTGGTCATAAATTTCTTTTTCATTTTTTTAGCCCCTCCAGACACATCGTACTGTCGAGACACTCTTTGAACACACGTTCCATCGCGTACTGTTTCGCTTTCTTATTATCAGGGTTGAGCATCCATTCGAAAAACATCGCGTGTATCTCATCGCTCAACTCCTCTGTCTGGAAAAAAGACTTGACCACCATGTAAGCCCTGTCTTCTGGGGAAAGCATTGTTAGTGCTTCATCTAATTCTTTGAGTGCGGAGTTAACGTCTATTTCCTATATAAGTTCGAAATTTTCGCACATTATCCTGCTTTCCCCTTTCTGAAACTATTACGATTTAAGGAGAGCAATACAGCTAATCGCTGAAACGATTATTTTGATATAAAATAAATAAAAGACTGATTATTAGTGGTATAAAAATTAATTTTTTTACGATTTCAGGATCATGAGTAGAGTGATCAGCGACAACACAGCTCTTATTTCCTGCAAAGCGAGTTTCATGTGGTTCATTACAGTGTTGTATGCCAACCCCGTTTTTTCGGCAATCTGATTATAGGTAAGGTGCTCCACGCGGCTCATCTCAAAGACGCGCCGCGTCCTTCTCTGTCGCAGATCCGCAACCGTTTGCTGGAGCTGAAAGGTGCGCCTCCGGCATCGCAGTTCATGCCGGCCACGGTTGTCACTGCTGGTGTGGATGTTCAGAAAGATCAGATCGTGACGGAGACAGCTGTTCACCAATAAGCGCACATTTTCAGGAGATTCACACCATGGCAAAACTCACCGGCTACTACGATCCGAACGACAAACCGGAGTCTTTCGAAATCCTCCCTGCGGGAACCTACACAGTGAAAATCGCCGCGAGCGATTGGAAAGAAACCAAAAGCAAAAACGGGAAGTATCTTCAATTCGAAATGATCATCTGCCACGGCGAGTACAAAGACCGGAGCATTTACGACCGGTTCAATTTGGACAACCCCAGCAAGGAAGCGG